>Ga0136638_10000131_pt1 | contig 13485 bp, 14 predicted proteins | sample AntDrymUQ8582206_2_FD_104671 | JGI IMG/M metagenome (GOLD analysis project Ga0136638, IMG submission 104671) | Polar desert sand microbial communities from Dry Valleys, Antarctica - metaG UQ858 (22.06) | ecosystem: Environmental > Terrestrial > Soil > Desert | place: Antarctica: Dry Valley...
CGTGGACCTGCACCCAGTCAACCCGCCTGACCCACTGCTCGCCTTACTGCGTGGACAGGCGCGGCCGGGAGCCCCACCACCGACCACGAATGTTCCCAAAGTGCCGTCCGAGGTGCAGCGAATTATCACCGTTGCAATCGATCCCGGCCATGGCGGCGAAGATCCCGGCGCCGTCGGCCACGGCGGAACGTACGAAAAAATGGTGACGCTCGAGATCGGACATCGGCTACGCAACATGATTGCGACTGATCCGACGATGCGGGTCGCGATGACACGCGACGGTGATTACTTCGTACCGCTGCGCACACGCGTTGCAAAAGCGCGCGCGGTGCACGCCGATCTATTGGTTTCTATTCATGCCGATGCGTGGATCAAGCCCGACGCGCGCGGTTCATCCGTTTTTGCGTTATCGGAAAACGGTGCATCGAGCAGCGCCGCCGCCTACATGGCCCGCAAAGAAAACAACGCTGATCGTGTCGGCGGCATCAACCTCGCTTCGAAGGATCGCCAATTGCAACGCATGCTGCTCGATTTGTCGACGACGGCCCAGATCAACGACAGCCTGAAGCTAGGCAACTCGGTGCTGCGCGAGCTCGAAAGAATCAACCGATTGCACAAGCCGAGAGTCGAGCAAGCCGGCTTTGCGGTGCTAAAGGCGCCTGACATTCCTTCGATACTGATCGAAACCGCGTTCATCAGCAATCCGGAAGAAGAAAAGCGGCTGCGCGACGATGAATATCAAGACCAGCTGGCGCGTGCGATTCTGGCCGGCATCAAGCGGTACTTCGCAAAGAATCCACCGTTAGCGCGCAATCCGCTGATCTAGGCACGCTACTTCGACTCGCGTGCCGGCTTTCCGCGGCGCGAAAGCTTCAATAGCGCAGCGAGTAGCAGCGGCCCTATCACCGCAGCGATGCCGACAACCAAAATAACCCCAAGGTTGTCGCGAATGATCGGCACGTTGCCGAACAGGTAGCCGCCATAAACCAGTGACACCACCCAAAAGGCGGCACCCAGTACGTTGAAGAACTGAAATCTGCGAAAGCCCATGCCCGACGCGCCGGCGACCAGCGGCGCAAACGAACGGACCACCGGAACGAAGCGCGCAATCATCACCGTCTTGCCGCCGTGGCGCTCGAAAAAATTATGCGTCTTCATCAACGCTGCCTGATCAATCCAGCCGATGGTGCCGTCGTATACCTTCTTGCCGAGCCAGGAGCCGATGAAATAATTCAACGTGTTGCCAAGCACCGCGCCGGCCGCGATGATCGCGACCAGCAAATGAACGCTCAAGCCTTTTTGCTGCACAGCTGGCAGTGCCGAGACCGCGCCGGCCACGAATAGCAGAGAGTCGCCAGGCAAAAACGCCATCACGACGAGCCCGGTTTCGGAAAAGAAAATCGCGAACAGCGTGACGTATACAAGCACGACGTTGCGCTCGACGATCGCCGCTAAAAAGCGATCGGTCGCTGTGAACAGATCGAGCCAGTTAATGCCTTCCATTGGAATAATACGGGCGGCGCGAATGCGCGAAGGAGCGAAAAACCGAGCGGATGATACGTGACAGGCATGCGCTGGCCGCTCCTTTCACGTTCTTATAATCCCTATGATGAATGCCGCTCTCCGCCGTGCGATTCGCCCTTTGACGGACGCGTTGATCAGTCAGATCGCCGCGGGCGAAGTCGTTGAGCGCCCGGCCTCGGTCGTCAAGGAGCTGCTCGAGAACAGCCTCGACGCCGGCGCGACACAGATCGACGTAAGACTCGACGGCGGCGGCGTCAAACGCGTTGTCGTGACCGACAACGGCGCCGGCATTCCGCCGGAAGAACTAGCACTCGCCTTGACGCGGCATGCCACCAGCAAGATAGCGAGTCTCGAAGAACTCGAAGGCGTTGAATCGCTCGGATTTCGCGGCGAAGCGCTGGCGTCGATCGCTTCGGTCGCGGACGTGTCGATCACCTCCAGGGTTGCAGGCGCCGACAGCGCATTTTGCGTACGAAGCGCAGATGTGGGCGTGGAGCCGGCGGCCGGCGCCATCGGGACACGCGTCGAGGTTGCCGACTTGTTCCACAAGACTCCCGCGCGCCGCAAGTTTCTGCGCGCCGAAGCTACGGAGTTGGCGCACTGCATAACCCAGATCGAGCGCGCCGCGGCTGCGCATTCGCTGGTGGTGTTCACTGTGACTCATCAGGGCCGCGTCGTGCTCGCGCTGCCGGCGCAAGCGCCGCGCGAGCGCGCGTTGCGCCTGATGCCGGAAGAATTTGCAGGCGTGCTGCGCGAAGTCGAGCAAAGCGCTGCGGGCGTCAGCGTGCATGGTTGGGCCGGCGCAGCAACCGCAAGCCGGGCGCGCGCTGATGCGCAATTCTTTTTCGTCAACGGCCGATATGTGCGCGACAAGGTGCTGACGCATGCGGTGCGCGCGGCCTACGCCGACGTGCTGCACGGGGCGTCGCAGCCGATGTACTGCCTTTATCTGACTATCGATGCGAAGCGGGTCGACGTCAACGTGCATCCCACCAAGACCGAGGTTCGGTTTCGCGATTCGTCGAGCGTGCATCAATTCGTGATGCATTCGGTGCAGGCTGCGTTGGCGCAATCGGTACAGCCACTGGTGCCGGCATCAGCGCCCTCTCCGGCCAGCGACGCGCCGTATCGCTTGACTTCCTCGCATCAAACGTCGCTCGGTGTGGCCCAGTCGGTGACAAATTATCTGACGCTGCTGGCCGAAAGGCCCTTGGCTTTTAAAAGCCTGGCGCGCAACGACGCAACCGATTTTCCGCTCGGCTTCGCGGTTGCCCAGCTTTCCGGCGTATACATTCTTGCGCAAAACGAGCATGGACTGATCATCGTCGACATGCACGCGGCGCACGAGCGCATCGTGTATGAAAAATTAAAGCAGCAGCTCGATCAACGCCAGATACCACAGCAGCGGCTGCTGATTCCGCGGGTGTTCACAGCGACGGCGGTCGAGATCGCCACTGCGAACGAGCACGGCGAACTCCTGGAGCAGCTCGGTCTCGATGTTTCGCTCGCGTCGCCAACGCAAGTGGCACTGCGCGGCGTTCCCGCCCTGCTGTCGCAGGCCGATGGCGCCGCGCTGACGCGCGACGTGCTGCGTGACGTGCGCGAATACGGCGGCTCGCGCGTGCTTCTGGAGCATCGCAACGAACTGCTGTCAACGTTGGCTTGCCATGGAGCGGTGCGCGCCAACCGACGCCTGACCATTGATGAAATGAACGCGTTACTGCGCGAAATGGAAACGACTGAGCGCGCCGACCAGTGCAATCACGGCCGCCCGACCTGGGTGCAGCTCGCCGTCGGAGATCTCGACAAACTGTTCATGCGCGGACGATGAGCAGCGCGTCCGGCAATGCACCGAGTGCCGCCAACGGTCGGCTCGCGGCAGCTGGCCTGACGGCCACCACGATCCTTCTCCTGACAGCCGGGCTGTCGATGCTGCAGCCCCTGTCGACCGATTTGTATTTATCGACACTGCCCGGCATTGCCAATTACTTCAACGCTAGCGTCGCGGCGGTGCAATCAACATTGTGGATCTTCATCGCTGCTTTTGGCACCTGGCAGTTGGTCGCGGGGCCGCTATCGGATCGGTTCGGCCGCTATCCGATCGTCGTCGCGGGAGCGTTCACGTACTGCGCGGCCAGTGTGCTGGCGCTGATCGCGCCGTCACTTGAAGCTCTCATCGTCGGTCGAATCCTGCAAGCGGTAGGCGCATGCACGTGTCTCGTCGGTGCGCGCGGATTCGTGCGCGATCTGTACTCGCCCACCGAGGGCGCGCGGATGGTTGCGAACGCCGCGACACTGATGAGCCTTGCGCCGCTGATCGGCCCGTTAGTGGGCGCGGCGCTGTACGTGCGCTACGGCTGGCGCTCTTCGTTTGCGTTGCTTGCAGCGTTGTCGCTGTTGCTGGCGTGCACGGCGACGTTCAAGCTGAAGGAAACCAACGCACGCAAGAACCCGCACGCGCTCAGCTGGGCGCCGATGCTGCGCACCTACGCGAGCGTGGCGCGCTCGTCGGCGTTTCGCGCGTACACGCTGTCGGCAGCAGCGACCTACGCCTGCCTGTTCGCATTTCTTTCGGGCTCGTCGTTCGTGTTGATTGACATCCTGGGCCAGACGCCCACCGTTTTCGCACTCACGTTCGCCACGATGGTCACCGGCTACTTGATCGGCACCGTGATCTGCCGAAGATTGTTGGTGATCCATGGCATCCAGCGCACCGTGTGCATAGGCGCCACGCTGCAGGCAGCCACTGGAGTAACGATGGCGGCGCTTGCACTGGGCGGAGTCCACGTGCCGCTCGCACTTGGCGGACCGATTTTTTTCCTCGGTCTGTCGCACGGACTGATTCAGCCGCCCGTGCAGTCAGGTGCTGTTGCACCGTTCCCGCACGCGGCCGGCGCCGCTGCCGCCCTGCTCGGCTTCATCATGATGCTGGTCGCAACGCTGGTCGGCATATGGATCGGCGCGAGCTACAACGGCACCGTGTATCCGCTGACGCTGACGATCTGCGCCTGCGCCCTCGCATCGGCGGCGATCGCGTTCACGCTGGTGCGCAGGGACGGTGACATCTCGATTCATGGCTGACGCGGTCGATGCTGTTCTGCTGCTCGGTCCCACGGCAAGCGGCAAGAGCGCGCTCGCAATGCAGATGGCGGAATTAATTCCCCTCGAGATTGTGTCGGTCGATTCGGCGCAGGTGTATCGGGGAATGGACATCGGCACGGCGAAGCCGAGTGCGGCAGAGCGCGCGACAGTGCCACATCACCTCATCGATATCCGCGATCCGGCCGACCCGTATTCGGCGGCTGACTTCGTGCGCGACGCGACGGTCGCGATTCGAGACCTGCGCAAACGGGGGAAGCTGCCATTGCTGGTAGGTGGAACAATGCTGTACGCAAAGGCACTCCGCGAAGGGCTGTCAAACCTGCCGGCGGCCGCCCCGCATGTGCGCGCACGGATCGAAGCCGAAGCAACGCGGCTCGGCTGGCCGGCGCTCCATGCGCGGCTTGCGCAAGTCGACTGCATAACCGCGGCGCGGCTTAAGCCGAACGACGGTCAACGGATTCAACGAGCGCTCGAAATCTACGAAGTCACCGGCACCCCGATGTCCGATCTGCTTGGAGCAGACACGCCGCCGTTACTGAATCTGACGACGATTGCGTTGCTGCCGGCGGATCGCGCGCAACTGCATCGGCGCATCGCGCAGCGCTTTGATGCCATGCTCGATGCCGGCCTGCTCGAAGAAGTTCGCGCATTGCGCACACGCGGTGACCTGAGCCCTGACCTGCCTTCGATGCGCAGTGTCGGCTACCGTCAGGCATGGACGTTTGAAGAAGGCAAATGCACCTTCGATGAATTTCGATCCGCCAGCATTGCCAGCACTCGCCAATTGGCGAAAAGGCAGATCACCTGGTTGCGCTCTATGACCGATGCAGCCGTCGTCGAGCCATTGTCGGTCGCTGCACTTGGCGAACTCGCGTTGCTGCTGCGCGTTAGGGAAAGGAAATGAAGCAAATGACCTATCGGCGCAGCAGATCTCGCCATGCCCCCGCCGATAACAATCCGCGCCGGTGGAAGTAAACAAGACGTGCAGCAATAGCGAGTGCGCCCGTGCTGAGCAGAGCGTCGAACAACCAATCACTCTGAAACAAATCAAAAGCTTTGCGTAGCAAGCGCTTGGTTGCAAACTGTGGCACGTCGATTGTTGCGGAGAGCGCGCCGCCGCTATCGTGAGCGAGCGCGGTAGCGATCGCCACGGCCGCCGCGCGACCGGATTCGAGAGCGGTGTGAATGCCGCCCGCGGTCAGCGGCGATACCAGTCCTGCTGCATCGCCCACCAGCAACACTCTATCGCCGGCGATCGGATCAACCGGGCCTCCAATCGGTATCAAGCCGGCACGCCGCGCGACGACTTTCATCGATGCCAGATCGAAGATTCGCCCGAGCTTGGCGATGAACGCGTCGAGATCCACCTTATCGCGGCCATGCCGCTGCCTCGCAGCCAAACCGATTTGCGTGACACCGACGCCATCGAACGCCCAGCCGATATAGCCGCGCGCGAGGCGGCGATCGAGAAAGCAATGCAAGCGCTCGGGTTCTGGCAGCGAAACGCCCGTCAACTCGGCTTCAACGCCAAACAGGAACTCGCGATTCAAGCCAAGGTTGAACGTGCGCGCGACTTTCGATGTTGGGCCATCGGCGCCGACGATGAATCGCACTGGACCGATATTGTCCACCACGACACCGCCGGTCTCGCGCTGTGCACCGGTAAAAAGCGTGCCAAGGCGCACGTCGACGCCTGCGTTTATCGCTTGCTCAATCAACCAACGCATCAGATTCGGCGTATCGGTGGCAAGGAAGAAGTAGCCCGGCGAATCGAGCGCGACGCTGGCAAGTCTCGAGCCGTAAAGCCGCACGCCGCGAATCGGGCGAATCAGCTCCGGCGCAAATTGCCCAAGCCGCTCAATTTCATCGGCGGCCTCCTTGACGACGATGCCGGTGGTGTGCAGTTTGTCGCCGGCATCGGTCTTGCGCTCGATGAGGATCACACGCAGCCCGGCGCGGGCGGCTTCTGTCGCGCACGCGACGCCGGCGAAGCTCGCGCCGACAACCAGCAGATCGGCGCGACCGGCCGCTGTCACGTTCGTTTCCGATATCGCTTAGTCATGCGTCACGTCGGATATTCACATCTTTCCTGCCGAATTGGTGGGCGACCCGTGGGGCCGCGGACCTGAAACTTCTCTGATGCGCGGCACCGTGTCGCGGTCCCTGGAGAGCAGCATGAAAACATTTAATTCGCCCAGCTCGGAAGCAGCGATGCGCCGCCTGGTGCTTGCGCGCGTGGCGGCGGGCGTTGTCGTCGTGATGGCAATGGTTTTCGCGCCGCCGGTGACAGATTCGATCATGACGCTCGAATCCAGCAGCTTGCTGGCGGAGCGTCTGCTTGACGACGGCGAACCGCTACCGGCCCCGGGACAAGAAGGCGTCGACGTGCAAAACACCGCAGCAACGCCGCTGGAACCGCTTTCGACGTCGTACTGAATCCAGATCTGATGTTGCAGCTCTGTGCACTTCGCAGCTCAGTGCCGGCACGCTTCACGCGCGCACGCGAAGGTCATCGCCGCTGAACACAAGCTGCAGCGGCTCAATAACGATCTGCTTAGGGCCGTTGTCTACGCGCCCAGCCAGCAGCGCACCAAATCCAGCGGTGCGCGCGACCTGCACGGTGCGTTCCGCGTCTGCATTTGCAACAAACAGTGCGAAGCCGGCGCCCATGTTCAGACCCTGCATTGATCGCTTGCTCGATCAACCAACGCATCACGTTCGGAGTGTCGGTCGCGAGGAAGAAGTAGCCGGGCGAATCGAGCGCGACGCTGGCGAGCCGCGAGCCGTACAACCGCACACCGCGAATTGGCCGAATCAGTTCAGGCGGGAACGGCCCGAGCCGCTCGATCTCATCGGCGGCTTCCTTGACGACGATGCCGGTCGTGTGCAGTTTTTCGCCCGCATCGGCCTTGCGCTCGATCAAGATCACTCGCAGCCCCGCACGCGCGCCCTGGATCGAGCACGCAACGCCAGCGAAGCTGGCTCCGACTACCAGCAGATCGGCGCGGTCGCTTGCGGTCGCGCGCGCCAATGGGTTCGCATCAGCCTGCGGCACGTTGAATTTTCACGCCGCGCCGGCTTCTGCCGAATTTGTGGGGCATCCGTGGGGTGCGCGATCCGAAGCTTCTTTCCATCCGCGGCGCGGTGCCGCGGCAACCTGGAGAGCAGCCATGAAATCATTCGAATCGCTTCCGTCGGCAGCCGCCCTGCGCCGTTTGGTGCTTGCGCGCATTGTCGCCGGCTTGATCGTCGTCATCGCAGTTGTCGTTGCACCACCCGTGACGGACTCGATTCCACCCCTGAAAGTGAGCGCGTCGGAGCTCGCTGAGTACCTGTACGGCGACGGCGAGCGGCTCCCCGAAAAAGGCATCGACGTCGAGGAGACGAGGGCTGCCCCCGTGGAACCGCTTTCCATGTCGTACTGATCGGTCGGTAGACCGCACGTCAGCGCGGGCTACCAGCCGATCGCTTTCGGCAGCCAGGTCGCTAGGGCCGGGAACGTGAACACCAGCACCACGCCGAGAATCTGCAACCCCACAAACGGGATGACGCCGACGTAGATGTGGCGCGTTGTGATTTCCGGCGGCGTCACGCCGCGCAGAAAGAACAACGCCCAGCCGAAAGGCGGCGTCAGAAACGAGCACTGCAGGTTTACCGTGATCAGCATCGCGAGCCAGACGGGGTCGACGCCGGCCGCAGCGAAGATCGGCAGGAACAGCGGCACCGCGATGTAGCTGATTTCGATCCATTCCAGAAAAAATCCGAGAACGAAAATCAGCGCCATTAAAAACCAGATGTCGGCGTTGATCCCGCCCGGCAGCAGCTCGAACAGGTTCTCGATCAGTCTTTCGCCGTGCAATCCGCGGAACGCGAGGCTGAACACCTGCGCGCAGATCAGGATGAAAAGAACCATTGCGGAGATGCGCGTCGTGGTCTGCATCACTGCGCGCAGCACCTTGAACGAAAGCCGGCGCGCCAGCGCCACCACGAGGATCGATCCGAGCGCTCCCATCGACGCCGCCTCGGTCGGCGCAGCGACGCCGGCGATGATCGAGCCCAGCACCGACAGCACGAGCGCCAGCGGCGGCAGTGCCACCTTGACGACGCGCGTCCAAAGCTCGCGCCGCGGCAGCGCATCGCGCTCCGCCCTCGGCACTGGCGGCATCGAGTTCGGGCGCAGCAGCCCGTAGACGACGATCCACGCGCAATACAGCGCGGCGAGCATCAGCCCTGGCATCACGGCGGCGGCGAACAGCGTGCCGACCGACAGCTGCATGATGTCCGACAACAGAATCAGCACCAGGCTTGGAGGGATGATCTGCCCTAGCGTGCCCGATGCGCAGATTGCACCGCACGAAATCTCGGGAGCGTAGCCGCGCCGCAGCAGCGTGGGCAGCGTCAGCAGCCCAAGCGTGATGACGGTGGCGCCGACGATGCCGGTGGTCGCGCCCATTAATACGCCGACGCCGATGATTCCCAGCGCCATGCCACCGCGCACACCGCCCGCCAGATGGCCGATGACATCGAGCAGGTCTTCGGCGAGGCGCGATTTTTCGAGCATCACGCCCATGAAGACGAACAGTGGAATCGCGAGCCACTGGTAGTTGGCGACCACGCCATAGATGCGCGCAGGCAGCAGATTGAACAGCGACTCGCCGAAGCCCATGAAGCCGAAGATGAAGCCGCTCGCGGCGAGCGTGATGCCGACCGGCACGCCGGCTATCAGCATCATGAAGAAGCCGATCAGCAAGCCGATCGCGAGCCACTCCTGCAGGCTCATCGCGCGCGGTCGCCCGCGGCGTCTGTTGAACTATGGGACAGCCGTATTGCCGCGCTCACAGCCTGCGCCGCGGCCTGCAGCGCGAACACGGCGAAGCCGATCGGGATCAGCGCTTTCAGCATCCAGCGGTGCGTGAGCCCGCCCGGATCCGACGAGATTTCGTCGATCGAGTAGGCCTGATTCACATACGCAATCGAGTAGCGAATCACGAGGGCCGCGATCACAATCGCCAGCAGCGAGGCGAGCAGATCGACGGCCGCCTTGCCGCGCGGCGAATAGCGCGCATAGAACACGTCGACGCGAACGTGCTCGCCCTTCAGCAAGGCGTACGTCATTCCGAACAGCACGAGCGGCGCGAGTAAATGCCATTCGAGTTCCTGCGCCCACACCGAGCCGATGCTCGCCGTATAACGCAGCAGCACGTCGACCGCCATCAGCACGACGATTGCGAGGGAAATCCATGAGGCAGCGCGGCCGATCACATCGACGGCACGCTCGATGGCGGCAACGATTGCGGTCAATGAGGCTCGAGCCGGCGGGCTTTCGGGCAGCGGCCCGCCGGCGGGAGCTTGCGAACTCATCGATCGCTAGGCGGTGAGGATTTTTTCGTGATACGGGCCTTCGCTGTACGCGGCCCACGCGTCGTACTTCCGCTTGTAGGCCATGTACGAGTCGTGCACCTTCTTCGTCGTTGCGTCCTTGGCGATCGCTTCCGCCAGCACCTGGTTCGTCACTTCGCGCAATCTTTTCAGCACCTCGTCGGGCAGCGGGCGCGCGAGTACGCCCTGATTCTTGATCAGGTCTTCCATCGCATCGGCGTTGTTGCGCTGGCACCAGGCCTCGCTGATGACGTTGCACGCAGCAGCGGCGTTTTCGACCACCGCCTGCAAATCCTTCGGCAACTTGTCCCATGCGGCTTTGTTGATCAACAATTCGGAGACCGTCGCTGTCTCGTGCCAACCGGTGGTGTAGTAGTACTTGGCCGCCTTGTGCAGGCCGAGCTTGCGATCCTGAAAAGGTCCGACGAATTCGGCGGCGTCGATCACGCCGCGCTCCAGCGCCGGGAAAATTTCGCCGCCCGGCAGCAGCTTCACGTCGACACCCAGTGCGGCATACACGCGTCCAGCCAGGCCCGGGATGCGCATCTTCAGCCCTTTGAAGTCGGCGCTCGACTTGATTTCTTTCTTGAACCAACCGGTCATCTGCACGCCGGTATTGCCGCACGGCAGCGCGACCATGCCGAACGGCGCGTAGACCTCGTTCCATAGCTGCTGGCCGCCGCCGTCGTACAGCCAGCCGTTCATTCCCTGAAAATTCAGGCCGAACGGCACGGCGGTGAAGTACTGCGCGGCGAACGTCTTGCCGGTCCAGAAGTAGGAATTGGCGTGATTCATTTCCACCGTGCCGGCACGCACCGCGTCGAAGCCTTCGAGCGCAGGGATCAGCTCGCCCGCGCCGAAGACCTGAATCTTCAGCCGTCCTGCCGACATCGCTTCGACACGCTTTGCCAGATCGGTCGCACTGCCCGGGCCGTCCATATAAAACGGCGAGCCTTTGCCGTACGCGCTCGTCATCTTCCAACTGAAGGTTTGCTGGGCCTTTGCGATCGTCGGAAAGCCGAGTGCAGTGCCGGCAACGGCAGCGGCCGAGCCGGCCGTCAACAGCGAACGTCGTGTATGCGCCATGCGAACCTCCAGAGTGAAGTACGAAAATGCACGTGACCGCGGGCGGGTTCAAACGGAAAGCGGCCGTTTATTTGCACCATTCACTGCAAGGTCGGTGCCAACGCGCCCGCATGCCGTGCGTGACCCTCGGCAACAACGTTACGCCTGTTCAATGCATGCTTACATGGCCGGTTCAAAGTGCACTGTTCGCGCGCGTATTCTTTCGACGCTGGTGCAACGCGTGCACCATGCAGGGTCGTCGCGCGCCTAAGCGCGCACATGCAGGTCGTCGCCGCTGAACGTGAGTTGTAACGGTTCGATGACGATCCGCTTGGGGCCAGCCTCGACGCGTCCAGCGATCACTGCGCCGACTCCTACACTGCGCGCGACTTGAACGGTCCGCTCGGCGTCCGCGCTTGCGACGAACAGCGCGAAGCCGGCGCCCATGTTCAGGGTGCCGTACGCCTCGCGGTCGTCGATCGCGGCGTGCCGCTGGATGAACTGCAGCACGGGTGGAGCCGTCGGCAATGCATCGATCCGATAAGTGAACGCGGCCTGATGGCGCATCAGCTTGCGCCAGCCGTGGCCGGTGATGTTGACGCAGTAATGCGGAACGATGCCGCCAGCGGCGAGCGCTTCGGTGATTGGCGAATACAGCCGTGTCGGCGCCAGCAGCGCGTCGCCGAACAGCGCGCCGTTGTCGAGCCGAGCCGCATAGCCGTCCGGCAACCGCTCGGCAAGTTTGCGCGCGAGCGAGATTCCGTTGGCATGAATGCCGCTCGATTCGAGCAGCACGATCGCATCGCCCGCGGCGAGCTTCTCGCCCAGCGTCAGGCGCGACTTCGGTCGCACGATGCCGACGCACGATGCCGCTAGATCGATCCGGCCCTGTTCCACCACGCCGGCGAGTGCAGGCGTTTCGCCGCCGCCCCATGAAACGCCACACAGATCGCACGCGCGCTTCCAACCCTCGACCAGATCGCGCGCGCGCGCTTCGTCGGCGAACCAATCGCTGCCGCCGCTGGCCCAGTAGGCATGCACCGATATCGGTGTCGCGCCGACGGTGATGATGTCGTTGATCGCCATCGCCAGCGTGTCCTGCGCGATCTGATCATAGTAAGTGCGGCCGCCGCTGTTACCTGGAAGCGCGCGCATCGCGTCGGCGACCAGCGCCTTGGTGCCGAGACATTCAGTGATCGAGGCGAGATAGAAATCACCACAGTCGACCACATAGGCGGACTCGCCGCGCGACGCGGCGACTTCGCTCAAACCGTGCCGCTCGAGATTGCTCGCCGTTTCAGCCGCCGCGCGCTGCGCGAGCACCTTTAACGGATCGATTTTCGCGTAGTCGACGCCTGCTTTCTTATAGTCGAGTTGAGTCATAGGTGCGGACGGTAAACTTGACCGGTGTTGAAAAGCGCCGCTGCAAAAGGCGCTCGCGTCAGCAAGGGCGCGATTGTAATTGCCAACCGTTCGCTCCTCCTCCGTTTGTATCTCACCTGTTTGTATCTCACTTGACTCCCCCGCGCCAGCTGACGCTCGATCTGATCGAACCCGCAAGGCCAACGCTTGATAACTTTGTCGTCGGCCGCAACGCCGAAGTCGTCGCCGCGCTGCGCACGGTTGCCGCGGGCCAGGGGCAATGCTTTATTTATCTGTGGGGCGAGGCAGGTGCGGGGCGCTCGCATTTGCTGCAGGCAATCGGCCATGAAGTGGCGCAAGCACAAGTGCCGCAATTCGACGCGCGTCTTGACTTGTACTTTGCGGACGATGTCGATGCTTGCAACCCATCACAGCAACAGCAACTGTTCGTGTTGCTCAACGAGATCCGCTCCAACTCGGCGCGCTTCGTCGGCGCCGGCAATGCGGCACCAATGCACCTTGATCTGCGCGACGACGTGCGAACGCGCCTCGCATGGGGACTGGTGTATCAGGTCCACGCGTTGAGCGACGCGGAGAAAGCACAAGCGTTGTCGGCGCACGCCGCCTCGCGCGGAGTTGAATTGCCGGCCGACGTGGTCGATTATCTGCTGACGCACATGCCGCGTGACATGCGAACTCTGGTGGCGGTCGTCGATGCTCTCGACGTTCATGCGCTGTCGATCAAACGGGCGATTACTGTGCCGCTGGTTCGGGAATGGGCTCAGGGTCGGGATAAGCCGGCCGCGCCGTAATATTCGCCAATGCCTGCGACCCCTCATCCTCCTGAGTGCGATTAGCCCTGTTCGATCTCGACCATACGCTGCTGCCCATCGACAGCGCCGATACCTGGTCGTATTTCGTCGTAAAAAAGGGCGGACTCGATGAGTTGGTGTACGGGACCCGCATCAGGGAATTTGCGCGCACCTACCGCGCCGGCACTTTCGATATCGAAGGTTATGTCGCGTTTCAAATGGAGCTTTTGGCGCTGTTTCC
>Ga0136638_10000132_pt1 | contig 13468 bp, 10 predicted proteins | sample AntDrymUQ8582206_2_FD_104671 | JGI IMG/M metagenome (GOLD analysis project Ga0136638, IMG submission 104671) | Polar desert sand microbial communities from Dry Valleys, Antarctica - metaG UQ858 (22.06) | ecosystem: Environmental > Terrestrial > Soil > Desert | place: Antarctica: Dry Valley...
CCACGGGCTCGACCCCGGCATAGCGGCCGCGGAACGCCGGCGGGCGTCCCCAGCCGCCCATCCAGCGGTAGAAGATATGGGTTCCGACCTTCTGCGCCTTGGCCAGGCTCGACGCCCAATAGGGCACCACCCAATCGGTGTGATAATGGGTGGCCCAGCCGACCGGGGCGAACACGCCGCCCGAAATTGCCGCCCAGGCAATCTCTCGTGAGCGCTTCCATAAGGACGGGATCGGCGCGCGGCCCAGAGCGCCGTCGCACGTGAATGTGAACTGGCAGCCGGTGCTGCGCTCGGAGCCCTGGAACACGACCCCGCAAATCGTCTTCGGGTAAGCGGGGTGGCGAAGGCGATTGAGGACGACCTGCGCGACCGCGCGCTGGCCGTCGTCGCCTTCGACCGCAGCCTCGTAATAGACCGCCGCGGTCAGGCAATCGAGCGCGCGCGCCTCGTCCGCCGGGTCGGCAAACTTCGCGGCGAGCGGCCGGGCCTTGGGATTGGGAAGCGCCGAAAAGGGCATCACGGCGTTCAGGGTCAGCGCATCGTCGGGAGTGACGTCCTTGAACTGGAGTGGCTCGGGGGCGGGCGGGGGGCCAGCAGGCAAGGCAAATCGCAGCGACGGAGTGCTCGCCCGGGCCGGGCCCGAAAGCGGCGGCGAAGGCGTCAAGGCAAGCCCGAGCACCGCGAAGAAGGCCGCCACGACAAGCATCGCAACGCCGAACGCTTCGCGCGGATAGGCACTCAAGGTGCGAAGGACGTGCATATTCGTCATTGCTGGACCGGGTTGGCGGGGAGGAGAATCCTATAGCGCCGGAGGGCCGAAAAGACAAACCGCCGGGGCGTTTGGTCCCTGTGAACGGCCTTGCGCCGACCAGCCGTTGCAAGTCCGCGACGAGCCAAGGCGAGGCCGCTGCAATTCATTGGACGGTAACAACCAATATGATTCAAGGGACGTTCGGGGTGTCCGGGGTAGCTACGACGATGAAGAAGCCAGTTCGCGTTTTCCGCTTTTCGACTGCGCTCATGTGCGCGGCATCGCTCGCCGCGTGCGCGGGGCCGGCCTCGGACCCGGTAATCCAGGAAGCGGCGCGGGCCCGCGTCACCCAGCCGCTGCCGCCGTTGGCGATGCCGGCCGCGATGCCGCCCGCCCCGGCACCGATGACGCGGCCGCGCGTCGTCGAGGCCGATCCCATGCTCGCATCGCGCATCGGCGCACTAGGGCGCGCGTTCAACGGCGACGTCGGGATCGCGGTGCGCGACGTGCACGAAGGCTGGACCGCATCCTATAATGGCGGCGCCTTGTTTCCGCAGCAGAGCGTGTCGAAACTGTGGGTCGCGATCACGCTGTTCGATCAGATCGACGCGGGCCGCATCCACCTGACCGACGCGGTCACGGTGACCGCGTCCGACATGACGCTCTTTCACCAGCCGATCCGCAGCGAGCTTCGCGGCGGAGTGCTGCGAACCACGGTCGGGGACTTGCTCTACCGGTCGATGACCCAGAGCGACAACACCGCCAACGATATCCTGCTGCGCAAGGTCGGCGGGCCCGACGCGGTGCGCGCGGTGCTTGCCAGCGGAGGCGTCCGCTCGGTGCGCTTCGGCCCCGGCGAGCGGCTGCTGCAAAGCGGCACCGCGGGCCTGAGCTGGCGGCCGCAATATTCGGTCGGCAACGCTTTCTACACCGCGCGCAGCGCGCTTCCCGCGAGCGTCCGCGAGGCGGCCTTTTCGCGCTACCTCGCCGATCCGGTCGACGGCGCGTCGCCCGACGGAATCACCGACGGGCTCGCCAAACTAAAGCGCGGCGAACTCATCACCCCCGAATCCGCGCAGCGCCTGATCGCGGTGATGTACGCCAGCAAGACCGGCCCGAGCCGGATGAAGGCGGGCTCGTCCCCCGGCTGGCTGATCGCGCACAAGACGGGCACGGGGCAAAATCTCGAGGGCACCGTCGCGGGATACAATGATATCGGGCTCGTCACCGCGCCGGACGGATCGACCTATGCCGTGGCGATTTTGATCGGGCGCACGCGGCAGGGCATCCCGACGCGCCAGCAGCTCATGGCCGACGTGGTTCGCGCGGTCGTCGATTATGAGAACCGGTCGGCCTATCGGGCGTACGGTTCGCGCTAGTTGACCGCGTTGGCGGCGTAGCTAAGCATCCCCGGCCAACCGGCGTTCGACCGGTGACCGGAGGATCCTCGAATGAAATCGCTTTTAACCGTCGTGCTCGGGACCTCGATTCTCGCCGCGCCGGTCCTCGCGCAGACGCCTCCCGCCCCGACTCCGCCGGTCGCACCTTTGGAAGGGACCAAGCAGGCCGATCCGCTCAACCCGCAAAAGGCCGAGCAGGAACCGCGGCCGGTTTCCCAGGAAGTCCAGAAGCAAGCCACCCAAAGCCGCGACGCCAAGCCCGGAGCGCTGGCGCCCGAGACCAAGGACCCTGCCGACGCCAAGCCCGCCAAGTGGAACGTCAACGCGCCCCGCGGCCCCGGCAAAGAAGCGCGCATCGACGTGCGTTCGGGAACCTGGATGAGCATCGACGTCTCGCCCGACGGGCGCGAGATCGCGTTCGACCTTCTGGGCGATCTGTACGTCATTTCGATCGGCGGCGGCGAGGCGCGGGCAATCACTTCGGGCCACCAATGGGACATGCAGCCGCGCTATTCGCCCAACGGCCGGTGGATCGCCTTCACGTCGGATCGCGGCGCGGGCGACAATATCTGGATCGTCGATCGCAATGGCACGAACCCGCGCCAGGTGACCAAGGAAACATTCCGCCTGCTGAACCAGGCCGACTGGACTCCCGACAGCGAATATATCGTTGCGCGCAAGCACTTTACCAGCGGACGCTCGCTGGGCGCTGGAGAGATGTGGCTGTACCACCGCAGCGGCGGCGAAGGCGTCCAGCTCACCAAGAAGCGCACCGAGCAGAAGGACACCAACGAGCCCGCCTTTTCGCCCGACGGCAAATATCTCTATTTCTCGGACGACGCGACGCCGGGCGGGATTTTCGAATATTCGAAGGACGTCAACGGCCAGATCTACGTCATCCAGCGGCTGGATCGTGAAAGCGGCGAGATCGAGGCCTATGTCACCGGTCCCGGCGGATCGATCCGCCCGACCCCTTCGCCCGACGGCAAGAGCCTCGCCTTCATCCGGCGCGACCGGTACAAGACCGTGCTCTACAATCTCGACATCGAAAGCGGGCGCGAGACCCCGGTTACCGACATCCTCGACCGCGACATGCAGGAAACCTGGGCGATCCAGGGGGTGTATCCGGGGATGGAGTGGACACCGGACAACCGGTCGGTGGTGTTCTGGGCCAAGGGCGGGATCAAGCGCGTCGACGTCGCGTCGAAAGCGGTGAGCGACATTCCCTTTCACGTCGCGGGCACCCGCCGCATCGAGGACGCAGTGCGCTTCCCGGTCGATGTCGCGCCCAAGAGCTTCGAGACCAAGATGCTGCGCTTCGCCGAAGTCTCGCCGCGCGGCGACAAGGTGGTTTACGAAGCGCTCGGCCACCTTTGGCTGCGCGACCTCGCCGGCGGCCAGCCGCGCCGGCTGACGCGGCAGAGCGATCATTTCGAATTGTATCCGAGCTGGTCGCGCGACGGCCGCTCGATCGTCTATTCGACCTGGTCCGACAAGGAGCTCGGCGCGATCCGCGTCGTCGCGGCGGGCGGCGGCGAGGGGCGCAAGGTCACTCCCAAGGCCGGCCATTATGTCGAGCCGGCCTTCTCGCCCGATGGCAGCAGCATCGCCTATCGCAAGACCAACGACGGGTTTTTGACCTCGTCGATGTGGGGAAGGGAGACCGGGCTTTACGTCGTCCCCGCCAAGGGTGGAACGCCACGGCTCGTCACCAAGAGCGGAACGCTTCCCCAGTTCGCGGCTTCGGGCGACCGCATCTTCTACATGGCCAACGAGGCCGAGCAGAAGCGCTCGCTCCGTTCTATCGGCGTCAACCGCCAAGAGGAACGCACCCACCTCGTCAGCCAGAACGCGTCCGAATTCTCGGTTTCGCCCGACGGCAAATGGGTGGCGTGGTCCGAGCGTTTTAACGCCTATGTCATGCCCTTCGTGATCACCGGTAAGCCGGTCGACATCGGCCCGGAAAGCAAGGCGCTGCCGCAATTCCAGGTCACCCGCGACGCCGGCGAGTGGCTGCACTGGTCGGGCAATTCGCGGCGGCTGCACTGGAGCCTCGGCCCCGAATTGTTCAGCCGCGATCTCAACACGAGCTTCGCCTTCCGCCCGGGCGCCCCCGCGACGCTTCCCAAATCCGCGACGAGCGGCGTTAACATCGGCTTCACCCAGCCCTATGACTCCCCCGCCGGCCGCACCGCCATCACCGGCGCGCGTATCGTCACGATGCGCGGCGACCCAACACGCGGAGAGGGGGTGATCGAAAACGGCACCATCATCCTCAACGGCAACCGCATCGAAGCAGTCGGTGCGGGACTCGCCGTCCCCGTCGGCGCGACCCGCATCGACGCCACCGGCAAGACCATCATCCCGGGCATCATCGACGCGCATTGGCACGGAAGCATGGGCTCGGACGAAATCCTGCCGCAGCAGAATTGGGTCCATTACGCAGGGCTCGGCTACGGGGTCACCACGATCCACGATCCGTCCAACGACACGTCCGAAATCTTCGCCGCGTCCGAGCTGCAAAAGGCCGGAATGATCGTCGCCCCGCGCATCTTCTCGACCGGCACCATCCTCTACGGCGCGACCACGCCGTTCACGACCAAGGTCGAAAGCCTCGACGACGCGCGCTCGGCGCTGCGCCGCATGAAGGCCGCCGGCGCGTGGTCGGTAAAGTCATACAACCAGCCGCGCCGCGACCAGCGCCAGCAGATCATACAGGCCGCGCGCGAGCTTCGCATAAACGTGGTGCCGGAGGGCGGGTCGCTGTTTCAGATGAACATGACCCAGATCGCCGATGGTCACACCACGATCGAGCATTCGCTCCCGGTCGCCGCGGTCTATGACGATGTGCTGCAATTCTGGAGCCAGTCCAAGACCGCCTACACCCCGACGCTGGTGGTGGCGTACGGCGGCCCGTTCGGCGAGAATTACTGGTACCAGCACACCGACGTGTGGAAGGAGCCGATCCTGTCGCGCTGGGTGCCGCGCCGTCTGATCGACGAGCGCGCACGCCGCCGCGTGATGGTCCCCGACGAGGAGAACAACCTCCTCAACGTGTCGAAGGTCGCCAGGCAGATCAGCGAGCTCGGAATCCCGACCTCGGTCGGCGCCCACGGCCAGCGCGAGGGTTTAGGCGCGCACTGGGACATGTGGAGCTTCGCGCTTGGCGGGATGAGCCCGATGCAGGCGCTGGCCACCGGCACCATCAACCCGGCACGCGCGCTGGGGCTCGACCGCGATCTCGGCACGCTCGAGCGAGGCAAACTCGCCGACTTCGTCGTCCTCGACAACAACCCGCTCGACAACATCCGGAATAGCACGAGCGTGCGCTACACCGTGGCGAATGGGCGGGTGTACGACAGCAATATGAACGAGGTGGGATCGCGGAAGAAGGCGCGGGCGGCGTTCTGGTTCGAAAGCGCGAGCGGAGCGGGGTTTACGGCTGCGGTGGCAGAGACGGTCGGCCATGCGGATTGACGGCCGTGCCTTGGAGGCAACCTGGCTAGCGGCAACCACACTGGCACTGGCATCCTGTCAGGCACCACCGCGAACCGAGCGCGAAACGACCACCACAACGACCACCGTGCCCCCTGCCGCCTCATCACGAGCGACGCCGGCTGAAAGGCCGCCGTCTTCGTTAACGCGGCAGCTGACTCCGGAAGGCTTTGGCCCCCTCAGGATCGGAATGAGCTTGGCCGAAGTCACCGCGGCGCTCGGCGCCGACGCCGATCCAGAAGCGATCGGCGGGCCCGATCCCGAAAGCTGCGACCAGTTCCGACCGGCGCGCGCACCCGAAGGGGTGCTGGTGATGATGGAGGAGGGGCGGCTGACGCGGGTTTCGCTGATCAACAAGAGTGCGGTCAAGACCGATCGCGGTATTGCGCTCGGCAGCAGTGCCGCTGAGGTCAAGGCGGCCTACCATGGCGCAGCGGCTTCCTCTCCGCACAAATATCGCGACGCTCCTGCGGCCTATCTCACTTACTGGTCGCGCAAGACGGGGGACAAGACGAGCCCCACCGACCGCGGCATTGTCTTCGAGGTCGATAAGCGCGGCGTCGTCGATCTCATCCACGCCGGCGGTCCGAGCATCCAACATGTCGAGGGTTGCCTTTAACCGACCCTGCGAGCGCCATGTTGCCGCCGTTCGCGCAGCCGCTTAAGGCCTTGCTCCGATGAGGGTTGACGACGATCTGACGGCGCGCCGCAACACGGCTGCGCTGGCGCTGCATGTGCCAGAGCCGCTTTTCAGGCCCGGCGACACGCCCGATTTCAGCCATGTCGCGATCCCGGCCGCCGGCGCCGCGCAGCGCCCCGACACGGCTGCGCCAGCCTCCGAAACGCACCCCCTCTGCTACGGCCTCGTGCGCGTGCTCGGCGACGATGCCCGCGCGGTCGGCCCGTGGGACCCCAGACTCTCGCCCGACACGCTGCGCCGCATGTTGCGCGACATGATGATGGTGCGCGCGTTCGACGACCGCATGTATCGCGCCCAGCGCCAGGGGAAGACCAGCTTTTACATGAAATCGACCGGCGAGGAGGCGGTGGCGGTGGCGGCGGCGCACGCGCTCGGCCGCGACACGATGTGCTTCCCGACCTATCGCCAGCAAGGGATCCTCGTCGCGCGCGACTATCCGCTCGGCGAGATGATGTGCCAAATCTATTCGAACCGCGGCGACAAGCTGCTCGGGCGCCAGCTGCCGATTATGTATTCGTCCCGCGACTATGGCTTCTTCACGATTTCGGGCAATCTCGGCACCCAATATCCGCAGGCCGTGGGCTGGGCGATGGCCTCGGCGATCAAGGGCGACACCCGCATTGCCGCGGCGTGGATCGGCGAGGGTGCGACCGCGGAGGGGGACTTCCACAATGCGGTCACCTTCGCCGCGGTGTACCGCGCGCCGGTGGTGCTCAACATCGTCAACAACCAGTGGGCGATTTCGAGCTTTTCCGGGATCGCGGGCGCGGAGGCGACGACCTTCGCGGCGCGTGCCATCGGCTATGGCATCGCCGGGCTTCGGGTCGACGGCAACGACGCGCTGGCGGTCTACGCCGCGACGATGTGGGCGGCCGACCGCGCACGCGCCAATCTCGGGCCGACGCTGATCGAACATTTCACCTATCGCGCCGAGGGGCATTCGACCTCCGACGATCCGACCGGCTACCGCCCCAAGGGCGAGGAGCAGGCCTGGCCGCTCGGCGATCCGGTCGTGCGGCTCAAGGCGCACCTTGTCGCGCTCGGCGAATGGGACGAAGCCCGCGACAAGGACCAGGTCGACGCGCTCGCAAGCGAAGTCCGCGCCGCGCAGAAGGAGGCCGAGAAGCAGGGCACGCTCGGCAACGGCTCGGACCACCCCATCGAGTCCTTGTTCACCGATGTTTTCGAAGAGCTTCCCTGGCATCTGGAGGAGCAGCGGCAAGCCGCTCTGGCGGAAGCCGAATCGTGACCGTCATGAACATGATCCAGGCGATCAATTCGGCCCATGCGGTGTGCATGGATCGCGACCCCGACATCGTCGTGATGGGCGAGGACATCGGCTATTTCGGGGGCGTGTTCCGCGCCACCGAAGGCTTGCAGAAAAAGTTCGGCAAGACCCGCGTGTTCGACACCCCTATCACCGAGGGCGGAATCCTCGGCACCGCGATCGGAATGGCGGCCTATGGCCTTCGCGTCGTCGTCGAAATCCAGTTCGCCGATTACATCTACCCCGCCTTCGACCAGATCGTTTCGGAAGCCGGGCGCATGCGTTACCGCACCGCGGGCGAATGGCCGCTGCCGATGGTAATCCGATCGCCCTATGGCGGCGGCATTTTCGGCGGCCAGACCCACAGCCAGTCGCCCGAAGCGCTGTTCGCGCACGCCTGCGGAATCAAGACCGTGATTCCGTCGAACCCCTACGACGCCAAGGGGCTGCTGATCGCTGCGATCGAGGACAATGATCCGGTCGTCTTCTTCGAGCCCAAGCGCATCTACAACGGCCCGTTCGACGGCTTTTACGAGCGGCCGGTGACGCCTTGGGCCAAGCATCCCAAGGCCGAGGTCCCCGACGGCCATTACATTGTCCCACTCGGCAAGGCGGCGGTTGTGCGCGAAGGCGACGCGGTCACCATCCTCGCCTACGGAACCATGGTCCATGTCGCGCTCGCGACCGCCGAAGCCAATGGCATCGATGCCGAAGTGATCGACCTCCGAACGATCGTTCCGCTCGACATCGACACCATCGAGGCGTCGGTGAAGAAGACCGGGCGCTGCCTCGTCGTCCACGAGGCGACGCGCACCGCGGGCTTCGGCGCCGAGCTTGCCGCGCTGGTGCAGGAGCGCTGCTTCTATCATTTGGAAGCCCCGGTGACCCGCGTCACAGGCTGGGATACGCCCTATCCGCACGCGCTCGAATGGGCCTACTTCCCCGGACCCAAACGGGTCGGTAACGGCCTGAAGAAAGTTCTGGAGGTCTAGATGGCCCGCGTCGAATTCAAGCTCCCCGATATCGGCGAAGGAATCGCCGAGGCCGAGATCGTTGCGTGGCACGTCAAGGTCGGCGACATGGTCGAGGAGGACCAGCAGCTCGCCGACATGATGACCGACAAGGCGACCGTCGAAATGGAATCGCCAGTCGCCGGAAAAGTCGTCGAAGTCGCGGGCGAAGTCGGCGACCAGGTCCCGATCGGGTCGGTGCTGGTGGTGTTCGAGACCGAGGCCGGGGCGGAGGAAGGACAGGGGAATTTGGATGGCGAGGCGGTGCTGGGCGACGGACTGGTCGAGACCACCCCCGCGATCGAAGAGGCGGTTCCTTCCACCGATACCGAAGACAAGCGAAGCGACAGCGACCGCCGCCAGGGCCCGCGCCGCGCTGCCGAGGTTCCGCCCGAGGCGGTACGCGCCCCCCGTGCCGTGCTTGCCTCGCCCGCGGTTCGTCAGCGCGCCAAGCATTTGGGAGTCGATCTCGGCGCGCTTCGCCCCGCGACCGGGGACCGCGTCCGGCACGGCGATCTTGACGCTTACCTTATGTATTCGCAAGGCGCGGGCGCGCCCTTCGCCTCCCGCGCCGCCGCCCCGTCTCAGGACGAAATCGTCAAGGTCGTCGGGCTAAGGCGCAAGATCGCCGAGAATATGCAGGAGGCCAAGCGCCGCATCCCGCATTTCGCCTATGTCGAGGAAGTCGACGTTTCGGCGCTCGAAACGCTTCGCGCCGCCATGAACGCGAGCCGCGGGGACCGGCCCAAGCTGACGCTGCTTCCGCTGCTCATCACTGCCATGTGCCGCGCGCTTCCCGGATTTCCGATGATCAACGCACGCTACGACGACGATGCCAATGCCGTCACCCGCCACGGCGCGGTGCATCTCGGGATGGCGACCCAGACTCCGAACGGCCTCGCCGTCCCCGTCATCCGCGACGCGCAGGACAAGGATATGTGGGCGCTCGCGGCGGAAATCCTGCGGCTGGCCGAGGCGACCCGCGCGGGCAAGGCAAGCCGGGAAGAACTTTCCGGCTCGACCATCACGCTGTCGAGCCTCGGCCCCATCGGAGGCGTGGTCTCGACCCCGGTCATCAACCGCCCCGAAGTCGCGATCGTCGCGGTCAATAAGGTCGTCGAGCGCCCCGTCGTGATCGAAGGCCGCATCGAAGTGCGCAAGATGATGAACCTGTCGTCGTCGTTCGATCATCGCGTCGTCGACGGCTGGGATGCCGCCAGCTTCATCCAGGAAGTGAAGCGTCTGCTTGAAAACCCGGCACTGCTGTTTGCGAGCTGATGATTGACAGCACCCGTCATTCCATCGCGCGATGACTGAAGGCTGTTAGGAACGGGCGACCCAGGCATGTCCGCAATCTTCGTCTCTTATGCCCGCTCGACGGAGGCACAGGCCAACAAGTCGCCGAGGCGCTGTTGTGCGATGTCGATGCCGCGCTAAATCTTCTGGATCCGTATTTCGTGGAAGTCAGCTTGTCCCAAGTCGAGTATGCTGAAGCCGATCCGGACATGAATTCGCTACGTGAAGACCCGCGTTTCAAGACCATGGTCGCGGGAGCCAAGGCGCGCCATGCCGCGGCTGGCGAAGCAGTGTCGCGATGAGCTTAGTCGAAGGGCTTTCCTTTCGATGCCGGGCAAGAGAAGGAGTGAGCTTCGACAAGCTCAGCCCGAACGGATTGAAGTGGTTTCAGACGACAAGATCGAAGCGCTCCGTCTGATCGACGGTCGCCTGCGCTGGTTGTCGGCGTGGACGATCCACAACGCCAACCATCTACGCGATTCCACCGACGGGCTTAAAGTCGGCGGGCACCAGGCGTCGTGCGCGTCGATGACTGCGCTGATGGCGGCGCTTTATTTCCACGCGCTGGGGCCGAACGACAAGGTCGCGGTCAAGCCGCATGCCGGGCCGGTGCTCCACGCGATCCACTATCTGCTCGGATCGCAAAGCCGCGAGCAGCTCGAAAATTTCCGCGGTTTCGGCGGCGCGCAAAGCTATCCGAGCCGCACCAAGGACGTCATCCCGGTCGACTTCTCAACCGGGTCGGTAGGGCTCGGCGTGGCGATCACCGCCTTCGCCAGCCTGGTGCAGGATTATCTCGTCGCGCACGGCATGATGGACGCCGCCGATACAGGCCGCATGGTCGCGCTGATGGGCGATGCCGAGCTCGACGAGGGCAATATCTACGAATGCCTGATCGAGGCGTACAAGCACGACATCCGCAATTGCTGGTGGATCGTCGATTATAACCGCCAGTCGCTCGACGCCACCACCGCCGAGCGTATGTTCTGCCGCTTCGACGAAATCTTCGCGAGCTGCGGCTGGCGCGTGGCGACGCTCAAATACGGCAAGCTCATGGAAGCCGCGTTCGCCGAGCCCGGTGGGACCGAGCTCAAGGCCTGGATCGACGACGCGGGCAATGCCGATTACGCCGCGCTCACCTATCAGGGCGGGGCCGCGTGGCGCGTGCGGCTGAGCGCCGACATCGGCGATGCGATCGCCCCCCTGCTCGCCGCGCGCGACGACGATGCGCTGGCAGCGCTGATGACCAATCTTGCCGGTCACGACATGGCGAGCCTCATCGAGGCTTTCGACGCCGCGCAGGACGACGTCCCGACACTGTTCATCGCCTACACGATCAAGGGCCACGGGCTTCCGTTCGCGGGCCATAAGGACAATCATTCGGGCCTCATGAACCCCGGCCAGATCGCTTCGCTCCGCGATGCCATGGGCATTGCGGACGGGCAGGAGTGGGAGGCGCTCGCCGGGCTCGGCGACAATGCGCGCACCGGTGTTCAGGCGCTGCTCGACGGCTGCCTCATCGCCAAGGCCAAGCGCCCTCGCCCCTGGGGCGGGATCGACGTTCCCGCCGTCGCTTCGCCCGCGGGCGACGAGCAATCGACCCAGGCCGCGTTCGGCAAAATCCTTCTCGACATTTCCCGCGCCGGCGGCCCGCTTGCGGACCGCATCGTCACGACCTCGCCCGACGTCACGGTCTCGACCAATCTCGGTGCATGGGTCAATCAGCGTGGGTTGTTCCGGCGTTCGGAACTCGCCGACGTGTTCGCCGCCGCCAAAATCCCGTCCCCGCAAAAATGGGCCGCGCGCCCCGCGGGGCAGCATATCGAGCTCGGCATCGCCGAGAACAATCTGTTCCTGATGCTTGCCGCGCTCGGGCTCGCGGGCGACCTGTTCGGCCTGCGGCTGATGCCGATCGGGACGCTTTACGACCCCTTCATCGCGCGCGGCCTCGATGCGCTCAATTACGCTTGCTACCAGGACGCGCGCTTCATGCTGGTGGCGACGCCGTCGGGCGTGACGCTGGGTCCCGAAGGCGGCGCGCACCAGTCGATCAACCCGCCGCTCATCGCCATGGGGCAGCCCGGATTGCGCCACTACGAACCCGCGTTCGTCGACGAGCTCGCGGTGATGATGGAGGAAGGGTTCCGCCTCATGCAGGCCGAGGACGGCGAGAGCGTCTATTTGCGGCTGACCACGCGCAGCATCGCCCAGCCCGAGCGCTCGGACGACGGCTGGAAGGCGGGCGCGCTGGCCGGCGGCTACTGGCTGCGCGAACCCGGGCCGGACACGAAGGCCGCGCTGATCTTCTCTGGAGCGATCGCGCCCGAAGCGCTGGCGGCGTGGGAGAGCATAACGGACGACCTCCCCGGCATCGGCCTGCTCAACGTCACCTCGCCGGATCTTCTGCACCGTGGCTGGTCGAACGGATTGGCGTCGCATGTCACGCGTCTGCTCGCGGCCCTGGACCGAGACGCGACTTTGGTGACGATGCTAGACGGGTCGCCCGCTGCGCTGTCATGGCTGGGGAGCGTGCGCGGACATCGGGTGAGCCCCCTCGGTCTTGACCGTTTCGGACAGACGGGAAGCCTTGAGCAACTTTACGCGCATTACCGCATCGATGAGGAGGCCGTGCTCGATGCGGTCGCTGGACTTCACCTCTAAAACGGACCGAGGTTGCGACCGCGTTAACCATTACTTCGCTAAAGTAGCTGCACCGGAAGCGAGCAACCAGCAATTTCGCGTTTTTTCAATGACGCCAGCGTGTACCTTTATCCAGGCGATGAGTCAGCGGCGCGCGCGGGTCCGGTCGCTTGAACAGGATCGTTGCGACGCGCTCCAGGCCGACGCCCGCGCCAATCCCGGAGATCGCATCCGGCGATCTGTCCACTCACTCGCCCGCTAGAGCCGGCGTACGACCTTACCGATCGCCGTTTGGCCGAAGAGATCGACTATGCCAAGGCGATGGGCGAGCGCCTCGCCAACGATAGCCTTGTCGTAGCGCGCCACCCCAACACGCTTCAGAGTTTCGACGTCGTTTGCCAGATGCTCGGCCATCTCGGCGCCGTCGTCGGGGCCGCGGATCGCCAGGACGCGATCGACCGTATCGGCATGGAGGATCTGCGCACCCGCATCCGCCGCAAGTCGCTTGGCGGCGAAGCGCAGGGCGCCGCTTCCGGCTCCTGAGCCCGGATGGAAATCCCCGCGCGCGCCGCGTAAGGCTGGCGCTGCGACGGGAGCCAGGCGGTTGAGCGGACTGTATTTCGAAGATTGCGGTCCTGAATTGATGATCGCGCATGCGGTGCGGCGCACCGTCACCGACGTCGACAATGTCTTGATCACGACGCTCACCCACAATGTCCAGCCGCTGCATCTCGATGCCGAGGCCGCCAAACTCAGCGAGTTCGGCCGCCCGATCGTCAATTCGATCTTTACCTTCGGGTTGATGGTCGGGGTCAGCGTCGCCGACACCACGCTTGGGACGCTGATCGCCAATCTTGGCTATGACGCGGTGACTTTCCCCAAGCCGGTGTTCGTCGGCGATACGCTGCG
>Ga0136638_10000133_pt1 | contig 13461 bp, 7 predicted proteins | sample AntDrymUQ8582206_2_FD_104671 | JGI IMG/M metagenome (GOLD analysis project Ga0136638, IMG submission 104671) | Polar desert sand microbial communities from Dry Valleys, Antarctica - metaG UQ858 (22.06) | ecosystem: Environmental > Terrestrial > Soil > Desert | place: Antarctica: Dry Valley...
GTGATGAGCACGACATCGATCGCCGCGATGAGCATGGTGATGGCCATGATCCGGTCCATGCGCAAGTAGTCGTTGATGTCGAACGCCTCGTCGGGGTCCTGGTTGAGGACGCCTTGGATCGTCTCGTTGGTGTGATCCCACAGGTTTGCGGCATCCATGATGGAGAAGAGCAGGAAGACCGCGACGACGCACATGATGCCGAAGGCGATCGACAGCAGGAACGACACCTTCGTCACCGACCATGGGTCGACCCTCAGCAGGCGGAGCTTCGCCCGTCGTGTCGTGCGCGTGCGTGTCGGCCGACTGCTCTTGTCGTCGTTCTTGTGGGCGTCCGGCGCCTGGGTCTGGAGTTCCTCGGCCTGGGAGCTGCCGGTCTCCGGAGCCTGGCGCACCCCAGCCATGGTCCGCTCGACCGGCGGTGCGACGGGCGCATGCTGCGTCGCTCCGCCGTACGGCGGGGCGGTCACCGGCTGCGGACGCGCCTGGCTGAGCCCTGGCCGAGCGGGCTTGCTCAATGATCGTCGTGGTGCCAGGGGCTGGTCGTCGCCAGGGTTGGTCATCCGGCCGGTCCCTCCTGCGGGTCGCTGTCTGCCTCGGTGGTCGGCGTACCAACCTCGTTCTCCTGCTCGTCCCCGGTGCCCGCGTCGAGCTCGTCGACATCGCCACCACCCAGCAGCTCGTCGTCGACCTCCCGCTCGGTGTTCCGAGCGATGCCCACGACCGAGTCGGCGGCTCCAACGGCGACGAACTTGACTCCCATGGTGTCACGTCCCTTAGCAGGGACATCGCGAGCGGGTGAGCGGGTGACCTGTCCGCTGCCCCGGATGGCCATCACCTCGTCGGTGTCGGTGACCACCATGGCCCCGACGAGGGAGCCGCGTGCGCCCTGAAGCTTCATCGCCTTGATGCCGAGCCCGCCGCGGCCCTGCACGCGGTACTCGTCGACGTTCGTGCGCTTCGCCCAGCCTCCATCGGTGACTGTGAAGACGTAGCGGGTCGGGCTGTCCTCGTCCGACAGGTGCGGAACGACCGACATGGACAACAGCTCGTCGCCTCGGCGGAACTTCATCCCTGTCACGCCCGAGGTGGCCCGGCCCATCGGCCGCAGCTGCGAGTCGTCGGCTCGGAACCGCACCGACTGGGCCTTCTTGGACACGAGCAGCAGGTCATCGTCGGCTGTGACGAGATTGGCCCCGATGAGCTCGTCGTCGTCCTCGCGGAAGTTGATCGCGATGACCCCCGCCTGGCGTGGTGAGTTGTAGTCGATGAGGCGGGTCTTCTTGATCAACCCGCGACGGGTGGCGAGCACAAGATACGGTGCCGACTCGTAGTCGCGGATGGCGAGCACCTGGGCAATCTGCTCGTCCGGCTGGAACGACAACAAGCCGGCCACGTGGCCGCCCTTGGCGTCGCGGGCCGACTCCGGCAGGTGGTACGCCTTGGTGCGATAGACCCGGCCCGCGGTGGTGAAGAAGAGCAGCCAGTGGTGGTTCGTGGACGAGAAGAAGTGCTCGACCATGTCATCGCCCTTGAGTGCGGCACCCCTGACACCTTTGCCTCCGCGTTTCTGCAGCCGGTACAGATCGGCCTTGGTGCGCTTGGCGTAGCCACCCCTGGTGATCGTGACGACGATGTCCTCGTCGGGAATGAGGTCTTCCATCGAGAGGTCGCCGTCAGCGGGGATGATCTGGCTGCGCCGCTCGTTGCCGTACTTGTCGACGATCGCCGCGAGCTCCTCGCTCACGATCCGCCGCTGGCGTGTCTCGTCGGCGAGGATGTCCTCGAGGTCGGCGATCATGACCTCCAGCTCGTCGAGCCGGTCGACGATCGCCTGCCGCGCGAGGGCGGCAAGGGACCGCAGCTGCATGTCGAGGATCGCGCGTGCCTGCACCTCATCGATGTCGAGGAACGCCATCAGCTCGTTGCGGGCCTCGTCGGTGGTCTGGCTGCGCCGGATCAAGGCGATGACCTCGTCGAGCGCGTCGAGCGCCTTGACCAGGCCGCGGTACACGTGGGCCTGCTTCTCGGCCTCTCGCAGCCGGTAACGCGTGCGCCGTTGGATCACGTCGATCTGGTGGGCGATCCAATGCGAGATGAACTGGTCGATCGACAGGGTTCGTGGGACGTCGTCGACGAGCGCGAGCATGTTGCAGCTGAAGTTCTGCTGGAGCTCGGTGTGCTTGTAGAGGTTGTTGAGCACGACCCTGGCGATGGCGTCCCGCTTGAGGACGACGACGAGGCGCTGGCCGGTGCGCGACGAGGTGTCGTCGCGTACGTCGGCGATGCCCTGGACGCGTCCCGAGTCCGCGAGCTCGGCGATCTTGAGCGCGAGGTTGTCCGGGTTCACCTGGTACGGCAGCTGGGTGACGACGAGACAGGTGCGGTTCTTGTTGTCCTCCTCGACGTCGATGATCGCGCGCATGGTGACCGAGCCGCGGCCGGTTCGATAGGCCTGCTCGATGCCCTGTCGGCCGACGATCAGGGCCCCCCTCGGGAAGTCGGGACCCTGGATCAGCCCGATCAGCTCGTCCTGGAGCTCCTGGCGGGTGGCCCCAGGGTTGTCGAGCGACCACTGGACCCCGGCGGCGACCTCCCGCAGGTTGTGCGGCGGGATGTTTGTCGCCATCCCGACGGCGATCCCGGCCGAGCCGTTGACGAGCAGGTTCGGGAAGCGCGCCGGCAACAGCACCGGCTCCGCGCCGCGACCGTCGTAGTTGGGCCGGAAGTCGACGGTGTCCTGCTCGATGTCGCGGACCATCTCCATGGCCAGCGGAGCCATCTTGCACTCGGTGTTGTGACTGACGAAACCGTTCGTGACGAACGCGCGATCCGAGGTGTCGATCCGGAGTGAGTAGACGTCTTTGACACCACCGTCGGCGACCTCCGCGACAGTGGCGTAGTAGAACCTGCCGTCCACCAGAGGCCAGACGATCTCGGCCGCCTCAGGCGTGATGTGCCGGAGGATGTCACTGCGATCCCGCTCCCACCTCTCGAGTCGATCGACATTGTGTCGTGCAAGCCACCGCGCCGAACGTACGTCCCTGGCACCGCTGGTACGGAGGTAGGGCGCCACGAAAGGCACGTGATCCGCGCTCAGAGCACGCGAGGTTGCCGGAATGGCTGCGAGAATCTCTTCGAGCTTCCTGTGCTTGGCGCCGAGGAACCCGATCTGGACTGCGAATGTCCAGGCATCCCGACGGTTGGTGATCACGACCTTGGTCTCACCTGTCGCGTGTCGAGTAAGCCGAGCCGATATCCCGAACTCCATGAGCAGCATCAGCACGTCGCTCGCCAGCCCTTCGCTGAACGTCGAGTAGCTCACCTGAATGGTGTGGCGAGGCAGGCTCGAACAGGAACCATCGCCTGTGAAGAGGCTCTGCACGAAGGCTGCCTTGACGGCCAGGTTGGCGCGCCAGATGCACTCCGGCACGCGCTTGGCCGCACTGCGCAGCCCAACGAGGACCCCGAGGCTGCTGGCTCTGAAGGCTGTCAGGTTCTGGATATCGATCTCATGAAGCGTCGAACCCGACGCGATGGTTCTGCTGTTGACGTAGCGGGACCCACCCACCACCGAGTCGTACGCCCGAACGACAGCCAGGAAGTAGGCTTCGTCGACGTTGTTGAAGCCGGCTCGCGTCTGGCTCGCGAAGCCCTCGCTGACCCATGCCCCAAGAAGGAGTGCCTCGGCGAAATCGGCGTCGCTGGCTGTCCCCCACGTCTCGGGCTCCTGGCGTTGCATCACCACGCGGTCGCCCGGTGCCAGCTCCTCAAGTAGCTTCCACAAGAGCGTCGGCACGCCGGCGAGTGACGTCAAACAGAGGAGCGGATGGTTTAGTGACCCCGTGAGCTCGTGGCCCTCTTTCGTTCGCAGGCGAAGGGTCCGTTGCTGGCCTGAGTGGAAGAACTTGCTGGCGCGGACCGGGCCACCGTCCTTCCCGACGACCTTGAGATCAATGTCGGTCGTCGAGTCCGAAACAGCCGTCGGAGCGAGGTCACGGATCTGGAGGGTGCCCTCGTCAAACGTCTTGACGCGAGTGTCTCCCGTGACGCAGTAGCGCATGGCGGCTGCTCTGTCGTTGCCTGGGGAGCCGAAGTTGCCCTGGCCGGACACCAACGGCGCCCGCATCACCCAGGGCTGGCTGAGCCGGACCAACGTGTCGTAGATCGCGGTGTCACCGTGCGGGTGGTACTGGCCCATGACGTCACCGACGACCCGCGAGCACTTGGAGAATCCCCGGTCCGGGCGGTAGCCGCCGTCATACATGGCGTAGAGAACGCGGCGGTGGACAGGCTTGAGGCCGTCCCGTACGTCGGGGAGGGCACGACCGACGATGACCGCCATGGCGTAGTCGATGTACGACCGCTGCATCTCCGTCTGCAGCTCGACCGGCTCGATGCGGCTGCCGCCCGGCCCGTCGGGAGTGGTCGTCGTGTCGTCAGTCACCGCGTCATTCCTTTGCTGGTATGGCGTTCTGCGGGTCTCGTGAAGTCAGGTGGCTTGTTGAGCCGGACCGCGCGACTTCGTCGCCGCGGTCCGTCCATCATCAGATGTCGAGGAAGCGGACGTCTTTGGCGTTGCGTTGGATGAAGGAGCGGCGTTGCTCGACGTCTTCGCCCATCAAGATGGAGAAGATCTCGTCGGCGTGGGCGGCGTCGTCGAGCGTGACCTGCGACAGCACGCGGTTCTCGGGGTCCATCGTGGTGTCCCAGAGCTCGTCGGCGTTCATCTCACCGAGGCCCTTGTAACGCTGGATCGAGTTGTCCTTGGGGAGCTTCTTGCCCTCCGCGCGCCCCGACTCCATCTTGAGGTCGCGCTCACGGTCGGAGAACACGAACTCGTGGGGGTGTGGGTTGTTCCACTTCAGCCGGTAGAGCGGCGGCCGGGCCAGGTAGACGTACCCGCCCTCGATCAGGGGCTTCATGAAACGGAAGAGCAGGGTCAGCAGCAGGGTTTGGATGTGGTGGCCGTCGACATCGGCGTCGGCCATCATCACGATCTTGTGGTAGCGGAGCTTGTCGGCGTCGAAGTCCTCCTGGATACCGGTGCCGAGCGCGGAGATGATGGCCTGGACCTCGGTGTTTGCGAGCACGCGGTCGATCCGGGCCTTCTCGACGTTCAAGATCTTGCCGCGGATGGGAAGGATCGCCTGGATTCGCGGGTCGCGCCCACCCTTGGCGGAGCCGCCGGCCGAGTCACCCTCGACGATGAACAACTCACACTCCTCGGGGTTGGTGGACTGGCAGTCGGCGAGCTTGCCGGGCAGGCCGCCACCGCCGAGCAGGCCCTTGCGGCTGCGGGCCAGGTCGCGTGCCTTGCGGGCCGCGAGCCGCGCGGTCGCCGCGGCGATCGACTTGCGGATGACGTCGCGCCCCTCGCCGGGGTTCTTCTCGAACCACTCACCGAGCCGGTCGTTGACGACCTTCTGGGTGAAGGACTTCGCCTCGGTGTTGCCGAGCTTCGTTTTCGTCTGGCCGTCGAACTGTGGGTCCGCGAGCTTGACCGACACGATGGCGGTCAAGCCCTCCCGGACGTCATCGCCGGAGAGCCGGTCCTCCTTCTTCTTGATCAGACCCCACTCCTCGGACCAGTTGTTGACGGTGGTGGTCAGGGAGGCTCGGAAACCCTCCTCGTGGGTGCCGCCCTCATGCGTGTTGATCGTGTTGGCGAATGTGTGCACCGACTCGGTGAAGCTCATGTTCCACTGCATCGCGACCTCGAGGCTCATGCCGACGACGTCGTTGGACGCCTCGAACGCGATGATGCTCTTGTGTGCCTCGTCCTTCGTCGAGTTGAGGTGCTTGACGTAGTCGATGAGCCCGTCCTCATAACGGAAGCGCCGCTCGATCCCCCCCGCCGCGTCGGGACGGATGCCATCGGGTCCGCCGTCGACCGTCCCGTCGATGGTCAGGTCGGCCACGGCAGCGGCGATGCCGGCTGCATGCTCGGGCCGCTCGTCACGCACGATGATCTCGAGGCCCTTGTTGAGGAACGCCATCTCGCGGAACCGCGACGCGATCGTCTCGAAGGAGTAGTGCGTCGTCTCGAAGATGTCCCTGGCCGCCCAGTACGTGATGGTCGTCCCGGTCGCGTCGGTCGCCTCGTGTCGCTTGAGCGGGGCGTCCGGGACGCCGTACGTGAACGACTGCGTCCAGCGGTAACCGTCGTTCTTGACGTCGACGACGAGCTTCTCGCTGAGCGCGTTCACGACGGAGCTGCCGACGCCGTGGAGGCCGCCGGAGACCTTGTAGCCGCCGCCGCCGAACTTGCCTCCGGCATGCAGCTCGGTCAGCACCAGCGTCACCGCCGGGACCTTCGAGTCGGTATGGATCCCGGTGGGGATGCCACGGCCGTTGTCGATGACGCGGATGCCCCCGTCGGCGAGGACTGTCACGTCGATCTGGTCGCAGTAGCCGGCCAGCGCCTCGTCGACGGCGTTGTCGACGATCTCCCAGACGAGGTGGTGCAGACCGCGCTCGCCGGTCGAGCCGATGTACATGCCTGGGCGCTTACGGACCGCGTCGAGGCCTTCGAGCAGCGTGATGTCCGAGGCGTCGTACGTCGCATTGAGCAACGGGGGTATGACGAACTCCGCCGGCGTCTCGGCAGTCGACACGTCGTCGTGGGTCGTCACGCAGCCAACCTCCGGGGGCTCGTTCATCGCACCGGGCCGCCCGGGTGGCGACCGGGCGGTCAGGACTCCGGCGCCCGAAGGGGCTCCGACGCGGTCGACCGCCTCAACTCAGCACGAAGGCCGCCGTTCGGCGGTCTGAGCGTCGAGCTGCTCGAGGCACCGATGGGGTCACGGTGGCGGCCTTGTCAATCCGGACCAGTATAGGCGATTCCAGCCCCATTCACGGCATGGTCGTCCCCGACACGGCGGTCGCCGGGCGCATCTCTTCACCGTGAGTCGCCTTGTAGCGGCGGTTTGACGCTCGACGGGGGTGCCGATGAGGTCCCCCTAAGCAGCGCAGCGCCGCAGATCGGCTCTGAGCGTCCTGTGGACGGGAGGACCGAGGCACAAGATGGACAGCGAAGTCAACCCGCGGCTCGTGATCTGTGCGGGCGCCGTCAGCCGTAGGTGTCTCGCGGCCCTCGACCGTCCCGCACCGATCGGCGTCCACGTCGCCACGACAGCGTGTCCGGCCCCTGGACCACGATCTGGGCGACCGTCCCATGACCGAGCTCCTCGTTCAGGCGGCGTACGACGGTGGGGGCCAACAGTGTGAGCTGGGTGGCCCACGCGGTGGAGTCGGTGTGTACGACGAGCTTGCCCTCGTCGAAGCTTCGGGGGCTGCAGTGGACCGCCACCTCGTCGCCGACGATGGTCGGCCAGCGGGCGAAGACCCCGCGGACCGCCACGTCTGTCGCCCAGCCGCTGTCGTTGACCAGCTTGTCGACCGCGGTGCCCAACAGAGCAGGGTCACGGCCGTCCGGGTGGGCCCCAGAGACCTGCGTCCCCCGAGCTGGTCGGGAGGAACCAGAGCTTCGGAGCCGCTTCTGTCCCGACTGATAACGCGCTGCGACGGCGCGCGCCGCCTCGAGCCCCGTCGGCTCATGGCTTGGGTCGTGAGCCTCCGCAGGAGTGCCGGCCCCAAGAGCCTCCTCGTCGCGATCAGGCACGGCTCACCACTCCCTCCCGCACGTCGAAGCGGTGGTCGATCAGGTCCGCGGGCACGTCCGCCGGCACCGCAGCCGTCACGAGGACCTGCTCCGTCTCACGCACAAGCTCGGCCAGGCGGCTACGCCGCTCGTCATCGAGCTCGGCGAAGACGTCGTCGAGGATCAGCACCGGGTCGTCGCCGTCGGACCTGAGGAGGCTGAAGGCCGCCAGCCGCAGCGCCAGCGCGAAGGACCATGACTCACCATGGCTCGAGTAGCCCTTCGCCGGCAAGACGCCAAGGGTGAACGTCACCTCGTCCCGGTGCGGTCCCACCAACGTCACCCCGCGGTCGAGCTCGTCGTCTCGGCGTACGGCGATCTCGGCAAGCAGGGCGGCGGCAAGATCATCGCGCGCGGTGGCACCGTCGGGCAGCTCGCAGGACGGCTTGTAGCGGAGATCTGCGTCGTTGCCGCCGTCGGCCCTGGGAACGGTCTGCGCGACCTCGGTGTAGTGCTTGGTCAGGTGTGGACGCAGGGAGGCGGTCAGAGCGAGTCGTGCAGCCAGCAGCTCCGCTCCGGTGCGGGCCAGGTGCGCGTCCCAGACCTCCAGTGTCGACAGGGCCGAGTCGCTGCGCGAGCTTCGACCTCTGCCGCCGGCAGTCTTGAGCAGTGTGTTGCGCTGCCGTAGCACCCGGTCGTAGTCACTGCGCACCGCGGCGAAGCGCGGCTGTCTGGCGACGAGGAGCTCATCAAGGAAGCGGCGGCGGGCGCTGGGGTCTCCTTTGACCAGGTCGAGATCCTCCGGTGAGAAGACCACCGTCCGCAAGATCCCGAGCGCCTCCCGCGCCCTCGGGAGCTGGCCGCGGTTGAGCCTCGCCCGGTTGGACCGGCCGGGGTTGATCTCGATCTCGATCAGTACCCGGCGCTCGTCACGCTGGACCGCCGCTCGCACGATCGCCCGCTCGGCGCCTGAGCGCACGAGCGACTGCTCGCTCGAGACCCGGTGGGAGGACTGGGTGGCGATGTAGTCGACAGCCTCGACGAGGTTCGTCTTGCCCTGACCGTTGGGTCCGAAGAATGCGGAGACTCCAGCCGCCAGGGCGACATCAGCATGAGGATACGAGCGGAAGTCGACCAGTTCGAGCAGCGAGACATACACGTTGCTACTGCGGCGGGTCGATGTCCGCGGTGGGTGTCGCTCCGGCGGCACCACCGGCACGGACGGCGTGGCCGCCGAACTGGTTGCGCATCGCGGCGACGGCCTTCATCGCGGGTGGGTCCTCCTGGCGCGACTGGAACCGCGCGTACAGCGCGGCTGTGATCGCATGCATCGGAACGGCGTGCTCGATCGCGGCCTCGATCGTCCAACGTCCCTCGCCGGAGTCCTCGGCGTAGCCAGCGATCTGCGACAGCCCAGGATCGTCGTCGAGCGCGGCCACCAGCAGGTCGAGCAGCCACGAGCGCACGACCGTCCCCTCACGCCAGGACCTGAGCACCTCGGTGACGTTCTCGCAGACGGCGGCCTTCTCGAGCAGCTCGTAGCCTTCACCGTAGGCCTGCATGACGCCGTACTCGATGCCGTTGTGCACCATCTTCGAGAAATGGCCGGCACCGACCGGCCCGGCATGGACGAAACCGAACTCTCCATCGGGCTTGAGCGTGTCGAATGCCGGCTGCACCACGGCGACGTGCTTGGCGTCCCCACCGCACATGAGCGCATAACCGTTGTCGAGGCCCCAGACACCGCCGGAGACACCGCAGTCGACGAAACCGACCGAACGCTCGGCGAGGTAGTCGCCGTGCTCCTTGTCGTCGGTCCACCGCGAGTTGCCGCCGTCGACGACGACGTCACCCTCCCCGAGGAGTGCGCCAAGCGCTTTGACGGTCTCGCGTGTCGGGTCGCCCGACGGGACCATCACCCACACGACCTTGGGTGACGGCAGCGCCTGGCACAGCTTCTCGAGACTCTCCACGTCGCTGAGCTCCGGGTCGCGGTCGAAGCCCACGACCGTGTGACCGCCGCGGCGCAGGCGCTCGCGCATGTTGCCGCCCATCTTGCCCAGGCCGATCATTCCGATGTCCATGGTGGCCCCTTCAGGTCGAGGTGGCTTCGTCAGCCTTGCATGCGCAGCGGCATGAGGAGGTAGCGGAAGTCCAGATCAGGCTGGGCACCAGCGCCGGCCATGCTCGTGAAAGCAGCAGGGCGCGCCGGCTGCGTCATGGCGATGTGGACGTGAGTTCCCGTCACCGCCCCCAGCCCGTCGAGCAGGTATGCCGGGTTGAAGCCGATCGAGATGTCGTCACCCAGCAGGCTCGCCTCCAAGGACTCCGACGCTTGGGCCTCCTCGCCGTTGCCTGCCTCGAGGTTGACAAACTGCTCCGTGAAGGACAGCCGGATGGGGGTGTTGCGCCCGGCCACCAGCGACACTCGCTTGACCGAGTCGATCAGCGCCGCGACCTCGACCTGAGCGCTGATCTCGGACGTTGCCGGGAACAGTTGGCGGACGTTCGGAAAAGCGCCCTCGATGAGTCGTGTCGTCGTACGACGTTGCCCGCCGGCCGCCTTCGACTCGAAACCGATGAGCCCCTCGCCGGCGGCGGCGGTGCCGAGCGCGATACTCAGCTCGCTGCCCGCGCTCAGGGACCGGGCTGCTTCGGCGAGCACCCGGGCTGGGACGAGGGCGCTCACGGAGAGATCCGTCTGCTCGGGCCGCCAGGACAGCTCCCGCAGGCTCAACCTGAACCTGTCGGTGGCCAGCAGCGTCACGGTGGAGCCGTCGATCTCGAGCTTGACGCCGGTGAGGACAGGCAGCATGTCGTCGCGTCCCGCAGCCGTCACTGCCTGCTGCACGGCGGCGGCGAACAGATCGCCGTCGACAGTCCCGGACACCTGGGGCATCTCGGGCAGCTGTGGGTAGTCCTCCACCGGCATGGTCTGGAGGCTGAAGCGCGAGCTGCCGCAACCGACCGAGAGCTTCGCCCCGTCGAGGTTGACGTCGACAGGCTGAGTCGGCAGTGCCCGAGCGATGTCGGCAAGGAGCCGACCCGACACCAGGACCTGACCGTCGTCCGCGACGTCTGCGGGCACGGTCACCCGAGCCGATGTCTCATAGTCGAAACCGCTGAGCGTGATACCGCCCGGGCCCGTCGCGACCAAGATCCCGGACAGCTGTGGCAGCGTGCCTGGGCGGGTCGGGATGCTGCGCGCGGTCCATGCGACTGCCTCGGCCAGGACATCCCGATCGACACGGAACTTCACGATGTGCTGCCTCCTGACGGTCGCTCCCGAGCCATGACGACGGGTGGCACCGGGCGTCTGGTCTCAGTGGACGTGAATCCTGTCATGGCGGCGTCACATCCGACAGAAGCGGGGGGACAGCTGACACGTTCTCCCCAAACCGCACCGGAAACCTGTCTTGGGGAACGAGTCATCCGGAGCATCGTCTCACCGTCTTCGTAGCAACGGTGGATACTGGGGATAACGTCGATAGTGGCAGTTGAGGGGCACTGTCGAGGCGGCTCCCAGGTGTTGACAACCCGACCTCACGGGCAGGAGTGGGTGGGTGACCGTCGACCGCTGGCGCCGTTGTCCACAGACGTCCACAGGGTGAGCCCTGGTGCGGGGGAAGCTTCCCCAGGTGCGTCCCTCTGCTGGGGCGGGAGATCTCGAGGGTGCTCACTGCTGTCGGGCCTGCTGCTTGATCCGGTTGGTGAGCTCGCGGACCTGGTTGTAGACGCTGCGACGCTCGGCCATGAGCTGGCGGATCTTGCGGTCGGCATGCATGACCGTGGTGTGGTCGCGGCCACCGAACTGCTGACCGATCTTTGGCAAGGAGAGCTCGGTGAGCTCACGGCACAGGTACATGGCGATCTGTCGACCGGTGACGAGCACCCGGCTACGGCTCGCTCCACACAGGTCGTCGATGGACAGCCCGAAGTAGGCGGCGGTCTGGGCGATGATCACGGCAGCGGTGATCTCTGGCTCGCCCCCTTCGGGGATGAGGTCCTTGAGGACGATCTCGGCAAGCGTGAGATCGACCGGTTGCCGGTTGAGGCTCGCGAACGCCGTCACCCGGATCAGGGCACCCTCCAACTCACGGATGTTGGTCTGGATCTTGCTCGCGATGAACTCCAGCACGTCGGCCGGCGCCGTCAGACGCTCGGTCGCCGCTTTCTTGCGCAGGATCGCGATCCTCGTCTCGAGGTCCGGTGGCTGGACATCGGTAATCAGGCCCCACTCGAACCGGTTGCGCAACCGGTCCTCGAGCGCCGCGAGACGCTTGGGCGGCCGGTCCGACGTGATGACAATCTGCTTGTTCGCGTTGTGGAGCGTGTTGAAGGTGTGGAAGAACTCTTCCTGCGTCTGGATCTTGCCCTCGAGGAACTGGATGTCGTCGATGAGCAGCACGTCCATATCGCGGTACCGGCGTTGGAACGCGTTCGCGCGGTCGTCGCGGATGGCGTTGATGAAGTCGTTGGTGAACTCTTCGCTGCTGACGTAGCGTACTCGCGCGCCGGTGTAGAGGTTGCGGACGTAGTGACCGATCGCGTGCAGCAGGTGCGTCTTGCCCAACCCTGAGTCGCCATAGATCAGTAGCGGGTTGTAGGCCTTGCCGGGGGCTTCGGCGACGGCGACGGCGGCCGCGTGCGCGAACCGGTTGGACGATCCGATCACGAACGTCTCGAAGACGTACTTCGGGTTGAGTCGAGTGTCCTTGACGCTTCCCTGCGAGGCCTCGGGGGCGCTGATCGTCATGCCGGAGTGCACGACGGCCGGCGCCTGTTCTGCGATGAACGGCGCCATGGCCTCCGGGGAGTCGAGGTCTGCGTCGATGGTGGGTACGTCGTCGGCGAGGTTGGTGTCGACAGTGACCGCGAGCCGAACCTGGAGGCCGAGGGCATGGCTGAGCGCGTGCTCGAGGCGCGGCCGCAGCCGCGTCTCCAGCTGACTGCGGGTGAAGTCGTCAGGCACGGCGACGATCGCGGTGTTCTCGTGCAAGGTGACGGGCTCGGATGCTGCGAGCCAGGCCCGATGGCTTGCGGGGAGCTCCTCGACGATGGTGGTCCAGACCTTGACGAGGTCAACTCCTTGAGTCATCGCGCGATCTACTCCCAATCTTGGTGGCGGCCCGCAGACAGACAGCGAAAGAAACCGACGATCCACATACTTGTCCACAGGCTGTGCACAACGGGTGCTGGGTATGCGCGAAGCGCCGGTGACACCGGCGGAGGATGCAACGTGCCGATCGGACGCTAACAACAAAGCGAGAGGGAGTTCAAGAGGTTCTCCACAGGTGAGCGCAAAATCTCCTGTCCGGTCAAGCACCGATCGGCGTGTCGCGGTGCGGTAGGGGCACGGTGACGGCAGGGCGTCGGTGAGTTTGACCGGCTCGACGGCCACCGCGTACCGTGGCTCAGTCGGCCCAGCCGGCAGATTCCACTGGTCCCGTCAGTGTCTATCTCTCGCTTTATCGACTTGCTTTGCCAAGAAGTCGCGGGAACGAGAGTCGAGCCCCGGAGTAGCCCTCGTGAGCAAGCGTACGTTCCAACCGAACAACCGTAAGCGCAACAAGACGCACGGGTTCCGTCTGCGTATGCGCACCCGCGCGGGGCGCGCCATCTTGGCTGGCCGCCGCCGCAGAGGCCGCAGCCGACTGGCCACCTGAGTCGTCTTGCCGTGCTGCCTGCAGCGCATCGCCTCCGTCGAGCCGGTGACTTTCAGCGTGCCGTTCGTCGCGGGCAGCGCCGAACGTCCTCCACCGTGGTCGTCCACCACCTCGGGGCGCACCATGGCGGCACTGCCCTCGTCGGGTTCGCGGTCGGCAGGTCAGTCGGTCAGGCCGTCGTACGAAACCGGGTGA
>Ga0136638_10000134_pt1 | contig 13409 bp, 15 predicted proteins | sample AntDrymUQ8582206_2_FD_104671 | JGI IMG/M metagenome (GOLD analysis project Ga0136638, IMG submission 104671) | Polar desert sand microbial communities from Dry Valleys, Antarctica - metaG UQ858 (22.06) | ecosystem: Environmental > Terrestrial > Soil > Desert | place: Antarctica: Dry Valley...
CCTCAAATGGGTGCCGTGACCATCGAGGTAGGTGTTGAGCAACTTCTGCTCGTCGGCGGCAAGGGTGCGGCCGTAGAACCGCTCAGCCGCGTCCAGTTGATCGATGTAGGGGCACGTACACCGATGCTGAGGCTGACGCGATGATCGACGCCGCGATCGCCCAGGAACTCGCCGGCCGCCGTGAGGTGCGCGCCGACGGCGGCGTAGGTGAACCGCTGACCGACGCCGAGGTGGTCACGATGGTGGACGCCGCCTGCGCAGCCAATCTGGAACTATGAACGCGGCATTCGCTACGGCGTGGTGCGGGACTTCACCGGTCACGGGGTCGGCCCGGCGTTCCACGACGGCCTGATCATCCCGCACTACGACGACGAGCGCTTCGACACGATGCTGAAGCCCGGCATGACCTTCACCATCGAGCCGATGCTGACCCTCGGCGCGTACGACTGGGACATGTGGGAGGACGGCTGGACGGTCACCACCAAGGACAAGTCCCGCACCGCACAGTTCGAGCACACCGTGCTGGTCACACCGAGATCGGCGCCGAGATCCTGACGCTGCCGTAGGCGGGGGCGGATGAGCCCCCGCTGCCCACGCCTCGCCCCGAGCCCACCGGCATTGCCGGTGACACCGAGGTGGCCCCGCTGGGCGTCAGCCGAGGCGAGGCCAGCACACAGCTCAGACGGTGGGCCCGGAGGCCAGCATCTCCTCGGGCTGTCGCGGCTTGATCGTGCCGTCACGTATCTCGGCGGCGTAGTGACAGGACACCTTGTGGCCCGCTTCGAGCTCGACGAGCTCCGGGCGTTCGTCGTGACAGCGGGTCTCCTGGCGGAACGCGCAGCGGGTGTGGAAGCGACAGCCCGACGGTGGGTTGGCGGGTGAGGGGATGTCGCCGGTGAGCAGGATGCGCCGGCGACTGTCCTCGACCACCGGGTCCGGGACGGGCACCGCTGACATGAGCGCGATGGTGTACGGGTGGAGGGGCTTGCGGTACAACGACTCCGAGTCCGTCTGCTCGACGATCCCCCCGAGGTACATCACCGCGATCTCCTCGCTGATGTGGCGCACGACGGCGAGGTCGTGAGCGATCACGAGGTAGGTCAGGCCGAGCCGTTCCTGCAGCTCCTCCAGCAGGTTGATCACCTGCGCCTGGATCGACACGTCAAGGGCTGACACCGGCTCGTCGGCGATGATGAGCTCCGGCTCCAGTGCGATGGCACGCGCGATGCCGATGCGCTGACGTTGCCCGCCCGAGAACTCATGTGGGTAGCGGGTGGCCGCCGACGCCGGCATACCGACCAGGTCGAGCACCTCGCGCACCTTCGTGGACTTGTCGTACGAGATGCCGTGCGCCTGAAGCGGCTCGGTGATGATCGTCTCGACGCTCTGCCGCGGGTTGAGACTGGCGAGTGGGTCTTGGAAGACCATCTGCATGCGGCGGCGCATCTTCCGCAGCTCCTCCGAGCCAAGACCGGCTACGTCCACACCGTCGAAGATGACCTCCCCCGCGGTCGGCTCCACTAGACGCAGGACGGCTCGACCCAGGGTGCTCTTACCGCACCCGGACTCACCGACCAGCCCGAACGTACGTCCCCGAGGAATGTCGAGGTCAACTCCGTCGACGGCCTTGACAGCTCCGACCTGGCGGTCGATCAAGACTCCCTTCTTGATCGGAAAGTAGACCTTCAGACCGCGGACGGTGAGGACGACGTCGGTTGTGGCGCGACCCTCACCTGGATCTGACGTCAGGTAGCCAACGGACTCTCCTGGTGTCATCGACTCGTCGCCTCACCGGTACCGGCCGCCAGGTTCTGCTGTGGGTTTTCGTTCTGCTCAGCGGTGACCGGGTTGTAACACCGCAATGTCCGTCCGTCGACCGGCGCCAGCGGCGGCGGGCCTGCTGAGCAGGTGTCGATGCGGTTGCCGCAACGTGGCACGAAGGCGCATCCTTCAGCCCAGGGGAGTACATCGGTGGGTGAGCCCGGGATCGGCGTGAGTGGGCGCCCGCGCGGGGTATCGAGGCGCGGCACCGAGGACAGCAGACCTCTGGTGTAGGGATGCCGTGGCTGAGCGAAGAGCAGTCTGCGATGGGCAGACTCGACCACCCGCCCCTGGTACATCACGTGGACAGAGTCGCAGAGACCTGCGACCACGCCTAGGTCGTGCGTGATCATGATCAGCGCCGTACCCGTGTCGGCGACAACCAGCTTCAGGATCTCGAGAATCTGCGCCTGGATGGTGACGTCGAGTGCGGTCGTCGGCTCGTCGGCGATCAGCAGTCGCGGCTCGTTGGCGAGGGCTATCGCGATCAGCACCCGCTGACGCATGCCGCCCGAGAGCTGGTGTGGGTACTCCTTCATCCGCCGAACAGCATCGGGGATGGCTACTTTCTCCAATAGCTCCACTGATCGCTCGTGGGCCTCGGACTTGGTCACGTCGCGGTGGCTTCGGACGACCTCGCTGATCTGGGTGCCTATCGTCACGACCGGGTTGAGAGAGGTCATCGGGTCTTGGAAGATCATCGCGATGTCGCGACCGCGGACCTCGCGCATCCTCTTCTCGCTCGCGGCAAGCAGGTCTTCCCCGTCGAAGTCGATGTGCCCGCTGACCCGGACCCCGGAGGCCGGCAGCAGGCGCATGACTGCCAGCGAGGTGACGCTCTTGCCGCTCCCCGACTCGCCGACGATTCCGAGATGCTCGCCGCGCCTGACCTCAAAACTCACCTCGTCGACCGCGGTCGTCGTCCGCTGTCCCTTCTTCCCGAACTCGACGCGCAGGTCGCGGACGGTCAGCAGCGCCTCTGTCGACAGGTCGCGGCTCTTGGCGACGCTCGAATCGCGGCCAGCCCCGAAGATGATCTCGTCGCTCACCGTCTACCGCCGGCCCTTCGGGTCGAGAGCTTCGCGCATGGCCTCGCCGAGCAGGGTGAAGCCGAGTGCCGACACAGCGATAGCGAGACCCGGCCACAGCGCGAGCTGAGGCGACGACGCGAACCGGTCCTGGGCCGCTACCAGCATGCGGCCCCACTCGGCTGCGGCCGGGTCTGACTCGCCCAGGCCGAGGAAGGACAGTGCGGCGACCTCGATGACGGCTGTCGACAGGTTCAGGGTCGCCTGCACGATGGTCGGCCCCACCGAGTTCGGCAGCACGTGCCCCATCACGATGGTTCTGCGTCGCAGCCCCAAAGAGGTGGCTGCGAGGACGTAGTCGGACTTCGCCTGAGACAGCATGGTGCCTCGCAGCAGCCGCGCGAAGACGGGCACCTGTGCCGACGCGATGGCGATCATCACGGCGTACCGGTTCTGGCCGAGGACGGCGACGATACTCACGGCCAGGAGCAGTGAGGGAATGGACAACAAGATGTCGACGATGCGCATCACGAACATGTCGACCTTGGCCCCGAGGCCACCGGCCAGCACACCCAGCAAGGCGCCCACCAGCAGGCCGAGCAGCGTGGAGACGACCCCGATGATCAGTGACTGGCGGGCGCCGTACAACAGCTGGCTGTAGAGGTCCGACCCGTACCGGTCCACCCCGAGAAGGTTGCCTTCGCGCGGACCGGGGACCGACGTGAGCGTGACCTCGTCGGACCACTGGCGACTGTCCGGCGCGTACGGCGCAAGGAGTCCGGCGAAGACGGCCACCAGGACGAATGCCAGCACCAGCAGGGCACCCATGATGGCAACCGGGTTGCGCCGCAACCGGCGCCAGGCACCCTGCCAGAGACTGGCGCCGCGCTCAGCGTCCACGGCCAGCATCGGGTCGCCGGGACCGATCATCTGCGGAGCTGTTGTCATGACACTCGCACCCGGGGGTCGATGACCCCGTACGACACGTCCACCAGTAGGTTGACCAGCGAGAAGATCAGGGCGATGAACAAGATGTACGCCTGTAGGACGGGGTAGTCCCGCTGGCTGATGGCCTCGAAGAGATAGCGACCGATGCCTCCGATCTCGAACACGCTCTCGGTCAGGACGGCGCCTGACAGCAGCAGTCCTGTCTGCAGGCCGATCGTGGTGACGACCGGTAGCAGCGCGTTGCGCATGACGTGGCGGTTGCGGATGATCGCCGGGTCGAGGCCTTTGGAGTACGCAGTGCGGACGTAGTCCTCACCCGTGACGTCGGCGACGGCGGCGCGGGTGATGCGGACGATGATCGCCAGCGGAATCGTGCCGAGTGCTATCCCCGGCAGGATCAGGTGCACGATCGCGTCCCAGGCGGCGTCCCACTCACGGGTGAGTAAGCCGTCCAGGACGTAGAAGTTCGTGAGGTGGGTCGCCTCGATGCGGGCGTCCTGTCGGCGCGACGTCGGGAACCAGTCCAGCCACTCGGCGAAGACGAGCTTCAGCAAGATCGCCAAAAAGAAGACCGGCGTGACCACTCCGAGCAGAGAGGTCGAGACAATCAGGTTGTCCAGCCACCCACCCACCCGGCGGCCCGCCCAGTAGCCGAGCGGCACTCCGAGCACGATGGCGAAGAGCAGCGCCGCGACGGCGAGCTCGATGGTGGCGGGGAACTGGTCGAGGAAGGTAGTGACGACGGGGTCTCCGTTGCGGGTCGACTCACCGAAGTCTCCTCTGATGAGCCGACCCACGTAGGTGAAGTACTGCTGCAGGATCGGGTCGTCGAAGCCGTACAGCTTGTTGATCCGTTCGATCGCCTCCGGCGTCGCCCGCTGACCCAACATCGACCGCGCCGGCTCTCCAGGGAGCGAACGAACCCACACGAACAGCAGGATCGACAGCCCGAGGAGCACGGGGACCATCAGGGCCAGCCGCCGTACTACGAATCGCAGCATCGTTCTCCATGGGTACTAGCGGCGGGCCCTCCTCTGACCGCTACTCGACCGACACCAGGTTCCACGGCTCGTCCTGCACCGGGCTGGGGGCGTAGCCCTTCACGTTGGGCGCAAAGCCGAGGGACGGCACCGGGCTGGCCAGCGGGATACCGGGGAGGAACTCCATCACCATCTTGTTGACCTCCTCGTAGACCGGAACCTGCTCCTCGACGACCGGGATGGCCCGGGCGTCCTCGAGTGCTTGGAACAGCTCGGGGTTGTTGAAGCCCCACTCGCTCGACTGGCGACCGAAGAAGACCCCGAGGAAGTTGTCGGTGTCGTTGTAGTCACCGGTCCAGCCCAGCAGGTGGATTCCGTGGTCCTTGCTGCCCGAGATCTTGTCCAGGTAGTCCGGGTCCCACACGTCCGCGGTCGGCTTCACCGTGATCCCGACCTCTTCGAGCTGGGAGCGGATCGCGTTGAACGTGTCACCGGGCGACGGCATGTAGGGCCGGGTCACGTCGGTCGGGTAGTTGAACTCGACTACGAGGTCCTCCGCGCCGGCCTCGGCCAGCAGGTCCTTGGCCTTCTGTGGGTCGTGCTCGTAGGTCGTGACGTCCTCCGTGTAGCCGTCTACTATCGGCGGAACGAACTCGAGCGCAGGCTCGGTGCCCTCAGGCATGGAGGCGTTGATCACCGCTTCCTTGTCGATCGCGTGCGCGATGGCCTGACGGACACGGATGTCGTCCAGCGGTTTCACCGCCTGGTTCATGCCGAGGTACAAGATGTTGAACGCGGGCCGGTTCAAGACCTGGTAGCCCTCGTCCTCGAGCCTCGGGATATCGGCCGGTCCGACCAGGTCGAACCCGTCGATCTCGCCTGCCAGCAGGGCATCTGCTCGTGCCTTCGGCTCCGCGATGGGCACGATCCCCACCTCGTCCACAAGGGCGACCTCACCCCAGTAGTCGTCGTTGCGGGTCATCACGAGCTGGTCCTCCTTCTCCCACGACTCGAACACGAACGGCCCGGTGCCGGTTGGGTGCTTGGTGGCGTACTCGCTCTGCGAGGGGTCGTCCTGGCCCTTGGCGCCGTACTTCTCGATCGCCTCGGGGCTCTGCATCGAGAACGCCGGCAGGGAAAGCGCTGCGACGAAGCCGGCGAAGGGCTGCGTCAGCTTGACGGTGATCTGCGTGTCGGAGTCGACCGTGCAGCTCTCGTAGACGCTGTCGGTGAGCTCACCCTCGGCGAAGCCCTTGAAGAGGCTGATGTAGTAGTAGGCCTGGTCCTCGGTCTGGCCTACTCCTGGCGGCGTGTTGTACCACCGGTCGAAGTTCCAGCAGGCCACGTCGGCGTTGAAGTCCGTGTCGTCGTGGAACTTCACGCCTTCTTGGAGCTGGAAGGTGTAGCTGAGGCCGTCCTCGCTGCCCTCCCACGCCGTCGCCAGCAACGGAGCAGGGTCCGCCGTACCGGGTTTGGTGCCGACGAGCCCCTCGAAAATCTGACGTGCCGGCCGGAAGGACTCCCCGTCGCTGGCGAAGAACGGGTCAAGGGTGACCGGGTCGGCCGCGCCGGCAAAGACGAAGGTGCCGCCGGAACTGCCGGTCCCTCCATCACCTCCGTCGTCGCCGGAGCCGGTCCGCTCGCTATCGGCGCAGCCCGCCAGCGCTAGGAGAGAGCCGACCACCCCGAGCACGGCGATCCGACGAAATCGTCTGCGAGAACTAGTCATGCTGCTCCTCAGTCCAAGAATGTAGGTACGACCGGCTCGAACACTAGTCGTCGCAGCGTCGTGTGTCAGCACCTCGATGTCACAGGACGGTTACCGTTCTTGCTGCTGAGGCGGCGGGAGACGTCTGACGGGCCCCTCGGTCGGCTCCGCAACGCTTGCCGATGCCCGCCACGGCTCAGGGCGTTGAAGTACTTCGCCGCGGGGTGGTGCACCACGAGCCGGGTAGCCGAAGGGAGTAGCGCGAGCCCCAGCCCCGGTAGCTCTGTCCGAACACCTCCCTCCCCCATGTCCGCTGAGTCCTCGCCGGCAGAAGCCGAGCTCGTCGCGAACCGAGCGTGCCAGTACTCGGCCAGCGCCTCGGTCAGCTGTAAAGAGAGTCCGTGCAGCTCGAGGTAGTCGCGGTAGGCGAACTCTCGAACAGCTCGGCGGCGACCTCCGGCTCGGGCACGCGAGCGCATCGGAGACGCTCGACACGTACAGCCACCTCTGGCCGGACTCTGATGACCGAACGCGCGAGGCTGTGGAGGCAGTTCTCGGTCCTCCTGCGACACTACCTGCGGACTGGCGAGACCCGAGGATGACATCTGTGAGCGGCGGTGAACCGATGCAAGCGTGTGAGCGACAAGGACAGCGCGTGAGAGACGCGCACGGCCTCCGGTGCCCGCGGGTGGGCACAGACCTCCCTCATCGATCCGGAGTTCGCCAAGCAAGTCGAGGACGTGACGTTTACCCCCCTCGTTGTTGAGGGCGCCGGCTTCGAGATTTGCGCAACCACCTATCATCGCTCATCGCCTGATGTTAGGCCACAACCGCGCAGCGATGATTCAGTGGTCGGAAGTGTCCGCGGGGATGATGATTCCCTCAAAGTTGGGCGAGCCGGTCACGGCTGACGAGGCGCGCTTCCTCGCTGGCGGCATGACCCAATTCTGACGCGTTTTCGCGGGCCGCGCGGCCGGTGGGGTTCCGCTCGGCTCACAGCTCGGAGGGGTCGTCGGGGATGATGATGGCTTCGAGGTTGTCGGCGATCGCCTCCTTGATGTCAGCCAACGCCTGGCCGCTGTACCCGCTGGCAATGAGTGCGGACTCGATCGCGCTGAAGAGGGTGTCGGCCTGTGCGCCGCGGATTCGCATGAGCCGCTCATCGAGGTCCAACCTGGCGAGGATCGACAGCACCTTCGTGGCCCGGTCGAGGGCACGCTCGTAGGCGGCGACGACGGCCCTCACGTCCTCGGCTGCCGCGCCGATCCCCGCACCGGAGGCGTGCGCGTAGGTCAGCTCCCCGTCAAGCTGCTGGACCTGGGCGCGTAGGTAGTCCTTGCGCGCGAGAATCTCCCCGGCGAGCAGCGACAGGGCGTCCAGCGAGTCGTACACCGGTGAGGGCGTGGACCCGTCACGGGTCAGGAACTCGGTTGCGGCTTGCTCGGCTTGCCGGCGGGCAGCTGCACGGCGGTTCTGCGGGGCGGCCCCGCCGGGCGTTCGGCATACGTTCTGGCCGCGCATGGCGAACTTGCGGCATCGTTCCTGGGTGCCATTGGCGGTGGCGGTGCACTGTCGTGGGTTGGTCGTCATGGTCATGGTTCGTCACTTCCTTCGAGGGGGGTGGTCACGCCGCGGTTGCGCCTCGACTCGCGGCTGCGCGTGACCGTCCGGGGGTTACGCGGCGTCGCCGGTGCCCCGGTTGGCGAGGTAGGTGTCGAGCAACTTCTGCTCGTCGGCGGCAAGGGTGCGGCCGTAGAACCGCTCAGCCGCGTCCAGCTGATCGATGTAGTACTGGCCGTACTGGGCGACGACGGTGGTGATGCCGTCGCCGAAGGTCCGCGGCAGCAGACACGTGCGCTCGATCAGGTTCTTCCTGAGTGTTGCCGGTCCCTGGCTTTGCGGCCGGAATCCCGGCTCTCTCAACTCGCTCATCATGGTTTCCTTCCTTTCAAGGGTCGACCGGGTGTCGTGCCCTTCATGGGTCTGTGCGCCGCTGTGCGTCTGTGTGTGGCGTCTCCCGGCTGGCCGGGCCAATTGGGGACCGTCGAGGACCTCCTCGGGCGTCGTGGCGTTCACCGCGGCCTCGTGTGGCCACGTCGCAGGTGGGAGCGACAGACAAGGCAAGGTCTCGGGCGGCCCTCGTTGTCCTCGCCGAGCCAGCCGTCGATACAGCCGCGGTGGCCGGCGCCGTCGTCATCGGGGTTGGCGGCGGCTTGCTCGCGGAGTTCGCGGGCCTCAGCGGGGTTAACGGGGATGCGCTCGATCATCGGAGGCTCCGGTGAAACGGACACGTCTCGTCGTGGTGGACCACCATCCGGTACACGCCGGCGGTTTCGTGGGTGACGGTCTGGTACGCGTCGCAGTCGTCGCACCCGCCGGGGAGTCTCCGTCCGGTCAGGGCATCGAGCGCCGAAAGTGGGCCGGTCTGGCGGTCGTTGGGGGGTTCCTGGCTGCTGCTCATCGCTCGTCACCACCACAGGTCGCGTGAGTCGTCTCACCAGCGGCGGCGAGGGCAGCGTTGAGGGCGAGACCGCAGTCGGAGCAGCGTTCCTCTACCCGTGTTGTATGTGTTGTGTTGGGGATGGCTGTTGGTTTCTCGGAGACAACACTTACAACACTCACCACAGGGGTATAGAGGCCGTTCGGGGCGGCGAATCTTGCCCGCTGCGGTGAGGGATCGGCGCGTGGTGTCCAACCCATGCACCGGGACACGGCTCCCGAAGCGGCAGGTGCACCGCGTCGACCCGCTGACGACCGAGCAGATCGCAAACCTGACCGCGGCCGTGCCAGCCTATCTCGCGGCGATGGTCACGCTCGCGGTGACGCTCGACACCTACAGCCACTTGTGGCCCGATTCGGACGACCGCACACGGGAGGCTGTTGACGCCGTTTTGGGATCTCCTGCGGACTCTGTGCGGACTAGAGCGGGTGGCGTGAGGTAAACGTGCGGGTCAGCGGTGGTGGGGCGGATGAGCCGGCCTGTAGGCCGGATTCTGTGGGACGCGTACGCCCCGGCGACCATCTGTCTAGGCGCACCGTTGCCGGTGCGCTCTGGCAACCTACCCGCTGACTCAGGCGAGCAACCTTCGAACGTCAGCGCAGGCGCCCCGTAGGGCACCCTCCTGGTCTTGCTCCCGGTGGGGTTTGCCGAGCCACCCCGGTCACCCGGGGCGCTGGTGGTCTCTTACACCACCGTTTCACCCTTACCCGCACCTCGCGGTCACCCGCGAGGCCGCTGGCGGTCTGATTTCTGTGGCACTGTCCCGCACGTCACCGTGGGTGGGTGTTGCCCACCACCGTGCTCTGAGGAGTCCGGACCTTCCTCGGTGGACGGCGAACCGTCCAACGCGGCCGCCCGGCCGGCTCATCCGCAGTCGCATCCTATCGTGGCCCTGGTCCGCCCGGCGTCCGACCTCACCGGGCGTACCGTCACTTCTCCTGGGTTGCGACCCTGGAGAGCCAGTGCCGTACCAGGAGAACCTGGTGGCGCTGTGGCGGATGAGATCCCGCTTCACACTAGCGAGAAGGTGACTGTACGGGTGCCGATGTCGGCCTTTTCCAGCCGCACGCGTACCGCGTCGCCGACCGGCAGCGACCCCGCGGCGGAGATCGAGGCCTCGATGGCGGGATCAGTGATCATCACGGTCCCCGAGCCAGGATCATCGCCGTCGGCCTCGATGACCACCCCGTCGAAGTCGGCGCCGACCGACCCGGACAACACACCGGACTCGACCAGATCGACGACCTCACGCTCGAACGCGCGGACCGTCCGCTCCGATGCCGCCATCAGCGCCGGCAGCGCGGGCAGTCCCTCGCGCACCCACTGCGGCACCGGCTGCCCCGCGCAGATCGCGACGCAGGTCTCACCGACGTAGCGGTCGACCAGACGGCGCAAGGGCGCGGTCGCGTGCGCGTACTCCGACGCGATCGCCGCATGCACGGGCTCGGCGGGAATCGCACCGTCGAACGCGAGGTAGCCGGCACCGCGCAGCAGTGAGGTGCACTCGTTGAGCATCGCCGCGTGGCGCGGGACCTGCGGGTCGAGGGTGCGCACGAAGTCGGGGTAGTCCATGCCGGACGGCCACGGTACGCCGAGGGCGCGGGCGGCACGGTGCAGCTTGGCGATCGCACGCGAGTCCGCCGGTGGCAGCGTGCGGACGATCCCGACCTGCGCGTAGATCATCAGGTGCGCTGCGGCCATCCCCGTCAGCAACGAGATCTGCTCGTTCCAGCCCTCGACGGGGAGCGATGCCCGGTAGTGCAGTGCCCAGCCGTCGGCGGTGGTCTCGATCTCCTGGTCGGGCAACGGAAGGCTGACACCACCGCGTTCGCGTTCGCGCTGCTCGCGCAGCAGGCCGATCTCGCGCAGGAGGACGAAGACCTCATCGGCGGTGCCGTCGTCAACGGCGCGCTGTACGCCCGCGTAGTCGTGCTGCGCCTGGCTGCGCACCTGCGCCCTGAACACCTCCACGCGGGTGCCGTCGCCGGTCTCGTCCAGGTCGATCTGCCACACCAGCGCCGGACGGACCTCCCCCGGCAGCAGGCTGGCAGCGGCCTCGGACAGCTCAGGCGGATGCAGGGGTACGCGGTGGGTCGGCGCGTACAACGTCTGCCCGCGCAGGTGCGCCTCGACATCGACGGCGTCACCTGGGCTCACGAACGCGGCCACGTCGGCGATCGCGTAGTGCACCCGGAAGCCGCCGTCCTGGCGTTGGAGGTACATGGCCTGGTCCAGGTCTCGGGCTCCGGGCGGGTCGATGGTCACGAACGGCAGATCCGTGCAGTCCCGATCAGGAAGGACGACCGATGCGGCGGCCCGCCGTGCCTGCGCGACCACGTCGTCGGCGAACGTCGTGCGGACCGCGAGCTCGGACTCGATGGCGCGGACGTGCTCTGCAAGCACCTCCACCGACGCGGGCTCGACCCGCAGCTGTCGACGTGGCATGCGCCCACCCTAGGACCACGTTGGCCGCGTACCGTGCGCCGCCGCATAGGGTCGCACACGTGCTCGTCCTGGTGCCGCCATCAGAAGGCAAGACCGCTCCGGTACGCGGCCGCCCGCTCGACCTCGGCTCCTTGTCGATGCCTTCACTGACCGCAACACGTCAGACGGTGCTCGAGGCGCTCGTCAGCGCCTGCGTCAGCGACCCCGTGTCGGCCGCGGAGGCTCTCGGGCTCGGTCCCACCCAGACCGACGCCGTCGCCTACAACGCCGGACTTCTCAGCGCACCGACCGCACGCGCAGACCGCATCTTCAGCGGCGTGCTGTACACAGCGGCGGACCTGGCCGGGCTCGACGCCCCGGCCCGGCGTCGCGCATCGCGCACCGTGGCGATCGCGAGCGCGTTGTTCGGCTTGGTACGCCCGAACGACCGCATCCCGGCGTACCGGTTGTCCGGCGACGCCAGCCTGCCCGGTCTCGGCCCGGTCGCTGCTGTCTGGCGCAGACCGCTCGCCACTATCGTCCCCGACCTGGTGGGCGACGGGCTGCTGGTCGACATGAGGTCCCAGACGTACGTCAACCTCTACCGGCCGGCGGCAGCGGTGGCCGCGCGGACCGCGACCCTCCGGGTGCTCCACGACTCTGCGGGGACGCGCCGGGTGGTCAGCCATCTCAACAAGGCGACGAAGGGACGCATCGTGCACGAGCTGTTCGCCGCGGGGGTGACGGCACGGACCGCCATCGAGCTCGCCGTCGCGCTGCGCGACCTGGGCTGGACGGTCGAGCTGGACGGCGGACGGCTCGACGTCGTCGTCGGTGCGTTGTGAGCCGCTGGCGGACCGGGTCCCGCGCCACCGGGATCACTCGGGGATCGCCGAGAAGCACCGCAGCGTCGCGACGCCGTCTGGCCACCACCGCAGCGTCGTCAGCGACGCGGGAGCGACCTCGAGCCTGTGGACCACCGGCATCGGGGCGCCCAGAGTCAAACGCACCAACATCTTGATCGGGGTCACATGGCTGACCGCGACGACGGTCCGGCCCGCGAACCCACGCAGCAGCTCGTCCTTCGCCGCCACCGCCCGCTCGAAGACCGTGTCGTACGACTCTCCGCCAGGCGGTGCCGCGCCGGTGGAGGCGAGCCATGCCTCGAGCTCGTGCGGGAAGCGCTCGTCCACCTGCTCCAGGCTCAGCCCGTCCCACGCCCCGAACGCCGTCTCGGCCAAGCCGTCCTCGGTACGCACCTCGAGTGCAAGCTGCTCCGCCACCACCGCGGCGGTCTCCTGGGCGCGGCGCAGCGGAGAGGCGACGATGGCGTCGATGCCCCCCGCCCGGCGCAGGTAGGCTGCCGCGCGATCGGCCTGGGCGTGGCCTTCGTCGTTGAGTCCGGGGTCGCTGCCGCCCGAACCGCAGAACAGCTTCGCGACGGTGTTGTCGGTGACGCCGTGCCGCAGCAGGATCAGGGTCGTCGGCGTCTGCACCGTCGGGTCGCGCCACCCCGCCAGTGGGTTGCGCGCAGTTGTCGGGGTGTCGAGGATCGCCCGGGCGGCCGTCTCAGCCTCTGCCTGCACGGTGGAGGCGGTGGTACGACGGGTCCGCGGCGGCTTGCCCTGAGCCTGGTCGAGCACGTCGTTAAGGATTGTGTCGGCCGCTGAGTTCTGCTCCCGCGGCACCCAGGTCCACTCGACGCCGAACGGCGCGAGGCTCTGCGCCTGGATCGCCAGCGGCCGCATGTCGGGGTGCTTGATCTTCCATCGCCCGGCCATCTGCTCGATGACCAGCTTGGAGTCCATCCGGACCTCGAGCTCGGCGTTCGGCGCATGTTCCAGCGCCAGCTCCAGGCCGGCGATCAGGCCGCGGTACTCAGCGACGTTGTTGGTCGCGACGCCGATCGCCTCGGCACGCTCGGCCAGCACCATGTTGGTGTCGGCGTCGCGGATGAGCGCGCCGTACGCCGCCGGCCCGGGGTTGCCGCGCGAGCCGCC
>Ga0136638_10000135_pt1 | contig 13395 bp, 16 predicted proteins | sample AntDrymUQ8582206_2_FD_104671 | JGI IMG/M metagenome (GOLD analysis project Ga0136638, IMG submission 104671) | Polar desert sand microbial communities from Dry Valleys, Antarctica - metaG UQ858 (22.06) | ecosystem: Environmental > Terrestrial > Soil > Desert | place: Antarctica: Dry Valley...
GCGCGACGATGGGATTGGTGAGCGCGAGGGCGAGAAGCCCGCCGGTGGCGACATCCTCCCCCGCCGACACCGCGATATTGCTGTACGGTTCCGGACTGGCGTTGACGAGCGCGCGCGCGCTCGCCTTGGCGCCGTGGCTGAGCAGCGCCGCCCCGCCGCCGAGTAGGAACGCAACGACTTGCGTGGCGCCGTCGTTGGGGTCGACGATGGCGAGGCTGAGCAGCGCCCCGCCAAGCGGCCGCACCACGGTGTGGACCGTGTCCCAAATGCTGTCGAGCCACGCCACCTTGTCGGCGAAGAATTCCGCCACCAGCCCGACGAACGACGCCCCGAGCACCCAGGGATTGGCGAGCGCCTGCAGCGCATCCAGATGGCTCGGCAAATCGATGACCCCCCAGCGCATCGCGACGCCGGTGACGAAGGTGCACAGATAGAGCCGCCAGCCCGCGAGCAGGCTCATGCTTCCCGCAAGGCCGAGGATTTCGACGGCGCCCATGTACGCGTTGGTGCCACTTCGCATCTCGCCACGCAATTGGAACCTGCTAGGCCGGGGCGGCATGGACCCGCTTCCCGAACCGATCCCGGCGGCAACGCTGGTACTGATGCGGCCGGGGCCGGGAGCGCCCGAAATCCTCATGATCGAGCGCGGCGCGGGAATGGCCTTCGCGCCGGGCGCGCTCGTATTTCCCGGCGGGCGGGTCGATCCCGACGATTTGCTGCTTGGCGGCAACGCGGTCGATGCAGCGAAGATCGCGGCGATCCGCGAGACGATCGAAGAAACCGGAATCGCGGTCGCGCTCGATCCAGCTCCGGGCGACGAGACCGAAGCCACGCTGCGCGACGCGCTTGCCGCGGGAACCCTCTTTTCCGAGCTCCTCGAGCGGCACGCGCTCACCCCGCGGCTCGGCGCTCTCGTCCCCTTCGCGCGCTGGTGCCCGACCTTCAAGGAGACCCGCCGCTTCGACACGCTGTTCTTCATCGCGCGCGCACCCGCGTTTTCGAGCCTTCCAAGCGGCGACGCCGGCGAAAGCGCCCGCGCGCTTTGGGCCACGGCGCGTGTCGTCCTCGAGCGCGCCAGAGCGGGCGAGGCGCACATCATCTTCCCCACCCGCCGCAATCTGGAGCGACTGGCCGGCTTTTCATCGTTCGAAGACGCGGCCGCCGACGCCGAGCGGTGCGGCGCCGAAAAGATCGTTCCCTGGATCGAACAGCGAGACGGCGCGGCGTGGCTCTGCATTCCCACCGATCGCGGCTATCCGGTGACCGCGGAGCTGCTGGAAACCGCGAAGCGCCGCTGACGCGCGCCGTTTTTTCTGCTAGAGGGGCACGCCAAAGCGAAATGGGGTCGAGGAATGCATTGGTTGAGAGCCCTTGCCGCGCTTGCGAGCGCGCTGTGCGCAGGAGCCGCGGTCGGGGCCACGGTCGATGAATGGGCGGCGGCGCCGGTGGTCGAGGTGCGGCTGGCCAACTATTCTTTCGCCCCGGCGACGCTGCGCCTGCGCGCAAGCGAGCCGGTACGGTTGAGGCTGGTCAACGCCAGCCAGATGCAGCACGCATTCGCATCGCCGGCTTTCTTCGGGGCCGGGCAAGTTCGCGATCAGGACCGAAAATTGTTACAACACGGGCGCGTTCTGGTTTCCGCGGGAAGCGTTCGCGAAATCACCGTGCTTCCCGCCGCCGGCCGCTTCACGCTGAAATGCAGCAACCGCGTCCACAAGATGATCGGCATGTCGGGCGAAATCGTCGTCGAATGAGCGAGCATGGCGCGAAGGTGAATTGGCGCGCCGAAGGCGATTTCAGCGCCGGGCGCTATTCCAGGGCGCACGAGATCCGCTTCGACGGCGGCGCGATCGTCAAGGGTTCGTCCTCGCCTTCGGTCGTCCCGCTGCCCTATTCGGACCCCGCCGGAGTCGACCCCGAAGAAGCGCTAATCGCCTCGGCAAGCGCGTGCCACATGCTGTGGTTCCTAAACCTGGCGCAGCGTGCGGGGCTGGTCGTCGTCGCTTACGAGGATGACGCGACCGGCAGCGTGGGCCGCGACCGCGCGGGCCGGACGGCCGTCACGCGCATCAGATTGCGCCCGCGGATCGCCTTCTCGGGCGAGTCGCCGAACGAGACAGCGGTGAAACATTTGCACAAGCAGGCGCACGAGGCCTGCTTCATCGCCAATAGCTTGAAAACCGAGATCGTGATCGAAGACCCGGTGAAAGAGGCCTAGTCCGCCAAGGCGGGCTCGGCCATTACGGCGTTCTCGGCAGCGCTGGCATCGTGCGCTGCAGCCTTGATCGCCGCGGCGTCGGCGCGCAGCCGTTCGCTGCGTTCGACGCGGGCGGCCATTCCAAGCCAGGCTTCTTCGGCGCGAAGGCAGCGCTCGCGGACATTGTCGAGCTTAGCATCGCGGGCATCGCGCCCGGCTTCCGCGGCGCGTTCACGATAAAAGTTGAGCTGCGGCGACATAGGCAAGCCTTTCGCGGGAGGAAGAATTCAAGACGCGCCGCCGCCCCGCTCGGGGACGGCGGCAGCGCATTTGGCTTCAGGCGCTGGCGAGGTTGCAGGCGCTCTGCTTGCCGCGATTGTCGGTCTCGATTTCGTACGAAACGCGCTGATCGCGATCAAGCGTGGTCATTCCGGCGCGTTCAACCGCCGAAATGTGGACGAAAGCGTCATTGCCGCCGCCTTCGGGCGCAATAAAGCCATAACCCTTGTCGGCGTTGAAAAATTTGACGGTGCCGATCGGCATAGTGATTTCCTTAATGTAGCATAGTCGTAGTTCACCGCGGACGAACGCCCGCGGCCGTTGATAGCGTAGAGATGAAGAGGAGCAGCCAAGCCGAGCCAATCCGTCGCATGCGACACCAGCCCGATCACTATGCGCGATCAAGGGCAAAAAAGCAAATTGAACGATCAGGCCGAAGCGAGTGTGGCACCGCAAGTGGCCACAAGCGGGACAGCGGCGCCCTTGGTGGCACGGCGCGCGACGATCCAAAGCCGGCTGAAAGGTTAAGGCTGAGCTACGGCTAGCAGCTTCGCGCAATCTCCCGTCCGATCAAAGCGCCGACGGCGCCGCCGAGGATCGCACCGGTGGTTCCGTTTCCGCCCCTGCGGCCGTAATAGCCCCGGCGGCCGTAATAGCCGCGGCCCCCGCGAGCGATTTCGCGCCCGAGAAGGGCGCCGCCGGCGCCGCCGATGATCAGTCCCGTGGTCCCGCTGCCGCACCGGCGCCTGCCGTAATAGCCGCGGTCGTCGTAGCGGCCGTAAGCGCGGCGGTCGTAGTAGCGATCCTGATGTCCACGGCGGTAGGCGCGGCGGTCGTAATAGCGATCCTGATGGCCCCGGCGGTAAGCGCGGCGGTCGTAATAGCGATCGTCATAGCTGTAATCGTCATAATATTGCTGTTGCTGGTAACGGTGGTGACGCCCGCCGGCTTCCGCGGCGGCAGGCAAGACGGTGAAGGTCGCGGCGAGCGCGGATACGCCGAGTATGAATTGCTTGAGCATGGCAGGCTCCTTGCGAGGATCACAGGACGATCCGCGGAGACTCACCGGGAGACCGTCGCTGACGAGGTTAACCACGCATGCTGTCGCGCCGATGAACGGCGAGGCACGTCTAGCGCGTGAACTTCTCGCCTTTCTCGGCCTTGTCGAGCAGGAGCTTCGAGAAGCTAAAGTCGCTCCCCATCCGCGCTTCTTGCCGCCGCAATCCTTCGACGATCTTGGCCGGCCCCTCGGTATCGGCCCACAGCATCGGCCCGCCGCGATAGACCGGCCAGCCATAGCCATAGACCCAGACGACATCGATGTCGGACGCGCGCTGGGCCATTCCTTCCTCGAGGATCTTCGCTCCTTCGTTGACCATCGTGTAGAGCGTGCGTTCGACGATTTCCTGGTCGGAAATTTCGCGCCGCTCGGTTCCCGATTTGGCGGCGAATTCGTCGATATAGCCTTGCACCACGGGCGACGAGGTCGGCCTGCGCTTTTCGTCGTAATCGTAGAAGCCCGCGCCCTTCTTCTGCCCCCAGCGGCCTTCGGCGGCGAGCTTGTCGCGTAGATTCTCGATGCGGGTGGGGTCGCGGTGCCAGCCGATGTCGACTCCGGCGAGGTCGGCCATCTGGAACGGCCCCATCGGCATTCCGAATTCGACATGGACGCGGTCGATCTGCTCGGGGGTCGCGCCTTCGAGCAATAGCTTCATCGCTTCCAGCTGGCGCGGTTTGAGCATGCGGTTGCCGATGAAGCCGTCGCACACCCCTGCGACCGCGGCGACCTTCTTGATCTTCTTGGCGACAGCCATCGCGGTCACCAGAACGTCGTCCGCGGTCTTGGCGCCGCGCACCACCTCGAGCAACTTCATGACGTTGGCGGGCGAGAAGAAGTGCAGCCCGACGACGTCCTGCGCACGCGAGGTCACCGCGGCGATTTCATCGATGTCGAGATAGCTGGTGTTCGACGCCAGGATCGCGCCCGGCTTGCAGATGCGATCGAGCTTGGCGAAAATCTCTTTCTTGACGTCCATATTCTCGAACACGGCCTCGATGACGAGGTCGCAATCGGCGAGTTCTTCGAGGTTCAGCGTTGGCGACAATGCGCCCATCGCCTGCCCGACCTGCTCGGCGGTCATCCGCCCCTTGGCTGCGGTCGCCTCGTAATTTTTGAGCATCACTCCGGTGCCACGGTCGAGCGCGTCCTGCGCCGTCTCGACGATCGTCACCGGGATCCCGGCGGACAGGAAATTCATCGAGATTCCGCCGCCCATCGTCCCCGCGCCGATGACGCCGACCTTGGCGATAGCGCGCGGCTTGACGTCGTCGCCCACACCTTCAATTTTGGAAGCCTTGCGCTCCGCGAAGAAGAAATATTGCTGCGCGCGGGCCTGCGTCCCGATCATCAATTCCATGAAAAGGCGGCGCTCCTCGAGGACGCCCTTTTCATAGGGATTGTTCACAGCTGCCTCGACCGCGTTGATGTTGGCCTCCGGCGCGTCGAAGCCCTTCATCTTGCGGGCGTTGACTTTGCGGAATTCGGCGAACAGCCCAGGATTGGCGCGCGCGGCTTCGAGCTTTTCATCTCGCTTGCTGCTGACCGGGATCGGCCGGACCGCCGCGACTTCATGCGCGTAGGCGATGGCGTGCTGCGCCAGATCGCCCTCGACCAGCCGGTCGACCAGTCCGAGCTGCTCGGCGTCTTTGGCTGCGATCGGATTGCCCGTCGCACACATTTCGAGCGCCTTTTCGACTCCCACCACGCGCGGCAGGCGCTGGGTCCCGCCAGCGCCGGGAAGGAGGCCTAGCTTGACCTCGGGAACCCCGAACTTTGCGGTCGCGACCGCGACCCGCCAATGGCAGGCGAGCGCGACTTCGAGCCCGCCGCCGAGCGCGGTGCCGTGGATCGCGGCAACCACCGGCTTTGGGCACGCCTCGATCGCGTCGACCACTGTCGGCAGCATCGGCAGCTGCATCGGCTTTCCGAACTCGCTGATGTCGGCGCCCGCGAAGAAGGTCTGGCCTTCGCAGCGGATTACCACCGCTTTAACCGCATCGTCGGTCGCCGCTTCCTCAATCCCCGCCACCAGGCCCTGGCGCACGGCGATGCCGAGCGCATTGACGGGCGGGTTGTTGGAAATGATGACGAGCACGTCGCCGTGCCGTTCGGTGGTGATGACGCTCATAAGGAGGCTCCTTAAATGGCCGTTCGGCCATAATCCTGGCGATTGAATGGGTGCGATGACGACAAGCCGCCGTCGACGACGAGCGCATGCCCGTTGACGTAGCTCGAGTCCTCGGAGGCAAGGTAAAGCGCCGCGCGCGCGATCTCACCGGGAACGCCGCCGCGCCTCAAGGGATTGAGGTGGCCGAGCAATTCCTCCTGCCCCTTCGTGCGCGCGCGTTCGTAAATGAACTCGGTCATTCCGGTTTCGATCAGCCCCGGGCAGATTGCGTTGACCCTGATATTCGACCCGCTCAATTGCTGCGCCGCGACCTTGATGAGCCCGATCACGCCATGTTTCGACGCGGTGTAGGCGGGGCCGCCCGCGCCCGACCGAAGCCCCGCCACCGATGACGTGCAGATGATCGATCCGCCGCCGCGCGCCTTGATGCTGGGGGCGGCGTGCTTGATGGCGAGGAACGGCCCGATCAGGTTGACGCGAAGAATTTCGGCCCAATCCTCGGGCGATTGTTCGAAAAGGGAGGCGAGCCCGCCCGAAACCCCGGCGTTGGCGAAAACGATATCGAGCCCACCGAAGCGCGCTTCGGCCGAGCGAACGAGGCTTACGACATCCTCCTCGCGGCCCGCGTCGGCGGCCACTCCCACGATGCTGTCGCGGCTTTCGGGGGCTTCCAGATCGGCGGCGATGACGTTGGCACCTTCGTTGGCGAACAACGCCGCCGTCGCGCGCCCGATCCCCGATCCCGCGCCGGTGACGATCGCGACCTTTCCCTCAAGCCTCACAGCCCGACCCCGATGGTCGAGCCGCCATCGACGATCATCGTCTGGCCGGTCATAAAAGTTGAGGCGGGGGAGGCGAGGTAGACCGCGGCGCCAGCGATCTCGTGCGGCTCGCCGATGCGGCGCAGCGGGGTTCCGCGGGTGACCGCCTTCAGCGTGTCCGGATTTTCCCACAAGGCACGCGCGAAATCGGTGCGTACCAGGCCCGGCGCAATACAGTTGACGCGGACCCCGCTCGGCCCGAACTCGGCGGCGAGGTTGCGCGCGAGCTGGAAGTCGGCCGCCTTCGAAATATTATAAGCGCCGATCATGGTCGATCCGGTCATCCCGCCGATCGACGATATGATGACGATCGAGCCCTCCCCCCGTTCGACCATCTCGGGGGCGGCCATGGCGATCAGCCAGTGGTTGGCGATGACGTTGTTTTCGAGGATCTTGCGGAACTGATCGTCGGCGATCCCCGCCATCGGGCCGTAATAAGGGTTCGAGGCCGCGTTGCAGACGAGGATGTCGATCTTGCCCAACTGGCGCCGCGTCTCGTCGACGAGGTTCTGGAGGTCGTCTTTCGACGATATGTTGGCCGCGACTGCGATGGCCGCGCCGCCATGCTTGTCGTTGATTGCCGCCGCGGTTGCTTCGCACGCATCGGCCTTGCGGCTGGAAATGACGACCTTGGCGCCCTGATCGGCCATCGCCTCCGCAATCGCCTTGCCGATTCCGCGGGACGAGCCGGTGATTACGGCGACCTTTCCGGTCAGGTCGAAGAGGCTCATTTCAGGTCCTCACATCGACGCATATTTCGAAAACTCCATTCGCGCGATGGTCCGGTTGTGAACTTCGTCGGGGCCGTCGGCGAGCCGCAGGGTGCGGATGCCGGCCCAGCTAGCCGCCAGCCCGAAGTCCTGGCTCACGCCCGCGCCGCCGTGCGCCTGGACCGCATCGTCGATGATTCGCAGCGCCATTTGCGGCGCCTGGACCTTGATCATCGCGATTTCGCGCTTGGCGATCTTGTTGCCCGCCTTGTCCATCATGTCGGCGGCCTTGAGGCACAGCAGCCGCGACATGTCGATATCGATGCGGGCACGGGCGACGCGCTCCTCCCACACCGAATGTTCGGACAGGCGCTTGCCGAAAGCGATCCGCGACTGGAGCCGGCGGACCATTGCCTCCAACGCTTCTTCGGCCGCGCCGATGGTGCGCATGCAATGGTGGATGCGCCCCGGCCCGAGCCTCCCTTGCGCGATTTCGAACCCGCGCCCCTCGCCGAGCAGCATGTTGCCGACCGGAATGCGCACGTCGTCGAGTTCGACCTCCATATGGCCGTGGGGCGCATCGTCGTAGCCATAGACCGTGAGCGAGCGCTCGACCGTGACGCCGGGCGCGTCGAGCGGCATCAGCACCATCGATTGCTGCGCGTGCGGGCCCGCGGCGGCATCGGTCTTGCCCATGACGATGGCGAGCTTGCAGCGCGGATCGCCCGCGCCCGACGACCACCATTTGCGGCCGGTAACGATGTAATTGTCGCCCTCGCGGTGGATCGCGGTCTGGATGTTGGTGGCGTCGGACGAGGCGACGCCCGGCTCGGTCATCAAGAAGGCGGAGCGGATCTCCCCGTTCATGAGCGGCCCGAGCCACCGTTCCTTCTGGTCTTTGGTCCCGTAGCGATGGAGAACTTCCATGTTGCCAGTATCGGGCGCCGAACAGTTGAAGACTTCGGCCGACCACAGGATGCGCCCCATCTCCTCGGCGCAAAGCGCATATTCGAGATTGGTGAGCTGGGTGCCTTCGAAAGCGAAGCTTTCGTCGACATGCGCGAGCGCCGGCGCCGGTGGCATAAACAGGTTCCACAGCCCGGCGTCGCGGGCCTTGGGCTTGAGCTCTTCGATGACGTCGAGCGGCTGCCAGCGGTCTCCGGCGGCGATCTGCCTGTAATAGTCGCCACCGCGCGGGCGGACGTGAGTCTCGATGAAGGCGCGAACCTTGTCGCGATAAAATGCTTCGCGTTCCGTAAGGTCAAAATTCATGGAGAGGCACCTCGCTTGCCTTACGTGTCCGTCAACCTAAAGTCGGGCTAGAACGAGACCCGCGCGGAGACAAGCCGAATGGCGGATGCTGACGATTTTGGGCGCCAGGCGGCTGAGTGGCTCGAAGCCAATTGCCCGCCCGAAATGCGCGCACCGATGCGCGACGAAGGCGACGCGTGCTGGGGCGGGCGCAACCCGACGTTCCAGAGCGACGCGCAGCGCTTGTGGCTGGAGCGCATGGGCGCGCGCGGATGGACCGTTCCCGACTGGCCGACGCAATATGGCGGGGGCGGTCTGAGCGCTGCTGACACCAAGACCCTGCGCCGTGAAATGGCCCGCATTGGCGCACGCAACCCGCTCTACAGTTTCGGGATTTCGATGCTTGGCCCCGCGCTGCTGAAATACGGCACCGAAGAGCAGAAACTGCGCTTCCTTCCCGAGATCGCGCGCGGCGAAATCCGCTGGTGCCAGGGCTATTCGGAACCCGGCGCGGGCTCGGACCTCGCCTCCCTCGCGACGAAATGCGAGGATAAGGGCGGCCATTGGCTGGTCAACGGCCAGAAGGTGTGGACGAGCTATGCCGACAAGGCCGACTGGATTTTCTGCCTCGTGCGCACCGGGCCGATGGAGCCCAAGCACAGGGGCATTAGCTTCCTCCTTTTCGACATGGCTAGCCCAGGAGTCACGACCAAGCCGATCCTGCTCATCAGCGGTAACTCGCCCTTTTGCGAGACCTTCTTCGACGATGTTAACGTCCCGAAGGACCAGGTCGTCGGTGAAGTGGACCGCGGCTGGGACGTCGCCAAATATCTTCTCGGCCACGAGCGCGAGATGATCAGCGGGATGGGGCTGGGCGGCGATGGGGAAAGCCTCGGCGCGGCGCTCGCCGAAAGGCTCGCCGACGATCCCCTCCTGCGCGCCGATGTCGCGCGCTTCGATGTCGAGGCGATGGCTTTCCGCGCCATGAGCGAGCGATTCATGGACGAGCTCAAGGCCAGCCAGGCCCACCACGCGCAGCCTTCGATGATGAAGTATGCCGGCACCGAGCTCAACAAGACGCGGCATGAATTGACCATGGCGGCGGGCGGAAGCCAGGCGCTCGAATGGGAAAGCGAAGCCTCCGGCGGCGGCAAGGCGCCGCGCGAGTGGCTGCGCACCAAAGGCAATTCGATCGAAGGCGGTACCAGCGAAATCCAGCTTGGCGTCGTCGCCAAACACATATTGCAGCTACCGGGAGCCTAAGATGCCGGGCGAAAGTGGTACTTTCGCCCGGGCAAGGGAGAGAACGCCGCGTCCTTGATTAGAGTGAGAAAGACCAGGAATGCCCCTCTACCTCAGCGAAGACCAGATCATGCTGCGCGACACCGCGCGCGATTTCATGTCGCGAGAGGCGCCCGTCGCGCACTTCCGCAAATATCGCGACATGGGATGCAAGGACGGGTTCGCGCACGCGCTGTGGAAGCAGTTCGCCGAGATGGGCTTTACCGGCATTATCGTCGACGAGGCCGATGGCGGCCTCGGTCTTGGCCATGTCGAGGCCGGGATCGTCATGGAGGAGATCGGGCGCAACCTGACTCCGTCGCCGTTCCTTTTGAGCGCAGTAATTGCGGTCGAGGCGTTGAAAGGCGCGGGAGATGAAGTGCGGACGCGGTGGCTGCCCGGCATCGTTGCTGGCGAGGCGGTCGCCGCGCTGGCGACCGACGAGGGCGCCAAGCACCGCTCGTTTGAAGTCGCAATGGCGGCGGATCGTTCCGGAAACGGCTACAGGCTGACCGGCAAAAAACGCTTCGTCGTGCAGGCCGCGTCGGCGGACGTCATCTTCGTCTCGGCGCGCACCGAGGACGGAATCGCGCTGTTCGCGGTGGAGCGCGGCGCCGATGGACTGACCGTCGATCCCGTCCGCCTGGTCGATGGCAGCATGGGTGCGCACTTGCGCTTCGACGGCGTCCAAGCCGACGCGCCGATCGGCGACGAGCAGGCGTTGCGCCGCGTGCTCCGGGCGGGCCGCGTCGGCGCATCATCCGAACTCGTCGGCGTGGGATCGGCTGCCGCGGACATGACGGTCAGATATTTGAAGGAGCGCAAGCAGTTCGGCCGCCTGATTGGCGAGTATCAGGCACTCCAGCATCGTCAGGCGCACCTTTATACGGAACTGGAGATCGCCCGCGCCGCGACGCTCAAGGCCCAGCAGCTTCTCGACGAAGGCTCGGTCGACGCCGCCGCGATGACCCACGTCGCCAAGGCTAAGGCCGGACGCGCTTCGACGCTTGCCGTGCAGGAGGGGGTGCAGATGTATGCCGGCGTCGGAATGACCGACGAATATGACATCGGGCTTTACCTGAAACGCGACCGCGCGCTCAACGAGCTGTTCGGAGATGCGAACTACCACACCGAGCGGCTGGCGCGTCTCAACGGCTATTAAGGCGCGGACCCAGGCTTGAACCTCGCCGTCGCCAGCCGTAACGCCCCGATTGCAAATAGCAGGAACCCGCGCCCTGACCAAAGCTTCAGCAGGCACCAACAAGGAATATGCGCTCGGGCTGGCCCGCGCGTTCGGCGGGGCGCTGATATTCAGCCTGCCCTTGTTGATGACGATGGAGATGTGGTCGCTCGGCTTCACGCTCGATCGCACGCGGCTGTTGCTTTTTCTCGCTCTCGACATTCTCCTCCTGGTCGGACTGTCGCGCTTCGGCGGTTTCGAAAAGACGTCGACGGTTTTTGAAGATGTGCTCGACGCTTTCGCCGCAATTGCAATCGGCGCCATTGCTTCGGCCCTTGTGCTGTGGATGTTCGGCGTCCTCACGCCCGGGCTGCCGATCGGCGAAATCGTCGGCAAGGTCGCGGTTCAGACCGTTCCGGCGAGTTTCGGCGCGATGATCGCGCGCAAGCAATTGGGCGGAGGCGGGGCGGATGCAGCGGACGTCGAAGATGACGAAGCGAGCGAGGTGCGCCGCGCCGGTTATGGTGGGCAATTGTTCCTGATGCTCGCGGGCGCGCTGTTCCTCGCCTTCAACGTCGCGCCGACCGAGGAGATGATCCTCATCGCCTACAAGATGACGCCGTGGCAGGGCATCGTGCTGATGATCTTTTCGATCCTGATCCTGCACGGCTTCGTCTACGCGATCGGCTTTGCGGGCCAGGAGGAACGGACCGCCGACAGCGGCTTCTGGCGAACTTTTCTTTCCTACACCGTCGCCGGGTACGGGGTTGCGGTCGTCGCCGCGCTTTACGTGCTATGGACGTTCGGGCGTACCGACGGCGCCTATGTCGGCGAAATTGCGCTCGCTACGGCGGTGCTTGCCTTCCCCGCGGCGGTCGGCGCCGCCATCGCGCGATTGGTGATCTAGACGGTGACCGGGCCGCCCGCATCTTCGACCCCGGCGCTGGAATGGATCTCGGCCGCGGTCGGACTGGCGATCACCCTGGCGATGATGGCGATCATCGGCCGTGAGGCCCTTGCCGGTGACGGCCAAGCGCCCGCGGCGATCACTGTGGAGGCGCGCGGCGTAACGGCCGGTCGGGCGGGATATGTCGTCGAATTCGAGGCCCGCAATAGCGCCCCGGCCGCCGCCGCCGCGATCGAGATCGAAGGAGTGCTAACGGGCGCCGCGCCGGAACCCGAGACGAGCAGCGCCACCCTCGATTATGTCGCCGGCAGGTCACGGCACAGGGGCGCGATGATCTTCGCCGCCGACCCCGCCACCGGCCGTCTCTCGTTGCGCGTGCGCGGCTATTCGGAACCGTGAGCGGCGGACGCTTGTCCGCCCGACGTCCCTTGGCTTCGTCTCAGCAGGACGTTCATCCGCGCCGTCGCGATCGGCTTCTCTTCGTCTTCCTGCCAGGCATTGGCTTCGACATTGGCGATGCGCTTTCCAAGCCGCTTAATGATCCCTACCGCGCGCGTTTCACGGGCGGTCCCGCCGCGCAGAAAATCTATCGAAACGCTGACGGGCTTCAATTCCACCGCCTCCTCGCCAAGCGCGTGGCGAAGCGCGCCGTAGGCGGCGAATTCGAGCAGGCCAGCGATCGCGCCGCCATGAAGGAAGCCCGGCCTGCCGACGACATCGGCGTGGAATGGCATGACGAAGCACAGCCGCCCGGCCTCCTCGCGCGTGACGAGCCCAAGCAGTTCGCCATAGGGAGGAAGCGCATTCATGCTTTGGCCTATAGCGCGCTCCGCCGCCGCCGCCACCGCGGCGATTGATGCAAGCTGGCGCAAGGTAGACGATTGCGACATAGAGGCGAGCGACCGCGGGGAGACCGGCGATCGTGCGATCCAAAGCGAGGATGATGGGTTGGCATGAGCGAGAAATGTTAGACCGTTTTTATCGCCTGCCGAGGGCGTCCGCCGCGCGGGAAAACGGCGGGTGAGCTTGGCATCCCGATCGACCCCCGACAAGCGGCCGCTGCTGCTGGTGGTCGAGGACGAACCGATGGTGCGCGAGCTTATCGTGTGCGAACTCGAGGATGCCGGTTACGACACTGTCGAAGCCGAGGACGGGGTGGGCGCGGTGGCGCATTTGCGCCAATATCCGGCGATCGCGCTGCTGTTCACCGACATCCGCCTGCCAGGCGACATGAGCGGGTGGGACATAGCCGAATGCGCGCGCACCCTGCGCCCCGGGCTGCCGGTGGTCTACGCGACCGGTTACAGCGGCGACGATCTGCGGCTCGTTAGCGGCGCGATATTCCTCAAAAAGCCGTACCGCCCTTCGGCGGTCATCGAAGCGATTTGCGGACTGGGCGTCGCCGCCGCTCCGTAAGCCGCGCGGATTTGCGTAGCTTGAATGCTTGGTTGGCTGGCGCTAGAGCCGCGCTGCTCCTGAAGAGCCGGCGTGGCCGGACGGGTCGGGGAGTAGCTCAGCCCGGTAGAGCACTGCCTTCGGGAGGCAGGGGCCGGAGGTTCGAATCCTCTCTCCCCGACCAAA
>Ga0136638_10000136_pt1 | contig 13373 bp, 11 predicted proteins | sample AntDrymUQ8582206_2_FD_104671 | JGI IMG/M metagenome (GOLD analysis project Ga0136638, IMG submission 104671) | Polar desert sand microbial communities from Dry Valleys, Antarctica - metaG UQ858 (22.06) | ecosystem: Environmental > Terrestrial > Soil > Desert | place: Antarctica: Dry Valley...
CTCTATACTGATAACCAAGTCTAAATCTTCTGTGTATCGGCTCTCCCCGTAGAGTGAACTAGCGACTGAGCCTCCCACATAGTAGAGGATATCTAACCGATTCAGGATGCTGCCTACCTGATAAGCAAGTTCAACTGGATTCCCTATCATTATTTTACTGCCTTGATGATTAAGTATACTTATCCAAGTTGCCCCCAAGCACCTGTTGATGTACTTCTCTTTTATTTGAAAAGAGGTGGCATCTGGATGCGCTCGGCTGATGTTAGTTAGGGTTAGCGCTCGCACACCTCTATTAAACTTGGCAACCCGCTCCGCTTTGGTAGGTTCTGAAAGCGTTCGGAGCAGGTTGAAATACATTACATCCGCGTCAACCGTCGTATCTACTGATTGAGGTTTGTAGGTAGATTGTATTAACATCTCGCTCGCGCTATCGTGCTTAGAATGGTATTTCATCTGGCAGTGAGGGAATTAACGCCATTACACCACATTGCTAATCCCCTATATCGCTACCGCCCGCCTCCTGCCGCTGACGCTCGATGGCTTGAGCCAATCTGACAGAGAAAAAGAACCATTGGGGTATCGATGTAGTCCCTAATTCTTTGGTTAAACCTTGGCATTGGGCGATCTAAGACAGGCGACAGCCTGAACTTCAGGGGGGTACGCTTCTGGTCCGTGGAGCGCGCTGCCCGGGCAGCGTCCGGCACCAGATCTTCTTCAATGCCGCCAAAGTTCCCTCACCTTCTGACAACTTCCGGCATTCAATGCGGGAAGTGGAATCCCCGTATTGTAGAGTACATTGTTGGTCGTGCTGGGCGGTGGGTTTGTTGCAGGGAGGGGATGCCGTCATCCCGCAGGACGTGGCACAAGGCAAGAGCCGAGTTTTTGTGTGATATCCCTGGTGACAGACATTAAAGCTCATCTATAGAAAAATCAGTAGAAACACGCATGACAGCTTTTTTTTTACAATGTTAACGTTGAAAGTGTTGTACCGCAATTTACAACTATGAACATCTTTGCTAAAGCTTTCTTTTCCTGCGCAATGGTATTGACCATTACCCTAACCAGTTTTGTAGCACCTGGATTAGCTAGTCCGCTTAATTCCTTAACTTTGTCTTCTAGTACTCAGTTTGCCCAGTTCCCTAGCATCTCACCTGGAATTTTTAAAACAAGTGGCAAAGTGGTTATGAGAGTAGCACCTAAGCTCGCTAACAAATTAGTTAACAAATACGGAACTAAAATTGTCAAAATAATTCCAGGAGTCTCAACAGCCTTAACTGTAGTTGAGATGACGCTTGATGCATACGAGTTAATTCAATCCGAAATCGAGGCTGTTTCTTTATCCAACTCTTAAAATCAAGGGTTGAATTGGCTTTTTGCATCGTTGCTCTCGACTGGAGTTTAGACTGTTGATCGCAGCCGCGTTCGATAGTCTGACTCGATCAGAGTACGCCCCCTCTAGGGGGTTTGAGTAGCAATGGAACAGAAACATCCGCTAATGTCAAAAAAACCTTTTCCCGCCATGTATATACATCCGATAGGCGTGAACACGCTTCATCACTCACATCTCAAGGTCGTAGTCCTCAAACGAGATATGGGTTTCCTGGCACAGTCGGCTATCGCGCATTATGGCTAGAGCCAGCCCAGTTTTCATAAAACTGCGCCGCCCCTCATCTAGATCCGGTTCCAGAACGCTTAGGACGTAGTGAACCGAGAGTAAGAAAACGTCGCCCTAAGTCTTACCCACTAATGCAACAACCTCGCGAAACATTACGCAAGCAGTTGGCTTGAAAGTGTTGATCCCCAAGTTTGTGGAACGCAGCGCGGTCTTAATATTTTTCATTATAATTTTACAACAACTGGCTAGTATTACCAGGGTTGTTAGCTTCGTGCTGCCCTAACTTGACCGAGCCAGAATTTTTATACACTTACTCATTTTCAGCTTATTATTTTGAGCCAAAAACACGCTTGGAGCAAGTGGGAGTTTTTTGAACACTGAAAATTTTTGGTTGTGATGCGACTGCGTTGCCGCGTTCGCTTTCGCTCACAATCAGCGAACGCCGATCCTTTTACCACCAAGCTGAAACTCTTGTCAAGTCAGTCATTGGGCTGCCTGACCCCCCTTAACTTCGTGCCATTCGCCCATAGCCCTTACAAAATAGGCGATTCAGCTGCGTAATGGGAGATTGCTGCCCCTGGGGGAATGCGCTACCGTTAATAAGCCCAAACGCCTGACACTGTCAAGGGTTCAGCCATCTTAACATTTACTTTATAAATGACCTCTTAGCACTACCCCCTAGTTTACTGGCAGCAAAACTGAGTAACGATTTATTAAAACTAAATGCACAGCAGCTTATCTGTGGTTATCTGTGGTTAACAACCTCGTAAAACCACTTTAAAAAAAGAAATCAATATGCGTCAAATCTTTGTCCAAGTGCCGCAGGGGTATGGAAAAACCGTCCTCAACATTGCAAAAACCTGCGATGGCACAAACTTGGCGCAAATTGAAGCAACAGGAGTCGATCAGCCTCTGGATCTAGTATTAATTCACGTCTCCAACGGGAAGGTTGAGGAACTGTTAGATAAGCTGCAAGACCTACCGGACTTAAAATTTACCCTGATTCCTACAGGCGTGATGGCGCTGCACCCGCCAGCCGATGCTGCTCCAAATCAAGTCACCAATGTCGAGGAACGTAGCCCGATCGAGATTTTCTTATCTGGACTGCAAAGTACAGGTTCATGGAAAGGGTTTCTCAGCTATGCCGCGCTCGCTGGAATTGTCGTCTGGATTGGCTTGTACACAAGCACCAGCTACCTGCTGGTCGCCGCGATGCTGTTGGCTCCGTTTGCGAGTCCGGCAATGAATACAGCACTGGCAACAGCAAGAGGAGATCGCCAACTTCTCTGGCGCAGCCTGATACGATACTTTGCAGCATTGAGCGTCACGATCGCCACAACTGCGCTACTTAGTTGGATTCTGCACCAACAAAATCCCACTAATCTCATGATTGATAGCAGCCAGATTTCAACAGTTTCCGTCTTAATTCCGCTGGCGGCGGGAGCGGCAGGCGCACTGACCCTAATTCAGTCCGATCGCAGTAGTTTAGTCTCTGGAGCCGCAACTGGAATGCTCGTTGCCGCTTCTCTGGCTCCCCCCGCAGGTATTGTTGGGATGGCGGGTGCGCTCGGACGTTGGGATTTAGTCACGAACGGACTTTTTCTGCTGTTATTGCAATTAGGTGGAATTAATCTATCAGCCGCTCTGATATTTCGCCTATTTGGTTTATCAACGCAGGGATCTCGCTATCAACGGGGCAAACGAGGTGTGTTTCCCCTAGCGCTGGGGATGAGTGCGCTTGTGCTTACAGGTCTACTGCTGTGGCAATTTTCCAATGCGCCTAACTTACAACGCTCTAGCCGCGCTCAACGGGCGAATGCGGAAGTGCAGAAGGTTGTAGAACAAAGCGGTCTAACAAAACTGGTAGAGTCAAATGTGCGCTTCACGAGAGCCGATATCGAGGGGCAAAATACTCTGCTGTGTGTGGTGTACGTCCAACGTCAGCCAGATGTTACCCGCCCTACTGAACAAATTCGCCTCGAGCTGACCCAAGCAATTCAAACTCACCTGTTGCAGGAAGGGTTCAATGTTACACCGTTAGTAGCGGTAACAGTGTTAGAAACACCTGCGCTTAACTAATCAACCTGCGTATGAATTCACTAAAGCTTTCTGAAAAACAAGCCCTTGAACACGAACGAGCTGAGATTTTGCAGCAACTTGAAGACTGGCTAGATGTACCGATGTTGGTACTCAGCTTTATCTGGTTAGCTCTATTTGTGCTTGAACTTACCTACGGCTTAAATTCATTTCTAGAAATTTTAAGCTTTACCATCTGGATCGCGTTTATTGTCGAGTTTGGCGTTAAGCTGCTCCTGGCTCCTCGCAAAGTGGCTTATTTCAAAGCTCAATGGCTAACCGCGATCTCACTGCTGCTCCCAGCACTCAGAACATTTCGTATTGTCAGAATTCTCCGGGTGCTACAAACAACACGGGCAATGCGGGGCTTACAGTTGCTGCGGGTGCTGACGCGAACCAATCGCAGTATGCGATCACTAGCCGCAAACTTTACCCGACGTGGGTTTGGCTATGTCGTGCTGCTAAGTGTGATCGTCACCTTTGCAGGCGCGGCTGGTATGTACGCCTTTGAGCAAGAAGCGGCTGATGCGCCTGGATTTGATAACTACGGCACTGCCTTATGGTGGACAGCGATGCTGATGACCACAATGGGAGCAGACTACAGTCCACAGACGGCAGAAGGTCGCATTTTGTTTTTTCTGCTGGCGCTGTATGCCTTTGCAATGTTCGGTTATGTAACCGCAACGCTAGCAACATTTTTTGTCGGGCAAGATGCAGATGACGGAGAAGCTGAACTTGCCGGAGCGAAATCGATCGAGGCATTGCGGAACGAAATTATTGCCTTGCGAACAGAAATCCAAAACCTGCGACAAAGCGATCGCTAAACCTGAGATAGAAGTTGGTTTTGCCCATTTTGTGTAAAATATGGGGGCAACTTAAAAATGAATGTAATGAACGCAGAAATATCCGCTGTCTGGGACAAAATGCAGAAAATGCTGAACGACTTCATCATTTTGCTGCCCAATCTTGTGCTAGCACTAATTGTTTTTGCGATCTTCTTTTTCATCGCCAGGATAATTAAGCGAGCAGTCAGAAATCTAACACGCGATCGTCGGCAAGCTCGTAATTTAGGCATGGTGTTAGGGAGATTAGCACAAGGTGCAACGATTCTAACTGGATTGTTTATTTCTCTGTCGGTCATTATTCCTTCCCTCAAAGCAAGCGATCTTGTACAGCTATTGGGAATTAGTGGAGTCGCTATCGGCTTTGCATTTCGCGATATACTGCAAAATTTTTTAGCGGGTATTTTAATTCTGCTAACTGAACCTTTCCAAATTGACGATCAAATTGTATTTAAAAATTTTGAGGGAACTGTAGAACAGATTCAAACACGGGCAACGACAATTAGAACATACGATGGGCGGCGGATTGTGATTCCGAACTCCGAGCTATTTACAAACTCAGTAACTGTAAATACGGCTTTTGAAAATCGTCGCTTACAGTATGACGTTGGAATTGGCTACGGTGATGATATTAACGAAGCAAAACGATTAATTTTAGAGGCAATTAATAATACAGCTGGGGTACTGGAAAATCCGGCTGCTGATGCACTCGTTGTAGAACTGGCAGATAGTACAGTAAATATCCGCGCTCGCTGGTGGGTTCAGCCGCCCCGTCGTGCAGATGTGTTAGACCTTCAAGATCGAGTATTGACCAATATAAAAAATAAGCTGACTGCAAATGGAATTGACTTGCCATTCCCAACTCAGCAAATTCTCTTTCACGATCAGACGGAAGCAACGGATGGCAATCGCACCCGTCAACGCGAAGGCTGGCCCGCCGGGAAAGGGGAAGTTCCGCAGCCGCGCACTATCAGTAATGCACGATCCTCGCTGAAGTCTCCAGGAAACGGGTCTGAAGCTGGCAGGGTCGAAGAAACTCCAACAACTCAGGATAACTGATGAACCTTACTAAACTCAGCAAACTTTGGGACTCGCTACATTCAAGTTTTTGGTTGATACCAACGGTGATGGTTATATTGGCGTTCGCGCTTTCCTTTGTAACTATCGGGATTGACCAACGTCTAGAAACAGATTTCATCAAGAATCTGGGGTGGGCTTATGCTCTCGGTCCAAGTGGCTCACGCGCGATTCTCTCAGCAATTGCTGGTTCAATGATGAGCGTTGCTACGACTGCCTTTTCAATTACAATTGTTGCACTTCAGCTTGCGTCTTCGCAGTTTGGGCCTCGATTGCTGCGTAACTTCATGCAGGATACGGGCAATCAGATCGTACTTGGAACTTTTATCTCCACGTTCGTTTATAGTCTGCTGGTGCTGCGAACGATCAATGGTGTTGAAGAAAACGAGTTTGTGCCTCATCTGGCAGTGACGTGCGGTATCGCACTGGCGATCGCTAGTATTGGTGTGCTGATTTACTTCATCCACCATTCAGCCTCTTCTATTCAGGTGGATCGAGTTATTACTAAGGTTGGTCGCGAGTTAGATGATACGATCGAGCGACTCTTTCCTCACAAGATCGGACGAGGCCCATCAAAGCAACGACAAGAACCAGCGATGTCAGACATTCCAGCCGATTTTGATCGCGATGCCTGTCCCGTTAAAGCCACAAAAAGCGGCTATATCCAGGCGATTGATGAAAACCAAATTATGCAGATCGCTAAGGAAAACAATCTCTTGCTGCGGATTGAGCATCGTCCCGGAAATTTTGTCGTGCGTGGCAGTGGCCTCATCCTAGTTTTTCCTGGGGGACAAGTTAACAAGAAGCTTACGGGGAAAATCAACGATGCTTTTGTTATAGGGTTACAGCGCACAGATCAGCAAGACGTAGAATTCTCTGTAAACCAGCTTGTCGAAATTGCGGCACGCGCCCTTTCACCCGGAATTAACGATCCCTTCACTGCCATCCGCTGTATTGACCAACTTAGTGTAGCTCTCTGTTATCTAGCACAAAAAGAGATTCCCTCTCCCTACCGCTACGACGATGATGACAAACTTCGCGTCATTGCTGAACCGCTCTCATTCGCAGATTTAACAGATGCTGCCTTTAACCAAATTCGCCAATATGCACAATCGAGTGTAGGAGTTACAATGCGTTTGCTAGAGGTAATCAAAACCATTGCACCCTTCACCCATACCAAAATAGACCGTGCGGTACTGCTACGTCATGCCAACATGATTAATCGCGGTAGCCAAGAGGGAATATCGGAGGAGTTAGATCGCCAAGATGTGGAGGCTCGGTATCTAGCAGCAGTTAAAGCAATAGAACAGCATTGACACCGAGAGAAAAGAATGATTAAAGACAGATAGTTGCTTGCTCAACTATCTGTCTTCCGTAACTTGTTGCAAAAATGGCGAGAGTTCTCGGTTAAGCTGCCCTGCCCGGACAGATTCAGCATAGGTTTCTGCCTCGATAGCCACCAGTTCTTCATGGAGTTGATTGGTGACAAAGTTTTGGAGGTCAGGATGTTCATCCTGAAGCTGCTCAATTTTATCTTTTAGAGAAATCAGTTCGCCACTTACCAACGTCCTCTGGTAACGGTAAAAATCTGGCTCAACCCCCGGACGGTTTTCGGTTTTTTCTAGATGTTGCAGCACCCGCTGAAGCGCAGTTTGACGAGCGATCGCTTCTAAGAATTCTTGACGCAAGGGTTGATTATCTAACAGATTTAGCTTTTTTAACAGTGGTTGAATTGTCAAACCCTGTACCAGTAGAGTGAACAGTACTACACCAAAAACAGTTGCAATAATTTTTTCTCGTTCCGGCAAGATTACAGGCATACTTAACGCCAGCGCGATTGAGACAGAACCCCGCAATCCACCCCACCACAAAATAGTTTGATCTGGAAGGGAAATTCCGGAGTCGGTAAAGCGATTGCTCAAAAAGCTCAACCCATAGATAGCGATCGCCCGTGTTAAAATCATCGCGCCAATAGTAATAACTATTGTTCCCAGGTTATCACCGAGAATCGCAAACCGTACCTGATCGCCAATCACCAAAAACACAATAGAATTGACAAAAAACGACAGGAACTCCCAAAACTCGCTGACGATAATTCGAGTACGGGGATTCATCCCAATGCGAGACCCAAAGTTGCCCAAGATCAAGCCTGTTGTGACTACTGCAATCACGCCTGAGCCGCCTAAATCTTCGGTAATCAAATAAGCGCCGTAAGCAGAAACCAGGGTGAGGGATTGTTCTACAAGTGGCAGATCAAATCGCTGAGTCAGGTAAGAGAGGCCAAAGCCAATTAAACAGCCTATCCCAAAGCCAATACCAACTACCTGAAAGAATTGAATCAAAATTGGCTGAACTGCAAGTTCATCAGTTCCTAGTGAAAGTGACAATAAAAATCCAAAGGCAACAACAGCCACCCCATCATTAAATAAACTTTCTCCCTCCATCAGGACGGTGAGGCGTTTTTCCACCCCCAATTCTCGAAATAAAGCTGTCACAGAAACAGGGTCGGTCGCTGACAAGCTTGCCCCTACTAAGAGAGCGGTGGTTAGTGACAGTCCCCCCAACTGATTTAACCCCAATGCTACTCCCGCAATAGAAATCAACACACCTATAACCGCATACAGACAAATAGGAACGAGATCGCGCTTTAATTTTGACCAGTGCAAATTCCAGGCAGCCTCAAAGAGTAGGGGAGGTAAAAAAATCGACAAAATCAATCCTGGTGAAAGATTGACCAGTCGCACATCCACAAGCGCCAGCCCTAGCCCAACTATCACTAGGAGTAGAGTATAGGGGATGCGGCGAAACCAGCTAAAGACCTGGGGTAGAGTCGCAACACTTAAAGAAACCGAGAGTACTAGCAGAAATTGCTTAAGATTGGTTTCAATTGCAATTTCGCTGACTGTAGATTCAACTGCCATAGTTTTAAGGAAAAATTGCTTTCGTTTTCATTCTACTTCTAGATGACCACTAGAATTGCTATTACGATGTTGAGGACAAGCTATAACTTGAGAATGATTCGAGGATTTAAGCAAGCTTTGAGCAATTTAAAAAAGGTTTAACAATTTTAAGAATTTCAGAACTGGCTCGATTGATTTGTAAAAAGTATGAGATTATTCTTGCCGTCGCACTTCCTGCACCTGTCCGACCTCAAAAACAAGAGTAAACTGCTGTCCCATTTCCCTCTCAATAAATTCCTCTAATAACTGTACCTGCCGAGGCGTAACGGTTTCTTTGGCTCGCACACTTAAACGAACTTCAGGAGGATTGGTTAACCAGTTTGTATTTAATTGAAGCAGTTGTAACTGTTGAAATGTTACCGTCCGATTAACCAAGGCTCGCTGTAAACTGGTTTCTAGCTGTGCTTGCCGAATTAGGCGCGTAAAGCTTGCGCCTAAAGGTAATAATAGAATTGCTGTAAATACTAACGTCCAGCTAAGGGCTTTGCGAGCTTGATGTAAAGGTGTGTAGCCTGCCATCAGAAATGTGAGCATACAAGAAAGCGTGATACCCAGCAAGTTAGTTAAGTAAAGTAGTGTTGCTCCGAAGCTGAGTGACCAATTTGATTGTGCCATTCCTAAACCAATTACACAAATTGGTGGCATCAGAGCAACTGCGATCGCCGTTCCCGCTAAACTGCCAGAAATTTTTGGTTCTACCTTGGCATAACCACTAATACTACCTGCGGCAATGGCAATTCCCAAATCTAAAAGCGTGGGTTCAGAGCGGGCAAGGATTTCACTGTCATAGCTAGGAAATTGAACGAGCCAGCCAACACTATAAGCTATCGCTACGGCTAGTAAGGTTCCTACCAAAAGCGTAATCATGCCTCTGCGAAATAACTCCACATTTCCCTCTAATGCACCAAAAGCTAAACTCCGAATTGGTAGCATTAGAGGTGCAACGATCATTGCACCAATAATTACTGCCGCACTATTGGCAAGTAAACCTAAAGTAGCGATCGCACAAGAACCGATAATCAAAATTAGGTAAGAGGAGTTGAGCGTTGATTCATCAAGCAATTCCCGTTGGCACTGCTGAATTTGTGCAGGTTCTGCTTGTTTACGCCTGAAATATTGGAAACAATGGCGAATATTGCTCGACATGATCAACTTAAATATGTTTACTTACTATATATTAAAAGAGTTTGGTACTTCCATTATCGCTCGAATCCTTTACTAGCATTCAATTGTCTCCATCAACAGTGCGACTGCGAGTAAAAAAATTGGGTAAATCATGCCCCTATCGGGGCATGAAATAATAAATGCTCCTAAAACTTGCTTTGCTGCTTAATGATGAATCAACAAGTGCATTAGTTTTCAGAGGCATTACAGGGCATTTTGGAGGGAGTCTTTTTGGCACTGGTCTGTTAGCCCGTGGTGGCACTTGGGTAACAGCGCCAACTTAATAACTCTTCCATTTGGATCGGCCTATGATATAATCCCAATGCCATTGCTGGGGTTATCCCCTTATTCAGGCTGCTATGGGGGCGCACCCAGTTGTGTACCAGTCGTAGGACATCAAGTGAGCGTTGTAACCCTTCTACATTTTTGGCTTCTGTATTTGTACGTCGCCTGTAGGCGCTACAGCGGCGTCGAATCGAACTATTAAGCGCCTCATTATGGTTAGCCCCTACTTCAGGTTTTGGGCTGATGGCAGTGTAAGGATGTTCTGGCTTAATCCACTTTACTCGTCTACGACCAATATAGCCTTTAATCTTCATGGCTACTTCCACCCCCTCACGCCAAACTTTTCGGTATCCGTAAACTTGAGGGCGTTCCTTAGATTTCAAATATTGACTTGCGAGTTTCCATAGAAGCTTAGCATACCGTTGTTCCCCATCGGTGAACCAACGAATAGAACTACAGCATCTAGCCCACCGCCATGCCTTCTGTGTTCCTTTTTGAAACAGCTGAGTGTTTTTTAAACCAGCTTGAGCAACCAACCAATAACGACTGTCGCGTTCTACAAAACTAATCGTCCAACCTTCTGACTCTGAGGGGGGGAAGGTTCTCGCGCACACGAGTATATAATTCATCTCCTTCAATTGTAACCTCTGTACCAGCCGGGGCTGGCGGTGACCAATCTGTAGCTTTATCTGCTACGTGCTGTTCCCATCTGATAATTGTGGAATGCGATTTTCCTAGTATCCGCGCTGTAGATCGGATTCCCATCCCCTCTGTACGCATCGAAACAGCGAGCGCTACCACATTGGTGCAAGTTTGTAACCTAGCCATTGGAGTAGCAGTACGTTCGTTAAACCGTTTGTGACAGCCACGACAATAGTACGTTTGAAGCTGGCGACCATCTTTGAGGCGCTCAATACCGTATTTTATGGCACGGTGGTTGCAGTAGGGACAACTCATTGTACGGCACATATGCAGGTAGAAGTTGATGCCAATATTCTACTTCACCCCGGACTCCCAGACCAGTGCCATTGAGGATTACAACCAAGCGCTGCAACTCATTCCTGAAGATGCAGTAAAATTTTACAGCAACCGTGGTAGTGTCCGTTCTGCCCTAGGAGATAAGGAGGGAGCGCTCGAGGATTATAATTGGGCAAGAATTCTTGCATCATGGTAATGATGATCCGTCTGCCTATCCAGATGAAAGAAGCGATAGAAAGAATGGCAGATAGATCGGGCGTTACCTGCAACGAATGCGCCGTCAGACTGCTGGCACAGGCACTAGAGGCACCAATGCCTTAACGATGTACACAGTCCGAGGGCGGTGATACTGCTGTACACGCTTTGTCGAAGCAGCTTAGGTCACTGCAAGAACGCCTGGAGATTGAGATGAAGCAACGGTGTCAGGCGATCGAGTCGCTCTCTCAAGCCCAAACCACAATCGCAAAACGACTCGAATTCTTCTGGGGCGGCTTCACCTTTGATATTCAGGCGTTGGAGGCCCGACTGAACGCGATCGAAACTACCTTGGGTAATACTGCCGCAGGCTAAAAGTCGATACCCAACCTCAGAGCCGGGTTGTTCTGCCAGCGATCACCAACGTGAGCATAAATGCTAGTCGTTCGCGGGTCCTTATGACCAAGTAAATCCTGAACTTGGCGAAGATCGGCACTAGATCTGAGAGCTAACGTACCTGCGGTGTGGCGGAGGCTGTGGGCTGAGAGTGAGATCAGGATATCCCAAGCCGTATCGCGTTCCCAGGTATCTGTTTACCGCTTCCGCCGTTGGAGCCAACGATGAAATTGAGGATTGTCTCAAGCGTGTCTTCCCACTGTCTTCCTGGGTGGAAGACACTTCACCGCCTAGGTCAGAGGCGTTTTCAGCTCTTGTGTCTTCTTTGTCTCCCTGTTTTCAGAGAAGTTTTTTGGATTTTTGAGGCAAAATCGCTGACCGCCTACGGACTCGGCGTTTTCAGCCATTTATGAAAAAGATGGATGGCGACTAGGGCGTTGCGCCCCTACATCTACGCTGCTGTTTCAATTTCCAGCGGCAGCCCAGTCATTGTGCTATCCGCCGTAACGGAGGGAATAACGTCTCCCAAATAATCGTTGAACGATGGAGCGATCGCAGGCGATCATTACCAATCGGCCACCCGACCCAGCGGGCACCCGCCAATGAACCTATCTTGAGAGTAGAGTTGGTAGAAGGCTTCTACTAATCTTTCTACCGTTGAAAGCTTCTTTTAGCATTGAAGCAGCCAAAAGTAGGCGTTGTAGATGAAGTAGATTTTTCTGACGCAACTATAGTTAGCCATCAGCAACCGCCCCTGGAGGAATACCACCAACTTGGCATATTCCACGAACATCTCCTAAGTCTACTGATCTACCAAATGCCTAAAACCCTGACATGGTAGGGGTATCCCGGTAGATGGCGCTGAATCTACCACTTCTACCAAATCTACAAGCCGTGTCAATGACAATGACAATGAGGAAATCTTGGGTCTGACGAACAAATTATGGCGCGATGCCCCTTTGGGCACGGCGGCGGCGCGTATCGCGATGCCTCTTTGGTGCACAGCGGTTGCGCAAGAGCGATTGCTCCCGTTTCACGGGACAGTGAGGAATTCGATATCCTCATCAGTTCGGTGAACGAGCTTTCTCCCAACAACATGGCTCTTTTTCACCCCGTAAGTTTTTACAACAGAACCAAAAAAACTGGCAGTACGTTTGAAAGACGCCCCAAAGAATCGGAGCCTACCCCGGTTGAAGCAGTCGCAACTCAATGAGCCTGCCGATTGGGTAGTGGTAAATATTTATGAAGTTTTTCACTATTCAGACGGCACTCGTTAGATGCGACTTGGATGGGTTATTCTTTTATGATTCTCAATGATGCTTGGCTGTTATTTATGTCGCTTACGTCGTAGACAAGCGCTAGCGTTCAATTCGTAGTGCCAGAAAGCGCGGTGTTAGCCGTGATGGTAATTGACTTACTACACCATATCCGCCAGCAGTTCAGTCATTTCTAACTGAGAACGCTGCCGATTATCATCATAAACCAGCAGAGTCTCAACCTTAGTATGCCGACTTAGCTTCATCACCTTCCTGATATTCCCATCGGTAGCGTCCAGAGCCGCCGTAATACGCTCTGTGCCTAATTTTGTGAGGACTCATCACCTTGGGGACTTCCGCCGCTGTACAAACTTTCTTGACAATATAATCAAGCGATGCGCCAGTTAGCCTATGCCCGTAGTTGACGCAATTCCATTGCGCAGAACAACGGATCTGTGGGCTGCACATTCTCCCTGGTTCCCAACCAATCCATCATTGCCAAAGCCCGTCTGCACGCTCAGCAAGGGTA
>Ga0136638_10000137_pt1 | contig 13348 bp, 13 predicted proteins | sample AntDrymUQ8582206_2_FD_104671 | JGI IMG/M metagenome (GOLD analysis project Ga0136638, IMG submission 104671) | Polar desert sand microbial communities from Dry Valleys, Antarctica - metaG UQ858 (22.06) | ecosystem: Environmental > Terrestrial > Soil > Desert | place: Antarctica: Dry Valley...
CCCACAGACCGTCCGCGACGCATGCGGGCTGCTCGGACTCGACCCCTTGTACGTCGCCAACGAAGGCAAGCTGTTGGCGTTCGTCTCGTCCGACGATGCCGACCGGGTGCTCGCGGCGATGCACGCACACGAGTACGGCCGCGACGCACGTGTGATCGGCCGCTGCATCGACGAGCATCCGGGCATGGTGGTCGCCCGGACCGGGCTCGGCGGCACCCGCGTGGTCGACCTACCCCTCGGCGAGCAGCTGCCCCGGATCTGCTGACCGCTGCCCATGACTGACAGCGCCGGAGTGCACCTGTCGGGGGCGGAGCTGTTCGCGCGTTACGCCTATCCACCGAACGAGCTCGGCTACTGCGGACCAGACGATCCCCGCGGGTTGCTCGTCCGGGGTACGCCGGAGGCGACAGCCGAGATCACCCGCCGCGCGAGAGGGTTCGAGGGTGCCTGGGTCTACCTCGAGCTGATCGCCGCATCGGCGGGGATCAGCGACCCACTCGACGTGCGGGTGGTCGAGGCCTACTGGCTCGGCAACGAGCTCCTCGAGGCGATCGACAGCGCCTGGTTCCTCGACGCGCTCCGCGACCGCTTTCGCGGGCAGACGGGAGGGCAGTGGGCCGGCGGCATACCCGACCTCGAGGCGGCAGTCCTCCCGCACCACGCGTTCCACGTGTTCGCGGTCTATCCCTGGGTGGGGCTGCTGCGGGGCGACAGCGACGTGCCGCGCTCCGTCCTCGACTCGTGCCGGATCCGTACCGGCGTCGTCGAGTCGGTGCGCGGCGAGGCCGCGACAGTACGAGCGGGGCTGTTGACGTGGGACGGGCAGCGACTTGCGATCGGAGCCAGCGACCTGCTCGAGACCCGGTGGAGCGACAGCGGCCGCTCGTTCCTCGACGGCGTGAGCGTGGGCGACCCGGTGTCCGTTCACTGGGACTGGATCTGCGACGTACTCACCCCCGGCCAGTCAGCTGCGATCGAGGCGTACGAGGCCCGTCAGCTGGCCGTGACGAACCAGGTGCTCGACCTCGCGAGCTGACCGTCCAACCGGTGGGGCCGCGACGACCGATACCGTTGGCTGCGCGGTAGGGTCCGCGGGCGAACCTCCCCTCGAAGATCTGGAGCCACGTCGGTGACCGACCAGCGCCACCTCGACACCGTCGGCCACGCGCACCGCTCACCCGACGCACAGCAGCCGTGGGCCGACCTCGGGCTCAAGCCCGACGAGTACGCCCAGCTGCGCGAGATCCTCGGCCGACGAGCCACGTCGAGCGAGCTGGCGATGTACTCGGTGATGTGGAGCGAGCACTGCTCCTACAAGTCGAGCAAGGTGCATCTGGCGAAGTTCGGTGAGCTGGTGACCGACGAGATGCGCGAGCACCTGATGGTGGGTATCGGGGAGAACGCCGGCGTGGTCGACATCGGCGACGGCTATGCCGTGACGTTCAAGATCGAGTCGCACAACCATCCGTCGTACGTCGAGCCCTATCAGGGCGCAGCGACAGGGATCGGCGGCATCGTCCGCGACATCTTGTCGATGGGGGCGCGTCCGGTCGCCGTGATGGATCCGTTGCGGTTCGGGCCGCTCGGAGCACCCGACACGCAGCGGGTGCTGCCGGGGATCGTCGCCGGCATCGGCGGCTACGGCAACTGCCTCGGTCTCCCCAACATCGGCGGCGAGACGGTTTTCGACCCGACGTATGCCGGCAACCCGCTGGTCAACGCACTGTGTGTGGGCGTGATGCGGCACGAGCAGATCCATCTCGCCAAGGCGTCAGGTGAGCACAACCTCGTGGTTCTCTACGGGGCGGCCACCGGTGGCGACGGGATCGGCGGCGTCTCGGTGCTCGCGTCGGAGACGTTCCACGCCGAGGGCTCGACGCCGGGTCATTCGAGGAAGAGGCCCAGTGTGCAGGTGGGCGACCCGTTCATGGAGAAGCTGCTCGTCGAGTGCACGCTCGAGCTCTTCGAGGAGCGGCTCGTCGTCGGAATCCAGGACCTCGGCGGAGCGGGGCTGTCGTGCGCGACGTCCGAGCTCGCCGGCGCCGGTGACGGCGGGATGCACGTCTGGCTCGACCGGGTGCCGCTGCGCGACGCCTCGCTGCTGCCCGAGGAGATCTTGATGAGTGAGTCGCAGGAACGGATGATGGCGGTCGTCGAGCCCGCCCACGTCGAGCGCTTCCTGAAGATCTGCGAGAGGTGGGACGTCGAGGCCACCGTGGTCGGGGAGGTGACGGCGACCGGCCGGCTGGTGATCGAGTGGCAGGGCGAGACGATCGTCGACGTGCCTCCGCGCAGCGTGGCTCACGACGGGCCGGTCTACCGGCGCCCCCTCGTCCGGCCGGACGAGCAGGACGCGCTGCAGGCCGACGGTGCCGAGACGCTGTCGCGGCCGACGACCGGCGCAGAGCTCCGGGCGACACTGCTCCGGCTTGTCGCGTCGCCCAACCTGTGCGACAAGTCGTGGATCACCGACCAGTACGACCGCTACGTCCGGGGCAACACCGTGCTCGCCCAGCCCGAGGACGCCGGCGTCATCCGCGTTGACGAGGAGACGGGTCTCGGCGTCGCCGTCTCGACGGACTGCAACGGTCGTTTCGCCAGGCTCGACCCGTATGCGGGTGCCCAGCTCGCGCTGGCCGAGTCCTACCGCAACGTCGCGGCCTGCGGCGCCCGGCCGCTCGCCGTCACGGACTGTCTCAACTTCGGGTCGCCGGAGGACCCGGCGGTGATGTGGCAGTTCGCCGAGGCGACCCGCGGCCTCGCCGAGGCTTGTCGAGCCCTGGGTATCCCCGTCACGGGGGGCAATGTCAGCTTCTACAACCAGACCGGCGACGTCCCGGTCCTGCCGACGCCGGTCGTCGGGGTGCTCGGTGTCATCGACGACGTCAGCCGGCGTACACCGATGGGCTTCGCCGAGGAGGAGCAGCAGATCTACCTGCTCGGCACCACCCGCGAGGAGCTCAGCGGGTCCGAATGGGCCCACGTCGTGCACGGCCACCTCGGTGGGCTGCCGCCGCTGCTCGACCTCACGGTCGAGCAGCGGCTCGCCGACATCCTGGTCACCGCGTCGCACGAGGGCCTGGTGGCCGCCGCTCACGACCTGTCGGACGGCGGTCTCGCGCAGGCGCTTGTCGAGTCGTGCCTGCGGCGGGGAGTCGGGGCCCGGGTCCGGGTGCCGGACGGGGTGGACGCCTTCGTCGGGCTGTTCGCCGAGTCGGCCGGCCGCGCGATCGTGGCCCTGCCGCGCGGCGCCGAGGTGCGCTTCACCGACCTCTGCTCGGCCAGGCACCTCCCGTACGTGCGGATCGGTGTCACCGAGGGTTCCGGCGACGATGCGGTGCTCGGGGTCGAAGGGCAGTTCAGCATCTCGTTGGGCGAGCTCCGGGAGGCCTGGACCGCCACGCTGCCGGCCGCCTTCGACTGACCCGTGCGTCGAGCCGCCCGGTTGTTGGTGTCGGGCCGCAACTTCTCGGCCTCCGGCTGCGCGCTTTGGGGAAACCTGCCCGGGCCATGAACCCTACGAACTACCCAAACCTCGGAGGGCTCCCGTCCGAGCACGCGACGGGTGGGCGCACCGACCTCGTCGTAGGCTCGCCGGTATGCCGGTGCGTGTGCGAGCCCTCCCGCCCGACGAGGTCGCCCCGCTGCTCGGTCGGCTCGAGGTGGCCCGGCTGGTCGGGGAGCCCGACCGCGACGACATCCGAGCCGCGGTCAAGCACTTCCTCGCCGTGCTGGCCGCCCGCGCCCCCGGCCAGAGCGTCGAGGTGCGGGTGCCGCCGTACGCCGTGGTGCAGTGCATCGAGGGCGCTCGTCACACCCGTGGGACGCCACCCGCGGTCGTGGAGACGGACGCCGACAGCTGGCTCGACCTGGCGCTGGGGCGGTCGACCTTCGCCGAGCTGTCCGCCGCGGGGAGTGTCCGGGCGTCAGGGGAGCGCTCGGACCTGACCTCCCTGCTCCCTCTCACCTAGCCGCGGCAGGGGATGTCGGCCGGGTGACGTGTGCGTCGTCCCACGGGTCAGGAGGTGTACACCCCAAGCCCGCCGTTTGCACCGCAGGTTTGCGATGTAAACAGGCCGGAGAGACTGTCTACATCGCAAACGAACGCGGCGGGAGCGGGAGCGATGGCGGTGGTGGTCGGCTCCGGTGTGATGCGGGTCGGTAGGGTCAGTTGGATGAGCCCTTCCTTCGACCTCGAGAAGGCCGTTGCCGCAGTGCTGCCCGGGGTGCGCGCCGACCTCGAACACCTCGTGCGCATCCCCTCGGTCGGCGCCGACCCCGAGCGCCACGACGACGTACGACGCTCGGCCGAGGCCACCGCCACGCTGTTCCGCGAGGCGGGTCTGGACACCCAGCTCGTCGAGGTCGAGGGCGGGCTGCCCGCCGTGATCGCCCGCAAAGCCGCGCCACCCGGCAAGCCGACCGTGCTGCTCTATGCCCACCACGACGTCCAGCCAGAAGGTGACCACGCCGCGTGGGACACCGAGCCGTTCGAGCCCACCGAGCGCGGCGGCCGCCTCTACGGGCGCGGCGCCGCCGACGACAAGGCGGGGATCGCGGCGCACCTCGCCGCGATCCGGGCGCACGGGGACAACCTGCCGGTCGGCGTCACGGTGTTCGTCGAGGGTGAGGAGGAGAACGGGTCCGAGTCGCTCCCCGCCATCCTCGAGCAGCATCGCGATCTGCTGGCCAACGACGTCATGGTCATCGCGGACTCGACGAACTGGGACATCGGGATCCCTGCCCTCACCACGTCACTGCGCGGCCTCGCGGGGTGCGTCGTCGAGGTCCGCACGCTGGACCACGGCGTCCACTCGGGCATGTGGGGAGGGGTGGCGCCCGACGCGCTCACCACGCTGATTCGGCTGCTGGCCACGCTGCACGACGATGAGGGCGATGTCGCGGTCCGGGGACTCGTGTCGGGCGCCGCCACCGACCTGGTCTACCCCGAGGACCGCTTTCGTGCCGAGGCGGGAGTCGCAGACGGGGTCGAGCTCGTCGGCACCGGGTCGGTGGTAGACCGGCTCTGGACGAAGCCCGCGATCTCCATCGTCGCCTTGGACGCGACCCCCGTCGCCGCCGCGAGCAACACGCTCATCCCGGTCGCCCGGGCCAAGGTCAGCATGCGGATCGCACCCGGCGACATCGCCAGGCGGGCCCTGCACCACCTCCAGGAGCACCTGCGCGCACACACGCCGTACGGCGCCCAGGTGGCGTTCTCTGACGACGACCTCGGTGAGCCGTTCGCGGTCGACGCGAACGGACCGGTGTACGACGCGGCCAGAGCGGCCTTCAAGCACGCCTGGGACGGCGTCGAGCCCGTGGATATCGGCGTCGGCGGGTCGATCCCGTTCATCGCCCAGCTCGCTGGGATGTTTCCCGACGCCGCGATCCTCGTCACCGGCGTGGAGGATCCCGACACCCGGGCTCATGGTGCCAACGAGGGGCTGCATCTGGCGGAGTTCGAGCGCGTCTGCCTCGCCGAGGCACTGCTGCTCCAAGAGCTCGCCGACCTGTCAGCCGCTCAGGCCGCTACCGCGAGCTCGGCTTCTGACAAGTCTCCCTCGTCCACGTAGACTCGCCTCGTGCCGCGCGGAGATGGGCTCTTGACCCACGATCTCGACCCGCAAGACCGTGGACCCCAAGACGCCTGTGGCGTCTTCGGTGTCTGGGCACCGGGTGAGGAAGTCGCCAAGCTGACCTACTTCGGCCTCTACGCCCTGCAGCACCGCGGGCAGGAGTCGGCTGGCATCGCCGTGGGCAACGGCCGCCAGATCCTTGTCTACAAGGACATGGGCCTCGTGTCGCAGGTGTTCGACGAGCCGACCCTCAGCTCCCTGCGCGGACACCTCGCGATCGGCCACGCCCGCTACTCGACGACCGGTTCCAGCGTCTGGCTCAACGCCCAGCCGACGTTCAGGTCGACCCCGACCGGCTCCATCGCGCTTGGCCACAACGGCAATCTCACCAACACGAGCGAGCTTGCCTCGATGGTCGACGAGCTCGCCGTCACCAGTGGCGCCCTCGACGTCCCCGTGCGCACGTCGGCTGCCTCCACCGACACCGACCTCGTCACGGCGATGCTCGCCTCCTACCCCGATCGCAGCCTCGAGGATGCAGCTGTCGAGGTGCTGCCAAAGCTCCGCGGCGCATTCAGCTTCACCTTCATGGACCAGGGCACCCTGTATGCCGCTCGGGACCCGCAGGGGATCCGGCCACTGGTGCTCGGCCGCCTCGAGCGAGGTTGGGTGGTGGCCTCGGAGACGGCGGCGCTCGACATCGTCGGCGCGTCGTTCGTCCGAGAGATCGAGCCGGGCGAGCTGATAGTGGTCGACGAGGCGGGGCTGCGGTCACGGTCGTTCGCAGCGCCCGCCCCCAAGGGCTGCCTGTTCGAGTTCGTCTACCTGGCGCGGCCGGACACCTTGATCAGCGGCCGGCGGGTCCACAGCGTGCGAGCCGAGATCGGTCGTCGCCTGGCACGCCATTCCCCGGTCGAGGCAGACATCGTCATACCCGTTCCCGAGTCGGGCACACCAGCTGCCATCGGGTATGCCGAGGAGAGCAAGATCCCTTACGGACAAGGGTTCGTGAAGAACTCCTACGTCGGCCGCACCTTCATCCAGCCCAGCAACACACTCCGGCAGCTGGGCATCCGCCTCAAGCTGAACGCGCTGCGTGACGTCGTGGAGGGCAAGCGGCTGGTCGTGGTGGACGACTCGATCGTGCGCGGCAACACGCAGCGAGCCCAGGTGCGGATGCTACGTGAGGCGGGCGCTCGCGAGGTCCACGTCCGGATCGCCAGCCCCCCGGTCAAGTGGCCCTGTTTCTACGGGATCGACTTCGCCACCCGCGCCGAGCTCATCGCCAACGGCATGACGGTCGACGAGATCTGTCGGTCGATCGGGGCCGACTCGCTGGCGTACGTCGAGCTCGACGAGCTGGTCGCGGCCACGCAGCTCGAGAAGGACGACCTCTGCCGCGCCTGCTTCGACGGCGTCTATCCCGTCGACCTGCCTGAGCCGCAGCTCCTCGGCAAGCACCTGCTGGAGGTGACGCTCGACTCGCCGCTCGGGCCAGCCGGGCTGTCCGTCGCGTTGGCCGGTGGCGGCGCCGGCGACGCCCTCAACCGACCCTGACCTCGCACGAGAAGAGCTGACGATGACCGACCGGGTGACCCGCGGAGCCCAGTCGGCGTACGAGGCGGCGGGAGTGTCCGTCGAAGCGGGTGACAAAGCCGTCGAGCTGATGCGGCAGTGGGTCGACAAGGCGCGCCGGCCGGAGGTCGTCGGGAGCATCGGCGGCTTCGCCGGTCTCTTCGACGCCTCGGCCCTGAAGCGCTACGACCGGCCGCTCCTCGCCACCAGCGCCGACGGCGTCGGCACGAAGGTCGCGATCGCCCAGGCCCTCGACCGCCACGACACGATCGGCTTCGACCTCGTCGGGATGCTCGTCGACGACCTGGTGGTCTGCGGCGCCGAGCCGCTCTTCATGACCGACTACATCGCCACCGGCTCGGTCGACCCGGAGCGGATCGCCTCGATCGTCAAGGGCATCGCAGAGGCGTGCGTCGTCGCCGGCTGCGCGCTGCTCGGCGGCGAGACGGCTGAGCACCCGGGCTTGCTCGAGCCTGGTGAGTATGACGTCGCCGGGTCGACGACGGGCGTGGTCGAGGCAGCTGACCTGCTGGGACCGGAGCGGGTGCGCGAGGGCGACGTGCTGATCGCGATGGCGTCGTCCGGCCTGCACTCCAACGGCTACTCACTGGTGCGCCACGTGTTGTTGCGCGAGGCCGGCTGGAAGCTCGACCGCCACGTCGACGAGCTCGGGCGGACGTTGGGGGAGGAGCTGCTCGAGCCGACCCGCATCTATGCCCGACCGTGCCTCACGTTGGCGCGGCTGACCGACACACACGCCATGTCCCACATCACGGGCGGTGGGCTCGCAGCCAACCTGGCCCGGGTGCTGCCACCCACGACCACGGCGACCGTGGACCGCTCGACGTGGGCACCCGACCCGATCTTCGGCATCGTCGCGGACGCCGGAGACGTCGCCCAGGCTGATCTGGAGCAGACCCTCAACATGGGGGTCGGGATGATCGCGGTGACCACCCCGGCAGATGCTGGCGCGGCACTGGGGCTCTTGGCGTCGTCGGGAGTCTCAGCGTGGGTCTGCGGTGAGGTGCTCGCCGGCGAGGGCGGGACGGTCTCGCTGACCGGCTCCTACGGGAGCTGAGGGTCTTCCGGGCTGGTAGGCGCCCAGCCTCCTCGCGCTGAGCGCATCGCCGGGCCGACACGGCTCAGGTCGGGTGTGTGTGACAGGGCCGCGGCAGGTATCGTGATCCGCACGAAGGAAACGATGACAGTCCGGCGCCTCCGGGATGAGCTGGCCACGATTTGTGCGAGGGGTTGAGCCTATGGGACGCGGCCGTGCCAAGGCGAAGCAGACGAAGGTCGCACGCGAGCTGAAGTACCGTGAGTTCAACACGGACTTCAACCAGCTGCAGCGCGAGCTTCACGGCGACGACCAAGCACTTCCAGCAGTCGACGACCCCGGCCCCGCCGCCGGCGACTCCGCAGTCGACGATCCGTATGCCGATCTCTACGGCGACGGCACGGAGTCGGCGAACCAGCGCTGAGCCCTGAGCCCGCCTCGCCGGCTCGACGTGCTCAACCCACCCACAGACCGCGCAGACGGCCTACTTCGGCGATCCGGCGTTCCGCGATCCGGTCTGCCGCGACGGATGTGGTGAGCCCTTGGTCGGCGGCGACCTCGAACACCCTCTTCGTGGTGTCGAAGATCCCCGTGGCGCGTGCCCTTGCCCGGTCGAACGAGAACCCCTCGAGCTCGTCAGCGACCTGGACCAACCCCCCGGCGTTGACACAGTAGTCGGGCGCGTAGAGAATCCCGCGTGACTCCAAGATGTCCTCGATGCCTGGATGGGCGAGCTGGTTGTTGGCCCCGCCGCAGATGACCCGGGCCTTGATGGCCTGCACACTGTCATCGTTGATGGCGTCTCCGAGCGCGCAGGGTGCGTAGACGTCGATGTCCGATGCGACGAGGGCGTCGTTGTCGACGACGACGTCGACCTGCGGGTGCACGGCCGTGATGCGGTGGACGGCCTGCTCGTCGACGTCGGTGATCACCACCTCCGCCTTGTCGTCGAGCAGGTGCTGGACGAGGTGGTGGCCGACCTTGCCGACGCCCGCGACGCCGACGCGTCGGCCCGCGAGGCTCGGCGTACCCCAGGCCACCTCGGCTGCTGCCAGCATTCCCTGGAAGACTCCGTATGCCGTGAGGACGCTCGAGTCGCCGGCGCCGCCGTGCTCGATCGTGCGGCCGGTCACGAAGTCGCACTCCCTGGCGACGACATCCATGTCCTCGCTGTAGGTGCCCACGTCACATGCGGTCAGGTAGCGGCCGCCCAACGACTGCACGAACCGTCCATACGCACGCAGCAGGGCCTCGCTCTTGTCCACGCTGGGGTCGCCGATGATGACAGCCTTGCCACCTCCGAGGTCGAGACCGGTGACCGCTGCCTTGTAGGCCATCCCCCGGGACAGGTTGAGCACGTCTCGAAGTGCCTGCTCCTCCGTCGCGTACGGGTAGAAGCGCGTCCCGCCGAGTCCCGGGCCGAGCGCAGTGGAGTAGAGGGCGATGATCGCCTTCAGGCCGCTTGCGGGATCGTTGCAGAACACGACCTGCTCGTGCTCGCCGCCCAACTCGAAGACGCCGCTTGCAGAGGTGTCGGTCACTGTGGTGACTCTCCCTGTGTGAGGAGCCCGCGGGGTGATGCGGGCGTGCTGAGTCGAGGATATGCCTCAGTCGCGACCACCGGACCGCGTGGGTCGGCCGCCGGTCGAGGGCCGGCCACTAGTCTGTCCGCATGCTGCCCTATGCCTCGTACCTGCGGGTCTACGAGCCGCTGGCGGCGTTGGGCGCGGGCGCGCAGGCGGCGATGCGACGAGACGTGGCGGCTGACGTCCCAGCCACCCTGGTCATCGAGCAGGCGACCGTGTTGCAGCGAGCGATGTGCTCGTCAGGTCCGCACCTGGACGTCGACCAGGCGGGCACCTACGTCATCCGGGTCTCGGGCCTGTCGTTCTACTGCCCGGCCGACATGCCGCTGCGCTCGTGGCTCTCGTTGACCTCGCTCCTGGACAGTCTCGGCGGGAGCAATGTCGCCCTCCTCTTCCCCGCGGAGTCGCTGGCGGTGGTGGACGATACGTTCCTCGCCTGGCGGCGCGCTCATCCCGAGGCAGTCCCACACGTCCGGCAGGTCACCTGGGGCATCCCGAGGACCTGGTTCACGCTGGTGGCCCCCGAGGAGCGGGACCCGTACGACGCCGGGGGCTTCGAGAGCCTTCGGTACCGGACCAAGATCCGGGATGCGCGGCGGCGGGTGGTGAGCGCGCTCGGCGTACTCGAGAAAGTCCTCGACGAGGCAGATCTCCGCGAGGAGATGCAGGATCTCGCCGGGTGGTTGCAGGCGTTCGACCCGGCGGGCTGGCTCGAGCTCGACTATGCCGGGATCGCCCGGTGCTTCACAGCCGGGCTTGACGATGATCACTCAGCACTGGACATCCACCGTGCCCTGGGGGCCCTGCGGCGAGGTGACTGGGCGACCGCCGGAGCGGCCTATCGTACGTTCGAGGCGCGGTGGCGGATCATCAATGCCTACGAGCGGGTGAACTGATTCGTGCGCCGTCAGCAGAAGTACACATTATCCATGTGTCCTTTGCGGTGGTCGGCTACGCTTTGCCGTTGGAAGCGCTACTCAGTCGTCGGGTTCGGTGCCTGGTGACGTACACATCCGTCAGCGCGTCGCGTGCTGGCGGCCCGGATTGCGGTTGGATGCCGAATGACCGCGTAACAACGCCAGACCTCCGGGTCCGGCGCGAGACAGAGAGGAGAGCTCGTGAACGCACGATCGACCGAATCTGAGCCACTGTTGACCCCGGCCGAGGTTGCCGCGATGTTTCGCGTCGACCCAAAGACTGTGACCCGCTGGGCAAAGGCAGGCAAGCTGAGCTCGATTCGTACCTTGGGGGGACATCGGCGTTACCGGGAGTCCGAGGTGCGCGAGCTTCTCAACGGCGTGCCTGGCCAGCGTCAGTCCGACTGACGCCGGCACCCGGCTTCAGTTCTGCTCGGCTCGCGAAGGGCTGGCCAGGAGCCATGACAGGCGACGTCCTCGTCACGAGGACGTCGCTTTTCTGCGTGCCGGGGCTCGTGCCCTGAGTCAGAAGGGCCCTCCACGCTGGCCGCGCCCGAGCGGCGTCTCGCTGCGTTGTCGTCATCGCGGCCAAGGCGACGCGGACTGCCGGGTACCTTTGGTCGCGTGTCCACCGGTTTCGTGGTCTTGCTCGCACTGGCGATCTCGATCGTCGTCGCTTCCCGGTTGTCGCTCCGTGGACTACCGCTCCGCGACCGGGCTGTCACGTTGACCGTGGCTGAGCTGGCCTTGACTCTGTGCGGGCTGGCGATCCTCACCTTCCACTGCGGCGCGATGTTCTTCACAGCTGCGACGCAGCGGATACCGGGGACTGACGGCGCCATCGAGGACATTCGCGCACTGGGCACCAGCAGTCTTGTCTGGTACGTCCTGCCGGCTCTGCTGGTGCTGCTCGGACTGCGTCGGCTCCCGTTGCTGGCGCTGATCGTGGTCAGCGTCGCCCTGCTTGCGATCGGCGTCACGATGTACGACGGAGGCTCGCTCGAGACACACCTCGTCGCGATCTTCGCTGGAGTCGTGTCGTTGACGGCAGTGGCTGCGATGCTGGTGCGGCCACCGAGACGGGACTCCTCGCCCGTAGTGACTGCCGTCCGGACGTGACGAGCGACGTGAGCCGCGATGGTGCTTGGCCCCGCCCTCGGCTGTGGGCAGGGGCGGCGGCGCTCGTACTCGTGGTCGTCGGTGCCTGCGGTGGCCCTGACAGGTCGACCGATGACGACCGGTCAACTGTCACCACCACCGTGCCCCAGCCCTCGACGACGGGCTCGATCTCAGGAGACCCCGCTGGGCCGGAGCCACCTCCCGCCACCGGCGAGGAGTGCTTGGCGCCCGCTGATGACGCGGACCAGGCTTGGTTCGGCCCTGGCAGGAAGCTCGGCGGCTACGTCATCGGCTCCGGCTCCCGCTGGGTGGTCCTGGGACACCAGTCCGACGGCACGAGCTGCCAGATGTTGCCGATCGGGCGGCAGCTGGTCAGGGCCGGCTATCGGGTGATTGCCATCGACTTCTCAGGCCGGGGCTCGTCGGTGCAGTCCGACGCCGACCATGCGCTGTCCGCGGACGTCGTGGCGGCAGTTCAGTACGCAGCGGCACACGGGGCCAGCGAGGTGGCGCTCCTCGGTGCTTCCCTGGGCGGCTACGCCGTCCTCGGATCAGCCCCGGAGCTCGGCGACCGCGTCGGTGCGGTGGTCAGCCTGTCGGCGCCGAGCGACTATCCCGACGGTGGCAGCACCGTCAGCCTGAGCGGGGTCACCACACCGGTCCTCCTGTACGTCGGTCGAGACGACCTCAGCTTCGTCGGCCCCAACCAGGACTTCGCCAGGCAGGACCCGGACGCCGTACTGCACGTGCTGCCCACGTCTTCGCACGGTGTGGAGCTTGCCGACGAGGCGGTGCTCGCCGGGATTCTGAGGTTCCTCGACCAGAGCCTCTAGTGCCCGCACCGGAGCAGCTGCGACCCCATACTCTTGACTCATTCCAGATTGTGGTCCAGGCTGACCGGTGATGGAACTACCGACCGAGCGTCCTGATGCGCCCACCTTGCTGCGCGCTGCACGGCTGCGGGTCACTGCCCAGCGCGTCGCTGTGCTCGGCGTACTGCTCGATCATCCGCATGCCACTGTCGACACAGTGGCGCTCCACGTGCGGCAAGCCCTTGGCTCGGTGTCCACCCAGGCGGTGTACGACGTGCTGCGGGTATGCACCGATGCCGGACTTGTCCGGCGGATCGAGCCGGCTGGCTCACCTGCCCTGTTCGAGATCCGCGCCAATCACAACCACCATCACCTGGTATGCCGTTCCTGTGGCACCGTCGCCGACGCCGACTGCCCGATCGGCGCAGCACCGTGTCTCATCCCTTCCGATCCGCGCGGCTTCGTCGTCGATGAGGCCGAGGTCGTGTTCTGGGGCCACTGCACCGCCTGTCAGTCAGCTGCCGAGCCATCACAACCAGCCGAGGAGACTCACCATGACCGATGCACCAGACCGGCCCACGACCACTAACTCCGGTGTTCCGGTGGCGAGTGACGAGCACTCACTCACGCAGGGACCCGCAGGTGGCATCCTGCTGAACGACCACTACCTGATCGAGAAGATGGCGCAGTTCAACCGTGAGCG
>Ga0136638_10000138_pt1 | contig 13322 bp, 14 predicted proteins | sample AntDrymUQ8582206_2_FD_104671 | JGI IMG/M metagenome (GOLD analysis project Ga0136638, IMG submission 104671) | Polar desert sand microbial communities from Dry Valleys, Antarctica - metaG UQ858 (22.06) | ecosystem: Environmental > Terrestrial > Soil > Desert | place: Antarctica: Dry Valley...
GGGGCGTTCGCCGTCCTTCGTCCCCATCTGGTTCCAACCGCCCTGTTCGTTCTGTCGCTTCAGTCTTGACGGTTTGGCGCCCCCGCGCTTTTGCCAATGAAAAAACTCACCGTCGTCGCCGGCGCACTCCATGACGGTGCGTACGGTGCGACTCGGCATCCGTTGCAGAGCTTCGAGCGTGAGTTGCATCGGTCGATCGACCAATCCTTTCACGCAAAAGGAATAGTCGTCCGGGTGGATCGGATCGCACATGTTGAGTTGCGAAACAATATAGAAAGCGTCGGTTGGAGTGATGAGGCCTTCAAGCTGCGTCAGCGGGGTTCGAGCGTAGATAGTTCGACCCTCCGCATCCTTGCTCGGCATCAGGCGTGCGCGTGCGCGATCCGGCCATCCCTGGATCCATTCACCTTCGAGTTCGGGGCGTGCCATCAGCGAAATCTCCTGAAAAATACCTCGTGTATTGATCATCCAAGGATGCCGGCGACCACATCCGTGACAGTGGGTTGCTCAAGCCTGGGTGGCGCCCGGCAGGTGTCCACTATCGTAGGTAGGGCAAATGCGGCCAGGGCGGCGATCAACTCTTCTTCAGCGCAGCGGTGTAAGTCGTCGCCACACCGCTCAGGCAAGTTTCGCCCTTCTGATTGCGCACCGATACCGCAAGCGTGCAGATGGGTTTGTCGGGTCGCACAGTGGTCAGCTCGACGCGGCCGGTAATCGTGTCGCCGACGTACACGGCCTTGACGAACTTCAGCTCCATCCCGAGAAACACGCTTCCCGGTCCGGGCAGGTCCTCGGCGACGATCGCATTGAGCATTCCGGTGGTCACGCCGCCCTGCACGATCAGACCGCCGAACATCGACTCGCGCGCAGCTTTTTCGTCGTAGTGCAGCGGATTGCGATCTCCGGTGATCTCGGTATACAACTCGATATCGCGCACGCTGACGGTCTTGGATCGCTCCGCGTTGGCTCCGGCAGCGGGCATGCCGCGAATCGTGCCGCTCCATCCGTTTTTTATTTCGTCCATTTGATTCCTTTCGATTCAGTGGAAGGTGGTATTTTCAATCAGCACCGCCAGGCCCTGGCCGCCTCCGCCGCACAGGCAAGCGATTCCGCGTCGGGCGCCGCGCCGGCGCAACTCCAGCGCAAGAGTCAACAGCAGACGAAATCCAGTCGCACCGAGCGGGTGCCCCAATGCGATCGCGCCCCCATTGACGTTGACAACATCTGCGCTCACGCCTAGTGCGCGCGCGGAAGCGATCGCCACACCAGCGAAAGCCTCATTGATTTCGTACAGATCGATGTCGGACGGTTTGAGTCCCTGTCGATTCAGAATCAGTTGGGTCGCGGCCGCGGGCTTCAGATGCAGCGTCGGGTCGGGGCCCGCGACCCAACCCCAGTCGACGATTCGGGCCAAAGGAGCGCGCTCGGCCTGACCCAACATCATGCCGCTGACGATGAGGCCCGCGCTGGCGCCATCGGCCAGCTGCGAGGCATTACCCGCGGTAATGGTGCCGTCCGCGTCGAACGCCGGCCGCAGCTTTTCCAGATCGGCGAGGCTGGCATTGGGGCGGATGCATTGATCGGTGGATAACGACTGACCATCGCGCTCGACCGCTACGATCTCGTCGCGTAGCACTGCTGCGGCGGTAGTGGCGCGGTCTTGCGACATGCACGCCCATTCATCTTGCTCCGCCCGCGAAATGTCCAACTCACGGTTGCAACGGTCGGACAATGTGCCCATCGACACGCCGGCCAGCGCACAACTGAGGCCGTCGCTGTGCAGGGCGCTGCGCGGCTCGTCGAACGCCGCTTCGAATTCACTCGCGACGAGGCGCGGCGCCCGCGTCATCGAATCGAAACCGCCCACCAAGTAGTGACTTCCTTCACCCGACCGTATGCGCCGCGTGGCGTCGCACACCGCCTCGAGGCTCGCCAGGCAGACGCTGTTCAAGGTAAGCGCAGGAGTCGTCGGGTCGACGCCGGCACGCAAGGCGGCAATGCGCGCCGGGTTCTGACCGAGACCGGCTTGCACGACAACACCGAGCAGCGCGGCGCTTGGCTTGGCTGCCAAAGGCTGACGCCGAATCACTTCTTCGATCGCGTGTTGCCCGAGATCGAGCGAGGACATCGCGCCGAGCGCACCGCGGTACTTGCCGAAGGGCGTGCGCACACCGTCCAGCAGGAAAGCGTCATTGGGTTGAGTCGACACGATCGGCCTCCTTGGTCGATTGAAGCGGCACAAACATCGGCAGCGCGAACTTGCCGACCTGCACGAAGCGTACGGCAACGCGCATGCCGACACGGACCGAATCGAGCGGCACGTCGACCAGCGTGCTGAGCATTGTCGGGCCTTCAGTCAGCTCGATCAGCGCAACGATGTACGGCGTCGCAACCTTCCAGCCGGGATGCCCCGGTCGATGAATCACGGAAAAGCTCTTCACCGTGCCGCGGCCGCTCGCCTCTTGCCAAGTGAGCCGCGGGCTCCAGCACTGCGGGCAGTGACTGCGGGGATAGAAGATCCAACTGCCGCAGGCGTCGCAGCGCTGCAGCGTGAACCGGCCCTCGCTGGCGGCGTCCCAGAACGGGCGACTGACGCTGGTTGGAATCGGCCCCGGCACCGCAAGCGATTCGAATTCGGTCATGCGTCGGCCCCCAACACCAGGGCGGTGGCTTCGCTGACGGTGGCGCCGTTGCCGGTCACCAGCGCGAGCTGCGCGTTCCTGATCTGCCGAACACCGGCATCATGGCGCAACTGCCGCACCGCCTCGACGACGTGGGTCATGCCACCCGCCAGATCAGGTTGGCCGAAGCCGAGCTGACCGCCGTGGGTGTTGAGCGGAAAGTCGCCGTCGTAGCCCAGACTGTGTTCTTCGATCCAGCGGCCGAAACCACCGGCCGCGCACAGGCCGGCGTCTTCGATCGTCATTGCGACCATTATCGTGTAGCAGTCGTAGAACGACAGCAGGCTCATTGCATCGGCGGTCACACCAGCCTGCGCCAGCGCTTGCTGCATCGCCGGCTTCAGCGGCCCCGAGGTCAACGACGGCGCCTGGCTGATCGCCCGGTGCGTCACTTTCTCGCCCGCGCCCAGCAGGTGCACCGCAGGATGCTTCAGGCCGCGCGCGCGTTCCGCGCTTACTACGACGACCGCTTCGCCACCTGCCACCGGCATCACAATCTCATACAAGTGCAATGGACTGGCGATGATCGGCGACGCCAGGACGTCGTCGACCGACGCCGGATGCCCGTAAAAAATCGCCAGCGGATTGAGTTGCGCGTTGTCTCTTGCCGCGGCCGCGATGCGGGCGAATTGCGCGGGCGTGGATCCGTATTCCGCCATATGCCGCTGCATCGGCAGCGCGTACGAGATGTTCGCTCCGGACGCGCCGAATGGCACGTCGAATTCGCGAATCGGGTTGCGGTTCGGAGATCGCGACACCTCGTCTTCGCGGGTGTTGGCCAGGACGCAGACCACTGCGTCGCACATCCCCGCGGAAATGGCCGCTGCCGCGCGCCACACCATGCCAGCACCAGAGGCGCCACCGAGGTCGACGACGTTGGCCATGCGCGGCTGAATGCCAAGGTATTCCGCGACGGTTGCCGGCACATGTTGCGGCGTTTCGCCGACCTGCGGCCCCACCAGCAGACCATCGATCGCATCCTTGTCGAGACCGGCGTCTTCGACGGCCAGCCGAACCGTCTCGGCGATCAAGCCGAGCGTCGTTGCGCCTTGCGTACGACGAACCGGCTTCAGTTCGCCGATGCCGGCGATCGCGCCCAATGAACGGCCGGCCACTGTCAGCTTCCTTGCATCAGTGCGGCGTACTCGGCGAGACACTCAGGGTTGATGATCGATCCAACATTTTTCACGGGTGCACCTGTGGCCGTCGCCTTGGCGGCCCCTTCGACTTTCTTGCCGTTCAGCGTATACGGCACGGCGCCGACCTGGAAAATGCGGCGCGGTACGTGACGCGGTGATGCTTTCTGCCGAATCTCCGCGCGGATGCGCTTGATCAGCAACTCATCCATCGGCATTCCGTCTTTCATCACCACGCACAGCACGATGTCTTCGTCTCCATCCGCTGGATACCCGAAGACGATCGAGTCCTGGATTTCCGGCTGCGCATCGATGACTCGATAGATCTCTGCGGTGCCGATCCGCACGCCGCCCGGCTTCAGCGTGGTGTCGCTTCGACCATAGATGATGACCGTGTTGTGAATGGTTTGTTCGGCGAGATCTCCGTGAGTCCAGATTCCAGGACGCGCTTCGAAATACGCAGCGTGATAACGCGCGTCTCCGTTATCGCCCCAGAAGGTGAGCGGCGCACTGGGGAACGGCTCAGTGCAGACGAGATCGCCCTTGCGACCAATGATCGATGCGCCGCGGTCATCGAGTACATCGACTGCCATGCCGAGTCCCTTGCAGGTATCTCTCCGCGCCGAACCGGATGCAGCGGCGATCCAAGCACGAAGCACCCTATGATTTCCGTACCGCCGGATATGGATGCGAAAATCATGTCGCGCTTGATCGCGCTGTAGAGCCAGTCATATTGCTCCGGCGATACGGGGGCCCCGGCGGAAAGCACGCTACGCAGTGCGCTCAAGTCGTGCTGGTGTCCTGGCTCATAGCCCGCTTCCATCAGCGCCGCGAGGTAGCGCGGACTGGTGCCGAAGTGAGTTACGCCGGCGTCTTCGGCCATCCGCCACAGAATGCCGACATCATCTTTGTCTTTGCGCTTGACGATCGCCGCACCGTCGTACAGCACAACGGCGGCGTGGCTCGCGAGCCCGGAGATGAACCAGTGATACATCATCCACGCCGTGTTGGTGTACCAACTCATCACATCGCCCGGCCTCACATCGCTGTGCAGCACGTGTTCCTTGCGATGCTGTAGCAGCGTGCCGCCCGTCGAATGAACGATACCCTTGGGTAGCCCGGTCGTTCCCGACGTGAACATGATGTAGAGCGGGTGATTGAAAGAGAACCGCTGAAACTGCAGCGGCGCGGCGGGCGCTTTGCACAGTTCGTCCCACGTGAGGCTGTGTACTTCAGATGCCCCCGGCAGTGACGCATGCTCGCCCATCACAACCAGGTGCTGCACGCCTTTCATGCCGCCCAGTACAGCGACAAGATTCTGATCGATGTCGTACTGTTTGTCGTTGTAGACATAGGTGCGCACCGCAAATAAAACCTTCGGGTTGACTTGCCCAATGCGGTCGACGATCCCCGGCGCGCCGAAGTCCGGCGAGCACGAAGCCCACACCGCGCCGATCGACGCTGAGGCAAGCAGAGCGACCAACGCGTCCAGATTGTTCGGGAGGATGGCGCCGATCGTGTCGCCCGGCGCAACGCCGAGCCGTTGCAGCCCCTGCTGCGCTCGAGATACGCGGCGCCGCAGCTCCCCCATCGAGACATCATTGCGGCGCCCGCTCTCGTCGATCTCGACAACGGCGAGTCTGTCGTCGGGACCGCACAGCAGGTTCTCGGTGAAATTGATCGCCGCCTGTGGGTACCATCGGGCGCCGAACATTTCGCCATCGCTCTTGCGCTCGAGGACGGTGGCTCCGCGCTCGCCGATCACGCCGGTGAAGTCCCATAGCGCGTTCCAGAATTTTTCCAGTTCGCTTGTCGACCAGCGATGCAACTCGTCGTATTGCGTCGCCTCGAAGCCGCACGCACGCGCGAACTTCGCAAGGCTGGAGTCGGAAAGGTCGCGCGGTGAGGGTTGCCACAGCGGCGGAGTCAACACCTTCATAGCGTCCCGGTGAGCCCTACCTGTTTGAACACGCGGTTGGGTTCGGCGTACGGAATTGCATCGCCGAAAGTCCGACCAGGTGCTGTGTCGAGCAGATCCTGCGCAATTACGGCGCGCCAGCATCACCGTCGCGCGCTTCTAGCTCAGGCGTCGCACGCCCAGGCGATTGGAGCTTCGGCACTTGACCAATATACACACTACCGGACAATAACGCCGATAAGCCATGTCCGCGTCCCACGAAAACCTATCCGAAACCAACATCGTCGGGGATGACACGCATATGACGATGGTGCGCGCTGAGCAATGCCCTGCTCTGGGCCAGCGCCATATCGCGCACGTCGGTGTAGGTGACGCCGCCGCGCCGTACCAGATCGTGCGCACACACCTGTCCGGCTCCTACCTGCTCGGCTGTCTTGGCGGAGAGGGCCGGATGCTGCTCGATGGCCGCTGGCGCCCGCATCGGTCGGGGATGACGTCACTCGCACCCGCACATGTGCTGCATGCGTTCCACGCTATTGCTTCGAAGCGATGGCAAGTCTGCTGGGTGCGCTACCTGCCGTCGTCGCCGCGCTCGAAAACCGGCACAAAGGCGCCGGTAATGGCGCGCTTCGATTCGGCCCCGCTGAGCCACGCGATCCTGGGTCTTGACAACGAGATGCGCGGCGCAGGTGACGCCGGAAGCTGCGCCTTGTGGGTCGATTTGATCGAACGCTATGTGTCCCGCTTTGCTGAACCATGGCGCGGCGAGGAGCGTCTTTTCATGGTCTGGGACACGGTTGGCCGCGACCTGGCGCGGCCCTGGACGCTGGAGCAACTCGCCGCCATCGCACGCACCAGCAGCGAGCACCTGCGGCGCTTATGACAAGCGAGCCTGGGACGCAGTCCGATCCAGCAGCTGAAGGATTTGCGCATCCAGCAGGCGGCTCATCTGCTCGCAACCACCGATGCCAAGATCGAGACCATATCAAGCGCGGTCGGTTACCAGAACCCGTTCACTTTTTCGAATACGTTTACGCGCATGACGGGATTGCGGCCATCGAGATTCCGAAGCCACAAGCGCCGCCGATGAAGCGATCAGCAAGTCACACGAATGCCGCCAGTCTCGCCCAGTACTCCCCGCACCGACGTGTGTGCTCGATCGAACAGCTTAGCTATTTGATGCAAAGTTGCGCCTTGCTTCCAGCGCTCCCACATCAACGACTTTTGGCTCTCTGAGTAGTAGATCCGTGGCCGCTCCTTCATCTGCAACACTCCTTCTGCCTACGCAGTTCTTAGTGTGTTGCATCGACCGGTTGAATCCGCAGCCGTAAGCAGACGTGATGCGATGTCATCTATCGGCCAAGAGCTGTCCTGGCGGTCCCGTCGACCTTTTCGCAGATAGCGGACATCGATGCCCGTCTACAACTCAAGACTTCACCGAGCCTAGACTGGTCTCCACCTTCGAGGTGAGGTACAACAGCAGTGATTCGCAGCGGACTGCACCAGACGCTATTCCACAAGTACGCCGCCTACTGCGCGGGATTGGTCAGCATTGCGCTGCTCGTGAGTGGTCTGACTAGTTCTTACTTCGCATACCGTGAAACGCGCGCGCTGATCGAAGATCTCCAGCGCGAAAAGGTGCGTGGCGCGGCGCAGCAGATCGAGCAATTCGCGCGGACGATCGAGAGCCAGCTCACGGCCGCGTTCGTGGCGCGGTCCGGCGGCGAGCTCATCGATTTGCCGGAACAGCAGCTCGAGCTGCTTCGGTTGCTAAGGCAGGCTTCGGCCATCGTCGATGTTGCGTGGATCGACGCCTCGGGTCGGCAGCAGCTCGGAGTGTCGCGCGTGGATCGCGACGAAGTCGGTCGAGGCCAGGATCGTTCGGATCTTCCCGCCGTAAACGTGGCGCTCGGCGGCAAGTCCAGCTTCGGCACGGTGTACTTTCGGAAGGAAAGCGAGCCGCATTTCTCCGTCGCGGTACCGGGCTCGGGTCCGGATGCGGGCGTGATGCTCGCTGAAGTGAACCTCAAATTTGTTCGAGACGTCGTGTCGGCGATCAAAGTCGGCACAACGGGCCGCGCGTATGTGGTCGATGCCAGTGGCACGCTCATAGCGCACCCTGACATCAGTCTTATGCTGCGACGGACCGATTTGGCGAAGGCCGAGCCCGTGCGCTCGGCGCTAGCCGAGCCCGAGCGAGCGGTCGGCGCAATCTCGATCGCGAGCGCGGCGTCGGACGGCACTGATCGCCCGGTACTGACCGCTCAAGCGTCGATCCCTGCGCTTGGCTGGCACGTCTTCGTCGAACAGCCGCTCGCTGAAGCATTTGCGCCGGTGTATGCATCGTTGGCGCGAACCGGCGCACTCCTCACCGCCGGCATCGCGCTCGCATTGGCGGCCAGCCTGGCACTCGCGCGCCGGATGGCAGCGCCGATCCGCGAACTTACCGAAAGCGCAGCGCGTATCGGCGAAGGCCGCCTGGAAGAGCGAGTGAAAGTGGCCACCGGCGATGAGCTGGAAGCGCTCGGCGAAGAGTTCAATCGCATGGCCGAGCGGCTACGCGAGTCGTACGCCGGACTGGAGCAGAGGATCGAGGAGCGCACGACGCAACTCGCGGCGGCCAATGTCGCCAAGTCCCGATTCCTGGCAGCGGCGAGCCACGATCTACGCCAGCCCGTGCACGCGCTTCGCTTGTACGTTGCTCAGTTGCACGATGCGGCGAGCGACCAGCAGCGACACCAGCTCTATGCCAAGCTCGACGCTTCGAGTGCGATCGTGGCTGACTTGATCGAGACCTTGCTCGACATCTCCAAGCTCGATGCCGGAGCGGTCACACCGCGGCCGGCTGAGTTCGGAATCCAGTCGCTGCTGAATCGGATCGAGAACGCACTTTCGACGGGCACACGGGCCAAAGGCTTGCGCTTGCGCATACGTCCATCGTCGCTGCGCGTCTGGACGGATCCGCTGCTGTTGGAGCGCATCGTGATGAACCTCGCGGCCAACGCGGTTCGGTACACGCGTGAGGGCGGTGTCTTGATCGGCTGTCGACAACGTGCCGGTGCGTTGCGGGTTGAGATCTGGGATACCGGTGCCGGCATCGCACCCGATCAGACCCAACGCATCTTCGAGGAGTTCTATCAGGCGTCTCGCCACGCTGACGATGGAGTCAAGGGCGTCGGTCTGGGTCTGGCGATAGTCGACCGTCTCGCGGGGTTGCTGGGCCTGCCGATCGATCTTCGTTCGCTCGAAGGCCGCGGCTCGATGTTCGCGGTGACTGTTCCGCTGGCAGCGACAGTGGACGCGGCAGATACCGCGCAGGATGTCGAGCCGCACGCGAGCATGCGATTCGACGGCGGGGTGGCGCTGGTGGTTGACGATGACGCCGAGGCGCGCGACGCGGTCGCGGGGTTTCTGGTGCAATGGGGTTGGCGCGTCATCGCCGCACGCGACGGCGATGACGCCGTTACGGAGCTCGGTGTTCCAGTCATGCCGGTCGACGTGATCGTCTGCAGCTTCGGGCGCGCCGATCTGGCGCGCGGCATGCACGTCATTCAGCGCGTGCGCTCAATGTGCAGCGGCGATGTGCCGGCGATCGTCATGAGTGACGAAGCGACTGTCGAACTTCGGGATTCGGCACGGAGCGCCGGGTTGTATTTGCTGATGAAGCCGCTAAGTGCAGCCAAGCTTCGGTCGCTGCTGCACTACATACATGGTCAACGCTCCACGGAGGACCACCTTGCTAGCTGAAAACCGCATCGCCGGCCATTAGCTGCTCGGAGGTCAGTCCGAGGCGGTTCGCCGCAATGACGGCCTGAGTCCGCGTCGAGACCGCCAGCGCGTTCAGAACGGCGGTGAGATGAACTTTGACCGTGCGCTCGGCCAGCCCAAGCACGCGACAGATTTCCTTGTTCGACTTGCCCTCCATCACGAGCGCGAGTACCTGACCCTGACGCCGCGTCAGTGCGAGCTCGGACTGCGAACGCGGACCCTGCTGAAGATGACTCCGGTCGATTGAATCGGCGAGGCGCCCGTCACCATCGGCGATCGCTTCCGGTGGCAGGTACACGCTGCCGGACAGGACCAGCCGCGCCGCGTTCAGGATCACATCCTTTGCCGCCAGCTTGGGAATGAATCCCATCGCGCCGTGCTTGATCGCTTGCAGTACGGTGGCGCGATCGTGGGCCATCGACAGAATGACGATCGGCATCGCCGGCTGCTCGACCCGCAAGAGGTCGAGCGCATCGAAACCCCGAGTTCCCGGCAAGTGCAAGTCGAGCACCACGAGGTCGATGTCATAGTTCGCGCGCACGAGTTCCAGCGCACCCGCGCAATCGCAGGCCTGCAGCACCGTCACTGCGGCGTCGAGGCGCGCAAGCAAACTCGCAATCGCATCGCGCACCAGCGGGTGATCGTCGACGACCAGGATCTTCACGGTAACGATCTCTCGCGCACTTCGCGCCTTTGCTCCCCAAGTTCATGTTTTGAGAGCAGCGACCAGTCTACGCCGCGCATTCACCGCTGCCAGTGTGCCCTTCAGGGCTAGCCCCCTGGTCCGATTGCGACGGGCGGGCGACCTCCCTACTCTGCTGGCATGCCTTCCTTCGGAGGCGATACGAAACGGAGACACCATGAAAACGCCCCGCCTTGTTGCAGCTGCAACCTGCGTTTTGCAACTGGCGTTTGCGCCGGCCGCGCGGGCCGACGTCGTGACCGACTGGAATCAGACCGCGTTGCAGGCCACCGAAGTGGCGGGACTGCCACCGCCGCCGCAGGCACGCGCGATGGCGATGGTGCATGCCGCCATTTACGACGCCGTCAACGCCATCGATCGACGCTACGTCGTGTATGCGGTCGATGTCCAGGCCATGCCGGGTGCTTCGAAAGTCGCCGCCGCCGCGGCCGCCGCCAATGGCATCCTGACACGCTTGTTTCCGACGCAGCAGATGACACTCGATGCGGCCCTCACTGCTTCGCTGGGACCGGTGCCGGACGGTGACGCCAAGGCGCAAGGTGTTGCAGTGGGCCGCGAGGTTGCCGCAAAGTCCTTTGAACTGCGCAGGAATGACGGCGCAAACCAGAAAGCGCAGTACAGCTTTGCAAGTGGGCCGGGCGTCTATCAGCTGACGCCGCCGATGAACGCGCAGCCGGTGGTGCCGCACTGGCGCTCGGTGAAGCCGTTCATGTTGATCAGCGCTGCGCAGTTCGCAATCGAAGGGCCACCTGCGCCCGGCAGCCCCGCGTTCGCCGCAGACCTCGACGAGGTGCGACAAGTCGGCGGGCGTTACAGCACAAAGCGCACGAATGAGCAGACGGCGACCGCAATCTTCTGGGCCGGCTCCGAGGTGCCGCCTCTCAACGCGCTGGCGCGAAGCGGGTCGGCAGAGAAGAACTTCAGTGTCGCGGATAACGCGCGACTGTTCGCCTTCCTCAACATGGCGATGGCCGATGCGTTGATCGCCGGTTTCGAAGCAAAATACAAGTACAACCATTGGCGTCCGTGACCGCCATTCGCGCGCCGAAACTCACTGGAGCCCAGGCCGTCGCAGCAGATCTCCAATGGGAACCGATGCTGGTCACCCCGCCGCACCCTGAGTACCCCTGCGCGCATTGTTTAGCAACGGGTGCCGCAGCGCAGGTGTTGATCGCTTTTCTAGGCACGGACCAAGTCTCGCTGGCACTGACGCAGCCACTGGGTAGCGTTCATCGCATCTATACGTCGATCCCGCAGATCGTGAAGGAGATGGAGGATGCCCGCGTGTGGGGCGGCATTCACTTCCGCACTGCCAACGAACATGGCACCCGGCTCGGCCGGCAAGTCGGCGCGTACGGAATGCAAACCTACCTGCAGCCGATAGGCACCGTAGCCGCAATCAAGTGAGCGTTCAGGCGCTTCTGGATCACCTTCTATGCCACTATCAAAGGAGACAGCAATGAGCAACGATCGCAGATTTTCCGCAATTCAAATGTTAACCGCTGCAGCGCTCTGCGCCGCCGTCGGCACCGCGGTCGAAGCAGCGCCAGTGAAGGTCGAGGCAGTGATTGCCACGACGGCAGAGTCGAAGCTGGAGTTCACCGATGGCAGCAAACGTTACGTGCTTGCCATCCAGCGCGAAGGCAGGGCGACCGGGACCGGGCCGCTGGCCGGCTCAACGATGCTCGAGTGGGGAATGCATGACATTGCTCCCGGCAGCGGGGCCTTCGGGAACGGCTATCTCGTCTTCACGATGACTGGAGGTGACGTCGCCTATCTCAAGTACCAGTTCCGCATGATTCCGGTGCCCGTTGCGGACGGCAAGGCGCAGAACCTGATCAACGGGTCATGGGAAGTTGTCGGCGGCACCGGCAACCTCAAGGGGCTGCGCGGCGCCGGCACCGTGCGGGTCAATACCGTCTCGCCCAAGGAGCGGCAATGGATACTCGACGGCGACCTAGTTCAAATCGCGGAAGAACTGCGCAAGTGAAGAACGGCGGCGACCGGTTCACCCTGAGTCGTCGGGGTTTCACCGAGGTTTTCGGTGCGGCGATGCTCGCGGCGCTGCCTGGCATCGCGAGCGCCGCTGCCGAGTCGCCCGGCCGAGTGATTCGGGTCGGTCTGCTGCTGACCGGGTTCGAACCGACCTACATTCAGGCCGAACGCGCTTTCCTCGAGGGCATGCGCAAGAGTGGCTACGCCGAGGGCAAGAACCTCGTGCTCGAACGCCGCTACGGGCAGTTGCAGACCCAGCGCATAGCCTCACTCGCGAGGGAACTCGCCGAATTGAATCTCGACGTGATTGTCACTGCCTGCAGCGGGACGACGCGCGCGATGCAAAGGGCGACAGCGCGGGTGCCGATCGTGATGGCCGGCGTGCCCGATCCGGTCGGGCAGGGGTTTGTCCAGGCGCTCGCGCGTTCGGGCAGCAACGTGACAGGACGTTCGAGTCAGGCACGCGATCTGGTGCCCAAGATGCTGGAACTGCTGCTGGCCGCCGTCCCGAATGCGCAAACGATCGCCGTGTTCATCAACACCTCGAGCGCGGTGCAGGAACCGATGTGGCAGGGCGCAGTGGCCGCGGCGCCAGCATTCAACGTTCGCCTGGTGCGCGTCGAGGTGCGCGGACCAGCAGACCTCGACGCGGCGCTGGACGCGCTGGCAGCGACGCGGGCCGATGCCCTGCTCGTGTTGCCCGATGACCCAATGATGTTCAACCTGCGCGGGCGGCTGGTTGTCGCGGCCAACCAGCGGCGCTTGCCCGCCATCTTCGGGATGCGCGAATTCGTCGTAGACGGCGGGCTGATGAGTTATGGCGAAAGCTTCCCGGATACCTGGCGGCAAGTCGCTGACCATGTCGGAAAGGTGGTCAACGGCGCCAATCCGGCCGAGCTACCGATCGAGCAGCCGATCCAGTTCGAACTGGTGATCAATATGAAAACCGCCGCTGCCCTGGGGCTCGCCGTGCCGAAGATACTGCTGCTGCGCGCGAACGAAACGATCAGATAGCTCATATGATCAGATCAGATAGCTCATATGATCAGATCAGATAGCTCATATGATCAGATCAGATAGCTCATATGATCAGATCAGATAGCTCATATGATCAGATCAGA
>Ga0136638_10000139_pt1 | contig 13294 bp, 6 predicted proteins | sample AntDrymUQ8582206_2_FD_104671 | JGI IMG/M metagenome (GOLD analysis project Ga0136638, IMG submission 104671) | Polar desert sand microbial communities from Dry Valleys, Antarctica - metaG UQ858 (22.06) | ecosystem: Environmental > Terrestrial > Soil > Desert | place: Antarctica: Dry Valley...
CCTTGATTATTCTCTGACTACTCTTTATTAGCCCCCGCAGGGGCCAGCCGCCGTGTGCCAACGAAGTTGGCCTTCGAGTAAAACGAGATGGAACGGCATGGCTGGCGTATAACCTTATTATCGGAGAGGTGTAGAGATGTTCTATCTCTACGTCGGATAAAGAGGAAAAAGCTTTGTAACCGTCAACCCCAGTAATAGCCTAGTATACAGCAATGTCAAGGCGTGTTAGGGGGTGCAGAAGTTGGCACAAGTTAGCACAATTTTGCTTGCTTGTCAGTCGTTAGAAAATTCCTAAAAATATTTGCCCTTGTGCAGCTTTTAGGCTTTTCTGTGCAGTTGTGTGCAGGACAGTGCGAAGGTTTTTCTGTTTTATAGGCTATAATTCTGTTTGGTAGTAGCGGCGTGGCTTTACGTCGTGAAAAATATGAAGTTTTAGAGGAGCAATGTGAAGGCATGATCGATTTGTATGTTTGCGGTGATATGGGCAGCAGTCAGACCAAGATACTCTACCAGGATGCTAAAGCATCAGAGCCTAGTTATCTGTTGATGCCCCCCCACGTTGAACAAGTTTCTGCTGCCGCTTTAAATAGGTTTTTTGCCAATCGCGGATGGCTAGGCGTGACTACACCAATGCAGCAAGCATGGATAACAGTTGACAAGCAGCATTTTGTAGTGGGCGCTTTTGCTGAAGAATTCGACCCCGCAGATCGGCTCCACGAGTTGAAATACGAGAACGCGCTATACAAAGTTCTGAGTATTATCGGGATAATAGTACAAACCCTTAACTTACCCACCAGCCAACCGTTGAATGTAAAACTGGCTGTTCTCCTGCCTTGGGACGAATACAGCGATCGCAGCCGTTTTTTGGACAGGTTGCAGTCGATGGTGAGTTCGTTTCAATTCCGCAAACAAGTAATTCAGGTAAAGTTACAACAACTGATCTGCCGTCCTGAAGGTGGTGGGTTGGCGGAACTGTGGCGTGAAAAGATGGGCGCAGAGTGGTTCGACAACCAAAAAATCGCCGTGCTGATGTTCGGGCACCGCAATACCAGTGCGCTAGTATCCGACAACGGAAGCTTAAAGTTGGGGGAAAGTCCTCGATACGGCTTCTCAGTTCTGCTCGACCAAATTATGATGATGAAGAGCGGACTCAATCGCGACATTTTAGCGGCTGCAATATTTTCAGGAATGCAATCCGCTCAAGTAAAGCGTTCCACTCATGTTTTTGCTAAACATCCTGATTGGCAGAAACTTGATGATATTAGGTCGTTAGCAACTGCCAGAGATAATGCGCTCAAAGAAGCTGAAATAGCAGATATTATTTATGCTATTAATGTAGCAACTGCTGACTACTGGGATAAAATTAAACGCTGGTTAGATCGGATACTGCCAAAAGATTTGAGGGAAGTTATTGTCGCTGGCGGGGCAGCTCCGTTTTTAGAGCCAGAGTTAGAAGAGTATTTTAACTGCTCTCCACACTATAACAGTCTGACTAATGAGTTTTCCTACTATACTAGCAGAATTCCTAGTCAGCACCAGACTGACATAATTTGGGGTACAAATTTAGGAAAAGAAGTAGATAATCTTTTAAAGGTTAAGTGGCGACAAAACGACATTTTTACCCATCGCTTAGTAGATGCTTTTGGGCTGTTTAATTTCATGTTGCTTAAAGCGTCAGAAGCTAGCCAGCAGGCAGCAGCAGAGGCAGAAGCTAGGAAGAAGGCACAGTCAGAAGCTAAGAAGGCAGAAGCTAAGAAGAAGGCAGTTGCTAAGAAAGCACAAGCTAAACAAGCGCCCAATGAAAACCCATCACCTTCAGTGCCAGCACAAGCTAAACAAGCGCCCGATGAAAACCCATCACCTTCAGTGCCAGAACCAGGTAAGCAGTCATCCTCGCCAGTAGAGGTCAAGGAAAATTCTAATGGCTAAAACTAGAAAGCGCAAGAGTCTTAGTCTTAGATTTCAACCATATGAAGACACTGCCTTAGCTGAGGTTATCGATTATCTCAATTCTTTGGATAAAGATGAAGCTAATAAGAAGGTGGCAGACATTCTGCTGATGTGTCTTCTACCCTACGCCCGCAAGCACAACAGCCATCCTTACAGCCAGTCACAGTTGCGTCTAACTTGCCTGGAGTCCTGTGATTCTATGGACAAACACGCCTCCACCATGCGCCAAGCCTTGATGGTTGAACAACCAAAGTTCTTTCAGCAATATATTGCAGTTTCCCCTAATGGCAACGATGCTAATAGTGCTGACATTGAAGAAGAGATTGATGATGAAACTGATGATGAAGAGGTTGCTGAGGTAGTACCTCCTCCTCCCTTCAAAGGGGCAGTTACGGCAAGGGACAGGGATAGGTTATTTGGGTCTGACTGAACCTCGTCGCGACGATGGTGCCTGACTGGGTGGCGCGTTCTTGGTGGCAAGCGCCTGCTTTAGTTCCGAAATTTCTCTATCTGCTTCCTCAATAAACTTTTTAAGTTCAGTATCTTTTTCTGCTAATGCTATCTGTACAGCGTTCAGTTGTACTTGTAATTCCTGGACGGTGACTTCAAGTTGACTCCGGGTAGCGGCTTCTTTGGCTGCTAGCGACTGGGCTTCTGCAACAGTCGCTTCTTTTTTTTGGAGTTCTTGTTGGGCAAGAGCCTCAGCTAATTCGACAGCTTCTGCTTGCCGTCGGGTGGCTTCTTCTTTCTCCTGCTCCAATCGCTGACGTTCCCGTTCGGCTTCAATTCTGGCAGTTTCCTCCTGACGCAGTTTCTCTCGCATGGCGGCAAGATTAGCTTCAGCTTCAGAGCGCTGCCGTTGTTCTTCCTCTAGGCGCTGGCGTGTTTCTTCAAACTCTTGAAGCTTCCTGGCTTCGGGGTGTGAGTAGCAATGGAACAGATTTCCGGGTTAAGGGGCCGAACGGGTTGGGAGCGCTGTTTCCACTATGTATATACCAGGCTGCCGAGAAATTTTGGTAAGTTTCTAGTCGTGGCCCCATGTATATACACCAGTAAGTGCCGTAGCAGAAAGCAGAACACAGGCAATGGGGTAGCGGCTAACCATTTTATTCAACGAGAGATCAGGAGCGATCGAGCAGAACTTGTATAGATGGTACGGTGCTGCATCAGTAGAGCTATTGGTCCTCTTTGTATAGACATGGCTGGGGACTGCTCAGCCTCTTAACCCGGCTTTCTGTTCTATTGCTACTCACACCCCAATACCTAACACGCCATTCTTGGAGCAGCTCCCAGGGGAACCTTAAATGCCGCCTACTGCTAGGGCTGGGCACGAGTAACTGAAGCCAAGTGTCTTACAGATATATTTGCACGCATAGGGATACTCCCTGTTGTCCAGGATAGTAGTCCTCTAGTAGGGGGGCGTAACCCCCCCTATTTATGGTGTCCCAGCGTGATCCGCTTTAGTGAAGTGAAATTTTTCCAACTGCCTGAAGGCCAGGGACCAGCTCAATGGCAACGCTTTTAGCCGCAATCCAGCCTAATGCTAGCTTACCATCCGCTTCCAGAATGTAAGGGCGAGTGGGCTTGGTTTCGGCTGTGCTTTCGGGTGCCGCCTCCCAAGAGTTCTTGGCATCTCGAAATCGGCTTTCTAGGTCATAGGCCGGTTGGTGAATATCACTGTCCAGCTCCATAAGCTCCTCAATCTTATTACTAATCGCTACCCAAATATGGTAGTGGCAATACTCCGGGAATTTCGCTTTAACCTGAGGCAGTTTCCCCAAATCATCAACAAAATTGTGCAAGTCTTTACGCTCCTTATTCGGAATTAATTTTGAAGAGACTTGACTTTCTGGTAAGTTTTGTGAAGGAAAATTTTTCGCAGATTCTCCGCCACCCCTTAAGTAGAATGATTTCACCAAGTTTTCTCCGCCTTTACCACCCTGTAATTGTAGTGCTATTGTTTCAAACCTTGGGTTTACTAAGCAGTGAATTTTTACTACCAGTTCAAGTTCTCCTCCATTATGATACTTAATCAAACTGAGCAATTCTGCTACAAACGCACATTCTAGAGCGTAGAAGTCAGGATTGTTCTGGAAGTTAATATTTTGACCATTAGAGGGAAAGTTGTTGTTCATAATTGAAAAGAATTCTTAGTTACATAAACAACTCCGCGTTAGCGGGCTTATTGTAGTAGTCACTCCTTTTTACGTTGTCGAAAATCTATAGCTATCCAAATAAATTTCAAACGCGCCAAAAAACCCCCCTTTACCCCGTTTGTGACGCGACCGTACACCGCAAACTTTAAAAACTCATCTAAACCTGCTATATGGCAAGACTCTCTTAATTTTATACTCGTCCCCGAATGCCGCGCATTTTTCTATATAGTGGCGCACTTTCGTTGTAAAGCTTATCCTCTATAGGTAGCACCACGGTTTTCATCTTCGCACACAAGCTCAACCCTTTATAATTTTCTTAAAAAATACGCGAAAGCGTAATAACCCCTTTTAAGAATCCATTTTTAAGCTTGTCGATAGACAAGCTTATAGCAATGCTCTATTAATTACAACGCCGTGAAAAGCAGAGCATTACTCCACATAGCGATACACTTTTTGTATTCAGTTAATCTGTAGAGTTCACCCTAATACCACACTTGTCTTTATCGGTCTTCTGTTACTCTGATGAGAGTATAATAGAGGAAACCTCCTAAAACCCAAACCCTGACTATGGACGCGCGGCAATGGTCTGTTAGCCCGTGGTGGGTTCTGATGACAGCAGCGCCAACTCAATAATTCTTTCATTTGGGTCGGCCTGTGGTATAGTCCTAATGCCCGTGCTGGGGTTGTCGCTTTCCCCAAACTGCTATAAGGCCGTATCCAATTGTGTACCAGCCGCAGTAGATCGGGCGCTCACTACAACCCCTTTAGCTTGGGGACTAAAGTTTACAACCACACAGGTAGGGGGCTGACTTTTCGGAAAAAATCTTAGGCACATTTTGACAACCATGATATAATCTAATCGTTGTAACTTTCACAACAAAAGAGTAGCCAGGGTCAGCACCCTTCTCTAAAGAGACGGGGCATCATGCCTCTAACTTTAGGTAGTTGACTAGCCTAAGCCCGACCAGGTCTACGTTATCGGCAAGAGTTCAAATTCCTACCTTGGGATGCGTCGCCAGTCCCATGCTCTAGAACCCGGTTGTTAAACAGTCCTACGAGGGGTAAGACAGTGCGACTAGGATAGTACCGACCGATAACATTGGCGTTAGCGTAGCGGTCCCTCTTAGGGACGGCGCACTTTACTCGGACTAGCGAGACTTCCCAGTACCAAGGGAATTTTTAGGCAAGCACTACTCCTCTGCTTGTCTACCCCGAAAGGGGACGCTAAATAAATTTAGCGTGTCGTGTTTCCTCCACCACTTAAAAGATGGTGGTTTCCACACTCCCGCGAGGTTTTAGATGATGTGCTTGGCTCACTTTGCCACCACAAAGCTACCATTGGGGAACAATGGCTGAAATGACGCAAAATCGTTGCTTCTAAAATCGCCTACAAAGCGCCTGTTTCTCGTCTCAGGTCATAGCTTACCTGAATTCCAGTACAGAGCATTTTAGCCCCAGCATTTGAAGAGTAGTCGTGGCAAGGGTTTTGGCGCTTGGGCACATGGAACTGTTTCACCCGCGAATACCTCAGCTTTGGAGTGTTGACTAGAAAATCAGCGAAATTTTACAATACTCAAGGCGGAGAACGTAACCCCCTTTAGCTTGAGGACTGGATTTTACAGCCACACAGGTAGGCGGCGGACTTTTCCGAGGAGATCTTCGGCCCCTCTTGACACGCATGATATAATTTTATTCTTGAAAACTCCACAGCAAGTGTAAAACTCACTGGAAATCTTCGGCACCGCTTGACACGCATGATATGATTTTATTCCTGAAAACTCCACAGCAAGTGTAAAACTCACTGGAAATCTTGGGCCCCTCTTGACACGCATGATATAATTTTATTCTTTTAGTGCGATTCGTTGGGTAGAAATGATTAGCCACCAGGCGAACCAGGGATTACCCACAAGGTGTCAGATTCAACAAACCCCTAGGGGCTAAAGGTTTTTCTGCCTTGAGGACGAGACAATAAACCTTTATAACTTGATGAACTTGAGGGTGAACCGCTGGTTACAGTCAGCGTGAGTAAGTCCCTCCCCGCCAGTACAGCGGTGAAAGCATCTCCCTTATGGTAGCGACTAGCCATCAATCCGTAAAGCAGGGAGAAAAGGTGGCACTACTGGAAGCCTAATCCGGTATCCATCGAGCGAGAATCCATGAGCAGCGGAAGCAAAGACGTGTTTGAACCATCGTTACAAAAAACCAGCGAAATAAGGCTGACACAAGCGCTGGAGCCAAAAGGCTAGGGATACTGGTGACTGGCAGTTTTGAGGCTGACCAGTTGTACTCACAATAAACCCGGTGGATAGCGTCGCTCTAAAGGTTCAACCAAAGGTCATCAGGAACGAAGTAACCTACCGCTAGCTCTCTCGGAGGTCGAATACCGAGAGTAGGCGCTAACCGGATGCAGCGGATAGGCAGGATTGAGTCAGAAGCTAATGCCTCTCAGTAATAGAGAGGATATGCTGACAGATTCACGATGATTTGGAATGTGTAGTTTCAAGTAGTGGTATATAAGTCATGGACACGGCGTTAAAACCGATGTATGAATGGAAGGACGTACCCTGGCGCAAGCTAGATAGGGCGGTCTTCAAGCTGCAAAAGAGGTGCGATTCGTTGTGAGGGGAATCACGGTGAAAGTCCGTACATAGCCTCACCAACCTAACCCAAAAGGGAAAAGGTTGAACTCTCGGTCTGATAAGGGTGTAAACCCCTTCTGCCAGACTCAGGCATGACTCCCTATCTGCCCACACCGACCAAGCTCGATTCTTGGAGAGTGAAGCTGGGAACAGGGCGCAATCAGACATCCGTTGCGGGATGACACTGGTGCTAACGGGGGGTTCCTACGGTGAAAACAGAACCTTAAAAAGCAACCTAGCAGCAAGCGGGACGCAACATCAAAACCCGACTTCATTGGAATCTATTCCCGCCGCACAACTCTCTTTGGTAGCGGTAAGAGTCAGGGGAATCCAGTGGTTGAATTGGCTCCACCTAACGGAACAAACAATCGAACCGAGGGAACGAATAAAAACGAACTGAGGGTCAAGGGGAGGTCGCTCCCCAAGTAGGTCAGACGAGTAACGGAACTCCCTCAGTTCGGGTAGGACAGACCGTAATTGGTCTGAGGTGTTCAGAACACACAAGTTGGAGCAGAGCATGATTGGACACAGCAGTAATGCTAGTGAATCTTGGAAGACTCTCCCCTGGAAGAAATTTCAGATGGACTTATTCCGCCTACAAAAACGAGTGTACAAAGCTATTCAAGTTGGAGACACGCGGAAAGCAACGTCCCTACAGAGGTTGATACTCAAGTCAACCGCAGCAAGGTCGATGGCAGTCCGTCAAGTGACGCAGCTAAATGCTGGGAAAAAGACTCCAGGGGTCGATGGCAAAGCCTCACTCAAACATGAGGAAAGGCTGGAACTGATTGAAGAACTCAGAATTAACGGGAACGACTGGAAACACCAGAAGCTTCGGGAGATTCCCATACCTAAGAAGGATGGAACGACTCGCACCCTAAAAGTCCCCACTATGGCAGACAGAGCTTGGCAATGCTTAGTAAAATATGCCTTAGAACCAGCACACGAGGCAACTTTCCACGCAACGAGTTACGGTTTTAGAATGGGACGATCAGCGCATGACGCGCAGAAAATCCTGTTCCTAAATCTAAGCTCTCGCAGCAGAGGAATAGAGAAACGAGTCATTGAACTCGACATCGAAAAATGCTTCGACCGGATATCTCACAAATCCATAATGGAACGACTCATAGCCCCAATGGGCATTAAGACCGGAATCTTCCGCTGTCTGAAAGCAGGAGTCAACCCAGAATATCCCGAACAGGGAACCCCGCAAGGGGGGGTGGTGAGTCCCCTACTAGCTAACATTGCGCTCAATGGTATAGAGGACATCCACCGATCCGTTCGCTATGCGGATGACATGGTAATCATTCTAAAGCCCAAAGACGACGCAAAAGCAATACTTGACAAAATCAGCCAATTCCTTGCAGAAAGGGGGATGAAAGTAAGCGAGAAGAAAACCAAGCTAACCGCGACGACAGATGGGTTTGATTTCCTCGGCTGGCACTTTAAAGTGCAGAGCAACGGGAAGTTTAGATGTACCCCCTCAGTGGATAACTTCAAGGCGTTCCGTCAGAAAGTAAAATACATCGTCAACAACTCGAATTATGGAGCTACCACAAAGGCTGAGAAATTAGCCCCTGTAGTTAGAGGCTGGAGAAACTACCACCGCTACTGCAAGATGGAGGGTTCAAGATTTTCTCTGTACCACATCCAACACAGAGCATTTAAGGTATTTAACAAGGAAACCAAACAAAACCGATACAGTGCCAAAGGATTACTGGATAAGGCATTTCCAGCGGTTTCCCACTCCGAAAACAAACACATCAACGTCAAGGGGGAAAAATCACCCTACGACGGAGATATCGCCTACTGGAGTGAGCGCAATAGCAAGCTCTATGACGGCGTAACCTCTAAAGCCCTCAAGAGGCAAAACCATAAATGTGGACAATGCGGCTTAAAAACTATGACGGATGAAAGGGTGCAACTACACCATGTAGACGGCAACCACAACAACTGGAAGAGAAACAACCTTCTAGCCATCCATGAAAGCTGTCATGACTACATCCACATGAGCAAAAGCGAAAGCTAAGAACGTCGGAAGCTGGATGCGGCGGAGCGAAGCGGCCCCTCTTAGGGGCTAAGCTGCACGTCCAGATTTAACAGAGAGGGGCGAGGGGTAATACCCTCCCTCGACTCTACCAATATACAAAGCCTCTCAACGTGGTGATGTCAAGACAGTTCACAGACTTCAGAAGTTACTGGTGAAGTCCTGGGCAGCAAAATGTCTGGCAGTGCGTAGGGCAACTCAGGATAACCAGGGAAAGAACACAGCCGGTGTAGACGGAATAAAATCACTCACGCCCGTCCAAAGGTTGAAACTGGTGCAAAGCCTGAGATTAAACGACAAGGTTAAACCCACCAGGAGGGTGTGGATACCAAAGCCAGGGACGGAAGAGAAACGTCCATTAGGCATACCCACGATGAACGACCGGGCACTGCAAGCGCTTGTCAAACTGGCATTAGAGCCAGAATGGGAAGCACGATTTGAACCCAATTCATATGGGTTTAGACCAGGACGCTCATGTCACGATGCAGTCGCGGCAATCTTTAATGCAATCCGGTATAAAGCTAAATTTGTGCTAGATGCCGATATTGCCAAATGCTTTGACCGCATCAACCACGAAGCACTGCTCAGAAAAATGAATACATCCCACGTCACCCGCCGACAAGTTCGTGCATGGTTAAAAAGTGGGGTGATAGACGGGAAGCAGTTGTTTCCGACATCTGAGGGTACGCCACAAGGAGGGGTTATTTCCCCACTATTGGCTAACATTGCCCTACACGGTATGGAAGAACGATTAAAGCAGGAGGGCGGCAACACTGTAAATGGTCGTGCCGCCCTCAGTATCATCCGATACGCTGATGATTTCGTTATTTTACATCACGATTTAGCCGTGGTGCAAAGGTGCCAGACTGTCATCTCTGAGTGGTTGCGTGACATCGGGTTGGAATTGAAGCCAAGTAAGACCAGGCTGTGCCATACCCTAAATAAGTATGATGACAATGAACCAGGATTTAATTTTCTTGGTTTCAACGTGAGACAGCACTCCATTGGTAAGTACCAATCAGGAGAGAACACACACGGCGAATTACTTGGATTTAAGACTATCATCAAACCCAGCAAAGAGAAAATGAAGGTACATTACAACCGAGTAGCTAGTATCATCGAATCCCATAAGTCAGCGCCCCAAGCAGCGTTAATCGGACACCTTAACCCGGTAATCAGAGGATGGGCAAACTACTACTCGACAGTAGTAAGCAAGTCAGCTTACTCAGAACAAGACCACCTTATGTACTGGAAACTCCGAGTATGGGCAAAAAGCCGCCACCCTAACAAAACGGGTAAATGGAGAGCCAAGAAATACTGGCAGACCATTGGCGGTGATAACTGGGTATTCGCCACATCACAAGAGGGTAAGAACCCTATGAAGTTAGCCAAGCATAGCGCAACGCCAATAGTGCGTCATGTGAAGGTTAAAGGCGATGCTAGTCATTATGACGGCAACCTAGTTTACTGGAGTACAAGAATGAGTAAACACCCCGAAGCGCCTAAGAACGTGGTAACACTGTTGAAGAAGCAAAATGGGAGGTGCGCTCACTGCGGATTGTTCTTTAAGGATGGAGATATCTGGGAAGTAGACCACATCGTCCCAAAGTCGAAAGGCGGAAAGAACGATTACAAGAACCTACAATTACTCCATCGGCATTGCCACGACACAAAGACTGCGAATGATGAATTAGCGGTTGGAGCAGGTGCGCATGACAAGCGCCAAGTCATTGAGGAGCCGGATGAGGTGAAAGTCTCACGTCCGGTTTTGAAGACGAGTCGGAGGGGTGACTCTCCGGCTTAGTTTAACAACTCCACAGCAAGTGTACAACTCGCTAGTGCAGCACTCGTAGCTCCAAAGTTTTGTACCCACAGAAGTGCAAAAACTGTCCAGTTCACTGTAGAGTTTTGCAGCAGTTCGGAGCAAGGGGGCTGATCGAAGAAGTCAGCAACTTGCCGCAGAATATCCCTGACTGCCTTGCCACAGCAGCGAAAGCGGAATAGGTCTAGCCATTGATAAGCGCTACTAATAGCCAAAAACGAAAACGGAACCGCATTCGGGCATATAAGCTTATCTTATTAATTAGGGTCGTTCAACCCTTACCCCAGCTATCGCCGATCGCTATAGCCACCTCGATGGGCACCTGCTTTACGAACGCTAACCCCGCCTGGATCATCGTAGCGCGTAGAATGTTAGCGGCCTCCTCCGCAGTATCAGACGGACATTCTAGCAATATCTCATCGTGAACGGCTCCGATTATTTTGGCTCCCGTGTGAGCGATCGCCTCCGGTAGTAGCGCCAGTGCTTTCTTCAATATATCTGCCGCCGTGCCTTGAACGATGCTATTGGAGGTTGCCGTAATGTAGGGTTTTACGACCCATATCCGACGCCGGTTGCTGCGAGTGCGAATTTCCAGTAATTTCGCCTTCAGTAGTTGCATATGCCATATATGTATTCCTTTGTAAACCTCAAAGAATTGAGTACGGTAAGCTTTGGCTTCCTCTAACGTCAGGTCAACACCATATTGGGACTTGGCTGTTTTCTGGAGGGTTCGGGCACCACATCCGTAAATTAATCCAAAGTTAAGGGCTTTGGCGGCTGTCCGTTCCTCATCAGTCACCAGCTCTAAAGACTTTTTGTTGATCAAAGCAGCTGTTAGCCGATGAAGGTCTTGACCATTCCTGTAGGCCTTAAGCATACGGAAGTCCCCAGCAATCTCAGCCACCACCCTTAATTCTATTTGACTGTAATCAGCCGAGATGATTTTGTGCCCCGCCGCAGCTATAAAGCACCCCCGGACGTCATCACCTCTAGGAACCTGCTGTAAGTTAGGAGCACTAGCTGACATCCTCCCAGTACGACACCCTACCTGCATATAGCTGGCATGGATTCTACCCGTCGCCGGATTTATATGTTTTAAGTAGGTGTCTGTAAATGCCGAACGCAATTTAGACACCCGCCTGTACTCTAACAACGCCCTCACCACCGGGTGTTGGTCAGCTAGCGATACTAGGCTATTTTTGTCGGTGCTGCTAACCTTCACACCTAGCTGGCGTAGCGCGGTTTTTACCTGTGCAGCAGAATTTAGATTCACTTTTATGGTATCGAGCCCCAGGTGTTGCAATTTGGCGATCGCCGCATCGAACTCACTTTGAGCATTGACCTGCAATATTTCCCAGCGCTCCCTATCCAAGAGCATCCCGTTGAATTCCATCAGCGCGATCGCTCGTAGCGCATCAAACTCTAACTTGGCAACTTCTACCAGCCCCGCACTTACCAGTTTTTCTCTCAACACATCGCGAAGGTGCAGCAGTACTAGCGCGTCCATTGCCGCGTACTCTAATTGTGCCAATGTCAAATCACCAGCCCAGTTAGATTTTTGGCATTGTTTGGACAGGTTTAAGCCCAGGTGTTCTAGCGCTAGCGCCGCCAAGCTATGTGGCTTCTTCAACCCCCCATACACCAATTGGCTCGCTATCATGGTGTCAAATAGTGTTCCCCCCAGAGCTATTCCACGCTGTAGGAAAATCTGACAATCAAACTTAGCGTTCTGAAATATTTTGATCCCAGGTTTTTGTAGTAACTCTCGAATTGAATCCCAGGATTCAGCAGGTAGCGCCCACATATCCAGTAACGCCACGGGCAGCCCCGGCGCGGCAATTTGTATGAGACGGATACGCGCCGTATGGGGATCTAGCCCCGTGGTTTCAGTGTCTATAGCCAGTATGGGGGCGGGCATAAGCGATCGCAGCACCCTCCCCAACACCGCCAGATCTGTCACCAGATACACGGGCACGTCCCCAGCGCCCCTAAGCCCTCCGCCCTCCGCCGAGCGCTTACCCCAAGGGGGCGCTACACTCAGTATGCAGCAAGGTGTAAGTCCATCCCCGAACTCCTTATCAGAGGGGGATTTCGGGGATTTGCCATTTTTTTCATTTTTGTGTACTACATCAGCAGGGGTAAGTACATCGCTATCAGCCTTACTAGCAGAGGGGTTTGGTTGTAGTACACTTTCGGGCGGCAAACCCTTCGGAGTGACGCCTGTCAGCTGCCGTTGGGGTGCAGTTTGTCCGCTGGTGACAGCCTCTTCTGATACGAATGCCCCAACGAACGCTTGCAGCATTATCACCAGTACTTCCATTGCTGCCACCAGGTACGCAGGCTCCGCCACCACCCCGACTTGTAACATGGCGGCTATTGGCAGACTCCCCAGTAGACCCCTGCACACAACCAATAACATATCTAGGGGGCTGCCAATAGCCGTCCTCGCCTCATCTGTGCTATTATCGGGCTTACTTGGTGGCAGCAAACCCTTGGGGGTGAACCCTGTCAGCAGCAGCTGGGGTGCCGGCGGTTCATTGGTGACAGACTCTTCTGACCCGCTAGAAGGCTGATTAGTATTGAGGTCACTAGCTGGACGCTCCCATATATCGTAGGAAGGCACCAACCCCTCGGCGTCTATCGCGGGTAAATAGCTGGCTAAATCGCCGCTGCCCAATCC
>Ga0136638_10000140_pt1 | contig 13289 bp, 15 predicted proteins | sample AntDrymUQ8582206_2_FD_104671 | JGI IMG/M metagenome (GOLD analysis project Ga0136638, IMG submission 104671) | Polar desert sand microbial communities from Dry Valleys, Antarctica - metaG UQ858 (22.06) | ecosystem: Environmental > Terrestrial > Soil > Desert | place: Antarctica: Dry Valley...
CGCTGCGCGCTGCCTGCCGCCTTCGGCCTGTTCCTGGCCACGATCCCTTCCCTTCTCGATGCCGGCTTTGACCTGGCCCTTCTGCTCCTGGCCCTTGCGCTGGCGCTGGCGCTGGGGGGAATCTTCCTGGCCGCGATCGCGGCCACGTTCACGCTGGCCTTCGGCCTTGGCGGCCAGGGCGTGGCCCGGGAGCTGAGCGCCGGGCGCTACCTGCGCTCCGCCTATAAGCCCGGGCAGACGATCACCGTCGGCGACGTGCGGGGCCAGATCGTGGCCATCGAGACCGCCGCCACGGTCCTGCGCACGAGCACCGGTGAGACGGTGCACGTGCCCAACGACCTGCTGCTGAGATCGGTGGTCACCGTACACGGATCCCCCGGCGGGAGCTCCTGAGCACCGTGCGCGGCGCGACATCTGTCACTCTGACATCTCATGCCCGATATGACACAACACGTAGGGGTTGCTGACGCGAAGCGTCGATTCTCCGAGCTGCTCGATCGGGTCGGGGCAGGAGAGCGGGTCGTGATCACTCGTCACGGCAAGCCGGCGGTGGCGCTGGTGGCACCCGAGGATGTCGTAGAGCGGCCTGGCGCGCCGATCGGCCTGCTCGCCGTCGTAGGAGCCCTCGCCGACTGGGAGGACTTCGAGGAGGTGATGAGCGAGGTCGTGGCATCGCGGCGCAGGGCCCGGGACCGCCCGGCGCCGGATCTCGGGTGAGCGCCTACTGCTTCGATACCGACGTGCTCAGCGCGACGCTGTGGCGGCGGCCCCCCATTGAGTTGGTGCGCGCGCTCGCCCAGGTCGCACCAGAGCATCAATTCACCACGTCGATCACGGTCGGCGAGCTGCTCTACGGAGCAAGGAAGCGCGGGAGCCTCCGCCTGACCCACCAGATCCGTGAGGTCGTGCTCGCCGCCCTCACGGTCCTGCCTTTCGACGAGACGGCCGCCCGAGCCTATGCCGAGGTGCGCACCGACCTCGAGCAGGCGGGACAACGGCTCGACGAGCCCGACCTGCGGATAGCCGCCATCGCCCTGTCCCGCGACCTGACGCTCGTGACCGGCAACGTCCGCCACTTCGAGCGCGTGAAGGGCCTACATGTCGAGAACTGGATTCACGCTTGATCGTGCCTGGCTCGCGCCACCTTCACGGCATGAACGAGTCCTGGCCCCCGCCGGCCGGACCCGCCACCGCGCCGGACTCCTCGAGCGCCGCGATCTCCCCGGCGCCGTAGCCCAGCGCTTCGAGCACCTCCGCCGTGTGCTGGCCGAGCGCGGGGCCGGGCGAGTGTGGATCGGCCGGGGTCCTGCTCATCTTGACGGGCGCGCCCAGCAGCCTGACCGGACGCTCTGCTCCGGGCTGGTCGATCGACACCACCATCTCGCGCGCGCACACGAGCTCGGACTCCAGCGCCTCATCGAGCTCGAGGATCGGCTCGAGGCAGCAGTCGTGCTCGGAGGCGAAGCGCTCCCACTCGTCGCGCGTGCGGTCGGCGAAGATGCTCTCAACCGCAGCGTGCGCGTCGGATCCGGGCGGGTCGAACTGGCGCTCGATCAGATCGTCTCTTCCCACTCCCGTGCACCACGCCCGCCAGAACTTGGGCTCGAGCGCCCCGAGGCTCACCCAGCCGTCGCTGCACTCATACGGCCGGTAGCACGCATAGGCGCCGGCCAGCTCGAGGCCCCCGCGCCGCGGCACGGTGCCGTCGGCGAAGTGGCGGGCGGCCACCATCGCCAGCCAGGAGAGCGCACCGTCGGCCATCGACACGTCCACGAGCTGGCCCTCTCCTGAACCGTCGCGCTCGCGCAGGGCGGCGAGGACCCCGAAGGCGGCCATCAGCGCGCCGCCGCCCAGATCGGCTATCTGCCCCGCCGCCTGGACCGGCGGGCCGTCGGACTCGCCGGTGAGCCCGAGGACGCCCATCAGGCCCAGGTAATTCATGTCGTGCCCCGCCCTGTCGCGGTAGGGGCCGTCCTGACCGTAGCCGCTGATCGCGCAGTAAACGAGCCCCGGATTCTCCTGTCGCAGCCGCTCGTAGCCCACGCCCAGGCGGTCCATCACACCGGGGCGGAAGGACTCGAGCAGCACGTCGTACTCCCGCACCAGCGCGAGGAGCACCTGTCGCCCCTTCTCCTCCTTGAGGTTCAGCCGGATGGAGCGCTTGCCACGGTTGAGCGAGAGGAACAGCGCCGAGCCCGCGGAGGGGTCGGCGCCCTCGTAGTGCGGCGGGGCCCAGCGCACGTAGTCGCCCATGCCGGTGTCCTCGATCTTGAGCACGTCCGCGCCGAAGTCGGCAAGCAGCAGCGAGCAGAACCCGCCGGGCAGCAGCCGCGAGAGGTCGAGCACCTTGAGGCCTTCGAGGGCGCTCACGTAGTCGACTCGATCGGGTGCGTGAGCAGGTCGCGCCGCGAGACCGCACCCTTCCTCGGCACGCCCAGCAGCTCGCGTGCCTCGGCCACCGTGGCCGGCCGCCGGCCCACGTCCTCGGTCATCTGACGCGCCTTGGCGATCAGGTCGCCGTTGCTGCGCGCCATCTCGCCGTCGGGCAGGTAGAAGTTGTCCTCGAGGCCGACCCGCACGTTGCCGCCCAGGTGAGCGCCGTGGCCACAAGCATCCACTGCCTGCGGCTGACGCCGATCACGCCCCAGTTGCTGGGCCCCTCCGGCCCGCCGGGCACCTGCTCGACCATGTGCGCCAGGTTGCGGGGGTTGGGCCGAATCCCGCCGGTCACCCCCATGACGCACGAGATCTGCAACGGCTCGCGCAGCAGGCCCATGTCCAGGAGCGGATCGAGGTTGGCGATGTGGCCGGTGTCGAAGCACTCGTGCTCCGCTCGTATGCCCAGCTCGTTCATCACGGTCAGGAGCTCGATGATCGTGTCGAAAGAGTTCTCGAACACCGCCTTGAACACGAAGTCCCGGCGGCTCTTCGAGTACTTCGCGTAGTTCATCGAGCCCATGTTGAGCGCGGCCACGTCGGGCTCGAGCTCGCGCAGGTAGTCGATCCGCTTCTCGATCGGCACCCCGATGGCGCCCGTCGAGTAGTTGACGATCACGTCGTCCACCTCGGCCCGGATCGCCTGGGTGATCGCGCGGAAGTCCTCGACCTCGTAGCTTGGCACGCCTTCGGGCGTGCGCGCGTGGATGTGGATCATGGCCCCGCCCTCGTCCACGATGCGGCGCGCCTCGGCGCCGTACTCCTCCGGTGTGTAGGGGATCGCCGGGCACTGGTCGCGGTTGGCCACGGCACCGGAGATGCTGCACGTGATGACTACGGGGTCGTCGAAGTGGCTCATCCGTCTCGCCTCAGCCACGGTACGTCGGGTCTCTGCGCCCAGTGTCCGGCGGGACGCATCGGCTCGCAGCTCAGACCGGCATCACCCCATGCTTACGCCACGGCCGCTCAACCCGCTTCCCTTCCGCCATCTCGAACGCGCGGATCACCACCGGCCGTGTCTCGCGCGGGTCGATCACGTCGTCGATCATCGCGTTGCCCGCCGCGATGTAGGGGTCGATGGTCTTGCGGATCTGATCGATCATCTCCGCGCGGGTGGCGCCGGGATCTTCGGCGGCCTCGATCTGCTTGCGGAAGATGATGTTCACGGCCCCCTCGGGACCCATCACCGAGATCTCGGCCGATGGCCAGGCCACGATCAGGTCGGGCTCGTAGGCCTTGCCGCACATCACGTAGTAGCCGGCGCCGTAGGCCTTGCGGATCACCACCGTGACCTTCGGGACGGTGGCGCGCGACACGGCGTAGAGCATCTTGGCGCCGTGGCGGATGATGCCCGCGCGCTCGACCTTGGTGCCCACCATGAACCCGGGCACGTCCTGGAGGAAGAGCAGCGGGATGTTGAAGGCGTCGCAGAGGTTGACGAAACGCGCGGCCTTGTCGGCGGAGTCGATCTCGAGGATGCCGCCCAGCTGCTTGGGCTGGTTGGCCACGATCCCGACCGGCCGCCCGCCCATCCGGGCGAGGCAGGTGATGATCGTGCGCGCGAAGCGCGGCTTGACGTCGAACCACTCGCCGTCATCGACCAGCCGCCGGATCAGGTCGTACATGTCATACGGCCGGCGGGGGGAGTCCGGCAGGATGTCGAGCAGCTCCTCGTCGGCGCGGTCCACGGGATCGGAGGGCTCGCGCACCGGGGGCTGCTCCTCGCAGTTGCGCGGGAAGTAAGACAGGTAGTCCTTGATCGCCTGGATGCACTCCTCGTCGGACTTGACCTCGAGATCGCCGACCCCGGAGATCTTGGTGTGGATGCCCGAGCCGCCCAGCTCCTCCTGGGTCACGTCCTCGCCGGTGACCGCCTTGGTCAGGTGCGGTCCGGCGAGCGCCATCGATCCGCGGCCCTTGACCATCGGCACGAAGTCGGCCAGGCCCGGGATGTAGGCGGTGCCCGCCGCGCACGGGCCCATCAGCGCGGCCACCTGGGGGATCACGCCGCTCATCGTCACCTCCTCGCGGAACAGGTGGCCCGAGCCCGCGAACAGCGAGCCGGCGGCCTCCTGGATCCGCGCCCCGGCGGAGTCGAGCAGCCACACGAAGGGGATCCGCTTCCCCAGCGCCAGCTCGCGCAGGCGGGTGACCTTGAGCTCGCCGGTCATGCCCATCGACCCGGCCATCACCGTGAAGTCGTAGGCGCAGACGGCCAGCAGGCGCCCGTCGACCTTGCCGTAGCCGGTGATCACGCCGTCGGTCGGCGCGTCCCGGTCGGCCATCGCGGGCTGGGAGAAGTGCGGCCGCCCGTGAATGCCCAGCTCGGTGAAGGTGCCCTCGTCGATCAGCAGAGCGAGCCGCTCGCGGGCGGTGAGCTTGGCGGCGGCGTGCTGGCGTGAGATCTTCTCCTCGCCGCCGCCCAGCACCGCACGCGCTCGGCGCTCGTGCAGCTCCTCCACCAGGGAGCGCAGCGGGGGCCGGACCACCAGCGCGTCCGCGGCGACGCTCCTCTCAGTCGCCGACATTCACTTCCTCGGGAACCGAGTCCAGGAGCGGCTCGAGCACGTGCACGGCGGTCGAGGCCTCTACGGCGCGCTCCAGCTCGTCCTCCGACGCGGCGAAGGCGGTGATCTCGAAGCCGATCACCTCGGAGCTGTCGGTGACCGCCTCGAGCAGGTCGTAGAGCTTCTCCGGCCCCAGACCGCCGGGAGCGGGGAACTGGGCCGGGAAGTCCTCGGGGTCGAGCACATCGAGATCGAGGTGCACGTACACCGGCGCGCCGTCGAGCGCGTTCTTGACCGCCACAAGCGTCTCCACCGGGCTGGCGCCGATCACCGTCACGTCGCTGCGCTCGAGCGCCTCGCGCTCGGCGGAGTCGAGGTCGCGCACACCCGCGAGCACCACGCGATCCGCCGGCACCGGCTGCGCGCCGAGGCCCGGGTCCCACTCACCGCAGGCCCCGGCCAGGGCCATCCCGCCGAGGTAGCCGCTGCCGGTGGTCTGGGGCGTGTTGAAGTCGCCGTGCGCGTCGAGCCACAGCACGCGGGCGTCGGGGCGGTGCGCCAGGACCGCGGGCAGGGTGGTGAGGGCGATCGAGCACTCGGCCGCCAGCAGCACGGGCAGGTTGTGGCCCGAGAGGGCGTCGTCCACCTGGCCCCCGGCCTCGAGCAGGCAGCCGCGCGAGCCTTCGAGGTCCTCGTCGAACGACGACACGCGCGGCTCACCCGGCGTGCCGATCATCCGCGGCTCGCGGCCCAGGCGCCCGCCAACCAGCGGCGCCAGGGTGTCCACCCCGCGCGAGGGCGCCGAGCTGCGCTCGGAGGTCCGGCAGCGCAGAGCCACGAGCGAGACCGTCATCGACCCGTCCACTGGGGCTCGCGCTCCTCGAAGAACGCGTGCACCCCCTCGACCACGTCCTCCGTGGACAGGGCCAGCGTGAGGTTGTGGTGCAGGTACTCGAGCGCGTCCAGGAACGGCATGTCCTGTGAGCGGAACATCGCATCCTTGCCCAGGCGCATCATCAGCGGCGACTTGGCCGCCAGCTTCTCGGCCCACTCGCCCACCGCCGCGTCGAACTCCTCCGCGCTCACCACCCGGTTCACGATCCCCGCCTCGAGCGCCTCGGCGGCGGTCATCCGCTCGCCCAGCAGCAGCATCTCGTTGGCCTTCTTGCGAGGCACGTTGCGGTAGATCAGTGCCATGACCATGAACGGGAAGACGCCCACGTCGATCTCCGGGGTGCCGAATCCGGCGCTGTCCTTGGCCACGATCAGGTCGCAGGCCAGGGCGATCCCCAGCGAGCCGGCCAGCACGTGCCCGCCCGCGGCGCAGATGGTGGGCTTGCCGAGCTCCCCGATCAGGCGAAAGAGGCGCGGGAAGCGCTCCGTGGCGAAGTGCTTGTGCACCAGCGGCACGTCGGCGGCGAAGCCCTCGAGGTTGCCCCCGGCGGAGAAGACCCTCTCGTGTGAGGAGGTGAGCACCACACAGCGCACCGCGTCGTCACCGCGCGAGGCCTCGAACGCCTCGATCAGCTCGCCGAGGGTCTCATCGCCCAGCGCGTTGCGCGTCTCGGGGTCGTCGAGCGTGATCGTGGCCACCCCGGTGTGGGCGACCTCGTAACGGATCTTCTCGTAGGGCAAGCGGTCTCCGGGGTGAAAGGCGGGAACTGCCACTCCCTGTCGGCGCCGCAGATTACCCGGACGGGGGCATCCAAGCGGCCCGCATGTCCACCCGCGCGCCGCGGAAGGGCACGCCCTCGGCCTCCAGGAGCCTGCGCTGGCGATCCCCCTTCGCCAGCGATCCGTCGGCACGCACCACCCGCTGCCACGGGACCCCGGGCTCTTCGCAGCGCGACAGCACCGCGCCGGCCCGGCGGGGAGCGCCCGGTGTGAGGTCGCCGTAGGTGGTCACGCGGCCCGGCGGCAGGCTGCGCAGTCGGGAAAGCCGCCCGCACGGACGGCCCGCCGCCAGCGGCACCCACGCCAATCCAAGCGCGCGCTCGGGAAGACAGCGCAGGCTGCGACGATCACGCCGATGACCTGGTGGCAGTGGATCCTGATCGCGGCAGGCGCGACGCTGGCGATCTACGCCGCGCTCGTCGCCGCGCTCGTGCTCGCCGGTCGACGCCAAGACGCACGCGCCCTCGCGGGCTTCATCCCCGACTGCATCGTCCTGGTACGGCGCTTGCTGGCCGACGAACGCGTCCCCCGCAGGCTCAAACTGCTGCTCGCCGCGACGATCGGCTACCTCGCGCTACCGATCGATCTCATCCCCGACTTCATTCCCGTCGTAGGGCAGCTCGACGACGCGATCATCGTCGCCCTCGTGCTCCGATCCGTCATCCGCTCCGGCGGCCCGCAACTCCTGCGCGAACACTGGCCAGGACCACAGGTATCACTCCACGCAGTAACTCGGCTCGCCTACGGAAAGGCCCCGCCCCAACGCTGAATCCGCGCCCTCAGGCCACGACGGCGCGCGGAAGAGACCCGTGGGAACAACCGTCTCTCACGCGACCGCCAGCCACGATGCCCCCGCGGCCCTGGCGTCCCTAACCGCACATGCGGATACGCATGATCGTCGTCGGGTCCACACCCCAACGCTCGGCAGCGTCGCGCTGAAGCAGCTCGGCGGCTCGAGCGGCATCGCCTCGACGCCAGGGATGGACTCGCCGCGCTGCTCGAGGTAGACACCGCGGACGGCGTGGAGGTCGTCCTCCCAGGGCCCGGCGCCTCCATGCGCTCCGGCGTCTTCGAGAGCGTGGTTGTGCAGCGCCCAGACGGCGTCGTGGTCTGCATCTTGGTAGCGGCGGATCCGCAGGTTCTACGAGCGATCGGTCACGCTCATAGGATCGCGGCCGGTGTCCCGCGATGCGACCGTGATCGCCGAAGCCGATCCTTAGCGTCAGCACGATGCCTTACGTCACGTATGGTACCTTGGGCTCGTGGTGAAGACTACGATCTACCTGCCCGAGGACTTGCACCGAGAGCTCAAGCAGGCGGCGAAGGAGCGCGGCACCAGCGAGGCGGAGCTGATCCGCACGGCGGTTCGTCACGAGCTTCTTGGCGCGCCGGCCGGCCACGCTGAGCGTGCGCAACGACGTGCCCGGTTGCTTGCTGCGATGGGAACGCTCGACAGCTCGGTCTACCCGTCCGACTACTTGGACGAGCTACGGTCCGGATGGCGCGGCTGATCGTCCTCGACGCGAGCATGGCCATTGCCGCGCTCGCGGCCGATGACGCTCATCACGGTGCCGCGTCTGCCGCACTCGCCGCGACGACGGACGATGAGCTGGTGGTCGCAGCCACAACACGCGCAGAGATCCTCGTCGGACCTTCTCAGTTCGGAGGCGTGGCGTTCGCGGCTGCGAGGAGCTTCGTCGACGGATGCGCGACCGTTCCCGTCACAGCCTCGATCGCCGACGATGCGGCGGCCCTCAGGGCGCGCCACCGCGCGCTGAGTCTGCCCGACGCAATCGCGCTTGTCGTGGCCGATCTGATCGACGCCGACGCCGTCTGGACATTCGACCGGCGCTGGAGCGGCCTCGATCCCCGCGTCACCATTCCGTGAGCGAGGCACGGGCGTGGCCGGCGTCGCGTCTCGATGGACGATCCCTATCGGGCGAGCATCGGGGCGGCGAGTCGGCTTCCGAGCTCGTTGCGGTGGCACGGCTGACGGCGTGTCCGCTGACCCCCGGGATTCACGCGCGGCGCGGCGCCACCGGCGAGGCCTCAACGCGTCGCACCGGTTTGGGAAGCTCCCGTTGCGGGTACTACAACCAAAGCAGCAGCCCCATCACCTGCGTTGCCGGGCTCTGCAGCTCTTCGCCATCCGAAGCCTCCGTTTGCAGTCGCGACGGAGAAACGTGGACCGAAGCGGATATTCCCGCCTATCAAAGGAGGCCGACTCGATGAGTCAGTCCAAGCAGAAGGTCGTGCAGTACCTCAACGAAGCCCATGGCACGGAGGTCGGCTTGATCCGCGTACTGCAATCGCAGATCGCGATGACCCCCAGCGGCTCCTATCGCAGCGGGCTCGAGAAGCATCTGAATGAGACCCGCGATCACGCCGAGCGCGTGGAGAGGCGCCTGGGCGACCTCGATGCCGGCAGCAACCCGCTCCAGGTTGGATTCGGGGCGGTCGGCGGTGTGGTGGGCCAGGCCCTGGCACTCGCCAAGACCCCCCTGGACCTCGTGCGCGGCAGCGGCGGCGAGGAGAAGGTGCTCAAGAACGCCAAGGACGCCTGCGCCACCGAAGCGCTCGAGGTCGCTACCTACGCGGCGCTGGAGCGGCTTGCACGCTCGGTCGGCGACGCCACGACGGCCGATCTCGCCGCCTCGATCCGCGCGGACGAGCAGAAGATGCTCGAGCGAATCCTCGACGAGATTCCCAAGCTCACGGACGCGGTGGTCCGGGCCGAGGTCGAAGGAAACGGCTCGTATGACCTCTCGAAGACGGGCGCGGCCGACGCGGTGCGCGACGCCGGTAAGGCGGCCAAGCAGACCACCCGCAGCGGCACCGCGCGAGCAAAGCGCGGCGCGCGTCAAGCCCGCAAGGTTCCGGGTGTGGCGCAGGCCGAGGGACAGGCGAAGGGTGCGGTGGCCTCCGCGGGGGATCTTGCCATTGCCCGGTACGACAAGCTCACCGCCGACGAGATCGTGAGCAAGCTGGGCGACCTCTCCCAGGTCGATCTGGCCAAGGTCGACTCCTACGAGCGCAAGAGCCAGAACCGAACGACGATCCTCACCAAGATCACGTCCCTGCGCGGTGACGAGCCGTGGCCGGGCTACGATGAGCTCTCCGCCGCCGAGATCGAATCCGTCCTCGGCGAGGGAGACGACGACCGCGCGAAGGACGTCCGCTCCTACGAGCGCTCCCACAAGAACCGCGCCGGTGTGCTCAAAGCCGCCGAGCGGGACCTCGCGAACGCCTAGCCGCAGTACCGCCGAGGCCGCCCAAGGACCGTCACCCGTGAAGAGGTGGCGGTCCTCAGCTGGCCCCCGGGCGCCCATCAGGCGCCGGGGGTGCCAGGGCCGCGTCGGCCCATAAGCTCCGGCACCCCCTCATGGGGCGGCCGGACATACGCGGGCGGCCCGCCGCCTGAGGTGGTCACCTCGATGCCGCGCCGCCGGTACTGGCCGGGCTCACCGTCCTTCTGGAAGTAGCAGGCGTCGAAGTGCAGGTCGAGGATTACGCGGTCGACCCGGCCTGGTCGTACAGGCGCTCGCGCAGATCGTCGAGCTCGGCGAGGTGGCCCGCGAGTGCCTTGCTGGTGGGAGGCGTCGAGCAGAGCAAGCGCTAGCGCATAGCTGTTATACGCATAATCGTATAGCCATTTATGTCACGCAGGCCCCGCGTCAGCCGCGACGCATGAGTCGCCCGACAGCAGCCATCAGCTCCTCGGCTCGGTCGGCCTGGAGATCCTCGTCCTTGGCGCCGATGACGCACGTGCGGGCGTGGTCGTCGAGCAGCCCGAGAGCTACCTTGTCGAGCGCCGCCTGGATTGCCGAGATCTGAGTGAGGATGTCGATGCAGTAGCGATCGTCGTCAACCATGCGCTGAATGCCGCGCACCTGACCTTCGACGCGCCGCAGGCGCTCGGTGAGCTGGTCCTTGGTCGCGGTGTACCCGCGTGTCGTCGCCATGGCCTTATGGTACCACTACCCCGGTGGGGTTAGCCGGAGGCGCCGGGGCCTGCGATCGGCTCCGCGGCTGCTCCTCGACGGCCGGTACGGGTACCCCCTTGGGGTTCTGTTACCGTGGGTGCAGTCGTTACCCCCAACCTGCATCACGAGGAGTGATCAAGTGAGCACCACCAGCGAGAAGACCTACACCGTCGAGGGAATGACCTGCGGGCATTGCGCGCTGTCGGTGCGCGAGGAGGTCGAGGAGGTCGCCGGTGTGGAGTCAGTGGAGGCCGACCGCAATACCGGGCGTCTCACGGTGCGCGGCCAGGACGTCGAGGATGCCGCGGTCCGCGAGGCCGTGGACGCCGCCGGCTACAAGGTGGCGGCGTGACCGCCGCGCGTGCGGGGCACGAGATCACCGGAGACAGCTGATGAATGCTCCGACCCGACTGGCCGCGTTCGCCCTGGTGCTCGGCCTCGCCTTCGGTGGGGCGGCGCTGGCCGGCGCGGCGATCGACCCTACCGATGACGAGTCCGTGGTGGGTGACGCGGCGCACGGCGGAGGCGGTTCCGCCGCTGCGGGTGGTGACGCCCACGGCGGCGAGCAAGGCGGCGGCCAGGCCGCGGCCGTGGAGGGCGAAGATGGCGGTCACGCGGGCGCGGGCGCGGGCGGTCTGGCCATCAGCGAGGACGGCTACTCGTTCGAGGTCGATCGAGGCTTCTTCGCCGCGGGTGAGACGGCGCCGTTCACGTTTCGCATCACCGACGGCCGCGGTCGGGTCGTGCGCGATGAGTTCGAGCTTCAGCACGACAAGGAGCTGCACCTGATCGTGGTGCGGCGCGATACGGCGATCTTCGAGCACGTCCATCCGCGCAAGGGCGAGGACGGCACGTGGTCGGTCGACCTCGACCTGCGCGAGCCCGGCGTCTACCGCGCGTACGCGGACTTCAAGATCGGCGGGGAGAAGCGCACGCTGGCGACCGACCTGTTCGTGCCGGGCGACTTCCGGCCGGTTCGGCTACCGGCGCCTGAGTCGGTGGACCAGGCGGTCGACGTTGCCGGCAACCCCGCGGGTGACCTCGACGTGAAGCTCGAGGCCCGAGGTGCGCGCGCGGGTCGTGAGGCGCCGCTGGCCTTCGAGGTCACCCGCGACGGCCAGCCCTTCGAGGGGCTGGAGCCGTACCTGGGCGCCAAGGGCCACCTGGTGGCGCTGCGCGAGGGCGATCTGGCCTACCTGCACGTGCACCCGATCGAGAGCGATTCCGAGCACGGCCACGACGACGGGTCGACCGGCACCGAGCCGCACGCCAACGAGGTCTCGTTCGTGGCGACGTTTCCGACCGCCGGCCGCTACCGGCTGTTTCTGCAGTTCAAGGCCGGCGGCGAGGTCCGCACGGTCGCCTATACCCTGGAGGTGCCGCGATGAGCACGGAGGTCCAGGGCATCGAGCGGCTCGAGCTGCCGTTGGAGGGCATGACCTGCTCGTCGTGCGCGAATCGCATCGAGCGGAAGCTCAACAGGGTCGACGGGGTGCAGGCCACGGTCAACTACGCGACCGAGAAGGCGGCGGTGTCGTTCGATCCCGCGCAGGTCAGCACGGACGACCTGGTTGGTGCGGTGGAGGCGGCGGGGTACAAGGCCCGGCTGCCCGGGCCCGCCGGCGCGGCCGGTGAGGGCGACGGCGGGGCGATCGACGTCGAGGATCGCCACGTGCGCGAGCTGCGCCACAGGCTGATCGGCGCCGCGGTGCTCTCGGTGCCGCTGCTGTTGATCTCCATGATTCCGGCGCTGCAGTTCGAGTACTGGCAGTGGCTGGCGCTGCAGCTCGCGACCCCGGTCGTGTTCTGGGCGGGCTGGCCGTTTCACCGCGCCGCCTGGCAGAACCTCCGCCACGGCACCGCGACGATGGATACGCTGATCAGCGTCGGCACCCTCGCCGCGTGGGGATGGTCGGTCGCGGCGTTGTTCTTCCTCGGCGCCGGGACGCCCGGGATGGAGATGCCGATGCAGCTCCTCCTGGATCGCGGCGCGAGCGCCTCGCACATCTACCTCGAGGCGGCCGGCGTGGTCACCACCCTGATCCTCGCCGGGCGGTACTTCGAGGCGCGCGCCAAGCGCCGCGCCGGGGCCGCGCTCGCCGCGCTGCTCGAGCTCGGCGCCAAGGACGTCGCCGTGCTCGACACCGACGGCTCCGAGCGCCGTGTGCCCGTTGACGACCTCGTCGTGGGTGATCGGTTCGTCGTGCGTCCGGGCGAGAAGGTGGCGACCGACGGCGTCGTCGAGGAGGGCTCCTCGGCGGTCGACCAGTCACTTCTGACCGGCGAGTCGGTGCCCGTGGAGAAGTCGCCGGGCGACGAGGTCGTCGGGGCAACGGTCAACGCGGGCGGGCGCCTGGTCATCCGCGCAACCAAGGTCGGCTCTGACACCGCGCTCGCGCAGATCGGCCGGCTCGTCGAGGACGCGCAGACCGGCAAGGCGCCGGTGCAACGTCTCGCCGACCGGATCTCTGGCGTCTTCGTCCCGATCGTGATCGCGCTGTCGGCGGCGACGCTCGGCTTCTGGCTCGGCGACGGGACCGGCGCGACGTTCGCCTTCTCCGCGGCGGTCGCCGCGCTGATCATCGCCTGCCCCTGCGCGCTAGGCCTGGCCACCCCGACCGCGCTGCTCGTCGGCACCGGCCGGGGTGCTCAGCTGGGAATCCTGATCAAGGGCCCCGAGGTGCTCGAG
>Ga0136638_10000143_pt1 | contig 13229 bp, 9 predicted proteins | sample AntDrymUQ8582206_2_FD_104671 | JGI IMG/M metagenome (GOLD analysis project Ga0136638, IMG submission 104671) | Polar desert sand microbial communities from Dry Valleys, Antarctica - metaG UQ858 (22.06) | ecosystem: Environmental > Terrestrial > Soil > Desert | place: Antarctica: Dry Valley...
GAGATGAAACCACGTCGCCGATTGCTGTTGCATGCGTTCCTGGCATTACTGGCGGGCGCGCTGCACGCCGTTGCGTTCGCGCCGTGGCATTTGCCGATGCTTCAGCTGCTCGCACTCGCCTCATTGTTTGCACTGAGCACGCGCGCGACGTCAGCACTGGACGCTGCGTGGCTCGGTTTTGCTTTTGCGATGGGCTGGTTCGGCGTCGGCATCTCGTGGGTCTACGTGAGCATGCACGTCTACGGCGGGATGCCGGCAGCGCTGGCCGGTGCCGCCACTGCGGCTTTTTGCGCCTATCTGTCTCTGTATCCGGCGCTTGCGCTCGGTTTGGCGCACAAACTTTTCCCTCACCCAGGCTTGCAATTGGCGATTGGTACGCCGGCGCTGTGGATGATTTCCGAGTGGCTGCGAGGCACCGTTTTCACCGGCTTTCCGTGGCTGGCGTCCGGGTACGCGCACACCGATGGTCCATTGGCGGGATGGGCGCCCTTGGCTGGCGTGTACGGCGTGACCTTGATGGCTGCGCTGCTGGCCGGCGCGCTGGCGCTGCTTGCATTGCACGCAAGTCGAAGCAACATGCGCCGTTACGCCTGGATCGCGGCAATGTTCATCGTCGTCATCGGCGGTGGATCGCTGGCGCGCACGCATTTATGGACGCAACCGAAGGGCGCGCCGATCAACGTTCGATTGGTGCAGGCGAACGTGCCGCAGAATCTCAAGTTCGAGCCCAACGGAATCGCGCGCGCGTTCGACGCGCACTGGGCGTTGATGCAGGGTGCGCGGGTGGATCTGGTGGCGATGCCAGAATCGATTTTTCCGGTGCCGATGCGACTGGTACCGCCAATTTATCTGCAAGCGTTTCGTGACTTTGCCCGCTCTCACCAAACCGCAGTGATCTTCGGGATTTTTTTGGAAGAGCCGCGCGGCTACTACTTCAACAGCGCCGTGGCGTACGCACCCGAGCCGGCGTCGGCCGACACGTCGCTGGAGACGCCCCTACGCCGCTACAGCAAACGCCATCTGGTGCCGTTCGGCGAATTCATTCCGCCGGGATTTCGCTGGTTTGTTGACTTGATGAAGATGCCGATTGGTGATCAGCAGCGTGGCAGCTCGGCGCAGCCGATCGAGCTGGGCGGTCAGCAGGTCGCGCTAAACATCTGTTACGAGGACTTGTTCGGCGCAGAAATCATCGAGGCCTGGCACACGGGCGGGGCGGCGCCGACGCTACTGTTGAACATCTCGAACCTCGCATGGTTCAATGATTCGCTGGCGCTCCCGCAGCATCTGCAAATCTCGCGCATGCGGGTGCTTGAAACACAGCATCCGATGCTGCGCGCCACCAACACCGGTGCTACTGCGATCATCGATGCGCGTGGCGATGTCGTTGCGCAACTGCCTTACCTGACCAGCGGCGCGCTAGAGGCACGCGTGCTTGGCTACGAAGGGATCACACCTTTCATCCGTTACGGCAATTGGCCTGCATTAGCGCTGGCGGCGTTGCTGCTCTTGTGCGCGCTGTCGATGCGGCGGCGCGCGATTCCGGATCACTGATCCGTACAATCCGCTGGCCATGCTTACTTTCCAGGAAACAATCTTACGGTTGCAAAAATACTGGAGCGATCAGGGGTGTGCGCTGCTGCAGCCGATCGATCTGGAAGTTGGTGCCGGAACGTCGCATCCGGCGACTTTTCTGCGCGCGATCGGGCCGGAGCCGTGGCGCGCCGCTTACGTGCAACCGTCACGTCGCCCGAAGGACGGCCGTTACGGCGAAAATCCGAACCGGTTGCAGCACTATTATCAATATCAGGTGGTGTTAAAACCATCTCCCCTTGAAATCCTCGATCTTTACCTCGGCTCGCTCGCCGCGCTCGGCATCGACGCGCTGAAAAACGACATTCGTTTTGTCGAAGACAACTGGGAGAACCCGACGCTTGGTGCGTGGGGGCTCGGCTGGGAAGTGTGGATGAACGGCATGGAGATCACGCAGTTCACCTACTTTCAGCAGGTGGGTGGGCTCGAGTGCAAACCGATCACCGGCGAGATCACTTATGGGATCGAGCGGCTGGCGATGTATCTGCAGAGCGTAGATAACGTGTTCGACCTTACGTACGCGAACTGGCGCGATCGCGGCGTCGAAAGGCGGCTAAGTTACGGCGACGTGTTTCTTCAGAGCGAGGTTGAGCAGAGCCGCTTTAACTTCGAGGCAAGCGATCCGCGAGTGCTGCTGGCTGAATTTGATCTGTTCGAAAACGAAGCGCAGCGGCTGATGGGCGAACAGCTCGCTCTGCCGGCGTACGAGATGGTTTTGAAATGCGGCCATGCCTTTAATCTGCTCGACGCGCGCGGCGCCATCAGCGTAACGGAGCGCGCTGCATATATCGCGCGCATCCGGGCGTTGTCGCGGGCAGTGGCGGCGAGCTACCTCGAGTCGCGTGAGCGTCTTGGGTTTCCGATGTTGACTGAGACCGCCGTGCCGGAAACCGCGTGAGCGCTTCGCTGCTCGTCGAAATTCATACCGAAGAGCTGCCGCCGAAGGCGCTCAGAAGTTTGTCCGAAGCGTTCGCGAGCGGGATTGAAAACGGGTTGAGGGCGCGCAGGTTTGTGCCGCCTGACAGTGTGACCACGGTTTATGCATCACCGCGCCGATTGGCGGTTCATTTGACACACGTTGCCAAGCGGTCGACTGACACACCGTTCCGCCAGAAGCTATTGCCCGTGGCAATCGGGCTCGATGCTTCGGGCAATGCAACGCCAGCGTTATTGAAAAAGCTTGCCGCGCTGAACGCTGGAGTCGACGTCAAGAAGCTGCAGCGCGAAAGCGATGGCAAACAGGAAGTGCTGGTGTATGAAGGGCAGAGGGCGGGCGAATTGCTCGTAACGGCCTTGCAACCGGTGCTTGAAAGCTCGATCGCTGCGCTGCCGATTCCGAAGTTGATGAGCTACCAGCTGGCTGACGGCGTGACGACCGCCAGGTTTGTCAGGCCGGCGCATCGCTTGATCGCGATGCACGGGCACGCGGTGGTGCCGGTGCACGCGCTCGGTCTGCAGGCCGGCACCAAGACCTATGGGCATCGATTCCTGGCGCCGGGCATCTTGACGGTGCTCTCGGCCGATAACTACGCTGAGCAATTGCTGGAAGAAGGTTATGTGGTTGCATCCTTTGGCGAGCGGCGCGTCCAGATTGAGTCGCTGCTACGCGCCGAAGCGGCCCGCCATGATGCGCAGCCGGTAATGCCGGACGAATTGCTCGATGAAGTTACGGCGCTGGTTGAATGGCCGGTGGTCTATGACTCGACTTTCGAATCCGAGTATCTCGCCGTGCCGCCGGAGTGTTTACTGCTGACGATGCAGCAGAATCAAAAATACTTTGCACTGACCGATTCAGCTGGCCAGCTTAGCGATCGCTTTCTTTTGGTTTCAAACATCAAGGCCACCGATGGCGGCGCTGCTATACGCGCGGGCAATGCGCGCGTGGTGCGTGCGCGGCTCGCTGACGCCAAGTTTTTTTACGAGCAGGATCGAAAGGTGAAATTGGAGGACCGCGTCGCCGGGTTGGCGAGCGTCGTCTATCACGGCAAACTGGGTTCGCAGCTACAGCGTGTCGATCGCATTGCTGCCATCGCGGTGGCGATTGCGAATGACCTTCGCGTCGATGCGGTCCTGGTCGAGCGTGCTGCGCGTCTGGCCAAGGCCGATCTGCGCACTTTAATGGTCGGCGAGTTTCCTGAGTTGCAGGGCGTAATGGGTGAGTATTACGCGCAGCATGACGGCGAGGCGTTGGAAGTATCGCGCGCGATTCGCGAGCATTATCGTCCGCGCTTTGCCGGCGACGCGTTACCCGATAGCACTGTTGGTGCATGTGTTGCGCTCGCTGAAAAGCTCGAGACCCTGGTCGGCTTGTTCGGCGCCGGCGAGAAGCCTACCGGCGAAAGAGACCCGTACGCACTGCGGCGGCATGCGCTCGGTGTTGTGCGCATCCTGATCGAGAAGCGACTCGCGTTGCCGCTCGACCGATTGCTGAATATTGCGAACCAGGCGTTCGCCGCCGTCGCGGCGTTTGAGAATCGCGACCTGGAGTTGACCGAATTCTTGTACGAACGCCTGCGTGGCTTGTTGCGTGATATCGGTTATTCGGTGCAGCAGATCGATGCGGTCATGGCCTTGCGGCCGGCCCGGATTGACCAGGTCCCTCAGCAACTCGAAGCAGTGCGCGCGTTCATGGCGTTGCCCGAGGCCGAGAGTCTGGCTGCAGCCAACAAGCGGATCGCCAACATTTTGAAGAAGGCCGACGACGTGCCGATCGTCTTTGAGCGAGCGCTGTTGCTAGAACCCGCCGAACTTTCGCTTGGCGAGGCATACCACGCCGTACGTCCGTGGGCCGAGCAGCTGTATGCCCTGGGTGATTACTCCGCGATGTTGAAATCGCTCGCGCCGTTGAAGCTGCCGGTCGATCGTTTCTTTGACGAAGTGATGGTCAACGTCGAGGATAAGAGATTGCGGGCTAATCGGCTTGGGCTTTTAGCGGCGCTGCGTATGACGATGAATCGCGTCGCCGATATCTCCAAGCTCAGCAGCTAGCATCGCGCATGCTCTGGTTGCGCTCGTTCGTCTACCTGATTTACCTGTTTGTCACCGTCACTCCGTGGTCATTCGTTGTTTTAAGCGGCTGGTTGTTTCCAGTGCACACGCGTTACTGGTTGTGTTCGCGCTGGACCGCGATGGCGATCTGGGGTGCGCGCGTGATCTGCGGCATCAACTACAAGGTCGAAGGCTGGCAGCACCTGCCCGACGGCCCTGCGATCCTGCTACCCAAGCATCAATCGACATGGGAAACCTTCTGGCTGCAGTGCTCAATGCCGCGCAACGTGGCGTTCGTATACAAGCGCGAGATAAATTGGGTGCCATTTTTCGGTTGGGGCATTGCGTCCACACAAATGATCAGCATCGATCGCAGCAAAGGTCAGGAAGCGTTTGAACAGGTGGTCGAGCAGGGCAAAGACCGCTTGTCACGCGGCTGGTGGATCGTAATTTTTCCGGAGGGCACGCGCACCAAACCGGGCGCGAGCAGGCGTTACAAGACCGGTGGCGCGCGACTCGCGGTGCACACCAAGGCGCTTGCGGTGCCGATCGCCGTCAACTCGGGCGAGCTCTGGCCCAAAGGCAGATTCATCAAAACGCCCGGCACAATTACGGTTTCGATTGGCCCCGCGATAGACCCCAAAGACAAAAGTCCGGAGCAAGTGTCATCGCTGGTCGAAGCGTGGATCGAATCCGAAATGCGCCGACTGGCGCCGCATCGGTACAGTGCCCCGTATGCCGCGAACCGTGCGGGCGCGCAAGATGTTGCTGCGGGCGCGGCTTGAGAAACGCGCTGCGCAGGGCACTGCCGGCGTTAAGCGAGCAGTTGCTGCTGGCGTTCGATTCACTGCGAACCACGTTCACGGACGATAAGCGTGCGCTAATCAGCTTGCGGCGCGTGGCGGTGGGAAGCCAGAGCATTGATTATCGCTTGCAGCGCGTGCGCCGGCGCACGATCGGGTTGCAGATCAACGCGCACGGCTTGAGCGTTCGCGCACCGCACTCGGCCACTCTGCGCGAGATTGAAGCGGTGATCTTTGCCCACGGTCAATGGATTCGCACCAAGCAAATCGAGTGGCGACACTGGCACGAGAAGCAACGAGCCCATGCGCCGCGTCTGGTCGATCAGGGCACGGTGCGATATCTGGGCCGGGCGGTAAGGCTGCGAATACTCGGCACTGCAGGCGAGTCCGAAACGATCTTTGATGACGCTGCAAACGAGATCAGGCTTGCGCTTTCGAACGAGCAGCAATCTGATGCTGCAATCGAGGTGCACGTTGCGCGCGCGTTGCAAAGATGGCTGCAGGCGCAAGCACAAGACCTGTTTGCGCAGCGCCTGGCACATTTCGCCGACCGGATTGACGCTCGATTCGCCGGCTGGCGCCTGTCGTCGGCGCGCACGCAGTGGGGGTCATGCTCACACGACGGCCGCATCCGGCTTAGCTGGCGCCTGATGCACTTTCCGGTGCCGGTTATCGATTACGTGATCGCGCACGAGCTTGCTCATTTGCGCGAACTGAATCACAGCCCGCGCTTCTGGCGCGAAGTGGCACGGCTGTTGCCAGGTTACGAAGTAGCGCGCGATCAGATCAAGCGAGTCGAGATCAGTCAGATCTCGTTTTAGCCGCATCATCGGCCGCTTGCTCAACCACTTGCCACTGTTGCGAGCAGCACTACGCCAGCTGAGCAGCAAGCGCTACGAAGCGTTCAACCGGCAACGCTTCTGCGCGCAGTTGTGGATCAACGCCAGCCAGCTCGATTCTGTCAGCGCTGAGTAGCCCGGCCAGCGCATTGCGCAACGTTTTACGCCGTTGCCCGAACGCCGCTGCCACAACCCGGGCGAAAGATTCCACATCTATCTCGGGTAATTCCAGAAGCGTGCGCGGCTGCATTCTCACAAGACTCGATGTCACCTGCGGCGCAGGTGAGAACGCGCTGCTGGGTATGTCGAACAGTTTGCTCATTTGGTAGCGAAACTGCAGCATGACCGAAAGCCGCCCATAAACTTTGCCGCCGGGCGCCGCCACCATGCGATCGACTACTTCTTTTTGCAACATGAAATGCTGGTCGATCACGCGCTCGGCAATCGGTGCCAATGAGAAGAGCAGGGGCGTCGAGATGTTGTAGGGCAGGTTGCCGACGATGCGCAGCGGTGTGGCTGCGGTCGCTGCCATCTCGGGCCACTCGAGCGTCAGCGCATCAGCCTCGATTAACGTCAGCTGTTGCGTGCCGTAGCGCTGGCGCAGCCTTGCGGCGAGATCGCGATCGATTTCAATTGCTCGAATATGGCCGGCGCGCTCGATCAGGGCGCCGGTCAGTGCCGCCTGGCCCGGACCGATTTCGACGATCGACTGTCCGGGGCGCGGATCGATCGCATCAATGATGTGCTCGACGACGCCGCGATCGTGCAGAAAATGTTGACCGAAGCGCTTGCGTGCACGATGCGGCGCCGGATGCCGCGCATCGGCTTCTGTCATGCAGCGTGCTTGACTCGCGAGTGGCGGAGCGCCAGTTCAATCGCGAGCCTCAACGCTGCACGCATGCTGCCGGCATCGGCACGCCCGCTACCGGCGAGGTCGAGCGCCGTGCCGTGATCGACCGAGGTGCGAATGAACGGCAAACCGAGCGTGACGTTGACGCCTTGGCCGAACGTTGCGTACTTGAGCACCGGCAATCCCTGATCATGAAACATCGCAAGCACCGCGTCGTAGCGCTGCACGATTGACGGTACGAATACCGTATCGGCAGGCAAAGGGCCATCGACGAGATGCCCTTTCGCACGAGAGAGGGCAATTGCGGGCGCGATGATGTCGATATCTTCGCGTCCGATGTGTCCGCCTTCGCCGGCGTGCGGATTCAAACCGGTGACGGCGACGCGCGGCTTCTCGATGCCGAATCGCGATTTCAGTTCGGTGAACAGGATTGTGAGCACCGCGCTGATGCCGTCAACGGTCAAGGCCGCGGGTACCGCAGCAAGTGGCAGGTGAGTCGTAGCCAACGCCACGCGCAATGGCCCGTGCGACGTTTCTCCGGCCAGCATCATTACCACGCGCGGCGTTCCCGTGCGCTTGGCGAAATATTCGGTATGTCCGGTAAATGGAATGCGCGCGTCGTTGATCACGCTCTTTTGCACTGGCGCGGTGACGATCGCATCGTATTCGCCGGTCAGGGCCCCAGTAATGGCGCGATCGAGTGTTGCCAGAACGTAATGCGCGTTGCGCGAGTCACGCCGACCTGCAAGCGCCGCCGTGCGCAGCGGAACGTGTGCAATGGTCGCGTTGGCCGGCCACGCAGCGCCTGTGATTTGCGCGCGCTCCGCAAGTAAAGATTCGTCGCCGATCAGTGTGATCTGCGCGTCACCGGCAGCAGCGAGGGCGGCAATCGAAACCTCCGGCCCGATGCCGGCGGGTTCACCGGTAGTAATCGCAATCCGCGGGGTCACAACAAGTGCGCGAGCAGGTCGGCGTCTCTTGACTGCGCCCTAGATATCGCGATATTCGACATACGTCTTGTCGCGCAACTGCCGCATCCAGTCCTGGTACGCCTCGTCGGCCTTGCGGTCGCGCAGTGCCTGCCGCGCCTGCAGCCGGCCGCGATCAGTCGATGCCTGCTCGGTGCGGCGCTCGAGCACTTGAATCAAGTGCCAGCCGAACGGCGATTGCACTGGAACGCTGATCTCATTGACCTTGAGCGCGTTCATCGTTTTTTCAAACTCCGGCACGGTGTCGCCTGCATACAGCCAGCCAAGATCTCCGCCCCGGCTGCCGCTCGGATCAAGCGAATGCAGGCGCGCCAACGTGCCGAACTCGATCTGTCCGGCGTCGACACGTGTTTTCATCTCTTCGAGCCGGCGCTTGACCTCTGGTTCGGGGCTGAGGTCGGACACTCGCAGCAGAATGTGCCGGGCGTGGGTTTGCTGTACCGGGCCGGTAGCAAGCTTGCCTTCGACACCATTGCGGCGGCCAAGCACTTTCAGAATATGAAAGCCATTGGGGCTACGGATAATCGGGCTCACGTCGCCATACTTAAGCCCCTTTATCGCGTCGATAAACAATGTGGGAAGGCGGTCGAGGTTGCGCCAGCCGAGCTCGCCTCCCTGCAAAGCCTCGGGCGCATTCGAAAAGCTGGCGGCGACGCGCGCGAAATCTGCACCGGTCTTAATTTGTTGCATCAGCTCATCAGCGCGCTTGCGCGTTGAGTCGATACGGTCGCCTGCCGAGTTTTCTGGAACGCGCAACAAAATTTGCGCGAGATTGACTTCCTCGGAGTCCGCCGCCACGCCGGCCTGCGCCGCAATGAAATTTTCCAGCTCGCTGTCCGAGATCTGGATGCGTGAATCGACCTCGCGTTCGCGCAGCCGATTCAAGATGATGTCCTGACGGATATCGTCGCGGAACTGCGTGAACGACACGCCGTCGGTTTCGAGGCGCTGCCGCAGCGTTTGCACCGACAAGCCGTTGGATTCTGCGATCCGCCCGAGCGTTGCGTTCACCGTTGCGTCGTCGACCCGAACGCCGGTTTCACGCGCCAGTTGCAGCTGTGCGCGATCGACGATCATCCGCTCGAGCACTTGACGCTCGAGCACCTCGGCGGAAGGTGGCTGTATTTTCTGGCGCCGCAGTTGCACTTCGGCCAAACGTGCGCGCGTGCGCAATTCGTTGGCCGTTACAACTTCGTCGTTGACGACCGCGACAATTCGGTCAACGGGACGCGCGGTGGGACGCGCGGCCGCAGCAGGCGCTGTGGCCGCCGCGGGGGTAGTCGACGGAGGGCCTTGCGCACTGGCTGCATCCGCTGCCAGCAGTAATGCGAGCCCGAGCAATCTCAAAATTAAAAATGAGTCATTCATAGTAGTCAAAGCGTCCCGGTTGACGAGGTACCGGGTTCAACAATTGGTAGCCGGGAATATTACGCTGCAGAATGCTGGCAGCGCTCGTTCCGACACTTGTCAAACCGTTCAGTTCCAGTTGCAGATAGAAGTTGGTCGTGGTCGTTTGTGCCGTCGTTGCGAAACGTTGTACGACGAAGCGCAACAACCAGCAATCCTGCTGATACTCGAGTCCGGCAACGGTGTCGATGAGACGCTTGTCTTCGAGCGAGTAGTTGAAGCGCCCCACCGCGTACCAGTTGTTGGACAGCGGCCATTGGCCCGAAATGTCGACTTGCCGAATTCCGTCCGCCTGATAGCGGTAATAAGCGCTCAGTACTGATGCACGGCGCGGCTGCCATCGCGTGCCGGCGGTGGCGCGTACGAACTCACTGCGCTCGGCGGCGTATTGCGCGGCGAGATCGATCGCCCATGATCTTCCAAGTTGCGCGCTCAGTGCAGCCAGCACATCGGTTGCTTTGTTCGTTCGCGGCGTCTCCCCCGGCAGCGCAACGCGCTGTTCGGTGAAGTAATAGCGTTGTCCGATAGCAGCGCGCAGCCGCTCGGCGCCGGTTTCGTTGTCCAGGATGCGCGTAGTCAGCGCTGCTGTCAGCTGGTTGGCCTCGGAAATACGATCCGAACCCGAGTAGATGTTCTCGGTAAATAGCTGTGCGTAGTTTAAATCGGCCAGCGCGCTGTCGAAGTTCGGCAGATTGCTTTGATCGCGATACGGAATGTAGGCATAGAAGAGACGTGGCTCGAGTGTTTGCTGCGAAGCCCGACCGAACCAGCCGACGTCGCGCTCGAATATCAACCCGCTGTCGAGACTCAGTATCGGAAGCGTGCGAGTTTGCGACGAGTCACGTGGCCGAAATCTAGGATCGAGGTCGTAAGTCGCCGACGACACGCGCGCGCGCGGCACCACGAACCACCCCGGTGCGAGCACCGGGTACGCGGCCCGCACGTCCGCCAGATATCGGTTGCCGTTTTCCATACTTGGGTGTTCGAAGCGTGTCCCTTCCAGTGCTGCACCCAGCTCCAAGCCGCGCCACTCGGCGAGGTAGCCATTTATTGAGACCTGCGGCACCCGCTCGTAGGGTTTGGCGACCAGCAGCAGCGGATCGGGGTCCTGCAGAGTTTGATTTTTGGTGATGCGCACGGCGGTGTTCCAGTAGGGCTGGTTGTATGCGAGGTAGCCATCCTGGGGCAGCACTTTCTGCGAGGTATCGACGATTGTGGTGCCGAAGTCGACGAAGTACCGGTCGTCTGAAACGCGGTTGTAGTTGATGCCCGCGCCGAAGCCGCGCGGTGATGCAAACTCGTAGCGCACCGCTTTGAGGTCGCGCGACTCGCCGAACTGCTGATCCTTGGCGATGATGTCGTACACCAGCGTCGCGCGATGCTCGGGATTCAGATAGCGCAGCTCGTTTTCCGCCAACACTCCGCGTTTGCTCATCAGGCGAGGAGTCAGCGTGTAGTCGTAATTCGGTGCGAGATTGAAGTAGTACGGGGTGCTGATGTCGGTGCCGAGGGTCGAGCTCAACCCGAAGCTTGGTGTCAGAAAGCCTGACTTGCGCCGGTCGCTGGTCGGAAAGCTCAAATACGGTGAAGCGAGGATCGGGACGCCCTTGAAGAACAGCGTTGCAGAATTGGCGGTGGCGGTTTCGTCGAGAGCATCGAATTCGATCGACTCGGCCTGAACCCACCACGCATTGTCACCGGGACCGCAGGTAGTGAAACGCGCATTTTCCATCCGCGCTCGTTCCTGGCCGAGAAATTCGATCAGCGTGGCTTCACCGCGCCCGCCGCGCGGCGCGTAAGCGAAACTGGCATCGGGCATTGCGCCGGTTTGCGCGTCAACGCGAAAGTCGAGCCGTGGGCCGGTGAAAACTGCGCCGTCACGAAACACGCGCGCGTGCCCTTCGACGTTGACTACATCGGTCGACTGGGTGTACGTAATGGTGTCACCGCGCAACACCGTGCCGCCACGGCGGATCTCTGCATCCCCACGCAAAATGAGCCGGTCTTCAGCGCTGCCCTCGATGTGCTGCGCGCGCGCGAAAGTCGGCGCTTTGTCCTGCGTCGCCGCCCGATTCTCACCGAGCTCGCGTTCCAGTTTTAACTGTGGGCGGGGCGCCGGTGGATCGGTTGCCGGTGAAATGACTTGCGAAAAAGCCGTCGCGCTCAGGCATCCCGCGCTCAGCAGGACGATCAAAGTGTGTAGGCAATGCGACCGAGCGGTCGCCGGCAGGCGCGGCATTTAGAATCTACGAAGCTTCATCGCCAGCAAGTGCCTCTGCGGAGCAAGCGGATTATAGGCATCTGCATGGTGATGCTTTTGGCCACTACTCCTTACGTCATGGATCGATTCGCTCCTATATCTCCCACCGAGACCGCAGACGTCCGATTGAATTCGCTCGTGCGCTGGTTGCAAGGGCTAAAGCGTGACCAGCGGCTCGATCTGTCGTCGCTGCGGCCGGCATCGATGGATGCCAGCTCGCGCCGTTACTTTCGGATCGACGGTGCAAACGGTAGTTTGATTGCGATGGACGCGCCTCCCGCCAGCGAGGATTCGCGGCCCTTTGTTCGCATCGCGGCGCTGATGAAAATGGCGGGCGTGAATGTGCCGGAGGTTCTCGCAGACGATCTGGCGCAAGGCTTTTTGTTGCTCACTGATCTGGGCGATACCACGTATCTGAAAGCGCTGAGCCAAGACAATGCGATGCAACTTTTCGGCGACGCGATCGACACGCTGATTCGGTGGCAGCTTGCGACGAAAGCAGGAGTATTGCCCTCGTACGACGACGCTCTGTTGCGACGTGAGCTGCGCTTATTTCCCGACTGGTACATCGCGCGGCATTTGCAGCGCGAACTGACCGCCGAACAGAACGCATCGCTCGAGCAAATGTTTACCCGCATCGTGACCGCGAACCTTGCGCAGCCGGCGGTGTTCGTTCACCGTGACTACATGCCGCGCAACCTGATGGTATCGGAGCCGAATCCGGGCGTGCTCGATTTTCAGGATGCGGTGATTGGTCCGATCGCATACGACGTGGTGTCGCTGTTGCGTGACGCGTTTATCAGCTGGGACGAGGTGCTCATACAAAATTTGGCGCAACTTTATTTCGACCATGCGAGTGTGGTTAAGCTTCCCGTGCCGCCGCATTTTGAAGACTTCTGGCGCGATTTCGAGTGGATGGGTGTGCAGCGGCACCTGAAAGTGCTTGGCATCTTTGCGCGTATTCGCTATCGCGATGGCAAGCCGCAATATCTTGAAGACGCACCCCGGTTCGTCAACTATGTGCGCTCGGTAGCTGAGCGCTACGACGAACTGGCGCCTTTGGCGCGATTGTTCGACGAACTGGAGATCGCGTGAGCAATTCATGCGCGCCTTGATTCTCGCCGCCGGCCGCGGCGAGAGAATGCGGCCTTTAACCGATAACACGCCGAAGCCGTTGTTGCGCGCTGGAGGCAAGCGTCTGATCGAATGGCAGATCGAATCTCTGGCGCGCTCTGGTGTGCAAGACATCGTGATCAACGTCGCGCATATGCCGGACCTCTTTAACGCCGCGCTCGGCGATGGAGGCCGCTACGGCGTCGCGCTGCACTATTCGCGCGAAGGAGAAACTGCGGGCGATGCACTCGAAACGTTGGGTGGCGTCGTCAAAGCGCTGCCGTTTCTCGGCAGCGCGCCATTCATCGTCACCAGCGGCGACATCGTTACCGATTTTTCGTACGCAAATCTTGCTGCGAAGTGTGAGTTGTTGCAGCAAGGGTCCATCGA
>Ga0136638_10000144_pt1 | contig 13199 bp, 13 predicted proteins | sample AntDrymUQ8582206_2_FD_104671 | JGI IMG/M metagenome (GOLD analysis project Ga0136638, IMG submission 104671) | Polar desert sand microbial communities from Dry Valleys, Antarctica - metaG UQ858 (22.06) | ecosystem: Environmental > Terrestrial > Soil > Desert | place: Antarctica: Dry Valley...
CTTCACAGCGCCGATCGCGGGCGCGGTTCGCACGCGATCCGACCGAGGTTTTATCCTTGCCCGCACCGAAGTGCACTGTCGCCGCTGCGGTGGTCATCTCGGCCATGTCTTCGACGATGGACCACCTCCGACCGGCCAGCGTTATTGCATGAACGGCGTCGCCATGAACTTCACGCCTGCCTGATCACTAAAAAGGAATTCTTCTCCTATGCGTACCCTTATGACCGTCGCCGCCGCGGCCCTTTGCGCCGCGAGCGCCCCCGCCGCTCCCGCCGCTCCCGCCGCCGGCAACCGCGCCGCGGCGGTCTTTGCCGGCGGCTGCTTTTGGTGCACCGAATCCGATTTCGATAAGATGCCGGGCGTGCTTTCCACCACTTCGGGTTACATTGGCGGCAAGTCGGTCAACCCGACCTATGAGCAGGTGTCGGGCGGCGGAACCGGCCATATCGAGGCCGTCCGCGTCGTCTACGATCCCGCGAAGGTCAGCTATGCCAGCCTCGCCGCGCGCTTCATCCGCACGGTCGATCCGCTCGATGGCGGCGGGCAATTTTGCGACCGCGGCTATCAGTATAAATCGGCGTTCTTCGTGGCTAACCCGGCAGAGCGCCGCGTTGCCGAGGCCGTCAAGGCCAGGACCATCGCCGCGCTCAAGAAGCCGTTCGCAACCCTCATCCTGCCGGCCGCGCGCTTCTACCCAGCCGAGGGATATCACCAGGATTATTATAAGAAAAACGCGATCAAATACCGCTTTTACCGCTTCAATTGCGGCCGCGATGCGCGGCTGAAGCAAGTGTGGGGCGGCAAGGGCTGAGCTGTCGCGCCGGCCGCGATTGGCTTAGGAGCGCGTGCGGAGAGACGACATCGCGACTGCCCTGACCACTGAACTGTCGCCGTTCGCCATCACTGCGCGTCCGCTTGCGGATAACAAATTTCGCGACGCTCTGGTGACCGCCAAGGGCGAGCGCCGCGCGCATGTCGCGCTCGATCGGCTCGAAACTCTGTGGATCAACACCGGGACGCTGTGCAATCTCGCCTGCAAGGCCTGCTATGTCGAAAGCTCGCCGATCAACGACGCGCTCGTCTATCTGACCCTGGCGGAGGTCGACGCCTTTCTCGACCAGGCCGCGGCGCTCGGCACCCGCGAGATCGGGTTCACCGGTGGTGAGCCTTTCATGAACCCCGATATGATCGCAATGATGCGCTCCGCGCTCGGGCGCGGGTTCGAAGTGCTCGTGCTCACCAATGCGATGCGCCCGATGCGGCGCTTTGAACGAGAGCTTGAGGCTTTGGTGGCGGAGCATGGGGCGCGCCTGACCATGCGCGTCAGCCTCGATCACTATACGAAGGCGGTGCACGAGGCCGAACGCGGCCCGAACAGCTGGGACAAGGCTGTGGATGGCTGCAAATGGCTTTCTGATCATGGCTTTCGCGTCGCGGTCGCGGGCCGCAGCCTCGCGGGCGAAAGCGACGCGGAGGCGAGGGACGGATACGCGCGGCTGTTCGTCTCGCTCGGCGTCAGGATCGATGCGGATCCGCCGTTACTCGTTCTCTTCCCGGAGATGGACGCCGCCGCGGACGTGCCGGAGATCAGCCAGTCCTGCTGGCAAATATTGGACGTCTCGCCCGCGTCGATCATGTGCGCGTCGAGCCGGATGGTCGTGAAGCGCAAAGGCGAGTCACGGCCGGTCGTCGCGGCCTGTACCTTGATCCCGTACGACGATCGCTTCGTGCTTGGTGAGACTCTTGTCGAGGCCAGCCGCCAGATCATGCTCAACCACCCGCACTGCGCACGCTTCTGCGTGCTCGGAGGCGCGAGCTGCTCGGGCTGAGGCTTTGCTGTCAATCGTCATCCCGACCCTGAATGCCGGCCTCACGCTCGGCGATTGTCTCTCGGCTCTTGATGAATGCCGCGACGAGGTCATTGTCGCCGATGGCGGCTCGCTCGACGCGACAATCGCCATCGCCGAGCGGGCAGGCGTCCGATTGATCGCAGTGCCCAGGGGAAGGGGCGCGCAGCTAAGAGCGGGCGCAGAGGCAGCGCGCGGGGACTGGCTGCTCTTCCTCCATGCGGATACCCGGCTCGGCGGCGGATGGCGCGAGGCCGTCGCCGAGCATATCGCCAAGCACCCGCGCAAGGCTGCCTGTTTCGGCTTCCGGCTGGACGATGATGCGCGGCGGGCGCGGCTGGTCGAACGCGGCGTCGCGCTTCGCGTGCGGCTTCTGGGCCTCCCTTATGGCGACCAGGGCCTGCTCATCTCCCGCGCGCTTTACGACGAGGTCGGCGGCTATCGCGCTCTTCCGCTGATGGAGGATGTCGACTTGGTCCGGCGTGTTGGGCGCCGCCGCTTCCTTACCTTGCGCGCTCTTGCGGTGACATCGGCAAATCGCTGGCGGCAAGACGGCTGGGCGCGGCGTTCGGCCAAGAATCTCGCCTGCCTCTTGCTCTACCGCCTCGGGGTATCACCCGCGCGCATCGCCCGCCTCTACGATTGAGCACCCAGCACGCGTGCGCAAACCGCGTCGAGCTTGGCCAGCATGGCCGCATCGCGCGCTTCGGGCGCGGTGATGAGTGCGGTGTCGAGCGCGGTGTCGATCGGAGACGGGGCGCGCGTCTTCGGAAGCGCCTTGGCAAGTTCGACGATCAGTTTGCGCGCGGTGCCAGCATTCGCCGTTAGCTGAGCGATCACGGCGGAAACTTCGACCGCGTCTTCGCCCCCGCGCCAGCAATCGTAGTCGGTGACCATACCAACCAGGGCGTAGGGGAGCTCGGCTTCTCGAGCCAGCTTGGCTTCGGGCATTGCGGTCATGCCGATCACGTCGCAGCCCCATCCGCGGTAAAGTTCGCTCTCCGCCCGCGACGAGAATTGCGGGCCTTCCATGGCAAGATACATGCCGCCGCTCGCAACATCCGCGCCCGCCGCGTTGGCGGCATCGGCGCAAAGCGCGGATAGCCGCGGGCAAGTCGGATCGGCCATCGACACGTGAGCGACCATGCCGGTTCCGAAGAAGCTCTTCTCGCGCGCGAAGGTTCGGTCGATGAACTGATCGACGACCACAAACCGCCCGGGCGCAAAATCCTCGCGAAGCGAGCCGACCGCGGACATAGCAATGACGTCGGTGCAGCCCGCGCGCTTCAGTGCGTCGATATTGGCGCGGGCGTTGACCTCGCTTGGCGGCAGGCGGTGGCCGCGGGCGTGGCGGGGCAGGAATACGAACTTCACGTCTGCGATGCGTCCGGTCAGCAGTTCGTCGGATGGTTGACCCCACGGCGTATCGATCGCGACCCACTGCGGGTCTTCTAGCGCGTCGACGGCGTAGAGGCCCGAGCCGCCGATAACGCCAATCGTCCACTCGCCCATGGGGTACGCTCAGCCCTGCTGCAGGTCGCGGAGGAAAGCGCGGATGCGTTCGGCGTTGACGCCGACGTCGCTGCCGCCGACCCTGCTGATCGAGCGCATGTCGACGATCGATCCGCCCTCCCGCGCGGGATCGGGACGCACGCGGAGGACGACATCGTCCTTGAAACGGAAGAACAAGGTTGTGGCCGTCGCCTCGATCGTTCCCGCGTCCGGCGCGATCTTCGCGATCTTCCACCCACGGTCCAGCATCAGTGACTGGCCGAGTTTTTTCGTCGAAGCGACCGTTCCAGGCAGGCGCAGAGGACGAAGATCGCCATAGGCTTCGCGGTGGAGCGCCTTCCAGCGGCTTTCGGGGTCCATCGCCCCGCGCTCCGGCCGGCCGCCATCGGGGATGTTTTCCAAATTGTCCGCCCGCACGCTGAGTGCCGCGAATTGAGGCGGATCGACGAGGTCGGTCGTGACATCGTGGATGGCGGGAACGCTGCGCGCGGTCATTATGTAGCTGGTGAGGTAGCCGGCGAAGAGCAACGCAACGACGAGCGCCAAAAGGTTCAGGCGGCCCGTCCGCGCCCCGCTCCGCCTCGACATGACGAAGGCCACGACCGCCACGATGCCCCCGGCGATCGCCGCGTAAAAGGCGTAGCGCAGGATGCCGAAGCCGACGCCGAAATGCCACGCTCCCTGCCCGCTCCCGACCGCGGCTACGAGCGCCGCGATCAGCCCGCCGACGCTGAGGACCAGCGCCAGCACGGTCAGCCTTTGCGCCCACGGACCTTTGGTCACTGCCTCAATCATGGCTTATTCCCTCTTCGACCACATTGCCGCGCCTTACGGGCTGCAGCAGCATTCGGTCGAGCCGCAGTTCCGCCGGATCGCGGAAATCCCGGATGCCGATCATCATTCCTTCATGCCCGTTCGTCGGCTGGGCTCGATAGGTGCCGAACAGCCGGTTTCACCAGGGCAAGTTGAAACCGAAGTTCGAATTGGTCTCGTGCACCACGATCGAATGATGAACGCGGTGCATGTCGGGCGTGACCAGAAACCCAATCGTCTGCCGCCTGCGGGGCGCGACCAGTTCCCACAGCGCCAAGACCGCCAGCACAACGAAAAAAGCCGAGACGGACCATCCGCTAATGACTTAGGATCACGTTCATTCCCTGGCCAACCTAGCGAAAAAAGGCGACACTTACATACTGAAAGAGGACGTAACAGTGACGATATCGCCGCTTATCGCGTATGTCCTTTTCCCGTCAGGTCAGCACAAAACGTAACGGCAGCTAATGGCGGCTAGCGGATGTAAGCCCGTGAGTAGCGCCATCGCGCGGCCCGCGCATTCCAGCACTTGGCCGATCTAAGCGAAGCCGAGAAGAACGAGCCCGAGCGTGACGCCAAGCCAGAGGAGATCCTGCGCGCCTAGAAGCTCGCGGTCAGCGAAACGACGATTGCGGCATCGACGATGTCCTTGCTCGCGCCGCCGCGCGGGGCCTTGGCGCCGTCAAGGTCGGTGTCGACATAGGCAATTCCGAAGGTCAGCGGGCCGGTGACATAGTCGGTGCCGACCAGCCAATCGAAATATTCGCCCGACGGGCTCAGCCTTGTGCTGCCCTTCGAATAGCCGACATGTGCCTTGAGCGTGAATCCGGTGTTCGGAATTCCCGCCGAAGCATCGCCGAAAACATAGACATTGCTATTGTTGGCTAGCCCATCCTGATCGAAGCCGTAGGCGACGCCGACCTTGGCGGTGGCCGGCCCGAGCGTTCCCGAAACGTTGGCGTAAGGCTCGAAAAACTCGAAGTCGCCGCCTTTGGAACCCGGGTAGGCGTAGTAGAGCAGACCGACGTCGAGCGTCGCGCCCGAGGCGATGCGCGCTGTGTATCCGCCGTAGAGATCGAACTCGACGTTCGAACCGCCACGCTCGCCGAAGCCATCGGTCGAAGACGACCAGACGCCCGCGTAAAAGCCGCTATCGTGCGTGAGGTTGATCGTTCCCTGGATCGCGAACTTCTCGTCGGACAGCGAAATGCCGCGGAACCGGTATTGCGATACGCCCGTGACCCCGCCTGTCACGCTGAACGGTTGCTGCGGCGCGGCGCCGACATCGGTGGGTTCGTTGGTCGTTTGCGCAACCGCCGGCACGGCTGAGCCAGTCGCGGCCAGCAAAATAGCAAGCGGACGAACCATCAGGCCGCCTGCGCGCTTTCGAGCACTTCGCTGGCGGCGAGCCAGCGCGCGCTCGAGGCCGCTGAGGCGCGCTGGGCATCGGCGCGAAGCTTCATGAGCTCGGTCATCGTGTACCGCGCGTCCGTGGGATCGGCGTTGGCGGGATCGAACATGGCGCGGTCGATCGCCGAGCGGCGCGCGGTCAGCTTGGCGACTTCCTGCTCGGCAGTCTTGACCGCATTGCGGATATCCTGGCTCTGCTTGCGCGCCTCGGCCGCCGCGCGCCTGTCGCCCTTGCGCCCGCCGCTGGCGCCGTCATTGGCCGCCTTCGCAGCCGGTCCGCGGCCGAGAACCATGTCGGTATAATCGTCGAGCGATCCCGGATATTCCTGCGCGGTTCCCTCGTCGACGAGTACCAGCCGGTCGGCGGTGAGCTCGAGCATGTGGCGGTCGTGGCTTACCACCACCACCGCACCGCCATAATCGTTGAGCGCCTGCACCAGCGCTTCGCGCGCGTCGACGTCGAGATGGTTGGTCGGCTCGTCCAAAATGAGCATGTGCGGGGCGTCGCGAGTGATCAGCGCCAGCGCCAGCCGGGCGCGCTCCCCGCCGGACAATTTGCCGACCTGGGTCATCGCCTTGTCGCCCGAAAAGCCGAAACGCCCCAATTGGCCGCGCACCGCCGAAGGCTTGGCGTCGGGCATCAGCCGCGTCATGTGGACCAGCGGCGTGGTCGCGGTGTCGAGCTCCTCGACCTGATACTGTGTGAAATAGCCGACGCGCATCTTGCCCGACGCATTGACCCCACCCTCCATCGCCGGAAGCTGCGCGGCAAGCAGTCGCGCCAGCGTCGTCTTGCCATTGCCGTTGCGGCCCAGCAACGCGATCCGGTCCTGCGGATCGAGCCGCAGGTTGAGGCGGCTGAGGATCGGCCGCCCCTCGGTATAGCCGACCGCGGCCATGTCGAGCGTCACCAATGGCGGTTTCAATTCGGCGGGGCTGGGAAAATCAAAGGTCAGCGTCGGGTCTTCGGCCACCGCCGCGATCGGCTGCATCCTCGCCAGCGCCTTGGCACGCGACTGCGCCTGCTTGGCGGTGCTGGCGCGCGCCGAATTGCGGGCGATGAAATCCTGCAGCTTGGCGCGCTGGGTTGCCTGCGCCGCGCGCGCCGAGGCGAGCTGCGCCTGACGTTCGGCGCGCTGCCGCTCGAACGCGTCGTACCCGCCCACGTAAAGCGTCGTGCGGCCGCCCTCCAAGTGCAGGATATGATCGACGACATTGTTGAGCAAATCGCGCTCGTGGCTGACGATCAGCATGGTCGCGCGATAATTTCTGAGGAAGCTTTCCAGCCACAGGGTCGATTCAAGGTCGAGATGGTTCGAAGGCTCGTCGAGCAGCAGCAGCTCGGGTTCGGAGAAGAGCAAAGCGGCAAGCGCGACGCGCATCCGCCAGCCTCCCGAAAAGCTCTCCAGCGGCCGATGCTGGGCGTCTTCGTCGAAACCCAGGCCGACGAGAATGCGCGCTGCCCGCGCCGGCGCCGCGTGCGCATCGATCGCAAGCAGCCGTTCGTGCAGCTCGCCGAGACGATGTGGGTCATGACTGTGCTCGGCTTCGGCGAGCAGGGTTGCGCGCTCGGTATCCGCGGCGAGAACGGTCTCGAACGGGCTCGCCTCCCCCGCGGGCGCTTCCTGCGCGACATAGCCGATCCGGCTTCCGCGCGGCATGTCGATGCTCCCCTCGTCGGCCTCGGCAAGGCCCGCGATTACCCGCATCAGGGTCGATTTGCCCGCGCCGTTGCGGCCGATCAGCCCGACCCCGCTGCCGGGCGGCAGCGCCGCGCTCGCGCGGTTGAGGATCGTGCGTCCGCCGAGGCGCACGGTGACGTCTTTGAAGTTGAGCATGGCCGCGCCCTTAGCAATGTCCAGCTAGCGCGTCACGCGGCAGCGATCGCCTTTTCGATATCGTCGATCGAATGTCCGGTCAGGTCTTTCGAGATTTCGCCGACCAGCTTGGCCGACAGCATCTTGTGATAATGTTTGCGCAGCTCGCCGAGCGTGCGCGGCGCGGCGATGATGACAAGGTCGTCGATCTTGCCGCTTAGCGCCCGCTTGTTAAGCAATTCCGCGGTCCCGGCGGCGAAGCTGTCCTCTTCGATCTGGCTTCCGCTCGGGTTGGCGGCGCTGTTGTAATGGCGTCCGCCCGATCCCTTGTTTTCGGTATCGACCTCGCCGTGCGGTATCGCGGTCAGCTTGGGATTGGCTTCGTCGCCGGCGTTGCGGAAAAGGTTGAACTTCTCGCCGTCCGCGACCGCGACCGTGGCTCCATGGGGTAATTGCATACGTCAGGACTCCTGTTTCGAATGATCAATGCGTCGCGGGGCCCGCGGGTTGCAAGGCGCATTGTGCGACGATCTCGTACGAGCGCAGCCGCGCGTGAAAATCGAAGATTTGCGAGGTGATCATCAACTCGTCCGCACCCGTTCGCGCTACGAACGCCTCGATCGCCGCCTTTACCGTCGCCGGCGAACCGATCGCCGAGCACGACAGGACCCCATCGAGCATCGCCCGCTGATCGCGGGGGAGGCCGTCGGCGTAACCCTCGACCGGCGGCTTGAGCTTGCCCGGCTGCCCGGTGCGAAGCGCGACGAACGCCTGCTGCATCGAGCTTGCCAGCAAGGTGCCCTCCGCGTCGGTTTTCGCGGCAATCGCATTGAATCCCAGCATGACACAGGGCCTGTCGAGCTGTGCCGACGGGCGGAAGGTCTCGCGGTAGATTGCGATCGCTTCCATCATCGCGCCCGGAGCGAAATGCGAGGCGAAGGCGTATGGCAGCCCGAGCATCGCCGCGAGCTGGGCCCCGAACAGGCTCGATCCCAATATCCAGATCGGGATTTCGAGCCCCTCGCCGGGCACCGCGCGCACCCGCCGCCCCTCCTCGGCGGGTTTCAGATAGTCGATCAGCTCGACGACATCGCGCGGGAACTGGTTGGCGTCCGAAGCAAGGTTGCGCCGCATCGCATAGGCCGCTGCCTGGTCGGTCCCCGGCGCGCGTCCGAGACCGAGGTCGATCCGCCCGGGATAGAGGCTCTCGAGCGTCCCGAATTGCTCGGCGATCTGCAGCGGCGAGTGGTTAGGAAGCATGATCCCGCCCGCGCCGACGCGGATGGTCGCTGTCCCTTCGGCGACATAGCCGAGCGCCACCGAGGTCGCGGCGCTGGCGATCCCGGGCATCGAATGATGCTCGGCCATCCAGAAGCGATTGTAGCCGAGCCGTTCGCCATGCTGCGCGAGCGACCGCGCATTGCGCAACGCCTGCGCGGCGTCGCCGCCATCGACGATGGGCGCAAGGTCGAGGATCGAGAGAGGTATCATCGGATCGATATGGTGCGCCCGGCGGCGAAGGCCAGCGCCCGCGCTTGCGCTCGACCCTCTACCTCCTACATCGATGTATCGGGGCCATCCGCCTTCAGGGATCGAACGATGAGCGTAGCCTTCCGCCGCGAGAGCGACGACGAGCATAAGGAGCCGCGGTTCGAAATTCCGATACCGCCCGGCCCCAATCTCGTCACCGCGCGCGGCCTCATGCTGACCCAGGCCCGCGTCGACGCGCTCGAAGCCGATCTCGAAGGCGACGCGACTGCGGTTGAAGCCCGCAAGCGCGACCTTCGCTACTGGCGCACTCGGCTCGCGACCGCCGAGCTCACTCCCGCCTCCTGCTGCGAAGAAGTCGGTTTCGGAGCGCTCGTCCGCTATCGTCTGAACGGCGACGCCCGCAGCATCGCCATCGTCGGCGACGACGAGGCCGACCCCAACGGCGGCAGCATCGCCTTCTCGGCCCCGCTCGCGCGCGCGCTGATCGGCGCTGCGGTTGGCGAACGGGTCGATTTTAATGGTAAGGCCGAGGCGATCGAGATTCTGGGCATCGAACCCATCGAAGCCTGACCCCTCGCCGCGCGGCCCCCGCGCTAACCGAACGGATTCTAATGCCCTTTGCCCAATTGCCGCCGCGTCTCGGCGAAGCGCTCGCCGCGCAAGGCTATGCCGACCCGACCCCGGTCCAGGCTGCGGTCCTCGAACCCGATGCCGCGGGCCGGGACCTGATCGTCTCCGCGCAGACCGGATCCGGCAAGACCGTCGCCTTCGGCCTCGCCATCGCGCCCCAGTTGCTCGAAGCGAACGGCACGCTTCCCTACGCACTGCTGCCGCTAGCGCTGGTCATCGCCCCAACCCGCGAGCTCGCGCTCCAAGTTAGCCGCGAGCTCGCTTGGCTTTACGCCAAGGCCGGCGCCCGCATCGCCACCTGCGTCGGCGGGATGGACGCGTCGAAAGAGCGCCGCGCGCTTCAGGGCGGCGCGCACGTCGTCGTCGGGACCCCGGGGCGGCTTCGCGATCATCTCGAACGCGGCGCGCTCGACCTGTCGGCACTGCGCGTCGCCATTTTGGACGAGGCCGACGAGATGCTCGACATGGGCTTTCGCGAGGATCTCGAGGAAATTCTTGACGCCACCCCCACCGCGCGCCGCACCCTCCTCTTCTCGGCAACCATCCCCAGGCCAATCGTCGCGCTCGCCAAACGCTATCAGCGCGACGCGCTGCGCATCTCGACCGTCGGCGAGGACCGCGGGCATGGCGACATCGCCTATCAGGCGGTCACCGTCGCGCCCGCCGACATCGAGAATGCGGTCGTCAATCTGCTCCGCTTTCACGAGGCCGAATCGGCGCTCGCCTTCTGCGCCACGCGCGAGAATGTCCGCCGCCTGCATTCGAGCCTCACCGAACGCGGCTTCAACGCGGTCGCGCTGTCGGGCGAGCACAGCCAGAACGAGCGTAACCAGGCGCTGCAGGCGCTTCGCGACGGCCGCGCCCGCGTCCTCGTCGCGACCGATGTCGCGGCGCGCGGGATCGACCTTCCCAACCTCAGCCTCGTCATCCATGTCGAGCTTCCGCGCGACGCCGAAACCCTCCAGCACCGTTCGGGCCGCACCGGCCGCGCGGGAAAGAAGGGCACCGCGATCCTCATCGTCCCCTATCCGCGCCGCCGCCGGGTCGAGATGGTGCTGCGCGGCGCGCGTATCGCCGCCGAATGGATCGGAGTCCCGACCCGCGAGGAGATCGCCCGCGGCGACAGCGAACGCTTGCTTGCCACGTTGCTCGAGCCGGTCGAGGCCGACGACGAGGATCGCGCGCTCGCCGCCCGCCTGCTCGCCGAACGCAGCCCCGAGGATATCGCCGCCGCGCTCGTCCGCGTCCACCGCGCGCGCATGCCGAGCAGCGAGGAGCTTCTCGACGGCGCGGCCGCCCCCACCGCCCGTTCCGATGGCCCGCGCCCCGGCTTCGAGGACACGGTCTGGTTCCGCATGGATGTCGGCCGCAAGGACAATGCCGACGCACGCTGGCTGCTCCCGCTGCTCTGCCGCCGCGGCCACATCACCAAGAACGAAGTCGGCGCGATCCGCATCGCCCAGAACGAGACGATGTTCGAAATCCCGCGCGCCGCCGCCGGACGCTTCGCCGCCGCGCTCAAGCGCACTGCGGGGAGCGACGACGAGGGCGGAGTCCAGTTCGAACCCGCGGCGGGACCCCCTCGCGACGCCGCACGTCCCACGCGCATTGCCCCGCCCCGCCGCGACGCTCCGCCGCACGCGCAACGGCACAAGGCCAAGCCGAAATATCAGGCCCGGCCTACCAACCCGCGGTGAGCGTCACCATCCTGGTCGATGCCGACGCCTGCCCAGTCAAGGACGAGATATACAAGGTCGCGTGGCGGCACGACGTACCGGTGCGGATCGTCAGCAACAGCCATTTTCGCGTCCCCGCCTACCCGCTTGTCGAGCGGGTCGTCGTCGGCTCGGGCTTCGACGCCGCCGACGATTGGATCGCCGAGCAGGCGGATGCGCGAACGATCGTTATCACCGCCGACATCCTCCTCGCCGACCGCTGCCTGAAGGCGGGCGCGACGGTGATCGCTCCGACCGGCAAAATCTTCACACAAAGCTCGATCGGCGCCGCCGTCGCCACCCGCGCGATCATGGCGGACCTGCGCGCCGGCGGCGACATCGTCGGCGGGCCGGCGCCTTTTTCCAAGACCGACCGTTCGCGCTTTCTGCAGGCGCTTGACGAGGCCGTCGTCAAGCTCAAGCGCGCATCGACACTGCGCCCGCCACCCGATAACTCCGGCGCAGCCTTGAAGGACTGGCATTCATGAAAACCCGCGCCGCCATCGCCGTCGCTACGAACGCCCCGCTCGAGATTCACGAAGTCGATCTCGATGGCCCGCGCAGCGGCGAAGTACTGGTCGAACTGATGGCGACGGGGATCTGCCACACCGACGCGAACACGCTCGAGGGCAAGGATTCCGAAGGCATCTTCCCCTCGATCCTCGGCCATGAAGGCGCGGGCATCGTCCGCGAAATCGGCGCCGGGGTGACTTCGGTCGCGGTCGGCGATCATGTCATCCCGCTCTACATCGCCGAATGCCGGCAATGCCCGAGCTGCCTGTCGCGCAAGACCAATCTGTGCACTGCGGTGCGCGGGACGCAGGGCAAGGGGGTGATGCCCGACGGCACCAGCCGCTTCTCGCTGGGGGGCGAGCCCATCGCGCACTATATGGGCTGCTCGACATTTTCCAACTTCACCGTGCTTCCTGAAATCGCGCTCGCTAAGGTCCGCGAGGACGCGCCGTTCGACAAAATCTGCTACATCGGCTGTGGGGTCACCACCGGTATCGGCGCGGTGATCTGGACCGCGGGTGTCGAGCCGGGCTCCTCGGTCGCGGTGTTCGGGCTCGGCGGGATCGGCCTCAACGTCATTCAGGGCGCGCGGATGGCGGGGGCGACCCAGATCGTCGGGGTCGATCTCAACCCCGGCAAGCGCGCGATGGCCGAACAATTCGGGATGACCGACTTCATCAACCCCGACGACGTCGGCCGCGACCGCGTGGTCAAGGCAGTGATCGACGTCACGCGCGGTGGCGCGGACTACAGCTTCGATTGCACCGGCAATACCGACGTCATGCGCCAGGCGTTCGAGGCCAGCCATCGCGGCTGGGGCACCAGCGTCGTCATCGGCGTCGCTGAAAGCGGCAAGGAAATCTCGACCGTTCCGTTCCAGCTCATCACCGGCCGCACATGGAAGGGAACCGCGTTCGGCGGCGCCCGCGGCCGCACCGACCTTCCCAAGATCGTCGATTGGTACATGGACGGCAAGATCGTCATCGACCCGCTCATCACCCACACCATGCCCCTCGAGGACATCAACACCGCGTTCGACCTGATGCACAGCGGCGAGAGCATCCGCTCGGTGGTGCTTTACTGACGATGGACGCGCTGTCGGAGAGCAAGAGCCACGGCGGCGTGCAGGGCGTCTACCGCCACTTCTCCTCCGAAACCGGGACCGACATGACCTTCTCGGTCTTCGTCCCGCCGCAGGCCTCGGAACGAAAATGCCCGGTCGTCTGGTACCTGTCGGGCCTGAGCTGCACCCACGCCAACGTTACCGACAAGGGCGAATACCGCCGCGCCTGCGCCGATCTCGGGCTCATCTTCGTCGCTCCAGACACCTCGCCGCGCGGCGAGAACGTTCCCGACGACGACGCTTATGATCTGGGCCAGGGCGCGGGCTTCTATGTCGACGCGACCGAGCCGCACTTTGCCGCAAACTACCGGCTGTACAGCTATCTGAC
>Ga0136638_10000145_pt1 | contig 13197 bp, 9 predicted proteins | sample AntDrymUQ8582206_2_FD_104671 | JGI IMG/M metagenome (GOLD analysis project Ga0136638, IMG submission 104671) | Polar desert sand microbial communities from Dry Valleys, Antarctica - metaG UQ858 (22.06) | ecosystem: Environmental > Terrestrial > Soil > Desert | place: Antarctica: Dry Valley...
TCATAGTACTGGCGCAGCAGGGCCCGATTCAGCGCCTTCACGGCCGCCGGGTCGGCGAAGTCGATCGAGTCAGCGCTGAACTTGTTGGGCCGCACGAACAGGCCGAGCTCCGGGCTCACCTGCACCAGCCGCTCGAAGTCGTAGCGGGAGCGGTGCGGGTTGCGCGGGTGCAACTCGGCCTTTTCGGCGGCGGCGGCGGGAGAGCGCTTCATCGGGCGGGGGGCGTCGGCGCGGCGACGATACCAGTCCCCCGCGGACAATTGTCGCGCGGATCGCCTCAGGTCGGCGGACGGTCGCTGCGTTACTTCGGGATGATGGCGTTTTGCAGGCCGCCGCCGGTCATATCCGAATAGGTGTAGTGGTCGCCGGGGATGATGACCTGCTGCTTTTGATAGGTGTCCGGGTCGATGCGGTAGGCCCAGCCGCCGTAGTCGACCATCCACACGAAGCCGTCGACGTCGATGCTGATGCCGACGGGGTTGCTGCACTGCTCGAAGGTGTGAAACTGGACCACCGTCATCGTGTTGGAGTCGATCTGATTCATGCCGCAGCCGTGGGTGCCGCCGGCGTTGCTGGCGACCCAGACCATGCCGTCGCCGTCGACGGCGACGCCGCGGTGGTTCTCGTTGCTGCCGGGGATCTGGACGAAGGTCTCGGTCTTGGCGTCGAACATGGCGACCGGGCTGTTGTTGTAGGGGCCAAACCACGGGTTGCCCTTGGCGTCGACGGTCATGCCATAGAAGTTGATGCCGGGGGCCGGGTAACGCTTGACCTCGAGGGTGGTGGCGTCGATGCGGACGAGCTCCTGATAGACGTTGATCGTCCAGATGTAGTTGAAGCCGTCCGCGGCGGCGCCGTAGGGCGAGATCTGGCTGGTCCAGTTGTCGAGCGGGATCGTGGCGTCCTGCACGCCGGTGTCACCGTCGAAGCGGCCGATGATCGCGTGGCCGGGGGCGTCCATCCAGCCGACCCACACCTTTTGGTTCTCGTACTTGCAGGTGTCCTTGTTGAACTCGCCCGGGGCCCACGCGGTGCCGCGCGGGCCGCCGTTGTAACCGAAGGAGATCGGGTTGACGAGGGTGCTCCACAGCACGCACTCGTCGGTGCCCCACGGCAGCAGGTCGTCCTTGTTCTGCGAGGTCTGGATCATGCCGTCGCCGTTCTTGTCGACGCAGTCGTCCTTGGTCGCGGCGATCTTGGTCGCGGAGTAACCGGCCCGGTTGGTGACGACGACGAAGCGACCGTCGATGTTGACGGAGGTGCGCGAGGTGCTGGCGTTGGCCGGGTCGGCGTGCGCGTAGTAGCGGGCCTCCTCCGTCAGCGTCATCGTGTTGATCTTGGAGACGCTGCCCTGGGTGGTGTTGGCGACCCAGAGATAGCTGAAGTCGAAGGCGCCCATTTGACCGCCACACGGGTCGATCGCGCCGGTGGTGCCATCGGTGGTGCCGGGCTCGTCGGTGGTCGAGCCGGTGGCGGGGTCGGGGCTCGTGGTGCCCGTGCCGCCGCCGGTCAGCGAGGTCGTCGGCTCGCTGGTGGTCCCCCCCTGCGTGGCCGAGTTCGAGTTGCTGCCGTCGCTGGTGTTCGCGGTGCCGGTGCCGTCGTCGCCGGTGGTCGGTGTGGCGGTGGTGGCGGTGGTGGTGCCGGGCGCGGTGGTGCTGCCACTTTGGCCCGCGGTGCCGGAGGCCCGCCCATCATCGCCGCAGCCGGTGAACGCGATCGCTGCCGTCAGGAACCAAGGAGTCGTACGAGCCAAGTCCATGCGGCACGCTACCACGCCGCGGAGAGCGACGTTGCGCCGAGGTCCGTGCGATCGCGCGGTGCCACGGGCGCTCGTCGACAGGGTTCGCGCGCGTACGCGCGTTGCACCGCTGTACCGTAAGCGGCGACAATGCTTTCGTGAAAAGCGCCGACGAGCCGAAGGTCGAGCCGGCCCGAGCAGGTCGCTGGCAGGCGATCTGGGGCGAGGTGAAGTCGTTCGGCTTTCCCCGGGCGATGGCGTTCTGCGCGTGGGTGTTGCTGGTGGTCTCGACCTACGGATCGCTCAAGGGGGTGATCGGCGAGGGTGAGCTGACCCTGTTCGGTCTGGTGACGCTGCGGACCGTGCCGCTGTTGCTGGCCGTGCTGGTCGCGCTGCCCAACGTGGCGCTCTTCATCATCGCCCGCATGGTCCTCTATCGCTTCTCGCGGCGCAGCTTCGGTCTGGTGTTTCGCGGCGACGCAGGAGACGTGACGCCGGTGCCGGCGGCGGCGCGCGGGCAGGCGGAGTGGATGTGGATCTACGAGCGCAACCTGGCCCAGACGCGCTACGAGCTGGGCCTGCTGCCGCAGGTGGCGGTGTTCGGGCTGCTGTCGTCGGCGACGCTGGCGTTCTGCGTGCTCGGCATCCACCTGCCGGCGAGCCAGCTGTTCCCGAACCTGACCGAGGTGCCGACGTGGCACATCTGGGTCGCGTGGACGGTGCTGGCGACGGCGACGACGTCGTTCCTGCTGACGATCGGGCGCATCCTGGTGCGTATCGCCGGCAACGACGCGACGACTCGCACGTTCGCCAACGCGGCGCGCAGCTACGGGCTGTGTGTGGTCAGCGGCGGGCTGCTGGCGTGTCTGACGGTGTCGAACACGGACTCCGCGTCGGCGCAGATGAGCATAGCGATGGGCATCGCGGTCGGGTTGCTCGGGGACCGGGCGTTCCTGGCGGTGTCGAACCGGGCGGCGGCGCTGCTCGGGGCGGAGCCGGAGGTCGTCGACCGCAGCATAGATTTACGCATGATCGAGGGGCTCGGCGCGGAGGACATTCAGAGGTTGCAGGAGGAGAACATCGGCTCGTTGCACGCGCTGGCGTTCGTGCCGGTGCCGCGGCTGTTCTTCAACTCGTCGTTCAACTTGCAACGGATCTGCGACTGGCAGGATCAGGCGCTGCTGCTGATCTACGTCGGGACCAGCCGGGCCCGGGCGCTGCGCGAGTCGTTTCAGATCCGCGGGATCATCGACGCACAGCGCCTGGCTGGCCTGCAGGACACGCTTCCGGCCGACGTGTGGCAGCACCTCGTGGCGTGCATGAGCTTCCCGAGTGAGACGCACCTGCGCCAGCTGTTCGCGCGCATGCTGACGGACACGCGGGTCGACGAGCTGCGGGTCTATCGCGGCGCGGCCTTGCGGCTCGATCCGATCGCGCCGCCGCCCGAGCTGACGGCGCCGCCGCGGGCGCTCGGGGATCAGGCGCTCAGGGATTAGGCGCTCAGGGATGAGGCGGGCGGGCGTAGCGACTTGACGATCTGGTCGCGCATCCAGGCGTTGGCGGGGTCGTGGTGGACGCGCTCGTGCCACGCGAGGCTGATGTCGAAGGTGGGCACCTTGATCGGGAGGGGGACGATCCGCAGCGCGTGGTTGGCGACGATGATGCGGGCGACTCGCTCCGGCAGGGTGATGACGAGGTCGGTGGCGGCGATCAGGGCGGGGGCGAGGAAGAAGTGGGGGATCGTCAGCGCGATCCTCCGTTTGCCGTGGCCGAGCTCGGCGAGCGCGGTGTCGACGAAGCTGCCGGGGCCGCCGAGCGGCGCGACGAGGGCGTGCGGCAGGCGTAAGAAGGCCTCGAGATCGAGGCGGGCGCCGACCGGGTGACCCTGGCGAATTACGCAGACGAAGCGGTCGGTCAGCAGCTTGCGCGCGCGGATGCCGGCCTCGTCCTGCAGGCGCACGACGAAGCCCATGTCGGCGGTGCCCTCGCTGAGCTCCTGCACGAAGTTGCGGGTCGGCGGTCGCATGTGCAGGTCGACGCCCGGCGCCTGCACGCGGACGCGCTCGATGAGGGGCGGCAGCGCGAGCGCGGCGACGTAGTCGGTGGCGATGACGCTGAAGGTGCGCGCCGCGGTGCTGGGGTCGAAGGCCGGCGGCCGCCGCACGAGCGCGGCGAGCTCGACCAGCAAGGCGTGCAACGGTTCGCGCAGGGCCTCGGCCCGCGGCGTCAGCACGAAGCGCTGGCCGAGCCTGACGAGCAGGGGGTCGCCGAGCTGCTCGCGCAGGCGAGCGAGCGCGTGGCTGACGGCGGGCTGGGTGCGTCCGAGCAGCTCCGCGGCGCGGCTGACGTTGCGCTCGCGCAGCAGTACATCGAGCACCTGCAGCAGGTTCGGATCGATCGCCATGGTATCGGTCTTCTGCATGGTGCCGCGGTGAAGATATCATTCGCCTGCATGCGGTTGCCAGCCGCGGACGCGCGGGCGACTGTGCACATGCGCGCGTATATGCGGCGTGTGCATGGGGTGGTTGGATGCGCGCACGACGGCCGATGCGCGCTGTGGCCGAGATATCGGCGTGATACAACCGAGGGCTGGCAGAGGTCGTCATGAAGCGCTGGATCTGCCAGCGAGGCGGGCACGGGCTCGGGCACGGGGGCGACCGTGTCGGCGACGATGACGGAGGCGACGACGCCGACGACCGGCGGCAGCGACAGCCTCGGCGGCACGACGGAGGGCGCAGGCAGCGTCAGCGAGTCGGCGACGATGGGCTCGACGGTGCCGACGAGCGGGGCGACGCAGAGCGCGACGGAGGCCAGCGCGAGCGGCACGAGCGACTCGGCCGGCACGACCAGCGATAGCGGCGGCGAGCTCGGGTTTTGCGGCGACGACCCGCCCAAGGGCTTCGTGGGGCCGTTCGACGCGGCCTGTGCGATCGAGCCGGAGATCGGGACGTTCAATCCCGTGGTCGAGTGGACCAAGCAGACACTCGGTCGCCAGCGACGCTATCAACGACGGCGTGCCCCTCGAGGTCGTCGGCAAAATGCTCGGTCACAAGAACTACCGCACGACCCAGCGCTACGCGCACATCGCCGACACGGCGCTGCGCGAGGCGGTCAACCGGACGAGCAGGAAGATCGTCCGGGTCAGTCACGGCAGGACCGCGAAGGGACCGAGGACGGGCCCACGCGAAAAGCGCTGAGGTATTGTCGACCCGGCAAGTGTTCGCAGGCTTGCTGGTGAATCGAGAGAGGGCGACGGGCCGCTTTGAACGGCACCTCCCGCTGCTCTTCGAGCTCCCGCACGGAGGTGGGCCGGCAGCCAGCGCAGGATGGCGCGGCCCGGAACAGGGTATGCGCGACGCGGGTCTTGCGGCGGATATACGCCTATCGGGAAGCAGCTCGGAGTTGCTCCCACCCCACCAACTCTTGTGGCAGGCGGCGTCCTGCGGCCAAGAGTGCGCCCACCGGGGCCCGCAGGTGTTCAGGTAGCCACTGCAACGCGAACTGTGGGATGCATGGCTCGACGTCCGGAAGGTCGAGCCCGGTCCCGCGGGCGAGCAGGAGCTCGTACCAGCGCGCGGCGGCGACGAGCGGCAGGTCGCCGAGGATCCGGGCGGCGGCCGCGGGGATCTGCAGGCCTTCGCCGTCGAGGTCGCCGAAGTAGTGGATCTCGAGTGCATGGAGGCCGAGCGTGATGCGGGCAAGGTCGTCGAGCATGCCGGCGAACGCCTTGCCGCCGCCGTACACGACGCCGAGGTAGGCGCCTTCGCGGGCGTTCCAGCGGCGGAACGAATCGTAGGTGTGCAGGTTCTCGAGCACGAGGAGCGCGGTGGCTCGATCGTCGGGTCCGGCCTCCCATACGATCGGGACCGGGACCTCGCGCAGGCGCAGGAGCTGATGGACCTGGCCGATGCGACGAAACACGCGAGAGCGCAGCAGGCTGTCGAGGCGCTTCTCGTCGCCGAACAGTTCGACGGAGCGCTCGCGCACCGGGACCGGCTCGCGCTGGCGGCCGCCCGCGGCGAGGAATCGATGGACGGCGAGCAGGTCGCGTAGCATGTCAGGGGCGATCCGCGGCTCGTCGATGAGCAGCGCGAGCTCGGCCGGCCAGGGGATCATTCGGTGGTCGATCGGCGGGCCCGCGGGTCCGGACGCTGTGAGCAGGATCCACATCGGCAGCGCGGGCGCGGGCGTGCGGTCCCACAGCGAGTCCACGCGCGGCAGCTCGAGGTGCCCCTGATCGCGGAGGCGGAGGAGGTAGCCGGCCAGGGCCTCGCGGCCGCGATCGCTGTACTCGATCGCCAGCGTGGTGCGAAACACATCCCAGACGTCGGCGAGCGCGAGCCGCCGGCGCCTGCCGGCGGACTCGCGCAGGGCAGCGAGCAGCACCTCGGCTGCGCTCACGCCGTCCTCGCGTGGAGTCGCACGCCCTCGACGGCGTCCTCGTCCTCGGTGACGTGCAGATCGCCGGTGCGGCGGTCACGGTGCGAGTTGCGCAGGCGGATCGTATTGGGGAGCACGGCGATCGCGTCGAGGTCCTCGACGCCGGTGGTATAGACCAGCTGGACGCCCATCTTCTGGGCGATCGTCCGCTGCATCTCGAGCAGGGCGCGGCTCGAGCAGGTGCCGATCGGGTTGTCGAGGATGAGGGTGCCGGCGTCGGCGACGGCCCGGCCCCGACCGCGGCGGCGGGCCCGGATCTGGACGATCGTGCAATACAGCAGGATCGCCGCGGTGAGCTGCTGGCCGCGGCTGAAGGTGCTCAGCTGCTCGACCGGGATCGGGTCGGGCCGGAGCACGGCGTCGGGCTTGAGCACGGTGACCTTGAAGGCGTCCTGGCGGCCGCCGACGAGCTCGAAGATCGACTGACGGACCAGATTGAGGGCGTTGGGCACGGTCGCCGCGTCCATGAGGCGGTCGATCAGCGGGATCATGCGGGCCTGTTTGTCGGCGTCGCCGTCGGGGATCTGGAAGTCGACCCGGAGATAGCTCCGACCGCCCCACGACCCGAGCGTCTCGGGCAGCACGCTGGCGCGGGCCGCCTGACGCAGGACATGCGCGGCGTCCTCGCCGAGACCGATGAGGTTGGTGATCAGGATCCTCCGGTGATCCTCGAGCTCGGCGATCGCCGCGCCGAGGATCTCCCGCGCCTTCTCGAACTCGTCGACGAACTTCGCGGCGTCGGTGGCGAGCTCGCTGACCTCGGCCCGCAGCCGGTCACGGGCCTGGTTCTTGAGGCCGGCGAAGCGCTCCTCGGCGGCGAGGCTGCGCACGGCCTCACCGCAGGTGCGCACCTGCGTGGCGGTGCGCTCGTTGGTGGTGCGGGCGTCCTGGAGGGTCCTGCACAGGTCGTTGGCGGTGCTGCGGACGGCGTCATCGTCTTGGGGCAGCACCCGCGGCGGGCGCTCGGCGAGCGTGCCGGCGACGAGGCGCAGGATCTCGAGGATGCCGGCGTGCGCCTCGCGGCGGGCTTCGAGCTGCTTCACGGTGTCGTCGAGCGTCTGCGCCTCGCCGCGCCAGCGCTCTTCTGCCATCGACGCGACCTGGGCCTCATCGCGGAGCTGCTGCACGAGCGTCTCGGCCGCGTCGCTGGTCGTCGGGAGCTGGCGGTCTTTTGGGAGGTCGTGCGCGTCGCGTCTGCGCTGGAGCTCGGTGACCGCCTTCTGGGCGATGTCATGGGCGATGGCCGCTCTGGCGTGCTCGTGGCGGGCCGCGGCGAGGGTGGTCTGCCCGCGTACGAGCTGGCCGGGGAGATCGCCGCGAGAGAGCGCGCGGCGGACCTCGTCCTCGGCGAGGCCGCGGGTGAGCTGATCGGTGTACGTGGCGCGCACGCCCTGGAGGCTCTTGTGCAGTTGCTCGAGCTCCCACTGGAGACGGTTCTCGCTGGTCTTCTGCTCGTAGCTGGCGAGCAGTTGCTGATAGAGCGCCTCGGCCTCGGCGACGGCCGGCGCGTCCTCCGGTTCATCGGCGGCGTGGTAGGCGACCGCGTCGATCTGCCGGCGGAGCGCGGCTCGCTGGCGCCCGAGCTCGTCGAGCCGCTGCTGGGCGTCGTGCGTCCTGTCATTGGCCTGCACGATGACCTGGGTGAGCTCCTCGAGGCGACGGCCGAGGTCGTCCGACTCCCGCTGCATTCGCTCGAGCTCGTCGTTCCAGCTCTGAAAGTGACGCTCGTACTGGTCGATGAAGCGGGACACGCGATCGGCTTGGGCCCTGGCCGTCATCCCGTCGTTGTTGGCGACCTGTTGCTCCGCGAGCGCAGTCTTGATGTCCGTGTCGAGCTTGCCGAGGCGCTCCTGGGCGTCCGCGAGCCGCTCGGCGAGCTGCTCGGCCTGGCGGACGAGCGAGGCGAGCGTCGACTCCTGCTGATCGAGCTTGCCGCCGCCCCAGGCGGCGAGCCAGCGGGTCAGGTCGTCGGCGGCGGCGGTGCAGGTCTGCTCGCGGCGCCGGAGGTTCTCGACATCCTGACGGCGGACCTCACTCACCTCGGTGAGCTCGTGCCGGCGGACGTCGGCCGCGCTGCGGTCGAAGGTGGCGGGATCGGGCGAGAGCACGCACGCGGCGGCCTCGACGGGCTCCGGTTCACGCACCCACGTCACCTGGATCGGCGCACGCAGGCGCATGTCGGTCGCGTTGAGGGTTCGGGCGATGGCGACGCCCTCCTGGCCCAGGACGATGACACCGGCGTGGCGGGCGGGGTCGTGGGCGATGCGCTGGCGGATCTCGGCGCTGGAGTGGTTCTCGGCGAGATGGCGCAGGCCGGCGTGTGCGGCGACCTTGCGCTCCCGCAGCGAGCGCACGACCTCCTCGACGTCGCGCGTCGGCGGCAGGTATCCGTCGCTGCGCAGGGCGGCGAGCGAGCGCTCGTCCTCGGCCGCGTCGACGCCGAGCTCGAGGATCCGGCGGCGGGCGTCCTCGGCCTGCTGGCGCAGCAGGTGCTCGAGGCGGGGCTGCTCGAGGTCAGCCTCGTCGACGCCCTGGATCTCGCCGAGGATGGGTGTACGCCGCAGCCGGTCGCGCCACACCAGCGCCTGATCGAAGGTCGCGCGGGCGGTCTTCGCCTGCGCCTCGATCTGTCCGCGCTCCGTGGCCAGCGGCGGCACCGTGGCGGCCAGGGCCTGCCGCTCCCGCGTCCGCTGCTCGTGGCGCTCACCGGCCTGCTGGGCGCGCGCGTCGGCCTGCCTGCCGCGCTCCTGCCAGCGGGTCAGCGCGTCCTCGGCCTTCTCATAGCTGTCGAGCGCACCGTCGCGGGCCAGCGTCTCGCGCGCGTGCTCCCGATCCTTGAGTCGCACGCGCTGGCCGCGGATCTCGGCCGTGAGCGCGCCGCTGCGGGTGTCGCCGCGACTCTTGTCTTCGCGTAGCGCCTGCTCGGCCCGCTTGCACTCGTCGCGGTGCGTCGCGGCCTCCTGCGCGTGCTCGGCGAACAGCTCGTCGCCGCGGTGGAGCGCCAGCCGCAGGCGAGAGCCCGCCTGCTCGAGCGACTGCTTGAGCGGGACGAGCTCGCGCATGCTGCGGTCGAGGGCGACCTGCTTGGCGGAGGCCTGGGCCGTCAGCGAGTCGACCTGCTCGAGGGTCTGTGCCGCCTCGATGGTATGCACCTGGCGCTGCACGAGCGCCTCGGCGTCGCGCGCATGCGTGAGCATCGCCTCGGCCTCCTGCTCGCGCAGGCGCACGGCGTGGCGGTCGACCCCGCCGGCCCAGCGGCGCTTGAGGTCGGCCTCGTTGCTGGCGAGGCGGGCCCGCTCCTGGGCGTCCGCGTGGGCGCCGCGGCGCTCGACGGCTCGGCGCTCGAAGCCGTCGATCCGCTGACGCAGGCCCGCGGCGGTGCCGGCGGCCGTGTCGGTGGTCTCGGCGAGGTGCCGGCGCGCGGCGTCGTGCGAGTCGACCGCGGCGACGAGCTCGCGCAGCGGCGGCAGGGCGGCGTCGAACAGCTGACGCTCGAGCAGGAGCACCGGTCGCTGCTGCAGGCGACTGCGGAAGGTCTCGAGGTTGGTGGACAGCTCGCTGGCCTTGTCGAGGTCCATGGCGAGCTCGAGGAAGAAGTCGACGAAGGCCCGGGCGTCGCCGAAGCGGAAGCTCTCGTCGGCGGCGCCCTCGCGGGTGTTCATCTGGATCTGCACCTTCATGAGGTCCGGATCGAGGCCGAGCTGGCCGAGGTGCGCGCGCCAGGTCGACGCCGCGTCGGTGTACATGACCTCGAGCGCGGGGCTGCGGCTCTTGTGACCGGCGAGCCACTCGCGAAACGCCTCGAAGGAGCCGACCGGCTCGCGCAGGCCGCGGATCGGCAGGTCGTCGAAGCCGAGCTCGACGCTGGTGCGGAAGCCAAACAGCAGCTTGCGCAGCTTCGACTCGTCGGGCGATCGCTGCAGGCCCTTCCAGCTGAGCACCTGGCCGAGCACGTGGACGTGGCTGGGCGTCGTGCCGAACATGTCCATCCGCGGGGCGAGGTCCCACTCGCTGACGACGAACGCGAGGTCGCCGTCCTTGACATAGTCGGCGAGGCGGCGGCTCTTGCCCTCGGCGGCGGAGCCGAGGAAGTCGCGTGCACCGGGCCGCAACAGCGAGAAGAACAGGTTGAGGATCGACGACTTGCCGCCGCCGTTGCGCAGCCACAGCACGGTGTCGACACCGGTGCCATTGTTCTCGCCGCGCAGGTCGAGGGTGAGGGGGGACAGACGCGCGTCGCGGTGGCCGATCGACGCGAAGTGGAGGCGCATGAGGCGGGCCATGATCGTTACTCCTGGGAAGCGGTGTCGCGGGCGCCGGGGCGGGCGCTCTGAATGAGGGTGAATGCGTCGTGCGCGGCGAGCTCGCGCACGTGGATGCGGTAGGCGGCGAGCGCCTGCCAGGTGCCGCCGTCGTCGTCGGACATGCGGCGGACGAGGCCGCCCTTCTCGAGCACCTCGAGGGCGTAGTCCACCATGCCGAACAGGGTGTTGGCGGTGCGTCGACCATCCGGGGTAGCGCGGGTCTCGGGGCGCTGAAGGATCGCCCGCCACGCCTCACGAAGCTCGGGCGAGCCGAACTCGGGGTCGTGCTGGCTGCGGCGCTGCAGCTCCTCGCAGCGCGCGGTGATGTAACCGACGACCTTGTTGGTCGTGAAGCGTACGCCTGCGCTGTCGTCCGAGACGGCGAGGTCCTGCGCCGTTGGGAAGCACCACGCGGCGATCGCCAGTTGGACCAGGCCGTGGCACATGCGGTCCTCGACGCTCAGCCCGCCCCGGCGATAGTCACTCAGCTTGTGGACGAAGGGCCCGTCCTCATCGGCGCCGAGCACGATGCCCTGCGGCGTGAACCCGAGGACCGCGAGGTGCAGGCCGCGCGCCACCGTATCGGTACATTGACGCATCGCGGCGTCGGTCCGGTAGCGCTCGATGAGCTGGGCGTAGGCGGGCTCGCGCGCCGGCTTGAGCCCGGGGGTCAGTCCGAACGCGACCAGGCGCGCGGCGGACTCGATGGCTTCGATGTGGAGGGGGGTCATGGGCGCGTGTCCTGTCGTTTGCAGAGGATGAGGTCGTCGCCGAAGAAGTCGGGATCGATGAGGGGTCGGCCGCTGGCGGCGACGTCGAGCCAGCGGCCGAGCGGGTCGCCGGGGTTGCCGAACACGGTCAGCAGGCGGAGTCCGAGCAGCCGAAGCAGTCGTGACTCCACGCCGTCCGTGCGCAGCTCGACGAGCCAGGATGATAATGTCTGCTCACCCGGCGGGAGGCTGGTGAGCAGATCGGCGACGACGGCGTGGTCGTCGGCGGCGAAGTAGTTATGATCGGTGTCGATCGTCTCGAGGTCGGTGTGATCGGGTGTCACGTCGGCGTCCTCGGTGGCGCGCCGCGGGGCGAGCAGCTTGTCGATAAGAGTCCCCAGGCGGAGCTGTGGTGGCGGCCTGGGCGGCTGGAAACGGGCGAGAAGGCTGTCGACGAGGTCGGCGAGAACGCCGGTCGGCAGTTCGAGAGCGGCGCGGAGGACGTCAGCCTCGAGGTCGGGATACGAGGCAGCGAGGCGAGGACGAAACACCTGGCGGTCCTGCTCGCGCAGGTAGTCCTGGTTGGCGGGAATGATGCGACCGTGCAGCTGCATGTGCCGGCGGTAGCACTCCTCGACGGTGTCACGCAGGCGGGCGAGCTGGGCCGCGTCGCCCTCGCTGGCGACGTCCTGGCGGGCCTCGATGCTGCGCAGCAGATCCTGGTCGTGGCGCTGGCGCTCCTCGAGGTGGGTCCGTGCGCCGGCGAGGAACCCGAGCACCTCGTGGATCCAGTCGACCTGGGAGACGTCGCGGCGCGCGGTCTCGAGGTAGCCCTGGATCTTCTGCTCGTACTCGAGGCTGCGCATGCGATAGCGCGTGGCGGTGCGGACCGCGTCGGCGATGAGGCCGCGGTGGATCTGCGAGCGCAGCACCGCCTCCTCGGCGATCTGGGCGTCCTCGACCGGATACTCGAGCATGCCGGCGTAGATGTTGATCGCCTCGGTCGTCGCCCGGAGCACGATCGTGCCGTCGCCGAGCTCGGACTCGCGGAGCAGCCGCAGGCTGATCTCCCGGTGGACCACGCGGTCGCCGTCGAAGGCCACGTAGCGCTCGCGGAACTCGCGTCGGCGGTCGCGCCGGCGGGCACACGGGGACGACGGGAGCTCCCTAGTTTTCTGGATGACATCGTTGAGCTCGCGCGCCGCGGCGCGCCGGAGGCGATCGGCTCCCCCGCGGAGATCGCCGCGCGGATCGGGAAGGCCCTGGGCAAAACACCGCGTTCATCGCGGGCTACCTATGCGCTCCTGGTACTCCTCGAGAAGCACGGCGGCGATGCCAAAAGCTGGACGCCGGTATCGCGTCCCTCCCCACATCAATGGCAGGTCCACAGCAGCGATCTCGCCAATGCAGAGACCGACGTGGCAGAGAGGCTGCTGACGCGGTGGCCGGCGTTGCAAGCCATGCTCGATGGCGACGACACGCCGGTATCCGACGAGGAGGTCACGCGCATGGAGATCCGCGGCGGCCGGGGCGGAGCTCGCAGCATCGTCAAGAAGCGCAACGAAGCCCCCTACCTATTCGACGTTGCGTTCTCGCAGGAGTACGAGCTGAGGCTCGAACGCGAGAGACAGCTACTCCGTGTTCGCGCAGAGAACGCTGAAGCAAGCGCTCTACACCGTGACGAGCTCGACGCGCTGCGACGACAACTCGACCAGGCACGGGCGGAGAATGTCCAACGTGCCGAGCACGAGTTGGACCTCAACACCCGCATCGAGCGCGTCCAGCAGCGAACGATCCTCAGGATGGAGCAGGTCTCCGCGCTGGCAACCGCCGCCGCGACTGGCATCCGCAACAAGGATCTCGTTGTGCGATTCATCGAGGCCGTGGGCCGCGGGGACTGGCCCACTGTCGGAACGCTGCTCTCTCACGACGTCAGCCTGCACGACGGAGCGAACACGGTTCGCGGCGTGGCAGGGGTCCTACTCCGCTTGCAGACGATCCAGGA
>Ga0136638_10000146_pt1 | contig 13189 bp, 7 predicted proteins | sample AntDrymUQ8582206_2_FD_104671 | JGI IMG/M metagenome (GOLD analysis project Ga0136638, IMG submission 104671) | Polar desert sand microbial communities from Dry Valleys, Antarctica - metaG UQ858 (22.06) | ecosystem: Environmental > Terrestrial > Soil > Desert | place: Antarctica: Dry Valley...
CGATACGACCACGCAGGGCAGCGACTCGCAGAGCGGCACCACCTGCGAGGGCGACTGCCCGACCACCGGCGCGACGACCGATGTCACCGCGACCGCGACCTCGACCCCGGGCACGACCGGCACCACCGACGCGACCACGACCACGGCCACGACCACGGACACGACCACGGACACGACGGGTCCGGTCAGCGCGAGCGAGACGGGCACGACGGACGGCACGACGGGCACGCCCTGCGAGGGCGCGGAGTGTTGCGGCAAGGCGGAGGTGTACTGCGGGGAGGTGTGTTGCGCGCTCGGGGAGGTGTGCAACTTCACGAAGTGCGAGCAGCCGGGCGCGGTATGCAAGCAGGGCGAGTGCGGCGAGGGTCTGTTCTGCGACTTCACGCTCGGCGAGCCGGTGATGATGCCGGACCCGAACTGCATGGGTGGCGTGGTCGAGCCGACGGGCAAGTGTCTGAGCAAGCCGCCGCTGTGCGGCCCGAACGACCCGCCGCAGGACCCGAACGACCCCGAGTGCCTGCAGAGCTGCGAGTACGACCCGGGGGGAGGCTTCAACCCGACGCTCAAGTTCTCATGGGGCGGCAAGCTCGACCCGCCGACGATCAGCGACATCATGATGACGCCGGTTGTGATCGAGCTCGACGACGACGACTGCGACGGTCAGGTCACCGAGCGCGACATCCCGGAGATCGTGTTCTCGACGTTCACGAGCGGGCAGTACGGGAGCAATGGCTCGCTGCACGCGATCTCGATCGAGGACGGCGCCTTTGTCGACAAGTGGAATGTGCTCGCGGGCGTCATCAACCCGACCAAGCAGCTGGCCGCGGGCAACTTCGACGGCCAGCCCGGCAACGAGGTGGTCGGCTGCGGCGTCGACGGCAAGGTGTACGCGGTCCATGGCGAGGACGGCTCGAAGCTGTGGACCAGCGCGGTGGCGCTGACCTGCTTCATGCCGTCGATCGCCGACATGGACGCCGACGGCCAGCCGGAGGTCATCGTCGAGGGCGCGATCCTCGACGGCAAGACCGGCGCGGTCAAGGTCACCTTCAACCCGGTCCTCAACAGCTCGTTCATCGTCGCCGACCTCGACGGCGACGCCGCGCTCGACGTGATCACCTCGAGCCGCGGCTATCATGCCGACGGCACCCTGTTCGTCGACACCAAGCTGGCCGACCAGAGCAGTTTCTACGGAACGCAGGACTGGAAGAGCCCGTGGCCGGCGATCGCCGACTTCGACAAGGATGGCGCGCCCGAGGTGATCGTCATCGACAACCTCAACCACGCGCTGTCGATCTGGCGCTACGACGCGATGTTACCGGGCAAGTTCGCGGTCGTGCGCGCGCCGGTCGACATCAACGGCGCCCTCAACCCTGCCCTGTGCGCGCCGGGTTCGTGGGGCAATACGCACGGCGGAGGGCCGCCGACGGTCGCGGACTTCGACGGCGACGGCACCCCGGACGTCGGCACCGCGGGTGGCATCGGCTACGCGGTGTTTAGCGGCAAGAAGCTGATCGACACCAACGTCGCCGGACCCCAGACCTTTCTGTGGATCAAGCAGACCACGGACTGCTCGTCGGCCTCGACCGGCAGCTCGGTGTTCGACTTCGACGGCGACGGCAAGGCCGAGGTCGTGTACTCCGACCAGAACCGCCTGCGCATTTATGAGGGCCCGACCGGCAACGTCCTGGTCGAGCGCTGCAATACCACCGCGACCCTGATCGAGTACCCGGTGATCGCCGACGTCGATAACGACGGCCAGGCCGACATCGTCGTCATCTCGAACGCCTACGGCAAGGGCAACCCGGGCATCGCCTGCGTGGAGAACGGCATCAACGGGCAGTCGGGCGTGCGCGTGTTCGGGGCCGCGGCCGGCAAGTGGGTGCGCACGCGTCGGGTCTGGAACCAGCACGCGTACAGCGTCACCAACGTCGAGGAGGACGGGAGCATTCCGGCGGTGCAAAACCCCAACTGGAGCACCCCGGGGCTCAACAACTTCCGCCAGAACAAGCAGCCCGACAGCGAGTTCGGCGCGCCCGATGCGATCGTCTCGATCGCGCCGCTGTGCCAGGACAACACGTATTCGCTGGTCGCCACGGTGCGTAACGTCGGTGAGGCGGCGCTGCCCACCGAGGTCATCGTCGGCTTTTATACCGGCGAGCCGCTGACCGGCACCAAGGTCGGGGAGCTGATGACCAGCAAGGCCCTCTACCCGCTCGAGTCGGAGATCCTCGTGCTGCCCTTCGACGCCGCGCCCGACGACGTCAAGGATGGCATCATCAACATCTACGCGGTCGTCGATGACACCGTGGTCCCGCATCCCACGTGGACGGAGTGCCGCATCGACAACAACGTCGGCACGAGCACCGGCAAGTGCCTGGTGCCGAACTGAGCCGTCTCAGCGCCCTGGCGAGGTGACGGAGGGCGTCACCGGCCCCGCGGACATGGAGGTCTGCGAGGCGCCGCCGCGCCGGCGCGGCCGCGACGCGGCGGTATACCACCATGCCACCGCGGTGACTGGGACACTGAGCAGCCACGACAGCGCGAGCACCTGCGTCGGCGCGCCCATCTCGCACACCAGCACGAGCGCGCCGAGCAGCACGGGCACGTTGATCAGCACCAGCGGCGCGCGCAGGAACACGGCCATGGTCACGTAGGCGGTGACGAAGCACAGCGACTCGGTGACCGTCATGTCCAGCATCGACAGCCCGGCGCGCCACGAGAAGAAGCGCGCGACCAGGCTCATCGCGGGCATGGCGACGCCGAAGTTCACGTAGACCCGCTGGAGGGGCTCGCGGTAGCGGGCGCGCAGGACCGGGAGGGCGGCGAGGGCGACCAGCGCGATCAGCAGGCCGAAGCGGGTCATCGAAGCCGGCGTCACTTCGCCCGGGTCCCAGAGCACGTTGACCGCGACGAACATGGCGAGGCCGGCGGTCGTGATGACCCACGCGATGCTCCCGCCGGCGCGCGCCTGGCCGCGCGCGTCGACCTGTCCGCGCGCGGCGTCGAGGATCTCGAGCAGCGCGGTCATCGTCGGCCAGCGAGCTTCCGGTTCGGCGGCGAGACCACGCAGGACCGCGGCGGGGATCGTCGTGGCGAGCTCCGGGCGCGGCGGGGGCGGCTCCACCTCACCCTGCGTCACGGCGGCCATCAGCTCCGGCATGGTCGAGCCGGCGAACGGCCGCCGGTCGTACAGCGCCTCGTACAACGCGACGCAGAAGCCGAATTGATCACTGCGTGCGTCGACCGGGATGCCCATGAATTGCTCGGGAGACATGTACGCCGGGGTCCCGAGCAGCGAGCCCGTGCGCGTCAGCGGCGAGCTCAGCAGGTTGGCGTCGCTCATGCGCGTGACGGAGATGTCCGCGGGGACAGGCGCGTCGCGGCGGTTGTCGGCGCGTGCGAGTCCGAAGTCGAGGACGCGCGTGCGCCCGTCGGCGCCGACGATCACGTTGCCGGGCTTGAAGTCGCGGTGGACCAGGCCACGCGTGTGCGCGACCTCGAGTCCACGACCAGCCTGCACGAACACGTCGAGGATCGCACCGAGCTCACGCGGCTCGGCCAGCCACTCCGAGAGGGTCGGACCCTCGACATACTCCATCGCCACGAACACCCGGTCGGCGTAGGTCCCGACCTCGTAGATCTGGACGACGTTCGGGTGCGACACACGGGCAAGCGCCTGCGCCTCACGCATCAGGCGAGCCGTGTCATCACCGTGGATCAGCTTGAGCGCGACGCGTCGCTCGAGCCGCTCGTCGTAGGCCGCGTAGACGACCCCCATGCCGCCCTCGCCGAGCTTGCGCAGCACCGCGAAGTGACCGATCAAGCGGGCCTCGAGCGGCTCGGCCGGCGCCACCGACACGCCGACGACTGCCCCGGCTGCCCCGATCGTGGCCGCCGAGTCCCATGCCGGCGGCGACCGCAAGGTCGGCTCGAGTATGGCGCGCGGGTCCACCGGCCGAGATTAACATGCGGGAGGTCGGCGGAGCGTTCGCTCGCACCGACGTGCGTACTCGCGCGAAGCACCGCCGCGAGCGGGTGCACCTCGGTCAGCGCTGGCCGCACAGGCGTTCGGCGAGCTGGCGTTCGTACAGCGACTCGGGCACCAGGCCCGGCTTACCGGTACCCTCGATGTAGCCCTCGGGTTGCGCGAACGGGGCCGGCTTGTCGCCGGTGAACTCGCCCGCGCCGCCGATCGCGTAGTTTTGCGCGGTCGGTGGCTTTTGGATCGCGCCGACGCCGGTGCTGGTGTCGTAGTTCCAGGCGACCGAGTGTGCCGACGCCCAGCCGTGTCCAGTGCCGTAGTCGCCGCGGCTGTACAGCCCGAGCACGACCATGCCCTCCTTATTCGGCGCGCTCTCGACGATGTTGTCGTAGAGCATGCCCATGCTCCACCGGCGGTGGCCCTCGCTCGACGCGTTGGCCCCGGTCGAGGTCGAGCGGTGGAATACGACGCCCGAGGTCCAGGTCGTGCCGTTGGAGACGTAGTGGTGGCGTCCGCCGTTCGCGTGGCAGCCGGTGAACAGCACCTGCTGGCCGCCGCTGGCGTCGAAGTTGTACATGCGCTCGCCCGTGATGATGCCGACCGGGTCGAGCCCGCGGCTGTCGGAGACCGTCACCTGCGTGCCGGTCTGCACGGTGACGGCGGCGAAGCCGAAGTGCAGCGCGGTGAAGCGGCGGACCCAGCCGTCCTCGACGCCGCGCATGGCGATCGCGGTCCAGGCGTGATCCTCGTCCTCGCCGCCCTTGGTGACGATATCGACGCGCAGGTCCTCGACGCCGACCTCGGTGGCGAGGCCCTCGCGGTCCAGCGCGTAGATGTACGACTGCGCGAGCGAGCGGTCGAGGTGGTTGAACACGGGTGCGTCGATCGTCAGCTTCGGGCCGTCGATCGCGAGGACCTGGCGCTTGAACACGATCGGCTGCGAGCCGGCGGTCCACGGGCCATCGCTTTCGGTGGCCCCATGGTCGACCGCCGCGAGCCACTCAGCAGTGCACGGATGCACGATCACCACGTGGTCGCCGACCGCGAAGGCGCCGGGGTCGGCGACCTCGAGCTCGCGCTCGCCGATCGCAACGAGGTCGCTGACGATGTCGGTGCGCGTGCCCGGGACCTCGGGCTCCCACTTGTTGTTGTCGCCGCTGCCGACGACGATAACGATGCGCTGGTGCGGCGTGTCACCGGCGGCCCGCAGGATCGTGTTGTTCGTCGCGTCCTCGCCGTCACCCGCGCCGCGCAGGACCACGCCGCTGTGCCGCAGCTCGACGGTGCCCGCGATGTCGTAGGTCCCGGGCGCGAGCACGACGGCGCCGCGCAGGCCGTCGGGTCCGATCGGCAGCAGGCCGACGTCGTCGATCGCGTCCTGGATCTGCTTGGTGTCGTCGCCGTCGATCGGGGCCAGCTCGATCGCCGCCGGCACGTCGGGGATCGGCGCCTCACCGCGGTGGTAGCCGGCGTAACTGAAGTCAGGGATGCGGTTGCCCCCGGCGTCCGCGACGTAAGTGAGCGCGTCGTCGGCACCGACCGGGACGATCTCCGAGGTCCAGCTCCCCGGCGGCTGATCGAGCGGCGGGGGACACTGCGCCGCGCCCGTGGTGGTGTCGTCGCCCGTGCTGTGTTCGCCGGTGTCGGGGCCGCTGCTGGTGACGGTCGGCTCACTCGTCGACGTGGTCGTGGTGCTCGCAGCGGTGGTCGTCGCGGTGCTCGAGGTGGTCGGCTCGACCTCGCCGCTCGAGCTCGTGGCGTCGGTGGTCGCGCCGGTCGCCATCGTCCCGTCACCCGTGCTGCTCATGGCCTGGGTGCTCGCGCCGGTGTCCGTGGCGCCCTCGCCGTTGCAGGCAACAATAGCGACGAGGGTGGTCAGAGCAGTGAGCAGTGAGCTCTTACGCGAGTGAAGCGGGGTCGCCATCGCGGCACCGTAGCGAGGCCGGCCTCGGGGCACAAGCCGTCGGCCGATGCCGCGTCGACGACAACCTCGGCGAGGTCCGCTTCGCCGGGGAACTGCTTGCAGGTTCCTGTGGCCCCGGAGCGTCAAGAACCCTCGCGTCGCCGCTCGGAGACGTCTCAGCGATTGGCCTGAAGGACCCGCGGGTCGAGGGGTGCGTGCTCACCGAGCGCCCGCTGGACCGCCTCATGCGTGGTGAAGCTAAACTTGTCGGCGCCGAATTCGCTCTGAAGTCCGGAGCGCGCGAGGATGTCGCGGACCGGGCCGGTGACGGAGGAGAGGTAGAGAGCGAGTCCACGGTCGGCCAGTGTGCGACGGACCTCGCTCAGCGCGGTCAAGGCGGAGATGTCGACGTCGTGGATCCCGCTCGCGTCGAGCACCACCGCGCGCACCGGCGTGGTCGCCTCCTCGATCAAGCGGAGCAACGTCTCCCGGAGAAACGCCGCGTTGGCGAAGTAGAGCTGCGCGTCCAGGCGCACCAGCAGCAATCCCGGTACCGGCACCGCGTCCGCGAAGCGCTCCTGGTTGCGGTAGACGGTCGTACCCGGGAGCCGGCCCAGTACAGCGGTGTGCGGCCGCGTCGTCCGCATCACGAACAGCACCAGCGAGAGCAGCACGCCGAGCCCGAGCCCCGTGGTGATCCCGAGCGTCAATGTCGCCGCGAACGTCACCCCGAGGGTCGTCAGCTCGCGTGGACGCAGACGCCACAGCGTCCGCGGTAGCGCGAGGTCGATGAGCCCCGCGACCGCGACCACGATGATCGCCGCGAGCGCGGCCTTCGGCAGACCGTGAAGCAGCGGCGTCAGGAAGAGCAAGGTCACCACGACGATCGCGGCCGTGAACACCCCGGCCAGCCCCGTACGCGCGCCGGCCTGCGCGTTGACGGCGGTGCGCGACAGACCTCCCGCGATCGGGTAGCCGCGCATGAAGCCGGTCGCCAAATTGCTGAGCCCGAGCGCGACGAGCTCGCGATCGGCGTCGGGCCGATGGCCCGCCTCTGCCACCGCGATGCCCGAAGAGATCGCCTCCATGAACGAGAGCAGCGCGATCGTCAACGCGGCCGGCACGAGCGCGACGAAGGTCGCGGAGGACAGCATCGGCAACGCGGCGCCCGGTAGCCCGGGCGGGATGTCACCGAGCGATGCCACGCCGTGAGCGGGCAGGTCGAACAGCTCCGAGGCGAGGATCGCCAGCGCGACTACCACGAGCGCTCTCCCGCGAAATCTGCCCAGTGCCACGAGCAGCATGACCCCGACCAGCCCGACCAGCAGCGTCGGCAGGTGGACGCCTGCTCGCGCGCCCCACAGCTCGCCGACGATCACATGCAGGCCCGTGCTCGCCGAGAGCTTGACCCCCAGCAGCGCCCCGAGCTGACTGGCGGCGATGACGACCGCGGCCGCCGAAGTGAAGCCGCTGAGCACCGGCCGCGACAGGAAGTTGACGACGAAGCCGAGGCGCAACGCGCCCATCGACAGCTGGATCACGCCGACCATCACGGCCAGCGCGGCGGCCGCCACAACCGTGGTTTCAGCGCCCACCAGCGAGACGCTGCTGAGCGCGGCCGCGACGAGCAACGAATCCATCGCCACCGGACCGACCGCGAGCTTCGGCGAGCTGCCGAACAACGCGTACACGATCGGCGGCGCGATCGCGGCGTAGAGCCCGACGATCGGCGGGAGTCCTGCCAACATCGCGTAGGCCATCGCCTGCGGGATCAGCATGACCGCGGTCGTCAGTCCCGCGGTCAGGTCACCCGGCAGGTCGGCACGCCGGTAACGCGGCAGCCACGCCAAGATCGGGACGAGGCGCCGGAGTCGGTCCATGACCGGCCACGATTGCACGAACCAGGCCAGGCCAGGTTGCGCACACTACCGCGGTATGCCCGTACACTGTGTTGCAGACTGTCGCGACATGCAAGGCGCCCGGGCGGCCCGGACCAGGCCGCTGTAAGTACCTCGCGCCAGCACAACATCCAGCTTCCGACGGACCGCAGCGAGGCCGACTTCGTCGCGTTTCGTCAGGCCCGCGACGCCAAGCTGGACGCGCCAACGCTGCTCTACCCGAGTCTCCAGGTCAACATCCGCGGCGGGCACCTGCCCGAGCCGGCTCGCTCCGGAGCAACCACGTACCTCAAGATCCCGCTGCGCCTCAAGACGGCGATCGACGGCCTCGGCTGACCGTCGGCTTGGCGTCGCGGATCTTGTGCTCCCGCAGCTTGCGCCACAGCGTCGATCTGTCGACGCCGAGTAGTTTCGCCGCCTCACCCTTGCGACCGCCCGTCCTGCGTAACGCGGCGATGATGCGTGTCCGCTCCGACACATCCGCTTCCGTCGCAGGTATCTCCGGCGTAGGCGGCGTCGGGAGCACCCGCGGTGGCGGCTCGCCGCGCAGCTCGGGCGTCAGCTCGTCGAGCGTGTAGTCCGGTCCTTCCCCGATCACACAGGCGTACTCGACCGCGTTGCGCAGCTCCCGGACGTTGCCCGGCCACGGGTACGCGAGCAACGCTTCCATCACGGTCCGCTCGACGCGCTCGACCTTTCTCAGGCCCTGCGCCCCGAACTGATCGATGAAGCGCCACGTCAGCGCCTCCACGTCCCCGGTGCGCTCCGCCAGGGCCGGCAGGAACAACGGTACGACCCGCACGCGGTACATCAGATCCTCGCGGAAGCGATGCATGCGCGACTCCTCGCGCAGCGACCGATGGGTCGCCGAGATCAGGCGGACGTCGACCTCCACGGTGTCGGTCCCGCCGAGCGGCACGAAGCTTCGCTCCTGCAACACGCGCAGCAGGCGGGCTTGTATCTCGAGCGGCATCTCGGCGATCTCGTCGAGAAAGATCGAGCCGTGGTGCGCTTGACGAAACAGGCCCGGACGGTCACGGATCGCCCCGGTGAACGCCCCGCGGACGTGTCCAAACAGCTCCGAGGCCAGGAGGTCCGACGTCAACGTCGCGCAGTTGAGCGCCTGGAACGAGCCCTTTGCACGCGCGCTGAGCAGGTGCAACGCGCGCGCGACCAGCTCCTTGCCAGTGCCGGTCTCGCCGCGGATAAGCACGCTCGCGTCGGAGCGCGCGACGCGAGGTAAGCGCTCGAACAGGCTAAACATCTGCGGCGCCACCGAATAGATGCCGTGAAAGTCGCGCAGGCTGTCAGCGGGCCGTGCGGAGTACCTACCTCGCATGTCGCGACATCATGCAACATCGCTGCTCTGCGCGGCACCGGGAGCGGGCCTCGGTGCACCTGGCCACGCTGAGGCCCGACGGCCCGGCTGCTACTTCGACGCGAAGGGCCCGATCGCCCTGGTGAGCGGCCGTAGTGGGTGGTCGCGGCCTCAATCCCATGCACGCTGGGCGGTGAGCCCCCCGGACCCTGCCGGGGCCACGTGTGGGATCGCCCGATCGTCGCAGCTGGCCAGGGCCGGGGCATCACTCGCCGAGGTCCGCGACCGTCACGGGGTCGACGCGGACGCCCCGCCTGGGTGATGATGACGCCGAGGTCCGTCCCTCGCGGGCGCCGGGCCGGAGCATACCCACCGTGACCCTAATTACCAGTAATTACCAGTCTCGCTCATTCTTCTCGTCGCCACGGCGGCTTCCTGGCCTGCGCCCTCGTGTGCGGGTGTTCGTTCAACGCGGCGGGACTCGGCGACGACACCGGAGGCATCGATGGATCGGCGACCAGCAGCGGCGCGCCGACCTCGACCGGGACGACGGACGCGATGACCACGTCGGTCACCGACGCCACCGGCTCGGACGGCCCGACCAGCAGCGGCACCGACCCCACCACCACGGGCCCGACGACTGGGCTGACGACCACCACGGACCCGACGGCCTCCCCCATGTGCGGCGACGGCTCCGTCGATCCCGACGAAGCCTGCGACGACGGCAACGACATCAATGACGACGGCTGCAAGAGCGACTGCACGCTCAACGTCTGCGGCGACAGCATCAAGGGGCCGAGCGAGGGCTGCGACGACGGCAACATGGCCCCCGGCGACGGCTGCGACGAGACATGCAGCCTGGAGACCTGCGGCGACGGTATCAGCGACAACGGTGAGGAGTGCGACGACGGCAACGTCGTCGATGACGACGAGTGCGCCAACAACTGCACGACCGCGAAGTGCGGTAACGGTCTCAAGCAGGCGACCGAGGAGTGTGACGACGGCGCGGGCAACTCCGCCAGCGCGATATGCACGGACGAGTGCAAGGTCGCCGTCTGCGGCGACACGAAGACCCTCGAAGTCGTCGAGGAGTGCGACGATGGCAACACCGACGACAAGGACGGCTGCACGCAGGCTTGCAAGCTGCCCGAGTGCGGCGACGGCTTCCAGCAGGGCGCCGAGGAGTGTGACGACGGCAACCCTGACGAGACCGACACGTGCACGACGATGTGTACGACGGCGAAGTGCGGCGACGGCTTCGTCCAGGACAACGAGCAATGCGACGACAAAAACGCCGATGACAATGACGTGTGCAAGAACGACTGCAAGCTCAATGCGCAAATCGTCTTCGTGACCAGCGGTTCGTTCCTCGGCGACCTCGGGGGCATGGGCGGTGCAGACGCCAAGTGCATGGCCGCGGCCGCGGCGGGCCAACTGCCGGGCACTTACAAGGCATGGCTGTCGACCGACGGTCAGGACGCCACGAATCGCCTGAGCCACTCGGGCAAGCCCTATTACCTGCCCAACGGTATCAAGGTCGCCGAGAACTGGGACGACCTGGTCAGCCCGCCCCTCCTCGCGGCGATCAACATCACGGAGACGGGCGACCAGGCCGGCGGGACCACCACGGTGTGGACCGCCACCGAGGTCAACGGGACCAACTGGCCCTCGTCGGACTGCACCGTCTGGTCGGCCCAGGGCAACAACGGCTTCTACGGCCTTCGCGACGCGACCAATGAAATGTGGACCAAGAGTGGCAGCTCGCAGCCTTGCAAGAACAAGATGGCCCACCTCTACTGTTTTCAACAGTGAAGATTAGGCCCATCACCCCGATGGCCTGCTGGCTCGCCTCGGGCGTGCGCTCGTAGACGCCGTCGCGGTCGGTCCTGCGCAGCACCCCGCTCACAACGGCGGCCAGCGCTCGCTGGACAAGCCCGATGGGGCGTGGCACGGTATCGCGCAGGTGACCAGCAAAGCCCCCGCAGCGCCGCATCTGCACGAGCTGGCCAAGCTGCGCCGGGTTCGCGATCGCATGGACCGCGAGTACGCGAAGCCGCTGGACGTCGAGGCGCTCGCCCGCGGCGTGAACATGTCGGCCGGGCACCTGAGCCGCCAGTTCAAGCTCGCCTACGGCGAGTCGCCGTACGCGTATCTGATGACGCGGCGCATCGAGCGCGCGATGGCGCTGCTGCGTCGTGGGGATCTCAGCGTCACCGAGGTCTGCTTCGAGGTCGGCTGCTCGTCGCTGGGCACCTTCAGCACGCGCTTCACGGAGCTGGTCGGTGTGCCGCCGAGTGTTTACAGGCGGGAGGCGGCCAGTGCGACCGCGGGCATGCCGTCGTGCGTCGCGCGGCAAGTGACGCGGCCGGTCAGGAATCGAGAAGCGCCGGGCTCCGGGTCGCCCCTATAGTGCCGGCCATGGACATCACCATTCACGCGAGCTTCCTCCCCCACAGCGACCCCGACGCCTCACTGGCGTTTTACCGCGACGTCCTCGGCTTCGAGGTCCGCAACGACGTCGGCTACGAGGGGATGCGCTGGATCACGGTCGGCCCTGCCGGCCAGCCCGGCACGTCCATCGTGCTGCAGCCGCCGTTCGTCGCCGCGTGTGGCATCACCGACGACGAGCAGCGCACGATCACCGAGATGATGGCCAAGGGCACCTACGCCGGCGTCAACCTGGCGACCGCCGACCTCGACGAGACTTTTGGGCGGCTGCAGGCCAGCGGCGCCGAGGTCGTGCAGGAGCCGACCGATCAGCCATACGGCGTGCGCGACTGCGCCGTCCGTGACCCCGCGGGCAACCTGATCCGCATCCAGGAGCAGCGCCGGGCCGCCCGGCGATCGCAGGCGTGACCGCCTGAGTGAGGGAGACGCGATGAACATGATTACGAGGACGGACATGCCGCCTGCGCTGCACATCGCCGACAGCCACGACCTGATCCGCGTGCAGGGGGCGCGCGTCAACAACCTCAAGGACATCAGCATCGAGCTCCCGAAGCGCCGGCTGACGGTGTTCACCGGGGTCTCCGGCTCGGGCAAGAGCTCGCTGGTGTTCAACACGATCGCCGCGGAGTCGCAGCGGCTGATCAACGAGACCTACAGCGCATTCCTGCAGGGCTTTATGCCGACGCTGGCGCGCCCCGAGGTCGACGTGCTCGATGGTCTGACGACCGCGATCATCGTCGACCAGCAGCGCATGGGCTCCGACCCGCGCTCGACGGTCGGCACCGCCACCGACGCCAACGCGATGTTGCGCATCGTCTTTAGCCGGCTCGGGCACCCGCACATCGGCTCGCCGCAGGCGTTCTCGTTCAACGTCGCCTCGATCAGCGGGGCGGGCGCGGTGACGCTCGAGCGCGCCGGGAAGACCGTGAAGGAGAAGCGCAGCTTCAACATCACGGGCGGCATGTGCTCGCGCTGCGAGGGTCGCGGCTCGGTCACCGACTTCGACCTGTCGGCGCTGTACGACGACACCAAGTCGCTCAACGAGGGCGCGCTGACGATCCCCGGTTACACGATGGAGGGCTGGTACGGACGCATCTTCCGCAGCTGCGGGTTTTTCGATCCCGACAAGCCGATCCGCAAATTTACAAAAAAGGAGCTGCACGACCTGCTCCACAAGGAGCCGACCAAGATCAAGGTCGAGGGCATCAACCTGACGTACGAGGGGCTGATCCCGAAGATCCAGGCGTCGTTTTTGGCCAAGGACGTCGAGGCGATGCAGCCGCACATCCGCGAGTTCGTCGACCGGGCGATCACCTTCACCACCTGCCCCGAATGCAAGGGCACCCGGCTCAGCGAGGGGGCCCGCTCGTCGAAGATCAAGGGGATCAACATCGCCGACGCCTGCGCGATGCAGATCAGCGACCTCGCCGGATGGGTCCGCGGCATCAGCGAGCCGTCGGTCGCGCCGCTGCTCGGGAACTTACGACGGACCCTGGACTCGTTCGTCGAGATCGGGCTCGGTTACCTCTCGCTCGAGCGCCCGTCCGGCACGCTGTCGGGCGGCGAGGCGCAGCGCGTCAAGATGATCCGCCACCTCGGCTCCTCGCTGACCGACATCAACTACGTGTTCGACGAGCCGA
>Ga0136638_10000147_pt1 | contig 13188 bp, 13 predicted proteins | sample AntDrymUQ8582206_2_FD_104671 | JGI IMG/M metagenome (GOLD analysis project Ga0136638, IMG submission 104671) | Polar desert sand microbial communities from Dry Valleys, Antarctica - metaG UQ858 (22.06) | ecosystem: Environmental > Terrestrial > Soil > Desert | place: Antarctica: Dry Valley...
CTTCATAACCTGGGGCAGGAATTCCACAAGTATCGCGAATTTCTTCCACCAGTTCTTCATCAAGACATAAGTTAACAGTCGTGCCAAGCATCCCGCTAGCCCACCCAACTCTCAAACTATAAGCACAGTCTTGAGAATATAAACTGCGGATGCTGCTAAATTCCAAGTTTTTCCCTCCAGCATTAGGATTATTCTTAATATCTTGCCAGTATAATTGTTCTGCCTCCCACTGATCTCTAGCAAATTCTTGACAAATATTCAAAAGTTCATCTATATTTGTGAAGGGAATTCTCATATTTTGATTGTGACGAAACCAAGATAGCATTTCGGAATTGATGCTGAGGGTAAATTCTGTGTTAATATTCCGCACCATCTCCACATAAAGAGGAGCTCTATACTTAGCTCTCATATCTGAAAATATACTAGAAACCATCACCTCAACGGCAACAGGTAAATTAAATACTACAGTTTTTCCTTGTTTAGTTTTTTTGATTTCTACAATTGGTTCAGTATCAGTTACCTGAACGGATCGCATAAAATCTGTGTTTGGGGAGCTAGTTTTGCCCAGTGCTCGTTTGTCCTCATGAAAAAGATAAAAATCAGAGAAGAGATCGTTCATAAATAGTTGCTCGTCAGTGGATTTTGCTTTTCGTTTGACTTCTCCCATACTATTGCGCAGCCTAGACTCAATCTCGCTAACTCGGCTTGAAAATGGTATGGACAAGGGGACGCGACAATCTTCTTCATGTTTGAGTAAATAATAAGCGATCGCAGTGCGAATAGCCCCTTTAATCGAAGAACCGGGAATGTAACGATATCCGAATCCATTCCGAATCATCGGACGAAAATCGGTAATCTTTTCCTCTGTCCACTTGCGACTTATCCCCGTTTCGGGAAAAATACGTTCGCCATTAACCGTTTTTTCAGTTGACCAATTTTCCCCAAACGTGCTTTCTAACAAGGTTGTAATTTCTTGGCGATTTTCAATTCTGTTAATATAATCCTGCAACTTTCCGCGCTGATCAAGTGCCTTAGCCAAAGCTTGTTGATTAGGCAAATAGACTCGATTACTCGTTTGCACGTATTCAAAAGGACTCAATTTCTGAACTTCCGAACCAATATGCAACATCGGACTGGTAAGTTGGATGCGTTTAGATTCATACAATTCTGGTTTACAGATAGCATTTTCAGAATTAGAAACCATAACTTTTACTCACTCTGTACTTTAATCGGCAAACTTAAACTAATGCCACTGCGATAAACTTGATGAGTTGTAAAGCCGTCGGGTGTGACATTGGCTAATTTTCCTGTTGGTTTAACTGGAAAAACAGAACCTTCAGTAAACATCTGCACTGACTGGCGGCGGCGCTGACTTCCCGAAGGTGAAGAAGCCACCCATCCTCCCCGTTTTTGCAAGTCATAACTTGCATTTTGTACAAAGTCTTTTTTTAAGGAATCATCCCAAAATAGACTGATGATGCTATGAGCATTGTTTCCAGAACACTCTAGGATTTTTGTCCAATTTAAATTTAATTCTTGATCTATTTTAAATTGTCCTGCACCGCTAGACCGTTCGCCACCAATTCCTTCATCACCCAGAAAATTCAAAACAGTCAAAAATTTATTTTCAAATTCAGGTTTAGAGAATTCAACGATGAAGTACAAACCTGAATCTTCGTAATATTTGACAAATCCAGTGTGATAGAGGTTAGTAGCTCTTGTAGTGCGATCGACTGCAATCTTGGGGATTTTTCCTAATTCAAAAGCTTTCCCATAATCAAAAGTCCCTGCTTTGGACAAATCGCCAGTTACGTTACCTTGTGTTTTGGCAATTAATTCTTGTGAATCGCTGTCTTTCCAACCTTGTCCTTGATACCAACGATGCCAGATTTCTAAAGGCAAGTAATTAAGTTTTTTGTACTCCTTGGAAAATTCAAAATCTTCTTTTGGGTAGTTAATCGGACGTTCTAAAGGACGGGGAAGGTAATAAATAGTTTCTCCTTCTATTTGACGGTAAATAAAAGTCGAACTGAGGCAAAATGGTGGTTCGGATTGATTTGTTGTGAAATCTTGTAACAATTCCTCGACAGCCTCTTTGCCAAACAACCGAGCGTAGACACTAACCCAAGCACTAAATAGCGTATCCGATCGCGCCCTTTCGCTGGTTGATTCCAGACCAATTCCCAATTCGCCAAAGTGAACTAAGTTGCGGTTGAATTTCAGCTTAAATAATTGGCAACTGCTCATGCTTCACTCCTATTTTCAGGTAATAGACGCTGTTGGATTTTCTCGTTCAGACTTCCAAAATTTTCGAGCAATTCTTCGATATTTTTTCTGCTTTCGATGGGTTCTCGATCGCTGCCGCTTCCACTTGAACTTTGCTGGTATTGCTTGACATCGCGATAGAAAAATTTGAAGTCCTCAAATTTAATTTTTCCATATCCCCTCGAACCGTGACCGCCGAGAGCGTCATCTTCCAATATAGCTAGGGCGATCGCCAAATTCTTTAAATCTTGTTCAACTTGACTCTCGTCTTCTACAGTGTAAACCATTTCAAAATTGAATTTAGCTCCTCTAGGGACACGCTCTACCTGACGCGGATTTGCTGCTGCTGTAACCCTGTCTATTCCATTCTCGAATTTCCACTCAGTCATATATAACCCAGTGTCAATTATTTTCAACTCTTCAGCAGATTCGTCAGTTAAGTGACAGTCACGAACAATCAATCTAGCAGGTGAATTACGCCCTATTGCTTGAGAATGTTCAACACCATAAATTATTTTTGAATTACTGTTAGGAGCGAGGATGTCTTCACTTCTCGCTAACTTAGTCTCAATCCAACATTTATTACTTCCAGTAGAACCAAAAACACGGGAGACCTCGCAAGTTCTCGCACCTTCAAAGGGGATGGGGATAAATGGATCGGAGCTAATTTCTGTAAATCCATTTACCAAATCGTCGCTTTCATATCGATATGTGTCGCGACTGCCTTGGCGATTTAGAGGTTTAGTAAGAAGGCGTTCTAGAATGGATCGCAATTTTCCCTTAATTGATGAACCAGGTAAATAGGGGTGTCTAGTCAGCGGATCGCGAATTACAGGTTTGTCTAATCCACCAATGCTTAAGGTTTCGTTACCGCCACCAATATGCAAACCAGTTTCTACGACTAGGGTACTAGCGAATCGAAATTTTCCTAACAATGGTTTTTGTGGTTTTTGTGTAGATGATACTGTCATTACTCTTTTCCTCCTGCGGCTTTGTGATAAGCAATAATTGATTCGATTAACTGAACTAGGCGAGTAAAATCCTCGGAATCTTCTATTTTTTTAATAGCAGCTTCCATGACTGATCTCAAATATTTTACGTTTTGCTGTTCCTCTTTTAAGCTTTGCTGTCTACCCTCAGCATAAGCAAGTTGGGGTCGTAGAAGTTCTATGCCGGGCTTGATTTTTTCAAAGTCTTTTTCTCGTTTAAGTTGAGCATTCAGTTGATTGATTGCATCTAAAAACTTACGTATTTGAGCAGTTTTTAATTTTTTATCAAAAAGCTTTTTTCCGAGTTTTTCTGTTTCATTAACTAAATCGCGGATTTGATACTCTTTTAAACCTGTGTTAAAGCTATTAATTCTTTTTACGATTGTAGTGACGATATCTTCACTTTTTTGTGAGAAATCATTAGAATCTAACGGTCTTGGTCTATTTTGACCTTCACCAGACTGATTAGTCTCGCTTGGAAGGTTACGTTTAGTTGGAGAGTTAAGCTTTTTAGGTTCTGGTGTCATGTTGTTTTTCCTGTAAAAGTAAGTTGGCTTTTAGTCGTTGTTTGAGTCAGGGCTTTATTTGCGAGTAAGTAATTCAATCCAAATCGCGATCGCCTGAAAATAAGGCGCATTATATGGACTCTTTAACGATTTCCTAAATTCATCATCATCTAAGACTTTCTTTGGAAGTCTCGCCAAAGTATAAGCAATTTTGGGCAAGTGCAGATAATAACGAATATCCCTATCTTGACTTTCATACTGGAGGTTTTTTCGTTTGTCTTCTATCTCTTTAATCATTTGATTTTGAATTTGAGCAGTTGCCAATAAGTTTCTGACAAAGCTACGCGAGTAGTTTTTATCTACAGTGTAAAGCTTTTTGACGAAAGGCAGAACACCAAATAAGCTAGGCTTTTGTTCGATGGATAAGTAGTTTTGAATTTCTGCATTTATAACTTCTGTCTCATTTCTGCCCAGCCATTCATCCCATTTAAATACCTCCCCAAATAATCCTAAACTATCTCGACCATTTCCTTTAGCTACTTTCTCAGATTCGCCTGATTCATCTGCTGATTGATAAAGAGGAAACTTAATATCATTGATACTGATGCCTCCTGATAATGTTATATCCCGATTATAACCTGTGTAAGCTCGAAATGATTGATAGACATCAAATGCAAATTCAACAATTTCATTCCAAGCACCGCTCACAAATAAATCATCACCTCCAGCATAAATAAACACTAGATTTTCACGTGAGCTTTCGGTTAATGATTCAGCATTATGTTGTGCTTCTGTGAATAAATTTTTGTTTCGATTATCTGCCAAACTATTGAGATAAACTTTAAAGAAATAACTCATTTGGCGAGAAAGTCCGGCTAGTCTCGGTAAAGAATGTTTGTTTCCCAAACCTTTAGCAAAAATTTTTCCTAGATTGTCCACGTCCATCCGCAAATAACCAATTCTCTTAATTCCTTCAGCTAATTCCGCTAATTCCTCACCACGTATTGTTTGATTATCGTCATCAATACTCTTAGCAGCATAGTTCCCTAATAACAGAGGCGCGGCTTTGTCAAAGTGACGAAATTGGTAATGTTCTATTTCCCAGTCATTAACTAACAAAGCTGTACCAGCATCTTTGATAATCTGTTTCCATTTGGGGAAGATATGATAGTAGATATTATTACCTCTACCAAATTTAAAATGAATTGTGTAGACTTTTCCTTCTATTTGCTCCCGAGAAGAGCGAATAATAGCTTTTACTCCAAGTAATTTACCTCCCAACTCGAACATTGCTCGACAAGTGAGACAAGCAATTACAGAATCATCTTCATGTTTATTCAGTTGCTTTAAATCTTCACTATCATCTCGATGGCATACCCGACATCTCTGTTCGTAACTAACTTTAGGGGTAAGTAAGTTATCAATTTGGTCACTAAATTTTCGAGATTTTTGTTTATTGACTTTCTTAATTACGTTGTCCCAATTTCCGGCAAAGCTCTTATTGCTGACATTGACGACAGGAAAAGATTCTGATGCCAAACCTAAAAATATTTTACATTGAAATTCGTCTTTGAGCCATTGATTAAAAGTTGACTTAACTGTCTCAACAGCCTTTTCAGTATCTTCGGTTGCAGGTGCTAACAAATATAAGTTTCCACCTCCAGAATAAATAACACTGGTGCGAGGCAAATTCAGTTCTTCCAAGAGTTGCTGTACGATTTCTTCAGCTACTAATTCTAAGTAAAAACTTCTGGCGCGCAGAGATTTAAGTGCACCATCCGAAGAAATCGTGTAAATAAAGTTTTGAATTCCAGATAAATCGCCAGCAATTAAACTGATAGCTTGTGCTTCTGGATTATTGACTAAAGCAGATGCTACGGCCGCAGTCGATCGAGCGATATCTATTAAAGCAATATCTAACTCGCCAAAGCTGAGACAAGAACCATATTTCTCTAAAATTAAAGTTAGCAGTGATAAATTTTGCCAATCTTCTGCCTGAAGCTTTTCCAACTCCTCTTTGACGGATTTTTTATATTTTTCTAAATCGGGTGATTCTGTTGATGGATAAGGAATAGATGGGTAACAATCATCCTGAGCTTCGAGCGCCACTGCCGGACAATAGTGCTGCTGATTTTGCTCTTGACTATCTCTGATTTTTACAGCGTCAAATAGCAAGTGCAAATAATTTATTTGTGTATTTTCAGGCCATGATAAAAAGTTTTTTGCGTTAGTGACGGCTTCATCCTGTAGGGATATCTGCCAAGGCAACTTAACATCCGCCCAACCAGCTAAAACGCAGATAGCTTGCTGGATAACTTGAAGAGCAACTTCTTGCGATGTCATATCTAAAACTTCCTCTATTACCTAGCAAACTATCAATCAACTAAGTCACCCAAATTATACTCGGGATCGTGAGTAATTGCAATTACATATTTTCCCAATTTCGGATCGAAAACTCCAACTGCACCGTAAAGATGAGAAACTTTGTGCGCCAAAACACAAGCCACAGGTAAAGATGCGGGCCCGTTAAGTTTAATTAACCCCCCTCCGGATAACTCCCCAGAATTACTCATTTCATCCAAACGAGCCGCTGCATCTGGCACAATGCGATCGTTTTGAGCAGGCTCTCCAAATTTAACCCTTAATACTTCACCATGAGGTTCTATCTTGTAAGTAGTCATCAGCTCTTCCCATTTGGTCTCCCCAATTATCACATTCTATCGGAAGACTCCCCTTCCGACACAACGCCCGTCGCATTTCCTCCAACACACCGATCGCAAATTGAGGTTCCCATTTATCCCCCAAGCAACACACCAAGCAATACACCAAGCAATACTTTCCATACGCAAACCACTCCCAATCCGGTGTGACAGCCCAAGATTGCCTTAATAATTGGTAATTATTCGACGTACACTTCCATACTAATTTTCTATTGTCACCTAAATTTATCACAAAATCAACCGCCAGAAAAATAATCGCCCCCAACTACCCCAACTCCCCTCACACCAATCATTTTTCAGACATAACTTGCTCTGCATCTACCCAAAATGACAACAAATAAGGTAAAGTAAACGGCACAATAGTCTAAGGTTCTCGAACTGCCACAACTCGGCAAACCCGCCTTTGACCTGCAAAACTCGCCAATACAGGCGACATTAACCGCGAACCACTAACCCCTAACAACCGACAAAAATGCAAAACTACTACTACGTTTTAGCCAGCCAACGCTTTTTGCTAGAAGAAGAAGCCCTTGATGAAGTGTTTAAAGAAAGAACTCGCAACTACAACGAACAAGAAAAACAAATAGACTTTTGGTTGGTCAAACAGCCAGCTTTCCTAGAAGCACCGACAATGGCAGAAATTAAAGCAAAATGCCCTCAGCCAGCCGCCGCTATTATTTCCACCGATCCTGTCTTCATCACCTGGTTGAAACTGCGATTAGAATATGTACTGACAGGTGAATTTCAAGCACCATCAGCAACTATTCCCGATGCCCTCGCGTCTCTACAGACAGCATGAACAAACTAGCAAAAAATTCCACAGCGAAGCTAGGAAAATCAAGGGGAAAATTGTACAAATGTTTTGTCTCTATTCCCCTATTTTCTGCTACCTCGCTCGCCCTTTTGGGCTTGACAATTTTATCGACTTCTGTTAAAGCTGAGTCGAGCTGCGAACCGCCGCAGTCCGACGAATATCTACTGTTAATTGTCACCAAAACACCCGAACAGCAAGAAAGAGCAAAACGCTCTTTTCCCGGAAATACTGACAATACAGTTTGTCGGTACATCAACGACACGGTGACGCGAGTTGGTGGCTTTCGCAACTCGGAAATCGCTAGCGATTGGGTTAAATACATCCAAGATGTTGTCGGGTTGCAAGCTTACGTAGTACGATCGCCCGCAGCCGCATTACCCCAAAATCTGCCAGTCTACAACCCTCAGCCAGCACCCGGTTCAGAACCAATCGCCAATCCTCAAACTGGCAATCTTGCGTTCAATCCCCAACCCCTCGGCCCCGGTTATGCAGTGTTAGTAGATTACTTCAATCAACCGGAATTAGCCGCCCAAGTCAAGCAAGCATTGGGCACGCAAGTAGGCTTAGCTTCCTACGGCCAGCGTCCCTTTTTATTTGTCGCTTATACAACGGATCAAAACGCTGCTACTGCTGCGGTAAAAGCATTGAGCGATCGAGGTTTTTGGCCGATGTTAGTAGACAGTCGCCGCGTCACAGTAATTAGTCCTGCTGTTCGGTAAAAGATAAGACGGCGGTTGAAACCGCACCTACAGAAACGAAGTCCGCCGACGCGGACTGAAGAAGATAACATAATTTTAACGACCAATTCTTCAACCCGCGTCGGCGGGTTTTGTTTGTATAAACCTGGTTTCAACCGCCCGGTCTTCTCAATTAACAATCATTGTTGTTTGGGCTGCGGCGGGCTGCTTCCTAGCTGACTTTCGGCCCGCTTTTTTGCTTCCATTGCCGCTCCGTAATCCGGTTTGTAGCGAATTGCTTTGTCATAGGAGGCGATCGCATCTCCGTATCTTTTTACCGCTACCAGCGCATTGCCGCGGCTGTACCAGGCTTCCGAGTAGTCCGGCTTGACATAGACAGCTTCGTTGTAAGAGACGATCGCCTCTTCGTACCGCTGCAAATTGTACTGAGCATTGCCTCTATTGTACCATCCTTGAGATTCTTTCGGGTTCAAATCTAAGGCTTTGCTGTAACACTCAATTGCTTGTTCGTACCTGCGCAATTCGTGGTAAGACCAGCCTAAATTGTACCACGCTTGATAATAATCTGGTTTTAATTTAACAGCTTTTTCGTAAGCTTCTACCGCTTCTTCATGCCTCCGCATTTTCAGCAAAGCGATGCCTTTACTGTACCACGCTTGATAAAAATTAGGCTGAAACCGCACGGCTTTTTCGTAGGCTTCAAAAGCTTCTTGGTTTTTCTTCAGTTCTAGGAAAACATTGCCTAAATTGTACCAAGCGTCAGAATTATCGAATTTGATTTCAACTGCTTTTTGATAGGATTCTACGGCTCGATCGTACTGTTTTAATTTTTGGTGAGCTTGTCCCCGATTGTACCAGGCACGGTACAAATTCGGCTGAGATTGTACGGCTTTTTCGTAGGAGGCGATCGCCTCTTCGTACCGCTGCGAATCTAACAGAGCATCGCCTCTGCCTTCCCACGCTGCGGGATAGTCTGGCTGGATTTTCAAAGCATTCTCAAAAGATGCGATCGCCTCTTTTGACTGTTGCAACTTATCCAAAGCATAACCGCGTCCCGTCCAAGCTTCCAAATATTCCGGCTTTAATTCTATTGCTTTATCATAGGCTGACTGTGATTCTTTATATTTTTTCAACTCATATAAAGTTTTAGCTTTTTCCTGCCAAACTTCCGTGTAGTCCGGCCTGAGAGTTATTGCTCGATCGTAAGCTGTCAGAGCTTCTTCAAATCGGCTTAAATTGTAAAGAGTAATGCCTCGCTTGTGCAGCTCAGTTGCATTCGCAGAATTAAAAGTATTTACACCATAAATTGATGCTAAAATAGTGATACCAATTAAACTGGCGATCGCCCCGATTTTAAAATACAGTTTTCTTCGCGGTTGGTGCGGCTTTTTCGCAGCAGCAACCGGAGGCAATACCGGAACTGTACCGCTGACAGATTTTTTCAATTCTTTAATAGCTTCCAGCGTTTCGCCGGCACTCGAATAGCGCTGCCGAAAATCGTACTTTACCATCTTATCTAAAATCTTCGCAAATTCAGGACTAACGGATGCTTTGTCCTGCCAAATAATTTCCTCTGTATCGGGGTTTTTTTGCATTTGGTGAGGATTTATGCCAGTGAGGAACTGAATTGCGATCGCACCTGCGGCATAGATATCGCTGCTGAGTTTCGGGTTGCCGTGAGCTTGTTCGCTGGGCATATAACCGGGAGTACCGATGCTGACGCTCAAGCTATTCTTGGGCTGAGGATTGGTAATTTGAGTAGTAATTTCTTTGACGGCACCGAAATCAATTAAAACTAACTTATTATCTCGATCTCTGCGCAGGATATTGCGGGGATTGACATCGCGGTGAATCACATTTTGCTGGTGTACAAAATCTAAGATTTCCAGAAGTTCCTGCAATATACAAATAACTTCATCTTCCTTCATCCCTCCCGCATTTCCCGGAGAAGTTTGCGTAATTTCTTGACTTAAATCGTGACCTTCTATAAATTCTTGAACGAGATAAAACTCTTGATTTTCTTCAAAGTAAGCAAAAAGTTGGGGAATGCGATCGTGATTTCCCAACTTATACAAAACCTGTGCTTCCGTATCGAACAAACGTCTTGCTACCTGTAGAGTTGCCGGATCTGTTGCTTGAGGCTTAAGCTGCTTGACGACGCAGAGGTGATTGCCTGGTAGCTGCTTATCTTCAGCTAAATAAGTTTGAGCAAATCCGCCGCCTCCCAAGTGACGGATAATGCTGTAGCGTGTGCCGAGTGTTATTCCAAGCATGAAATTTACCTGATATTTCCGAGTGTTTCTCCCCTTTCGGAGTAAAACAGGGGTTGGGGGAGAGGTTTTGCATTTGATTAAGTTTAACTAATTTGCGATCGGCTTTGTAGCACAAACCCTGTGAAAATACCAGTAGATTCTGCCGACAAGTGGTTAAATCGTCGGCGAATCATGTTTGCAGTGAAAGTTGCAGTTCAAAAAATAGCAGTCAGTTTATTGAGAATTAGCCTGCAACCAAGCTGTCAAATCTTCCGCGTTTGAGAAATCTAACAGGGCTTCTGTTAAATCCTCTAATTTGTCGATAGACAATTCGCTAATTCGGGCTTGAATATCGGGATTCACTTCACCGAAACGGCGATTTAGCAAACGCATAATTAACTCTATTTGTCCTTGTTTCCTGCCTTCTTCCCTGCCTTGTTCCCTGCCTTCTTCCCTGCCTAGAGCCACAGAACCCTGCTGATCTTGAACTAAAAACTCTTGCTCTTGCAACGTATCAAATTCCTCTCGTGTCAAACTAACTTGATTGGCAATTTCAAAAGCTCTCTGAATTTGCGGAACTGTAGCCATTGTTTGAGGTACTTCATTCAAAGTACCAGTGGTTTTAATAAAGTAAATCCACTTATCTGCGATTGTTTCTAATTCCTCCAATTCTTTCTGAAATTTTGGCAACTCTACGAATACTAACTCCATCTGATTATCGGGATAATCACACAGGCGAGTTCTTTCTTTGAAAACAAAATGCGAAATCACATCCTGAGCATCGTCAAACATTTTAAAATCTGTGATAGTCAAAGCAATCACAGCCCGCAATTGCCGGTAAAGTTCTCCCATTGTTAGTTGCAGTGCATAAGTTTTGGCAGCATTGTACAAAACCCGCTTGCTAAATGCCTGTACGTTCAAAACTTGCATTTCGATAATTACAAATGTGCCGTCGTTTAGTCTGGCTTTGACATCTAAGTAGCTGTTTTTAAGTCCGACTATCGGGGGGGCTAGAGAAGGATCGATGATTTCTAAACTTTCAACGATGGCTTCCCCGTCATAAAGCAGGGCATTTAAGAAACTAATCAGAATATCTGTATTTTGATTCGAGCCAAATATTCTCTTGAAGGCAAAGTCAATTTTGGGATTGATGAATCTCATGTTATTTTTCTCCGTTCAGATGCGTATTGTGCGGACTGTGCACTTTACTTTGATTTAACATGGTTTAGACGCATGGGCTAGAAACCCGGTTTCTACGAGTTTTGCCAACAATAACGATAAATATACGAAGAAACCGGGTTTCTGAGGTTAGCGTGAGTAAGTCCTATTTTACTTTAAACGACTTTCAAAATCTCATCATCAACCGAAAAATCTATCTCAGCTTTGTGCCGTCCCGAAACTACATAATCATTCTGAAATGAATCTTTCAATCCCGAAACTAAGTCAAATTCCGGCTTCCATTCAAGCTCGGTGACAGCTTTATTAACTGAAGCGAAAAAGTGCTGTAAGCGCATCGGGAAAGCTTTCTTTTTGCCGAAGTCAAATTGTTTCGGATCGTAGTGTACAATCTTAATAGAATCGGGCGATTTGCCGATCGCCTGGATGCAGGCGCGGGCTAAACCGTCAAAGGTGACAAATCGATCGCCCGAAACGTTGTAAATTTGCCCGATCGCCCTTTCATTGCCCAAAACCGCCGCCATCGCCCTCGCCAAATCCTGACAATGCCCCAACTGCGTGAAGTGCATACCGTTACCCGGAATCGGAATCGGTCGATCGCGCGCAATGCGATCGAAAAACCAAGCCTCCAAATCGTTATAATTTTGGGGGCCATAAATGTAAGTCGGGCGGATCGAAGTCCAAGGCAAACCGGACTCGGCCAAGTAATTTTCCGTTTCGCACTTACCCAAATGCCGGCTTTTCGGATCGGTAGCGTCCCCTTCAATATGAGGCATTTGATCCGATTTCAAATAAACCCCCGCAGAGCTCATGTAAACAAAGTGCTGCACCCGCCCTTTAAATATTTCAGCTAAAGGCTGTGTATCGCTCAGTTCCCGGCCGTTGTTGTCAAAAACGGCGTCAAACTCAACCGCCGATAACTGTGCTTGCAATTGTTCGACATTTGTGCGATCGCCCAAAATCTGTTTCACGCCCGAAACCGGTACAGGCTTGTTGCCCCGGTTAAACAACACCACATCATGCCCTTGTGCTGCTAAAATCTTAGTAAGATAAACCCCGATAAACCGAGTACCGCCCATCATTAAAATTCGCATTATTTTCGATGCTCCTTACAGTTAGTGTAAATATCTTACATTGACATCCTCACGCCTGCTAAAGCAACGGTGATTCCAAGAATCGCTTCTTGGTTTTTCTGCTGTCACGAGCAACTGCCTCCACCCTCAAGGAGATTCGGTCTTATGTTCGCTCCACAGACTAACCCCGCAAGCCCTGCGGTTTTAACAAACAGTCAAAAAACTTATTCAGTTTATGTCTTTCAAGGATGTTTACCATTACCTCTCAAGCTTTTCCCGGTCTACCAATTTTTCCTCGCCGTCGCCTGTATGTACAAACGAACTTTGGTGTTAGGCTTTATGTCTCCATTGTCTCGGGTGGGTCAACGACCTCTTCTATCTTAGCAAAAGCCGTCGTAGAACGACGAGATTTTAAACCCAAATTCCCGATCAAGTTATGCCCTAGGCAGAAACCAGGTTGTTTACGAAAAAACATGGTGACAGCCATTAGCCCTGATATAAAACCCGATTGATTTGAGTTTTTGTGCGCAACTCCTAAAACTCAACGATTAGCTGTATTAAAATTGTGCGACCTCTCAAAATAAACATACAACAACCGCCAAGACAATTAGGACATTATCAATCCCTGAAACCCTTGCTTTTTTTCCTTCTTTCCTCTTCCTGACATCCCGTACATTGCTCGTTGCCGAACTTCC
>Ga0136638_10000148_pt1 | contig 13151 bp, 11 predicted proteins | sample AntDrymUQ8582206_2_FD_104671 | JGI IMG/M metagenome (GOLD analysis project Ga0136638, IMG submission 104671) | Polar desert sand microbial communities from Dry Valleys, Antarctica - metaG UQ858 (22.06) | ecosystem: Environmental > Terrestrial > Soil > Desert | place: Antarctica: Dry Valley...
CAACCTGGCGGCGCAGCACCGCAACCTCATGCCGCAACACCAGGATCTCGGCGTCCTTTGACGCGTCCCCGCGGCAGAGAAGCACAAGCCAACCGAACACACGAATCATGATCAGGTAGAGCAGCCGGAGGGACACGACCATGATCATCCCAGAGGCCGGTACACCCCAGTCGCAGCGCGAGCAGACCCTGCATCTGCATATTGGCACGGCACAGGGGTTGGAACTGCGGATTGGCGTGTGAACGACGAATCAGGCGGTGGTGGCCGTGGGAGGACCCCTTGTCGTGGCCCTCCTCGAAGGCATCGATGCCCACGGCGCGCTGTCCACGCTTTGTCAGGTGGTAGATGGCGGCGCTGCCCATGGCACCAAGGCCGAGGACTATCACGTCATATTGTTCAGGCACGCGCGCCACCCGTTTCGACCGGTGCGTCGCCCAGTCGACCAGCGGCCTCGACGACGTACGGGTCCTCAACCGTGATCGACAAGCGGACGTGATGGCTACCGGAGGTTCCGTAGATCTCGCCCGGGACGCCGACAATGCCGCGGCGTGCGAACCACTCGGACAGCTGCCAGCAATCCTCACCATCTCGGCGCACCCAGAAGTACAAACCTCCATCGGAATGGTCCACAGTGAAACCTGCGGACTCCAGAGCCGGACACAGGGCGGCGCGTCGACGCAGGTAGCGTTCACGTTGCACTGTGACGTGGTCGTCGTCATTCAGTGCCGCGGTCATGGCCGCCTGCACCGGCAGTGGAACCATCTGCCCCATGTGCTTGCGATACTCGAGCAGGCGTGACACGAGCGCTGGATCGCCGGCCAGATAGCCGGCGCGATAGCCGGCGAGATTGGACCGCTTCGAGAGGGAGCTGCTGACCAGCAGTCCAGATGGATCGTCGTCGCACACGTCGGGGTGCATGATCGAGACGGCAGGTTGGGTCCAACCGAAGTCCAGATAGCACTCATCGCTGACCACCAGCGTCCCGGTGTCGCGAGCATTGGATACGAGTGTACGAAGGCCGCCGCGACCGAGCATCCGCCCCTCGGGGTTGCTCGGTGAGTTGACCCACAACACGGCCACGCCCGCGGTGTCGATGTCGAGCGGATCGAGATAGCGCCGAACTTGCGCGTGTGCTGCCAATGCTCCGATTTCGTAGGTCGGGTAGCCAAGGTCCGGAATCGCGACCACGTCGTCCTCGTCAAGCCCCAGAAACGCCGGCAGCTGCGAGATTGCTTCCTTCGACCCGATGGTGGGCAGCACCATGTCCGCAGTCAGACAGCGCACATCCCCACGGCGGGCCAAGTAGTCCACCACGGCCGAACGCAACGCCAAAGGTCCGTCGGTCGACGGATAGCCGGGGGCGTCAACCGCGCCGCACAGGGCGTCGCGCACGGTATCTGGCGTGGCGTCAACCGGCGCCCCCACCGAAAGGTCGATAGTCCCGCCAGGATGCCCTCGAGCGATCGCCCACAAGGGTGCGAGCCGGTTCCAGGGAAACTCCGGGAAGAGGCGGTCAGCCGTGGTCGCCATCCAGCGGGGCGCGGTTCTGCTGATCATGGTGAGCCGTTCGAGACGGGCATCTGCACCGCCTTGACCTCGAGGAACTCATCGATGCCCCAGCGACCCAGCTCACGCCCGTTGCCCGACTGCTTGTAGCCGCCGAACGGCGCAGAGGGGTTCCAGTCCGCTCCGTTGACATCAACCCGGCCCGTGCGCAGTCGCCTGGCGACGGCGAATGCCTGCGCGTCGCTGCCCCAGACGGCGCCGGCGAGTCCGTACGAGGTTGCGTTCGCGAGCGTGACTGCCTCGTCGATGTCAGAGTAGGGCAGCACGACGAGCACGGGGCCGAAGACCTCTTCCTGGGCGATACGCGACTGGGGGGACAGCCCGGTCAGAACGGTGGGTCGGACGTAGTGACCAGTCTCGAGCCCATCGGGACGTTCGGTCCCGCCCGCGACGAGATCGGCCCCATCGGCCAGCGCACCGTCGATATAGTCGAGTACGGATCCGCGCTGGGCAGCTGAGATGACTGGGCCCAGGTCCGTGTCGATCTCGCGCGGATCTCCGACGACGTGCTTGTGGGCGACGGCCTCGGCCGTTGCTAGCGCGGTGTCGAGTTCTGAGTACGGCACCAGCAGGCGAGTCCATGCCGCGCATGTCTGGCCGCTGTTGACCATCACGTTCGAAACGGTCGCAGACACCGCGTGCTCGACGGCAGCGTCGGGCAAGACGATGCTGGCTGACTTGCCGCCAAGTTCGAGGCACACCCGTTTGACGGTGGTCGAAGCCATCGATGCGACGTGGCGGCCCACCCGAACCGATCCGGTGAAGGAGACCACGTCGACTCCGGGATGGGTCGACAGCAGTTCACCGACCTCGCTGCCTGGACCGGGGACAAGGTTGAAGACTCCTGGCGGAAGCCCGATCGCCTCAGCGGCATCGGCGACGACGAACGCGGACAGCGGCGTCAGCTCCGCTGGTTTGGCGACCACAGTGCACCCAGCAGCCAGCGCCGGGGCGACTTTGGCCATCAACTGGTAGAGGGGGTAGTTCCATGGTGTGATCGCTGCGACCACGCCGGCGGGCTCTCGCAGCACGCGCGTGTGCAGCACCTGCTCCTCGAACGCGAAGGCCGGCAGCAGCTCCGCGTAGCTGTCCAGCACGGCCAGCGCCTGCCCAACCTGGGATGAGCGCGCCAGCTGCACAGGTGTGCCAACCTCAGCGACGAGGGTCTCAACCAGCAGTTCGACGCGCTCGCGCAGTGCCGCGGATAGAGCATGGAGCAGGTCGCTGCGGAACTGTGGGGTGGTCGATGCCCACCCAGCACTAGCACGCTTGGCCGCGTCGATCGCAGCTGCGGCATCGGCGGGCGTAGCAGTGCGGACCGTCCCCGCGACCTGCTCAGTCGCTGGATTCTCGACCTCGTAGGTCTCTCCGTGTGGGGGGACCCACGATCCTCCGATGTACACCCGGTCTCGGACCCATTCTGGTCGGCTCACGTCGCGCCTCCTTCCATGACGTGCAAGACCGTCGGACGGTCCTGAACGAGTGCCTTGGCCAGCTGCTCGGAGAGGTGCTCGGGCGTCTCGATCGTGACGCCATGACATCCCAGCGCACGACCGGCCGCGGCGAAGTCCGGGGAGGGAAGGTCCACACCGAGTGGGGCGTAACCGCGAAGCTCCATGTTGCGCCGGATCTGTCCGTACCCGCCGTTGTCCACGACGATGACCGGGATCGCCAGCCCCTCCGCCGCGGCCGAGGCGAGCTCCGGAAGGGTGTACATGATCCCGCCGTCTCCCAAGACGGCCAGCACCTGCCGCTCGGGTGCGGCAACCTTGGCGCCGATGGCTGCCGGTAACCCGTATCCCAAGGTTCCGTAGCCAGTAGGGTAGAGGAATCCGCCCGGAGCATGCAGCGGCAGGTTCGCCCGCATCCCGTAGTAGCAGACGGCAGCGGAGTCGCCGGCGACGATCGCGTCGCGTTCCAGAACGCCGGCGATGGCCTGTATCTCATCCCGCCAGAGGGCGCCCTCCGCGCTCGCCTCGTCGCCCACACGCGATGCCCAGGCGGCGGCTTCACCGCCCACCAGACCGACCCCGCCCTCACCGAGCTGCTGCCGCAACGAACGCAGAGCCCGGGCCGCGTCGCTGACGAGGGCGATGTCGGGTCGCACGTTGACACCGATCTGTCGAGGGTCGATGTCGATTCGCACGAGCGTTCCGTCGAGCTGCCAGGTGCCGTTCCACAAGTCAGATGAGCCGAGATCGGTGCCAACAGCGATGATGACGTCCCGGGTACGGGCCCACTCGGCGATGGCTGGTAGGTGCGCTCCGGCGCCCAGCGAGAGCGGGTGATCCTCTGGGAGGACCCCCTTTCCGTTGGTGGTGGTCACCACGGTCGCCCCGAGTCGCTCGGCGAGCAGACGCACTTCGGTCGCCGCAGATCGCGCTCCGCCTCCGACCACGATCCCGGGGCGTGAAGCCTCAGCGAGCGCGGCGGCGGCCCGGTTGAGCTGGTCGGCCGGCGCGGTCACCACCGGCAGATCGACCGGGCACCCGACCTGGGTGTGGGCGGACTCGTCGAGCACGTCGATCGGAACTTCGATATGCACCGGACGGGGGCGACCGGCCGTCATATCGGCGAAGGCCTGGGAGACGGCGTTACCGATCTCTGCTACCGAGGTGACCCGATAGCTCGCCGCGACAACGGCCTCGACCGCGGCGTGCTGGTCCTTCGTCTCGTGCAAGTGGCCGTTGCCGCGGTACGGGTGCCTCAGCGGCATCCCTGGGGAGACCAGCAGCACGGGGATCGAGTCGGAGTAGGCCTGTCCGAGCGCGGCAAGGGTGTTGAGCACAGCGGGGCCGGCGGTGACCAGGGCGACGCCCGGCCTTCCGGACGACCGGGCATAGCCATCCGCGGCGTATCCGCAGCCCTGCTCATGCCGCGACAACACGTGACGAATGTTGCTGCTGGCCAGGTGCTCGTAGATGGACAGGTTGTGGTTGCCAGGGATCCCGAATACGACATCGATACCGTGGGCGGCGAGGCTGCGCACAAGAACCTCGCCGCCGGTCATGAGTGCCACGTGCCACATCCTTGACTTGAGGGGCTGGCCGGAGAGGCCCGAAAACTTTGACCTACGGGTTAGAGGATGCCGCTTTCCTCAAGGAAGTCCTTCGCAACCACCTCGGGGGGCAAACCGTCGAGCTCCACGCCACTGTTGAGCTCCAAGATCTTCTCCTGGGTCAGCAGCTCACTGATCGCCCCGAACAGCTTGTCGTACTGCTCCTTGTCAGCGGCGTATACGTCGCTACGCATGTTGACAGCGGGGTTGTAGATGGGGAAGAACGACTTGTCGTCGTCGAGGACGACGATGCCTTCCTTCGCGATCCGCGAGTCGGTGCTGACGAGGTTCAAGAAGTCGCACTCCCCCTTGGAGGCGGCTTCATACACGACGGTCGACTCGGCAGGGAAGACGAACTCCCGCGGTAGCATGAAGCCATAGAGCTTCTCCAGACCCGGCAGTCCGTCGTCGCGGGTGCTGAACTCCGAGCTCGCGCAGAGCATTGCGTCTTCGGGGTTGGTCGCTGCGAGTTCTGCGTACTCAGAAATTGACGTGACACCGGTCGCCTCTGCGGCCTCTGCGGTGGCTCCCACCGCATAGGTGTTGTTGAACGGGGCAAGCGCAAACCAGGAGATGCCGTTCTTCTCGTCGGCCGCACGCACCGCTTCGAAGAACTGCTGCGGGTCGGCGATGGTTTTGGTCTCCTTGAAGAAGGTCGTCCACGCCGTGCCGGTGTACTCCCAGTACACATCGGTCTCGCCTTCCTCGAGTGCCGCGCGGGCCACATTGGTGCCCGAGAGACCAGTCTTGTCCGTCACTGTCGCGCCCGCGCCCTCAAGCGCCTGCACGGTGATCTGGCCCAAGATCAGTTGCTCGGGGTACTCCTTGGAACCGACGGAGATCTTGACGCCGTTGAGGTCTACGGTCGAGGCGACCGAATCCTCCGAAGCCGTGGCGGCGCCATCCCCGCCGCCGCATGCCGCGAGAGCCACCGCCGAGGCCACCAGCGTGGCCATCACACCGGCGCTGCGCTTCACATTCGAAATCTTCATGGGACATTCCTTTCGCTGGAAAATTAGTGGAAAAGATCGGGTAGTTCAGAGTCCCTTCGGCTTCAGAAGCTCCTGAGCCACCCGGGCGAAGTGGTCCAGGAGAATGGCGAGGAACGCCGTAAGCATCCCTCCGACAACCGTGACGACATCGCGGTTCTGGATGAGGCCGACCGTGATCACCGTTCCCAGACCTCCGGCGCCGGCGAATGCGGCCACCGTGGCGGTGCCCACGTTCCAGACGATCGCGGTGCGCAGACCAGCCAGCACGACCGGCACGGCCAAGGGCAGCTCGACGCGGCGCAGCACCTGCCCGCGGGTCATCCCGATGCCCGATGCCGCCTCTTTCAGCTCGAGATCGATCTCCTCCAGACCAGCGACGGTGTTGCTGAGCACGGGCAGCAACGCGCTGATGATGAGCGCGTAGATGGCGTACTGCGCGCCGAATCCCAAGGTGAGCGCGAAGAGCACGATCAGTCCGAAACTGGGGATGGATTGTGCCCCCACCACCAGGGCGTTGACGATCGGGGCGATTCGGCGAACCGAGGGGCGGGACAGAACGATTCCGAGGGGAACCGCGATGAGGAGGACAACCGCAGTCGACGCGCCGACAAGAACCAGGTGTTGACGTAGGGCCAGCCCCAGCTGAGTGCTGTTGAGGATCCGCTGCTCGACGCTGTCCAGCTCGCGGGTCTGAACCCACAGGTAGAGCGCGACTGCCCCTGCAAGCAGAACTATCGGGGTGGTGAAGAGAAGCCGAAAGGTGCCCTCACGGGGAAGCCTTCGGATTTGTGACGACTCGGAGCTGGCGAGCGGAACGTCAGGCGCGGTGGTCAGCATCTGCCACCTCTTTGTCAACCCGGTCAGACTTCGGCGCGGAACCCGCCGCCGCGTGGACCACCGCACGCGGCACGGCAGAGAACTCCAGACAGCCCACGAGTTGGCCGGCCTCATCGACGAGGATCGCCGCGGGCGCGCCGACTCGGACCATCTGGCCGACGGCGTCGGCCAGATGGGTTCGAGGGCCAAGTACCAGCGGCTCCACCGGCAGGAAGGTTCGATCACTGGCGTCTGCGGTGACCCAGCCGACCGGCCGGCCATCTTGGATAACCACAGTGGCGGGACCTTGCGCCCGCGCCGGATCGACCTCGCCTGGTTCTACAGAGATGCTCGGCAAGGTCGACAGCATGTCCGATGTGACCTCGAGCAGTGACAATGCGCGCAGCTCGGCGTTCTCGCCGAGGAAGTCGCGTACGAACTCATTGGCGGGTTTGGCGAGAATCCGCGCCGGGGTGTCGAACTGCGCCACAGCAGAGTGGTCGCGAACGATCGCGATGCGGTCGCCCATCTTGATGGCCTCAGTGAGGTCGTGGGTGACGAACACGATCGTCTTGCAGATCTCCCGTTGAAGACGCAGGAACTCATCTTGCAGGCGCTCACGAACGATCGGATCCACGGCCCCGAACGGCTCATCCAACAGCATGATCGGTGGATCGGCGGCCAGGGCTCTGGCGACGCCGACGCGTTGGCGCTCTCCCCCCGAAAGCTGCTTGGGGTAGCGGTCACGATACACAGCAGGATCCAAGCCGACGAGATCGAGCATCTCATCCACTCGTTGAGAGATCTTGGTGGACGACCACTTGAGCAGCTGCAGGACGGCCGCGACATTGTCGCGGACACGCATGTGCGGGAACAGTCCACCTTGTTGGATGACGTAGCCGATGCCGCGACGCAACTCGTCGGGATTTGCATCGGTCACGTCCTGGCCCCCGATGATGATGCGACCGGAGGTAGGCTCAACGAGTCGGTTGATCATCTTCAACGTCGTGGTCTTCCCGCAGCCCGATGGTCCGACGAGCATCACGGTCTCGCCTTCGCACACGTCGAGGCTGAGCTCGTCAACGGCGGGTTCGGTAATTCCAGGGAAGGTCTTGGTCAGATTGTCCAACTGGATGAAGGTGTCAGTCACGAAGGCCTCCTGAAACCGTCAATCTGGCGAGGGCGATAAAGACGAAGTTCAGGAGCACGCCGACAATGACGATGCCCACGATGCCCGATAGCGCCGAATAGAGCGCTGTGGGCGTGCCGATCTGGTTGAGCCCGGTGTAGATCGCCTCTCCGAGCCCCGGACCGTTGACGATGGCCCCGATCGCTGCCGTGCTCACCAGCAACAGGGCGCTGACGCGAACCCCGGTGAGGATGATCGGCCAGGCCATCGGGAGCTCCACCCTGATCAGACACCGGCGCCGACTCATGCCGATCGCTTTGGCGGCCTCGACAGTTGCGGCGTCGACCCCGCACAGGCCGACGATGGTGTTCTGCACTATCGGCAGGAGTGAGTACAGCGTTAGTGCCGTCAACACGGGCGGCCACCCGAGCCCGAGCAGGCCGAGCAGCAAGACGTACAGAGCGAGCGAGGGGATCGTGAGCACGATGCCACTCACCTTGATCGCCAACGCGCTCGCACGGGGCACCCGGTACACCGCGATCCCCGTGGAAATCCCCACGATGCTTCCCAACAGTGTCGCCAGCACCACGACACCGAGATGCCCACCGAACTGCTGGACCACGTCGGCGCCGTAGTACGACAAGTACTCGGAGAAGCTCACCGGCACTCCTCCCACCCAGCGGCCGAACGCCCAGGAACTTTGGCCCGAGACTAGGAGAAGGATGTGTGAACAGTCAAGAGACGACACATACCTTCACTAGATGACTGTTATCTCATCTTCGCCGTGACGGGGCAGCGAGGATACAAAGTCCTGTATTCTTGCCACAGAGCTTCCCTAGATCGCGGAGTACAGCGGCTTGACAGCGCGCGAAACAACGCAGGATAGTTATCAGCATGCGACAGGTGCTTCCACCTAGTGATACCGCCTCTCGGACACTGGTCCGAGGACTGGAGATCCTCCGGCTCTTCAGCGCTCAACGTCCCGTCCTGATGCAGTCGCAGATCGCCGCGGAACTGGGGCTTCCACTGCCCACAGTCGGCCGACTGTGCCGGGCTCTGGTCACCAACGGGTTCCTCGAACTGCAAGCGGGGTCCCGGCGGCTCCAGCTTGGTCCGGAGATCCGACGTCTGACGGCGACCGTACCCCCGGACATGAACGACGATGGGCGCCGGTGGATGCGCTCACTCAACGAGCATTTCGATGAAGAGGTCAACCTCGCGATCCTTGATGGCGCCCACACGCTGTACATCGACACCACCCCGAGTACCCGACGTCTTGGCGTGAATACCGTGATCGGCGCTCGGGCACCCGCGCACTGCACGGCAGTGGGCAAGTGCCTGCTGGCTCAACTCGACGATGGGATCGTCAGGGATCGCCTCGGCCCGGGACCATACGAGCAGCGCACAGAGAAGACAATTGTGCGCTGGACGCGCATGCGCGAAGAACTCGCACACATCCGCAGCACTGGTCTCTCAATCTCCATCGAGGAGTTCGAGACTGGCCTTGCCGGGTTTGCGGTACCGATATTTCCGCGGACTGCGGACGGTGTCCAGCTCGCGCTCTCGATCGCTGTGCCGACTGCCCGGCTGCAATCCGAGCGATCCGGCGCCATCGAGTCCGCGCTGCTAGCCGGACCGCACTTCTACCGACACGGAGTTGATGACGTTGCGAAGTGACGTTGCCGGCCGATTGACCGACGTGCCCGCCGAGATCGACGCCTGGGCCCTCGCGCTGACCAAGGAGCTCGAGGAGAGGGGGGAGAACCTCAACAACGGGTCACCCGCCGATTCGGACTCGCGCTTCGCGTACGAACGCATGGGCGCCGCCGGAATCATCGGCCTGGGGTGGCCGGCTCAGCTCGGCGGACGGGACATGGACCCGATAGACGTGGTGAAGCTAGAGGAACGGCTCGGCTACCACTGGTTGCCGTTGTGTGGCTACCTGCTGTCGGTGAAGACCATCGGAAACTCGATCCTCCGATTCGGCACTGAGGACCTGATCTCTCGGTTCATCCCTGGCGCCGCCGCCGGACGGGTCATGTTCTGTCAGGGCTTCTCCGAGCCCGAAGCCGGCTCCGACCTCGCTGCATTGCGTACCAAGGCGGACAAGTACGACGACCGCTGGGTCGTCAACGGCAAGAAGATCTGGACCTCCAGCGCCGAGATCGCCGACTGGATGTACCTCGCGGTGCGCACTGACCAATCGCTGCCTCGGCACAAGGGGCTGTCGGTGATGCTGCTCGACATGCGCGCCCCAGGCGTCGACGTCGATGTCCACGAAACCCTCGGGGGCGGCACCTTCGGAGAGGTCCATCTCAGCAACGTCGAGGTAGACGCCGACAACGTCCTGGGCGAGGTCAACGGTGGTTGGAAGGTGCTCATGGGCTCCCTGGACTTCGAACGGGTCACCAGCGAAAAGGTCGGAGTGGCCTTGTGGATCCTGGACCAGCTCGACGGGATTGCCGAACAGCACCACCGTCGCTCGCTCCTCGCGCTGCGGGGAGAGTTGGAGGCATGTCGGCGTCTGGGTCATGAGGCGACCCGACTCATCGCCGAGGGCGAACGCGTCTCCCGAGTCTCATCCACGTGCAAGCTCTCGATCTCACTGGCTATGCAGAAGGCAGCCGCGCTCAGCGTGGACATCCTCGGACCGGCAGCACTCGTGGACCGGGGTCCAGCCGCTCGGGCGGCCGGGCGCCTGGCGGCGTTCAACCGCGCGTCAGCCTCCATGACGCTCGCCGGTGGTTCGAGCGACATACAACGCAAGGTCATCGCCCAGCAGGGCCTCGGCCTCCCCCGCTGAGCCAGCTTTGAGAGGACCACTTCACCCATGACCCCCGCCTCGTTGCCGCTTGTCGGATACCGGGTACTCGACTACTCCCAGTTCGTCGCCGGCCCCCTCGCCACCATGCTGTTGGCCGACCTCGGTGCCGACGTGGTGAAGGTGGAGTCCCCCGCCGGAGACGCCTACCGACACTACGAGCCGCTCGGCGGCGGCGAGAGCCGACGCTTCTACTCCCTCAACCGGAACAAGCGCTCGATCGTGTGCGACCTCAAGACGTCCGCTGGACGTGAGCTGTCCCGAGGGTTGATCGCCTCGGCGGATGCGATCGTGCACAACATGCCCCCAGCGCGGGCAAGGCAGTTCGAACTTGACGGAGGGTCGGTTCGAGCGGTGAACCCCCGCGCGGTCGTCGCGGTTGTCTCGGCGTTCGGTAGTGACGGGCCGCACGCCGACCGTGTGGGCTATGACCTGATCGCCCAGGCCTACTCCGGCCTCCTCACCGCCGATGCCCGTGTCGAGGACACCGTTCCCCGCAGAAGCGGTGGAATCCCGTACTCCGACATCACGGCCGGTCTGCTCGCCTGCATCAGCGTGACTGCTGGCCTCGTGGCACGTGCCGAGGAGGGCCGACCCCACTTCGAGGTCTCCCTGCTCGGGGCCGCGCTCGCCACGCAGGTCCAAACCTTCGTCCGCACCAGCGCTGATCCCGGCCTCTCCGACGCCGAAGCAAAGGTGGTCACACCGGCCGACCTCAAGCAAACCGCAACCGGGATCGCCGAGCTCAGTGACCTGGAACCGTACTACCGCTGCTACGAAGCCTCCGACGGATTCTTCGCGTTGGCCTGTCTCACAACGACACAGCGACAGCGCGTGCTTTCGGTCCTGGGCATGGAGGACCGGTGGGCCGAAAACCCACAAGCAACGCCGGCGTCCGCGCGCGAACGTGCCGCACGCATGGCGCTGCCGTACCGCTTCGCGGAGCGGTTCAGCGAGCGTCCCGTCGCGCACTGGGTCGAGTTCTTCGCCGCAGCCGGCGTCCCCGCCGGAGACGTGCGGCTCGTACAACAGCTCTTCGACGACGACCAGGTCGGCGCCAACGGGCTCGTGCGACGGGTTCACCAACGTCAAGGCGGCTCGGTCGACCTGCTCGGATCGATGTTCAAGATCGACGGCGTAGCGCCACAGACACCGGTGGGTGCTCCTCGGTTGGGTGAGCACACCGACGAGCTGGTGACCGAGCTCGCCGAGAACGCCGCGACCACTTTGACGGCCAACCGCGGTTCGAATACGCCCGCCGACCCCGACCTCGGAGATTCCCATGACATCTGAGCTCGACGAGTTCGCCCGCTCCGTGCGAAGTCTCACCGCCGATGTCGCAACAACCGACAACTGGCGCCCGGGATCGCATTGCGACGACCGCTCCGAGGGCTTGACGGCCGGACTCGATCGACTTGGCTGGAATGATCTGGTCGCGGGTGATGAAGAAACGCTACCGTTCCTCGCCGTTGCTGCCCTCGAGCTCGGCCGCGCCGCTACTACCCCTTATGACGTCGTCCAGATCCTGGGTGGCAGTCCCCTCGTCCAACGGCTTGCGATGTACGGTCAACAGGGTCGTCCGGTCGCCATCGCCACACCTGAAGGCAGCAGCTACCAGCTGGCCACCATTCGCGAGTCCACCGAGGTCGCCTTCGCCGACTCGCTGGGCGTCCACTCCGTGTCCGCGCTGGATGAGTCGATGACCGTCGAGGAGCCCGGTAAGCGCCTCACGGCCTGGGAAACCGCGACCGTCGGCTACTTCGCCGGGTTGGCTAGCTTCGTGGTCGACTCCGCAACCCAGCATGCCCTGGAGCGGGAGATCTTCGGGCGCACCCTGGCACACCTCGAGACGGTACAACAACGCCTCGGTGATGCCGCGGCTACCGTCGACGCGCTCGTCCTGTCCGCCCAGGCCGGCGCACACGGTCTGCCCGCGCTGGCGCATGCTGCCGCCAGCACATGGAGCGTGATGGTGCACGGCCACATGGTGTTCGGTGCGATCGGGTTCACCTTGGAGTTTCCCCTTCAACGCTACTCCCGCCGGGCCAAGGCGCTCGGGTCGTTCGTCGACGGCTGGATCGACCAGCGCATCGGGCAAGCAGTGTGAAGACATTCGTTGTGACCGGCGGCTCTGCCGGTCTTGGGCTGAAGATTGCGCAGAAGTTGGCATCGGATGGGAACGAGGTCGTCCTCGTCGGCCGCCGGCTTGACAGGCTGGAAGCGGCTCAGCGTCTGCTGACCGACGAAGATCTGAGTTGCCGCATAGCGGCGCTGGATGTGCGCGACGGTGACGCCGTGACACACCTCGTGAACGAGCTTCCGGCTATTGACGGTGTCGTGAACAACGCCGCCGGAAACTTCGTAGCCAAGACTGTCGACCTGTCCCTGAACGGATTCCGAGCGGTCGTGGAAATCTCGTTGTACGGGACATTCAACTTCTCCACGGCGCTGGCCCGACGACTCATCGCAGAAGGGCGCCCAGGAGTGGTGTGCAACATGGTCGCCACCTATGCGTGGACCGGTGCCCCGGGCGTCGCCCACTCCGCGGCCGCCAAAGCCGGGATGCTCGCCTTCACCAAGTCCGTGGCCAGGGAATGGGGGGAACACAACATCAGGGTCAACGCCGTCGCCCCGGGCTTCGTACCTACTGACAACGCGAAGGCACAAATCCTCTCCTCGCCGGGCGCGGCAGAGCACATGCTTGGACTGATCCCGTTGGCGAGGTTCGGAGACAGCGCGGAGTTCGCCGACGCGGTCAGCTTCCTGATG
>Ga0136638_10000149_pt1 | contig 13142 bp, 10 predicted proteins | sample AntDrymUQ8582206_2_FD_104671 | JGI IMG/M metagenome (GOLD analysis project Ga0136638, IMG submission 104671) | Polar desert sand microbial communities from Dry Valleys, Antarctica - metaG UQ858 (22.06) | ecosystem: Environmental > Terrestrial > Soil > Desert | place: Antarctica: Dry Valley...
GAGCTGGAGTACGTCGGCGGCATCCCGCTGGACGTGCGTGTTCGCCAGGGGGGTGACGCGGGCGTCCCCGCAGTCGCCCAGCGCGATCCGGGGGTGGCGGCTGATGTGCTGCGGCAGCTGGCGCGCACCGTGGCCGCGCGCATGAGCGTTCGCGCCGCGCGACAGGCGCCGGTCCTCTCCATCAGCTAGCCCACCGCAGCGGTGCCTGACTGGATCCTCGGCACTCCCGACGCCCTTCTTCGAACGGTCGTGGTCGGAGTCGTCGCGTATCTGGCGCTGATCGGCACGCTCCGTCTTTCCGGCAAGCGGACGCTGGCCAAGCTCAACGCGTTCGACCTGGTGATCGAGCGGCCTCCCCGGGCCCCGCGTTCAGTCTTCTAGTCGCCGCCATAGGGCGGAACAGGCGAGGAGCCCAGCGCGGCGACGACCCTCGTCGCCTGCCAGGAAGGCGGTCCGCCTCTCGAGCGTGACCCGGTCACCGAGCGCGATGGCCACGCTGACTGCCGTGTCGCCGTGGCGCTCAAGCGCTCTGACGGCGAGTCCTATCTGTGCGGATGGCGCCCCGCGCGCCCGCCTGGCCTCGTGGCGGAGGTCGTATCGCCCGTCCGGCAACACCTCGGCGCGTGCCAGCCACGGAGCAGGACCCAGGAGGAAGGCCAGCTGTCCAGCCGTACCGATCTCCACTGTCGCCAGCGTGCGAGCGGCCAGCCGGTGACCGAGGGCATCCAGCCACGTCTCCTCGCCTCGTGCGAAGAGCCAGCGCTCCACTTTCGGTGCCAGGAGCGCGGTCATGGCCGCCACTCGCTCGCCCGCGCCGGCACCGAAGGCGCTGATGCGGAGGTCGATCGCGTCGGCTCGGGCATAGGTGGCGACCTGTGGGTCGGCTGCCCGCAGGATCGTCTCGCCGATGAGATCGGCGAGAGCCGACTCGCCGATGCCTGTGAGACGGAGCGTCTCAGCCGCTGAATGCTGCCCCAGGCCGCGCGCCAGGAGGCGGGGCAGCACCTCCCTGTGCCACATCGGCGACATCTCGCGCGGCGGGCCGGGCAGGGCCACGATCACGTGTGCTCCGTCAGGCTCGACCCACCACCCCGGGGCGGTGCCCTGGGTGTTGGGCAGAGCCTCCGCTCCCGGGATCAGCCAGGCTTGCTTCAGGTTGGCCTCGGCCATGGGCAGACCGCGTCGCTCGAAGAGATCGCGCAGCCAGTGCTCCAGGGCGGGATCGACCGCAGGGTCCGCGCCGCAGGCGGCTGCGATCGCCTCTCGCGTCAGGTCGTCCGGGGTGGGGCCCAGACCGCCGGTGCTGATGATCAGGTCCGTGCGACCCAAGGCCGCCTCGAACGCCTCGCTGACGGCGTCCAGTCGATCGGGCAGGGCGGTGATGCGACCGACCTCCACGCCGCGCTCCATCAATCCCGCGGCCAGATCGCCCGAGTTCGTGTCGCGGGTGGAACCGGTGGTCAACTCCGTGCCGACGGCCAGGATCTCGGCGCGCCGGAGAGACGACGGTGTGGTCACGGTGTCGAGTGTAGTTACGCCGCCGAGGCGTGGCACGCTCGCCTGCGGTCAGGCCCCGTTGGCAATCTCCGCCGGAGAGTGCTAACGTCCGTGCCAGCACATGAAACGCGCGGCCACGCCCACGTGGCGCGAAATGAAAGATGAGCGAGGGAGCACCGATGGCAAAGCTGATCGCCTATGACGAGGAAGCACGCGGCGCGATGAAGCGGGGCATCGACGCCCTGGCCGACGCTGTGGGCGGCACGCTCGGCCCCAAGGGCCGCAACGTCGCGCTGGACAAGAAGTACGGCGCACCGACGGTGACGCACGATGGCGTGACGGTGGCCCGAGACATCCAGCTCGATGACCCCTTCGAGAACATGGGCGCGCAGCTCCTCAAAGAGGCCGCCACGAAGACCGAGGACGTGGCCGGCGACGGCACCACGACCGCGACCGTGTTGGCCCAGGCCATCGTTTCGGAAGGTCTGAAGAACGTCGCGTCGGGGGCTAATCCGATGCAGATGAAGTTGGGCATCGACGCCGCCTCCCACGCCGTATCGGAGGCCATCAAGGCCAACGCGCAGCCGGTCAAGGGCCATGACGAGATCACGCAGGTGGCCACCGTCAGTGCCGCCGACCCGGAGATCGGCAAGCTCATCGCCGACGTCTTCGAGAAGACCGGCAAAGACGGCGTCATCACCGTCGAAGAATCGAAGACGATGGCCTTCGAGACGGAGTACGTGGAGGGCATGCAGTTCGACCGCGGCTACGTCAGCCCCTACTTCGTGACTGATACGCAGCGCATGGAAGCCGCCTTGGACGAGCCCTACATCCTCATCACGGACAAGAAGATCTCGGCCGTGGCGGACATCGTGCCGACGCTGGAGAAGGTCCTCGGAGCGGGCCGCAAGGAGCTGCTCATCGTGTCCGAGGACGTCGACGGGGAAGCGCTTGCCACGCTCGTCGTCAACAAGCTGCGCGGCATCGTGAGCGTGCTCGCCGTCAAGGCACCCGGCTTCGGCGACCGGCGCAAGGAGATGCTGCGCGACCTGGCCATCGTGACCGGTGCACAAGTCATCAGCGAAGAGGTCGGCCGCAAGCTCGACTCGGTGACCCTGGACGATCTGGGCCGCGCCCGGCGCGTCCTCTCCACCAAGGACACCACCACGGTCATCGAGGGCAAGGGCCAGCAGCCTGACATCGACGCGCGGGTGAAGCAGATCAAGGCGCAGATCGAGGAGACCACCTCGGACTACGATCGCGAGAAGCTCCAGGAGCGACTGGCCAAGCTGGCCGGCGGCGTGGCCATCATCAAGGTCGGCGCCGGTACGGAGACCGAGCTCAAGGAGAAGAAGCACCGCGTCGAGGATGCGCTCTCAGCCACGCGCGCCGCGCTGGAGGAGGGCCTCGTGCCGGGCGGCGGCGTGGCGCTGCTGAACGTGCAGTCGGCGCTGGACGGGCTGGGCATGGACGGCGACGCGGCCATCGGCGTGCGCATCGTACGTCGCGCGCTCGAGGAGCCCGTCAAGCGGCTGGCCCAGAACGCCGGCATGGACGGCGGTGTCGTGCTGGAGAACATCCGCCGGCGTCAGCAGGAAGCAAGCGACTCGACCATCGGCTACGACGTGGTGGCCGACGACTACACCGACCTGCTGGCACGAGGCATCGTCGATCCAGCCAAGGTGACCCGTTCGGCCGTCGAGAATGCGGCCTCCATCGCGGCCATGGTCCTCACCACCGAGGCCATGATCACGGACAAGCCCGAGCCAGCATCTGCGGCGCCGCAGATGCCCCCCGGCGGAATGGGCGGCATGGACTTCTAGGAGTCCGCGTACTGCGCAGGAGCGTCTCATGGGGCCCGGCGAGATCAGTCTCGCCGGGCCCCACGCTGTTCCTGATGCGAGGGAAGGCCCGACACCACGGGCTTTCGGCGGACGTGACGTCACCCCTTGCTCGGGGGGCCGATACTCAGCGGCATCATGGATCGGCTCGCCTCCAGTGGATTCAGCGACTTCGATCGACTGGGCGCCGTCTTTCGGCGGACCCTGGAGTTGCTTCATGCCCTCGCGGCCACGGGCGATCTGCCCGATGGCGCCAGTGATGTGCTGGCGACCGAGACGCTGCCCCACATCGAAGACATGGAAGCGGGCTTCCGCGCCCGGCTCCGGGCCACCGAGTCGAACGTCGAGGAGCTGCGCGCGCTCGTCCTCCTGGGCGGCCTGGGCCTGCCCGAGCCGCGTGACACGGCCGAGGCGCGGGCCGCACTGATCGAGGCGATGCAGGCACGTGCCGGCGCCGGCGGAGAACGCACTCTTGCCGGCTCTCCGGGACGAGGCTTGGCTGCGCTGGAGCATGCACGCCTGGTCTTCGCGCTGATGCCATCGACCCCAGGTCCGTCGGTGCGCTACCCGACCGGCCGGCGTACCTATGCGGACATCGCCGCGCCGCGCTCACCAGCGGAGCTCGTCGGTCGCATCGAGGAGCTCGAGCGGCGTCTGTGGAACGTGGCTACGGGCCGCGTGCCGAGCCCGTCGGATGCCGGCTACAGACGGGTCTACGGATTCTTCGACATCGGGGAACGGCTGGTCCGGGGTGACCTGCGCCTCAGCTGAAGGAGCGTCGTAGTGATCTGTCCGGCCACCGCAAGGTCACGCTCGCACCCGAAACGACATCGGTAGGCGAGGGTTCTTGTATCCTGCCCCTGCCCACCCCGACGCATCGAGGCAGATCCGCTGACGTCCGAACGCCCGCCGAACCCCGCCGATCGCCCCGCAGGCAGTGGTTCCGCGCCATCGTCAGGCAGCGCGACCCCGCCCGTAGCGCCTACGCGCGAAGCCTTCACGCAGCCGACGTCCCCGCCCACGCGCGCGGCTACCCCGCCTGTACGTCCGATCGGCCGGCCCGGCGGGACACCGCCCGCCGGTACCCGAGCGACGGGTCAGCGGCCGCAGACGCCGCCGCCTCCTCCAGCGCCTGGCTTGCGAGAGCAGCTGGGACAGGTGAAGTCGACGGCGAGAGGGCTCGCCTCCGCGCATGTCGGCCTGTTGAAGTCGGAGATCGGCGTCATCGTCGAGCAGGCCAAGATCATCGCTCTGCTGGCGGGCATGATGCTGGGCCTCGCGCTCCTGCTCGCCATGTTGCTCTACACGGGCACGTGGCTCTTCCTGGGCGAGTGGCTCTTCGGCTCGATGGGCTGGGGTCTGTTGCACGGCACGCTGGCGACGCTGGGCATCATCATGGCGCTCGGTCTGATTCTCATCGGCAACACGCCTCGGGTGCCGCTGATGGCGCTGGGTCTGGCCGCGGTCGTAGGCACCGTGCTCTCCATCCTCTTCGGCACCAATCTCCTGCGCAACGCGTTCGTCGCGCTGGCCGATGCGCTCGAGCCCATCCTGCGCCTTGATGCGGCGGCGCTGAACGGCCTGCATGTCACGCTTCTGGCGATGGCCGTGGTGATGGGCATCCTGGGACTTTTGGCCGGCCTCCGCGCCGGCGCCGCTGGCGCGCTAGGTGGTCTGGCCGCCGGCGCTGTGCTTGGTGCGCTCTTCGGTCTCGCCCTCGGCGGAGACTCCCTTGGGGCGGCCTACCCGATGTTGGCCGGGGCCCTGGTGGGGCTCATCGTCCTCGGCCTGCTCGGCCTCGCCCTGGGAGCCAAGGCGGGCGGCGCCAGCGGTGCCCTGAGTGGCTTCGGACTGGGTGGCCTCCTGGGTGTGTTCCTGGGCGCCATCATGGGAGCCGTGACCTTCGACCTCAAGGGTGCCATCGCCGTCGGTGTCACCCTGGGCCTGCTGGCGTGGCTCGCCTTCCAGGCCATCCTCACCATGCGCGAGGGCATCGACCCCCAGAAGCGGTTCGGAAAGCTGGTGCCCAGCGAGTCGATCACGGCCGCCAAAGATACCCGTAGCTGGTTGGGACAGGAATGGCAACGACAACGAAGCAAGCTCACCAAGAGGTAGTCGCCGCGCGCAAGGCGTTGGGGCACGAGCTGGATGAGCTGCGTGTGGCCACTCGCTCAGCGGTCGACATCCCGGCCAAGGTCAAGCGCAACCCGGTCAAGACGATGAGTCTCATCGGTGGCGCGGGCTTCCTCGCCGTGGGCGGCCCGAAGCGGGTCATCCAGGCCATGGAGCATCGCATCCGGCCTACCAAGAAGGACCGTCTCAAGGGCATCCTGCCCAAGGACGTCGAGAAGCTCGTGGACAAGACCGCCTCCAACGCGGACGAGGTGAGGCAACGCCTGGAACAGGATTTCTACGACTGGATGAGCAAGAAGCGGCCGCAGCAGGCCCCCGCCAACGCGCGACAGAGCTTTTGGAAGACGTACGATTCATTCCTCGGTCCGCTGGGGGCGCTGGGGGCGAAGGCCATGGTCGAGAAGCTCTTCGCGGCCGAGAAGGAACGGACGGCCGTCGCCAAGCAGCAGGACCGACCGGGCAGCGTCTCGCCGGCCGATCTGGTGGCTACCAGCCTGGGGAAGAAGCTCAGCAGCTGATCGTGGGCGCGCCTCGGGCGCTAGACTGCAAGCTCGGGCGAGTGGCGGAATGGCAGACGCGCCAGGCTTAGGACCTGGTGCCGCGTGAGCGGCGTGTCGGTTCGACCCCGACCTTGCCCACCATCCAGCTGAGGGCGCGGCTCAGGGCAGTGAGCCGCTCATCTGGGAGACGAGCTGCCGCGCGTCGACGGTCACGTCCACCATCATCCCGTGGGGCGTGATGCGCACGTCACTGAGTCGCCACGACTCCGAGGGAGCGGGTGCCAGCAAGACCACGGGATCCGTGCCCGCTGGCTGCAGGATGAGTGCGTCGCCGGCCACGCGGAGCTGGGCTTGCGTCGCCTGGCCATCGCGCTCGATGGTCAAAGACCCGTCACGCAGGGTCACCGCATCGACCGCCACGCCAGCCTGACCGGCGATCTCACGGACCAACTCCTCCGATGCTGTCCGGTCCATCGATCCAGTGGCGCGCGTCGCCTCGGCGGGGCCCTCCAGGTCGATGCTCTGGACGACCATCTCCAGGCCGCCGGGGCCGCTGACGCGCACCTCGTGGAGCGTGCCACTGATGGACGCGAAGCTGCGGTCGGAAGGCGAGACATCGGTCAACGTGACATCCACGCGTCCGATGACGGCACGCGGGACCATGACGTCGTCGGCCTGGACGCGCACGGAAGGCGCTCGCCCGGTGAAGATGCTCGGCCCGAACAGGTCGACGCTGACGTCCAGGTCGTCGCCTTGTACACCCGCATCGCGCGCCAGACCACTGATGATGGGGCCAGCCACGACGGGGATGACCACGAACACGAGGAGGGCGATCAGCACGGCACTGAAGGCGGCGAACTTGATGAGGCCGGTCAAACGACCCTCCATGAAGGTGGGGCGCGCCGGCACGCGACGGCGTCCCGGAAGGGCTCTAGCCTAGGGCATCGACTCGTCGCACCGGTGCCTTCGAGCAACGAGCCGGCCATCCGCGGCCTGCGTCGTGGTGGTCGCCGCCCGTCCGGTCCGGCCCGCCTATACTTTCCTCTCCCCATGCATGCATCGGACCTTTGACCCTGAAGTTCAACACCCGGCCCGCTGAGCGGAGCACGGTCGTGCTCGAGGTGGAGCTGCCCGCCGAGCGCGTGAAGCGCTCCATCGATGTGTCCGTGCGCCACATCGGGCAGCGGCACCGCGTGCCCGGATTCCGACCGGGACGGATCCCGCGACCGATGCTGGAGCGCGCCTTGGGCATCCGCCGGGATGATCCCGAAGCTCCCGATCCCATCTACGACGATGCCAAAGAGCATCTTTTCGAGGCGTCCGTCATCGAGGCACTGCGCCAGAGCGAACTCGATGTGCTGGCCATCCCGGCACCGGAATGGACGAGCTTTCACGAGCAGGAAGGGGCGGCTTACCGCGTCACGCTACCCGTCCGCCCCACGGTCGAGTTGGGTGCCTATACCGACTACCCCTTCACCATCGAGGTCGAGGACGTCGATCAGGCCAAGGTGGAGGCCGTGGTCGAGCAGCTGCGCGATCAGCAGGCAAGCCTGGTGCCGGTCGAAGGTCGCGGCGCGCAGGACGGGGACTACGCCGTCGTCGGTTTCGAGGGGCGACGCGACGGCGCGCTCATCGAGGGCGCCCAGTCGGAGCGCTTCCCGCTGATCATCGGCAAGGAGCGCATGGTCCCCGGCTTCGAAGCGCAGCTCGTGGGGCTGCGCGAGGACGAGGAGAAGATCTTCAGCGTCACCTTCCCGGCGGACTACGGGCAAGCGGAGCTGGCCGGCCAGGAGGTCGAGTTCACGATCGTCATGCGCGAGCTCCGCCAGAAGCAGCCGCCGGCCCTCGATGACGACTTCGCGCGTTCCCTGGGCGACTACGCCGACCTGGCCACGCTGCGTACGGAGATCGCCCGGCGGCTGGAGCGGAGCGCCCGAGACCGCGCGCGCCATGCCTTCGCCGACCACATCATCGAGTTCACCGCGGCCAACGCCACGGTAGAGGTGCCGGAGCTGCTGGTCGAGCGCGAGATGGACGTCATGATCGACGAGCTGAAGGTCCGCCTGGCTGAGCAGCGCATCGGCTTCGAGGAGTACCAGCGGGCCACCGAACGCGACGAGGCTGCCATCCGAGGCGAGTACCGCGAACAGGCCGAGAAGCGCGTGAAGGTGCTGCTGGTGCTCGGCCAGGTGGCCGAGGCTGAGGGGGTCGAAGTCTCGGACGAGGCGGTCGAGGCGGAGATCGAGCGCGGCCGGCAGTCGGCCGAAGCCAACCCGCGCCTGGTGGAGTACCTGGAGTCCGAGCGGGGCCGGTCGTATCTGCGCTCCCAGCTGCGCCGCACGCAGGTCGTGGAGTCGCTCATCGACCGCTACATCGCCGAGCACCCGCAGTTCAGCGATGTCCGCCACAGCGAGGACGTCGAGGCCGACGAAGCTGCCGCGGCTGCCACTGCCGCGGCGCTGGCCGCCACTGCATCAACGCAGGCCGAGTCGGAGGAGGCCGACGAGGCCGCCGCCGTCCCAGCCGAGGATCCCATCACCGAGGGCACCCGATAGTGAACCGACTACCTGCCGAGGGATCGGCCGCCCTGCATGTGGCACGCAGCACCACCGCGATGCTGGTGCCCATGGTCATCGAGAGCTCGAGTCGAGGGGAGCGGGCGTACGACATCTACAGCCGGCTCCTCAAGGAGCGCATCATCTTCCTGGGCGATGCGATCGAGGACCACATGGCCAACCTCATCATCGCGCAGCTGCTGCACCTCGAGGCCGAGGACCCCGACCGAGACATCAGCCTCTACATCAACTCGCCGGGCGGGGTGGTCACGGCCGGACTGGCCATCTACGACACGATGCAGTACCTGCGCGCACCCGTCAGCACCATCTGCATCGGCATGGCCGCTTCCATGGCCGCGGTCCTGCTGGCGGCGGGAGCCAAGGGCAAGCGCTACGCACTGCCCAATAGCCGGATCATGATCCACCAGGGCTCGGGCGGCTTCCGGGGCAATACGCCCGACATCCTCATCCAGGTGCGGGAACTGGAAGAGCTCATCAACGCCAATCACCGCATCCTCGCCCGCCACACCGGGCAACCCGTGGAGAAGATCGTCAAGGACACGGAACGCGACTACTTCATGGCGCCGAAAGAGGCCAAGGACTACGGCATCATCGACGAGGTGTACGCGGAGCGCGATCAGTCGCTCATCAGCGAGGCCAAGAAGGAAGGCGGCCTGGCCGGCGAGGGCGCCGCTGCCCATGAGGGCGAGGACGTAGGGCCCGAAACCGCCAAGTCCTCACCGGAGAAGAGCGGGCGCGGGTGAGGCACACCACGGGGCGCGTACCGGTGCATCATGAGCACGTGACCACGCCTGGTCTCGTGACACCGAGCGGGCGGACCGCGCGGGTCGCCTGGTAGGAACCAAGAGGACCGGCTCGATGTCGACCACGACAGGCAGCAAGACGCCCAAGGTCCCGTACCGCTGCAGCTTCTGTGGCAAGAGCCAGGAGCAGGTACGGAAGCTCATCGCTGGCCAAAGCGTGTATATCTGCGACGAGTGCATCAACCTCTGCCAGGAGATCATCGAAGAGGAGATGCTGGAGACCCCGCGCGCCAAGCCGCAGGTCGCCAAGCTGCCCAACCCTCGCCACATCAAGGAGTCACTGGACAGCTACGTCATCAGCCAGGATCGCGCCAAACGCGTGCTGTCAGTAGCCGTCTACAACCACTACAAGCGGGTCAACGCCGGCAACCTCGTCGACGATGTCGAGCTCCAGAAGTCGAACGTCCTGTTGGTGGGACCGACCGGCTCCGGGAAGACGCTCCTGGCCCAGACATTGGCCAAGGTCCTGGACGTGCCCTTCTGCATCGCCGACGCGACCTCCCTGACCGAGGCGGGATACGTCGGTGAGGATGTCGAGAACATCTTGCTGCGGCTCATCCAGGCGGCCGACTTCGACGTCGCGCGAGCGCAGCGCGGCATCATCTATATCGACGAGATCGACAAGATCGCGCGCAAGGCGGACAACCCGTCCATCACCCGCGACGTCTCCGGCGAGGGCGTCCAGCAGGGGCTCCTCAAGATCCTGGAGGGCACCGTCGCCAACGTGCCGCCGCAGGGCGGTCGCAAGCACCCGCATCAGGACTTCATCCAGATCGACACCACGAACGTCCTGTTCATCTGCGGTGGCGCGTTCGAAGGGCTGGAGAAGATAGTCGAGGAACGCGTCGGGAAGCGCACCATCGGCTTCGGGTCGGAGGCGCAGACGGTCAAGGCGGATCGCGAGCGCATCCTGGAGCACCTGATGCCCGAGGACCTGCTCAAGTTCGGCCTCATCCCGGAGTTCGTCGGCCGGCTGCCGGTCACGGTGACCCTCTCGGCGCTCTCGCGCGACGACCTGATGCTCGTCCTGACCGAGCCCAAGAACGCGGTCACCCGGCAGTTCCAGAAGTTCCTGCAGCTTGACAAGGTCGACCTGGTCTTCACGCCGGGCGCCATCGAGGCCGCTGCGGAACTTGCTTTGGGCCGCAAGACGGGCGCTCGGGCGCTGCGCTCCATCGTGGAGGAGTCGCTGCTCGACGTGATGTACGACATCCCCGAACGCACCGATGTCCGCAAATGCATCATCACCGAGGAGACCATCCGCGAAGGCCGCGTGCCGCTGCTGCTGACCAAGGCAGAGATCGAGCGCGGCGTCGACGAGACCAACTACGGCGAACTGCTGGAGCGCGGCGCGTAGGATCTGAGCGCGGTGAGCGGCTGCTTGGCAGCTGGACCGCGGTACTGCGATCCAGCGCCACGGGAGTATGCCGCGGCGACTTGTGTCAGATGGGCATACCAAGCCACCGTGCCGCGGGCGGCCTCGGGATGGCTCGATTCGGCTGGCGACCGAGGACTGTCTCGAGGCTACTGGTGCTGCCTGATGACCGCACCGTCAGGCGGATCGTGACCCGACACAACGCCACGTTCGGCAGCATCTACCCCGCCCGGAGCCGGGAGGTTCGCGCTTAGCTTCGCCGACCGGATGGTCCGCTCCGCGGCATATGGTTCGTGTCCGGAGCCGATCTTGCCGGTGAGGGCTGAAGGCCGATCGCGAGCGGTGCTCGGCCGGCGGCCGAGTCCCTTGCCAGCGGCCGGGATCCACGGCCGAGCGCGAGGCTCCGCGCGGGCTAAGCCAGCGCCACCCGTGGACGCGGGCCGGTCAGAGCGATTCCGTCGATCGAACTCGGATGAACTCAAGCACGCGGCGCCAGGCGTCGCCCGACTCCTCGGCGTACTCTGCCTGCTTGCGGTCGAAGAAGGAGTGTGGGGCGTCGGGATACGTCACCAGCTCATGGTCGGCGCCGGCTCCGGCGAGCGCCTCCTCGAAGCGCGCCACGGCCTCGGCTGGTATGGCCGGATCCGCGCCACCGAAGAGCCCCAGCACCGGGCTGCGCATCTGGTGAACGACCTCGATGGGAGCCGGGATGTCGTTGCGTGGCGGTCCCACGGGAACTCCGTAGAAGCCGATGACGCCGGTCGCCGCCAGGTGCGCTTCGGCACCGGAGAGGAACGCCAGCCGCCCACCGAAGCAGAAGCCCAGCACGAAGAGCGTCCGCACCTTCCGCTCGCTCCGCAACCAGGCTGCGCCTTCCAGCGTGTCGGCCCGCAACCCGTCCCAGGTCGTCTGCGCTACATGGGCGGCATGCTCGAAGCCTTCCTCGCGCTTGCCGACGCCGGCGGTCCGCCCGAAGTAGTCGATGGCCAGAGCGTCGATGCTGCTCTCCGCGAAACGAAGCGCCAGCTCCTCGTAGAAGGGACTCAAGCCGCGGACATCGGGCAGGATCAGCACGCCGTGACCGCTGGGCGCCGAGGCCGTCGCGTGATACGCCGCGAAGGGGGACCCATCGGCGGCGACCAGCCCAAGGTCGCCTCCATCAACGGCTGCGCCGGCGACGGGCGCGATCGGTGGACGCGAGTCATAGGCGAAACACATGGGCGCAGCTCCGTGCAGGGGTTCCGCGGGGCGTCCATTCTGCGATAGACTGCGCCGCCTACGGCGAAGACCGAGAAGAGTAGCGTCCCCACCGGCCGCAAGAGAGCGCGGGTCCTGGCTGCGAACCTGCGTGGGCACGACGGGAGTGAAGGTCGCTCGTGAGCCGTGGCGGTCTCGGCGTCCGATAGCGCGCCGTGAGGGCCCCGCGCCGACGGTGACCGCGATGTGCGGCCGCCAGCGGGAGCCGAACCAGCAGGTGGTACCACGACCCCGTTCGTCCGCTGGACGAGCGGGCGTTTTCGTTTCAGGGGCCCGATACCATGACCGATCAGCGACCCATCACAGACGACTCTGCGGCCGAGATGGCCAAGACCTACCGGCCGGCTGACATCGAGCCGCGCGTCCAGGCACGCTGGCTGGCGGCTGACGTCTTCGCTCCGGACGGTGTCGGATCGCGGGCCGATCAGGCCAAACAGCCCTTCGTCATCATCCAGCCACCGCCCAATGTGACCGGCGCCCTTCACCTGGGCCACGCGGCACGGGGCACGGTCGAGGACATGATGGTCCGGCGCGCGCGCATGCAGTGCCGTCCCACACTCTGGCTGCCGGGCGTGGACCATGCCTCCATCGCCGCTCAATTCGTGCTCGATGGCGTGCTCGCCGCGGAGGGCGAGAGCCGCCACTCACTGGGCCGGGAGCGCTACCTGGAGCGCATGTGGCGCTTCATGGAGGAGACGCGCAACGTCATCCGCGACCAGCAACGGCGCCTGGGTCTCTCGGCAGACTGGTCGCGCGAGCGGTTCACCATGGACGAGGAGTCGGCGCAGGCGGTGCGCACCAGCTTCAAGCAGCTGCACGACGACGGCCTGGCCTATCGCGGCGAGAAGCTCATCAACTGGTGTCCCGGCTGCCGTACCAGCCTCTCCGACCTGGAGGTCATCGCGACGCCGGAGAACGGCACGCTCTGGTCGGTGCTCTACCACCTCGTGCCAGGCGCAGACACTGCCATGGTGTCCGACGCTGAGCCGGGCACTTCCGAGACGATCACCGTGGCGACCACACGGCCCGAGACGATCCTGGGCGATACCGCGGTGGCGGTGCATCCCGATGATGAACGGTATCGAGCGCTCGTCGGCCGGCGCGTGCGCATCCCGTTCGTGGATCGCATCGTGCCCATCGTCGCCGACGATATGGTCGAC
>Ga0136638_10000150_pt1 | contig 13142 bp, 6 predicted proteins | sample AntDrymUQ8582206_2_FD_104671 | JGI IMG/M metagenome (GOLD analysis project Ga0136638, IMG submission 104671) | Polar desert sand microbial communities from Dry Valleys, Antarctica - metaG UQ858 (22.06) | ecosystem: Environmental > Terrestrial > Soil > Desert | place: Antarctica: Dry Valley...
ACGGCGTCGGCGGGAGCTGGCTGTTCGCCGCCGGTGACGTCACCGGGCGGGTGCTGCTGACCCACCAGGGCAAGTACCAGGCCCGGCTGCTCGGCGACCGGCTTGCCGCCGAGGCCCGCGGCGAGACGCCGGACCTGACCCCATGGGGGCGGCACGCCCCGACGGCGGACGACGCCGCCGTGCCGCAGGTGGTCTTCACCGACCCGGAGGTGGCGGTGGTCGGGCTGAGCGAGCAGCAGGCAGCCGACCGGGGGCTGCGCACACGACTGGTCAGCTACGACCTGGGCAGCGTCGCCGGCGCGGCGCTGGCGGCGGACGGCTACCGCGGCCGGGCGGCGCTGCTCGTCGACCTGGACCGGGAGGTCGTGCTGGGCGCGACCTTCGTCGGGCCCGACGTCGCCGAGCTCCTCCACTCGGCGACGATCGCGGTCGTCGGAGAGGTGCCACTGTCGCGGCTGTGGCACGCCGTCCCGGCCTTCCCCACGGTCAGCGAGGTGTGGCTCCGGCTGCTGGAGGAGCTCAGAACATCAGCTTGAGCGGGTCCACCGTGTCGATCTGCGCGTCGAGCAGGATCCGCGAGTAGGCGCCGTGCAGCGTCCGCCGCTTGTCCAGGAAGGCGTCGGGGTCGAACGGGAACAGCTCGGGCAGCCGCTCGCGGGTGAGCGGGCCGTCGATCTCGGTGTCCATCCGCACGGGAACGCCCATCGTCGTGCACATCTCGAAGGTCCGGCTGTCGTGGGCGATGACCGCGGCCGGCACGCCGACCTGCAGCGCCAGCATGGCGCCGTGGAAGCGGGTGCCGACCACGAAGTCGAAGCGCTTGAGGAAGTCCATCCAGGCGGGGGCGTCGAAGAAGGCGTACGCATGGCGCCGGCACCAGGTGCGGAACGCGGGCAGGTCGAGCTCGGGCCGGATGTAGTCGCGGCACAGCTCCAGCCGCTCCGCGCCGAGCTGGTCGAACTCGTTGCGGGCCAGGTGCAGCATCTCCTTGCCGTGCTGGACGACGTAGGCGCCCCCGGTGTCGGTCGCCAGCTGGGCCAGCTCGTGCTCGAGGGTGCGCAGCCGGGGGATGTGCGGGATGCCGGCGGTGACGGCGACCAGCTCCGGCGTCCTGCCGAAGCCCTCGGCGAGCGTCTTGACCACGTCGTCGTGCATGTTGATGAAGTTGGACGGGCAGCCGGTGACGGCGACCTTGTCACCCAGTCCGAGCCGGGCGATCTGCGCCTGCGTGTAGGCGCCGCGCACGCCGATGTTGGGGTGGTCCGACGGCGCGTGCGCGATCATCGTGCGCAGCCAGCGCTCGGTGCCCACGGTGAGCGTGACGTCGACCTCCGCCGACGCCGCCTGGGCGCCGAGCCCGATGCCGACCACCGGGAGGCCGAACGCCTCGATCCGGTCGGCGAGGTTCCCCAGGTCGGTGTGCGGGCCGAGCTGGTTCGCCAGCGGCAGCAGCAGGATGTCGGCCGCCGCCCGCACCTCGTCCACGGGTGCTCCCCAGTGCGAGAACAGGACGTCCTTCGTGTGGCTGGCCAGCCCGTAGCGGAACGCCAGGTTGCCGGTGTTGCCGCCGGTCTCGTCGAACAGCGTCGTCGTGTCCTTGCGGAACACGTCGGCGATGCTCGGCGAGCCCGCGAGGATGACCGGACGCCGCATGGGCTGCTCCTGACTGCCGTGGCCGGGACCCGGGTCGCAGAGGTGTGCGACCGGAGGGGACGGGCCCGGCACCGATCCCATCGGCGTCGGGCCCATCCGGCTTGACCGCGTCCACCCAGGTGGCGTGACGGGGCCGATCGGAGCAGTGGTCCACCCGCCGAGCACCTCAAGACGCTGCCGCACGGCCCCGAAGACCCTCCAGAGCAAGCTCGCGTCGCCGGCCTCCAGGTCGTCGTGCAGGTCCGCTGCGGACCGGGGGAGGAAGGCGCGCCGTCCATGCCGGTCCTCCCCGCCTCCCTGCCCGGCCAGCGCCGGCCCGCCGGGCAGCACTCCCGGGTGTGCCGGCTGCACCGGCCGCTGCCGACCGGCCCGCTGTCGCCCGTCCTGGCCGACGGACGGCACCTGTCGGTCGACGGAGCGCCGTGGCGGCTGCGCGCCGTGACGTACGGCAGCTTCCTGCCGCGCAGCGGTGACGGCGCAGCCTTCCCCGAGCCCGCCCGGGTGCGCGGCGACCTCGAGACGGCCGCAGCGGCGGGCTTCAACACCGTGCGCACCTACACCCTGCCGCCGGCCGACCTGCTCGACGCCGCCGAGGAGCTCGGCCTGCGGCTGCTCGTCGGCCTGCACTACGACGACTGGCGGATGCTGGACGGGACCTCGCGACGGACCAGCGCCGTGGTGCGCGACCGCGGCCGACGGGCGGTCGACGAGGCGCTGGTCGCGCTCGAGGGCCGCCGCTGCGTCGCTGCGGTGGTGGTCGGCAACGAGGTGCCGGGCGACCTGGTCCGGGTGCACGGACCGCGCCGGGTGGAGGCCGTGCTGGCCGACCTGGTGGCCCGCGTCCACGAGGGCGCTCCCGGCCTGCTGGCGACGTACGCGAACTACCCGACGACGGAGTACCTGCGCGTGGACGGCCAGGACCTGGCCTGCTTCAACGTCTTCCTGCACGACCCGGTCGCGCTGCGCGGCTACCTCCAGCACCTGGCCGTCACGACCGACCTGCCGCTCGTGGTGTCCGAGCTCGGCGTCGACGCGGCCAGCACCGGCCCCGCCTCGCAGGCCGAGCAGCTGCAGGCCCAGCTCGACACTGTCGACGAGGTCGGCTGCGCCGGAGCGGCGGTGTTCTCGCTCACCGACGAGTGGGGCGTGGGCGGCTACCCGGTCGAAGGATGGCAGTTCGGCCTGCAGGACCGGCTGCGCTCACCGCGGCCGGCCTTCGCGACCGCCGCCGACTGGGCGGTCCGCCCCCTGCGCGAGCTGCGGCCCACCTGGCCGCGGCTGACCGTCGTCGTCTGCGCCTACCAGGAGCAGGAGCGGCTCGGCCGCTGCCTGGCCTCGCTGACCGCCCTGGACTACCCCGACCTCGAGGTCGTCGTCTGCGACGACGGCTCCACCGACGGCACCGCCGAGGTCGCCCGCGGCTACCCCGTCCGGCTGCTCGAGCTGCCGCACGGCGGGCTGTCGGCGGCGCGCAACGCCGGCACCGCCGCCGCCACCGGGGAGCTGGTCGCCTTCCTGGACGCCGACGCCACCTGCCACCCGGCCTGGGCGCACCACCTGGTGCTGCCCTTCGTCGACGACCTGGCCGTCGTCGGCTCCGGCGGCCCGAACCTCCCGGTGCGTTCGGCCGGCCTCACCGCGCGAGCCGTCGCGCTGTCGCCCGGCAATCCGGTCGAGGTGCTGACCCGGCCGGACCGCGCCGAGCACGTCGCCGGCTGCAACAGCGCCTTCCGCCGCGACGCGCTGCTCGCCTCCGGCGGGTACCTGCCGGCGCTCGTCTCGGCCGGTGACGACGTCGACGTCTGCTGGCGGCTGCTCGACGGGGGCGGCACGGTCGCCTTCTCCGCCGCCGCGCAGGTCCGGCACGAGCGGCGCTCGACCGTGCGCGGCTACCTGCGCCAGCAGCGCGGCTACGGCCGGGCCGAGCGCATGATCAGCGGCCGGCACCCGCACCGCTTCAACCGCTGGGGCCACGCCACCTGGACGTCATCGGTCTACGGCGGACCGCTGGACCTGCCGCGGCTGCTGCCACGGGTCATCGGCTACGGCCCCGCCGGCTCTGCGGCCTACCAGCCCGTCGTCGGCCGGCGGGGCGCCGCCGCGCTGCAGCTGGCCGGCCTGCTGGTCCTGCCGACCTTCGTCCTCGGGCTGCTGGCCCTGCTGCTGGGCGCGGTGTGGGCGCCGGCGCTGGGAGCGGCAGCGGTCGCCGGCACCGCGCTCGCGTCGTACGCCACGGCGGTCGCCGTCGGCACCGTCGTCGCGCCGGACGAGCCGTCGCCGCTCCGGGTCCGCTGCCTGACCGCCGCCCTGCACCTGCTCCAGCCGCTGGCCCGCGCCTGGGGCGGGCTGCGCGCCCGGCCGCTGGCCGCCCTGCCGCTGCCGGAGTGGTGCGGGGACCGGCAGGGCTGGGTCGACGCGCTGCACGTCGCGCTGGCCGGCGCCCGCTGCCACGTCCGCCGCGGCGGCCCGCACGACCGGTACGACCTGCGCATCACCGCAGGGCCGCTGCTGAGCTGCCGGCTCACCACCGGGCTCCGGTGGGGGAGCGCCCCCGTCCTCGCGACCCTCGTCCGCCCGCGGCCCACCCTCGTCGGCTCGGCCGCCGCGGCCCTCGTCGCCCCTGCGCACGCCGTCGCTGTGGCCGTCGCGCTGGTCCTCGCCGGGCTCCTCGAGCTGACCGTCCTGCGCCGCCGGCTGTCCGGCGCCGTCGCGCTGACCCGCCCGGGCGGTGCACCGTGAGGCACGCCTTCCGGCACCTGCCCCGGCTCGTGCCGTACGCGCGTCCGCACGTGCGCGCGCTCAGCCTGTCCGTGGTGCTGATGGCGCTGGCGGTCGTCGCCAGCGTGGGTGCCCCCTGGCCGCTGGCCCTGCTGGTGGACAGCGCGCTCGGCGACGAGCCGGCACCGGCGTGGCTGCTCGCGCTGCACCTGGACAGCACGTCGCGGCTGGTCCTGGCGGCGGTCGCCGCCGGCTTCCTGCTCGTCCTGCTGTCGAGCGGGCTGACCGTGCTCGAGAACTACGTGAACACCCGGATCTGCCAGAAGATGACGCTCGCCTACCGCAGCGAGCTCTTCCGCCACTCGATGCAGCTGCCGCTCAGCTTCCACGACACCTCCCGCCGGGGCGGGCTGATGTTCGTGGTCAACCAGCAGTCCGCCTGCATGGGTGAGATCACGGTGGCGCTGCTGCCGCTGCTGCAGAACGCGCTGACGGTGCTCGGGATGCTCTACGTCGTCTTCCGGCTCGAGCCGACGCTGGCGCTGCTGTCGCTGACGGTCGTGCCGTTCGTCTACTGCTCGACCGGCTGGTACGGGCGCTTCGTCGAGCCGCGGCTGCGCAGCGTGCGCGGCATGGAGGCCGAGTCGCTGTCGATCGTGCACGAGGCGCTCGCGATGGTGCGCGTCATCCTCACCTTCGGCCGCAACGACTACGAGCACGCCCGCTTCCAGGAGCAGGGGGAGCGGGCCATCCAGGCGCGGGTGGTGCTCACCGTTCAGCAGACCCTCTTCAGCCTGGTCCTGAACCTCATCACCGCCGCCGGGACCGCGCTGGTGCTCGGCTTCGGCGCGCACCTCGTGATCGACGGCTCGCTGTCTATCGGCGAGCTGCTGGTCGTGCTCGCGTACGTCGCTGCCGTCTACGCACCGCTGACCGCCATCAGCAGCACGCTGGCCTCGCTCCAGCAGCAGCTGATCAACCTGGAGGCGGCGCTGGAGCTCGGCGACGCCGAGGTGGAGATCTTCGACCGCCCGGGCGCCGTGGAGCTGGAGCAGTGCCGGGGCGAGGTCTGCTTCGAGGGCGTCGACTTCGACTACCCGGACCGCGACGGGACGCTGCGCGGCGTCAGCTTCGTCGCGCCGCCCGGTGCCCTGGTGGCCGTGGTCGGCCCGACGGGCGCCGGGAAGTCGACGCTGATGAGCCTGCTGCCACGGCTGATCGACCCGGCGAAGGGCCGCGTCCTGCTCGACGGCGTCGACCTGCGCGACCTCACCGTCGCCTCGGTGCGCCGGCAGTGCAGCATCGTCCTGCAGGAGCCGCTGCTGTTCACCGGCTCGATCCTGGAGAACATCCGGTACGGCCGGCTCGACGCCAGCAACGCCGAGGTGGTGGAGGCGGCCCGCGCCGCCAACGCGCACGACTTCATCAGCCGGCTGCCGTCGGGCTACTCGACGGTGATGGGGGAGCGCGGCCAGACCCTGTCCGGCGGCGAGCGCCAACGTGTCGCCATCGCCCGGGCCTTCCTGCGCGACGCCCCGCTGCTCATCCTCGACGGGCCCACGTCCTCGGTGGACTCGCGCACCGAGTCGGTGATCCTCGAGGCGCTCGAGCGGCTGACCACCGGGCGGACGACGTTCATGATCGCGCACCGGCTGTCCACCGTCCGGCACGCCCGGCAGATCCTCGTCATCGACGACGGACGCCTGGTCGAGCAGGGCACCCACGACGAGCTGGTCGCCCACGACGAGCTGGTCGCCCAGGACGGCCTCTACGCCGAGATGGTCGCCGCGCAGACGGCCCGCCCGACCACCGTGGTGGAGGTCGGCAGCTCGGCACCCGCGGAGTCAGCGGCGCTCGTCGAGGTCCAGCTGGCCGCGCCGGCGCACGTGGCAGAGCCGGCGCTGCTGCCTGCTCCGCTGCCCGCGCTCGGGACCGTCCCTGCGTCCCCCGCCTGCCCGACGGGCGTGCTGGCACCGCGACGTCCGGTGGTGGTCGTCCTCGGGATGCTCACCAAGATGCCGGTCGCCGGCGTCGCGTGGCAGACGCTGCACTACCTGGCCGGCTTCGAGCGGCTCGGCTACGACGCCTACTACGTCGAGGCGCACGGCCGGACGCCGTCCATGCTGATGGACACCGCTGACGACGACGGCCCGGTGCTGGCGGCGGCCTACCTGGACCGGGTGATGCGCCGCTTCGGCTTCGCCGGCCGCTGGGCCTACCAGGCCGTGCACAGCGACGAGCGGGTGCTCGGCATGAGCGCGGGCGAGCTGTCGGCGCTGTTCGCCCGCGCCGACCTGGTCGTCAACCTGCACGGCGGCACCGAGCCGCTGCCCGAGCACTCGGCCACCGGGCGGCTGGTCTACCTGGAGACCGATCCGGTGCAGCTGCAGGTCGAGCTGCACGACGGCCTGGCCAGCACCCGGGCCTTCCTCGACCCGCACGTCGCCTTCTTCACCTTCGGCGAGAACCTCGGCCGGGCCGGCTGCGGGCTGCCGGTGCCGCCGGACTACGACTTCCGGCCCACCCGCCAGCCGGTGGTCCTCGACCACTGGCCGGCCCAGGCCCCGGTCGGCGGCGCCTTCACCACGATCGGCAACTGGCGGCAGGCCTGGCGCGAGGTGCGGCTCGACGGCGAGGTGTACGGCTGGAGCAAGCACACCCAGTTCGGCACCCTGCTGGACCTGCCGGGCCGCTGCCCGCAGGCCCGGCTGGAGCTGGCGCTGTCCAGCTGCTCGGCCGAGGAGCAGGACGCGCTGCGCCGCCAGGGCTTCTCGGTCCGGGACGCCCTGCCGCTGTCGCGCGAGCTGGACCCCTACCGCGGCTACATCGCCGGCAGCCGGGCGGAGCTCACCGCCGCCAAGGACCAGAACGTCCGGCTGCGCAGCGGCTGGTTCAGCGACCGCAGCGCCACCTACCTGGCCAGCGGCCGACCGGTGATCACCCAGGACACCGGCTTCGGCCGGGTGCTGCCCACCGGCGTCGGCCTGCACGCCTGGCGCACGCTCGACGACGCCGCCGCCGCGGTGGAGGCGGTCCTGGCCGACCCGGTCGGGCAGTCCCGGGCGGCCCGCGAGATCGCCGAGGAGTGCTTCGACTCCGACAGGGTGCTCGGCCGGATCCTCGACGCGCTCGGCCTGCCGGTCCGGCCCCCCAGCAGCCTCGCCACCATCAACGAGCCCAGGGCGACCGCGGCGTCACCGCTGCTGCCCGGTCCGGTCGCCCCGGCACCGGTCGCCCCTTCACCTTCGGTCCCTGCGCCGTCGGTCCCTGCACCGTCCGTCCCTGCCGCGGCGGTCCCCGCCCTGCCGGTCGACCTGCCGCTCCAAGCGGTCTCGCGGCGCCCGCTGGTGCTGCCCGAGCGCACGCTCGCCACTGCGCGCTCGCTGCACTGGCCCGTGCCCGTGCCGGGCGTCGACCGCGGAGCACCGGACGCCCGCGCCGAGGCCGCCGTCGACGTCAGCGTGGTCGTCGTCTGCCACGGCGGCCTCGAGCTGACCCGGTTGTGCCTGGCCAGCCTGCTGGGCGACCGCGGGGCGCCGTCCTTCGAGGTCCTGGTCGTCGACAACGCGTCCCCCGACGGCACCGCCGCGGACGTCGCGGCGCTGGCCGCCGGCGACCCGCGCGTCCGGCTGCTGCGCCAGCGCGGCAACCTCGGCTTCGCGGCGGGGGTCAACGCCGGGCTGGCGCAGGCCCGCGGAGCTGTCCTCGTGCTGCTCAACAACGACACCGTCGTGCCCCCGGGGACGCTGGCCGGCCTGGTCCGCCACCTCGAGGACCGCGAGGTCGGCGCCGTCGGACCGGTCACCAACCGCTGCGGCAACGAGGCCGAGGTCCCGGCGACCTGGTGCACGTACGGCGAGCTGGTCGTCGCGGCGGCCGACCGGGCGCGCACGCACTCCGGTCGGGTGTTCGACCTGCCGGTCCTCACCATGTTCTGCACCGCCTTGCGGCGGGACGTCCTGGACCTGGTCGGCGGGCTGGACGAGCGCTTCGGCACCGGCCTGTTCGAGGACGACGACTGGGCCGAGCGGGTCCGCGCCCGGGGCCTGCGGCTGGTCGTCGCCGAGGACGTCCTGGTCCACCACCACGGGGAGGGCAGCCTGGGCGCCCTCGTGCCGACCGGTGCGCACGCCGAGCTGTTCGAGCGCAACCGCGCCGCCTTCGAGGCCAAGTGGGGCCGGGCGTGGCAGCCGCACGCGCACCGGCCAGAAGCGGCCTACCTGCGTGAGGTCCGCGAGCTGTGCGAGGCGGTCCGCGAGGCACTGCCGGACGGCGCGCGGCCGCTGGTCGTCAGCAAGGGCGACCGCGCACTGCTGCGCTGCGTGCGGTTCTCCGGCGACTCCGCGGGCGGCTCCGCCGGTCACTTCCCGCAGGACGAGCGGGGCGAGTTCCCCGGTCACTACCCCGGTGACAGCGAGGCTGCGGTGGACCACCTCGAGCAGCTCTGCGAGCGCGGCTGGACCCACCTGGTGCTGCCGGCCGCGGCGTCCTGGTGGCTGGAGCACTACACCGGGCTGGCGCGCTACCTCGACGGCACCGCCGAGCAGGTCGTCGAGGAGCCGTCGGGCGTCGCCTTCCGGCTGCGCGCACGGCGTCCGGCCGAGGTCGGCGCATGACCGGGCAGCGCGACACGACAGCAGTCACCGTTGTGGTCCCGGTGCACGGCCGGTCGACCCTGACCCGGCACTGCCTCGACGTGCTGCTCGCGCAGGACCTGCCCACCGGCACGCGCATCCTGGTCGTGGACGACGGCTCCACGGACGACACCGCGCAGGTGCTGGCGGCGTACGGCGACCGGATCGACGTCCTGCGCCAGCCGGTCAACCTCGGGTTCGGCGCGGCCTGCGGCGCCGGCGTCGAGGCGGCCCGCACCGAGCTGGTGGTGCTGCTCAACAACGACACGACGCCGCACCCCGGCTGGCTGGACGCGCTGGTCGGCTGCGCCGTCGAGCACCCCGCTGCCGCGGCGGTCGGCGCCCGGCTGCTGCACCTGGACGGCACGGTGCAGCACGCCGGCGTCGTCATCGGGCGGGACCGCCTGCCGCACCACGCGTACGCCGGCTTCCCCGGCGACCACCCGGCGGTGCTGCGCTGCCGGCCGTTCCAGGTCGTGACCGGCGCCTGCCTGCTGCTGCGCCGCAGCGCGTTCCGGGCGGTCGGGGGCTTCGACCTGCGCTACCGCAACGGCCACGAGGACGTCGACCTGTGCCTGCGGCTGGGTGAGGCCGGCCACGAGGTGCGGTACTGCGCCGACGCCGTGGTCACCCACCTCGAGTCGGTCTCCCGCGGCCGCACCGGCCCCGACCAGGTCGCGAACGGACGGCTGTGGTGCCGGACCTGGCAGGACCGGGTCGCGCCCGACGATCTCGAGCTGTACGCCGCTGACGGGCTGATCAGGCTCCGCTACGACGGCGACACCACCCCGCTGGTCGCCGAGGTGGCCGTCGAGCTGGCCACCCTCGAGCGGCGCGAACGCGCCCGGGAGGTCGAGCGGCTGCTCCGCCAGCGCACCCAGCAGGTGCACGAGCTGCTGCAGGACGCCGTGCGGCTGAGCGTGCTCGCGGCCGGCGCCGGTCACCCGGCTGCGCTGACGGGACGGGCCGTCCGGGTGCAGCGGCCCGCGCGCGACGGGCTCGAGCTGGCCGAGCTGCTGGAGACCACGCACGCCACCGTGCTGGACCGCGACGACCGGGTGCAGCTGGCCCTGGCCGAGCTGCAGGCCGCGCTCGCCGAGCAGCTCGGCGACGCCTTCGAGCCGCACCCCGGGCCGGACTACCGGCGGCTGGTCCGCCAGGTGCGCCGCTCCGTCGAGTCCGTGGCACCGGCCGGGTCGACGGTCCTGGTGGTCAGCCGCGGCGACGAGGAGCTGCTGCGGCTCGACGACCGCACCGGCCGGCACTTCCCGTGCGACCCGGCCGGCCGCTACGCCGGCTTCCACCCCGCGGACAGCGCGGCGGCCGTCCGGCACCTCGAGGAGCAGCAGCGGTCCGGCGCGACGCACCTGGTGCTGCCGTCGACGGCGCTGTGGTGGCTGGACCACTACGCCGGATTCGCCCAGCACCTGCGGGACCGCGGGGACCTGCTGCTGGATGACACCCGGCACTGCCGGGTCTACCGCCTGCGGGAGGTGGCGTGACCGGCCGCTGCGGCTGCGCCTGCTCGGCGGAGCTCGGGCTGCTGCGCGACACCGTGGCCGACCTGCAGCGCGGTCTGCGGGAGGTGCAGAGCCTGCTGCGGGAGCGGACCGCCGCGCCGGCGGCCACGCCCACCCGGCGGCAGTACGACGCCGTGCTCGAGCAGCTGCCCGCGGCTGTCGCCGGCCTGGTCCCGGCCGACGCCCGCGTGCTCGTGGTCACCCGCGGTGACGACCGGCTGCTGGCGCTCGACGGACGCACCGGCGGCCACTTCCCGCAGGCTTCGGACGGCGCGTACGCCGGGCACCACCCGTTCGACAGCGCCCACGCCATCGACGAGCTGGAGCGGATGCGGGCCGCCGGCTGGCGCTACCTGGTCTTCCCGGTCACCGCACTGTGGTGGCTGGACCACTACGCCGGGCTGCGCCGTCACCTCGAGACCACGGGCCGGCTGCTGCTGCGCGCCGACGGCCTCGGCGTCGTCTACGGCCTGCTGGCACCGCCCGGCCCCGAGGCGACCGCCCCGGCCGGCACCCCTGCGACGACCGCCTCAACCACCCCCTCAGCACCGGAGCCCACATGAGCAGCCGCGTCCTCTACGTCGTCCACCACCACCCGTCGGTCATGGCGGGCGGCGCGGAGACCTACGCCCTGGAGCTCTACGAGCAGGTGCGTGACAGCGCCCCCGGCTGGGAGCCGCTGCTGCTGGCCGGGACCGGCCCGTCCGGCTCCGGCCGCGGCACACCGCACCCCGGCACGCTCATCGAGCCGGTCGGCGGCGACCCCGGCCAGTACTTCTTCCACACCGACGCGGCCGACTACGACTGGTTCCTGTCCAGCGCGCGCAACAAGGAGTTCTACACGCGCTACCTGGCCGACTTCCTGCGCGCGTACAAGCCCGACGTCGTGCACATCCAGCACAGCCTGTTCTTCGGCTTCGACCTGGTCCGCACCATCCGCAACGTGCTGCCGCACGCCGCGATCGTCTACACGCTGCACGAGTACCTGCCGATGTGCTTCCGCGACGGCCAGCTGCTGACGACCAGCGGCTCGCTGTGCACCGGCCCGAGCCCGCGCAAGTGCGGCTCCTGCTTCCCCGCCATCGCGCCGCAGGAGTTCTTCCTGCGCGAGCGCTTCATCAAGGCGCAGCTGGCCGAGGTCGACCGGTTCGTCTGCCCGAGCGCCTTCCTGCTCGAGGCCTACGCCGCCTGGGGCATCCCGCGCGACAAGCTCGTGCACGAGCAGAACGGCCGGCTGCCCGCTCGGCCGGTGGCGCGCCGCGGCGCCGACCCGGCAGCGGACCGGCCGCGCAACCGGTTCGGCTACTTCGGCCAGTTCACCCGCTACAAGGGCGCGGACGTACTGCTCGAGGCGATGCGCCGGCTGGCTGACCGCGGCGACACCGAGGCCGCAGAGCTGGTGCTGCACGGCGCGAACCTCGAGCACGCCCCGCAGGAGTTCCAGGACCGCTTCCACGCGCTGCTGGAGGACAACGCCGGCACCGTGCGGCTGCACGGCCGCTACCGGCCGCAGGACCTGCCGTCGCTGATGGCCGACGTGGACTGGGTCGTCGTGCCGTCCATCTGGTACGAGAACGCACCGCTGGTGATCCAGGAGGCCTTCCAGCACGGCAAGCCGGTCATCTGCAGCGACATCGGCGGGATGGCCGAGGCCGTCACCGACGGCGTGGACGGCCTGCACTTCCGGGCCGGCTCGTCCGGGGCGCTGGCCGACACGCTGCTGCGCGCCGCCACGACGGACGGCCTGTGGGAGTCGCTGGCCGCGGGGATCCGCCCCGTCCGAGCGATGGACGAGCACGTCCGCGCCCTGCAGGAGGTGTACGAGGCGGCTCGCGCCGCCCGCCGCCCAGCCGCGATCGCCGTCCTGCCACCGGCTCTTGCCCTGCCCGCGCCCCGCCTGTCCGAGGAGCCCGCCCGTGTCGAGCGTTGACCTGCCCGCGCTGAGCGCCGACCCGACCCGCCCACCGGCGCTGCCCAGCGAGCGCGTCGTGGTGGGCGCGGTCCGCTTCGCCAGCCGGGTCGGCGACCAGCTGCTGGTGCTGGGCTGGCACGCCGAGCAGACCGACCGCTCCGCCACCGAGCTGGCCGCCGGGCCACCCGTGTCGACAGCCGGCACATGGCGCTGCCGCACCCCGAGCCCGTCCCGCTCGGTGACGGCCGCACCGGGGTGGCCACCGGCTTCCTCGCCGCCGTCACCACCGACTGGCCGACCACCCCGCTGCTCGTGCGGCTCGGCCGGGTGAGCGTGCTGGTGACGCCGGACCAGCTGTTCGACGTGCTGGTCGACGTGCGGGCGCTGGCCTGGGAGGGGCTCGGCGGCATCGACGCGGAGCAGCGCAAGGTCGCCGCGGCCTTCCTCGCCGGGGTCGCCTCGCCACCCGGCAACGCGCCGTACCGCCGGCAGGTGGCGCAGAAGCTGCACGCCGTGCACCAGGCGCTGCGCGAGGCGCTGCCGGCTGCCCAGATCGACGCAGGCGTCGCCCGCGGCCTGTTCGTCGACCAGCTCTACGCCGTCGACGAGCGGTCGTTCTACGTGCGCGGGTGGCTGCGGGACGCCGACGCGGAGGTGACCCGGCTGGTCATGGTGTCGCCCGAGGGCTCGACCGCCGACATCCTC
>Ga0136638_10000151_pt1 | contig 13120 bp, 10 predicted proteins | sample AntDrymUQ8582206_2_FD_104671 | JGI IMG/M metagenome (GOLD analysis project Ga0136638, IMG submission 104671) | Polar desert sand microbial communities from Dry Valleys, Antarctica - metaG UQ858 (22.06) | ecosystem: Environmental > Terrestrial > Soil > Desert | place: Antarctica: Dry Valley...
ACTTGGTGGTCGCTCGAGCGACCACCAAGTCGATTCTTTTGGTGCACGCGCCGGCCGGGCGTCAGTCGATCACGTTGGCCAGCGGCTCGCCGGCAACGAAACGTCCGAGCTGCTGGCATACCAGCCGGCTCATGCGCGGCTCCATGGCGGTGGTACCGCCGGCGACATGGGGGCTGATGAGCACGCCCGGTGTCGACCAGAGCGGGTGATCTGCTGCCAGCGGCTCGGGGTCGGTGACGTCGAGCGCGGCGCGCAGGCGCCCCGTCGCCGTCTCGGCGACCAGTGCATCGGTATCGACGATCCCGCCGCGCGCGAGGTTGACCACGAGCGCGTCGTCCTTCATCCGCGCCAGGAACGCCGCGTCAACCAGGTGGTGGGTCGCCTCGGACAGCGGGACGAGCAGCACCACGACGTCGGCGGTGGGCAGCAGCTCATCGAGCGCGTCGAAGGGGTGAACGCCAGCACGTCGATGCAGCGCGACCCGCACGACGTGGCACTCGAATCCTTCGAGCCGCCGCTGCAGTGCCGCCCCGATGCTGCCGTACCCGAGGATCAGGACCCGCCGGTCCGCCAACGCCGGCCACACCCGTTTGGGCAACCACTCGTGCCGGTCCTGTGCACGCACGAGCTCTGGCAGACCGCGCAGCGACGCGAGGATCAGCGCCACACCGAGCTCGGAGGTCGCGGCGTCATGGACGCCGCGAGCGTTGCACAGGGTCACCGACCGAGGTACGTGTGGTTTGACGTGCTCGACCCCTGCGGACTGTGTCTGGATGACCTTCAGGCTCGTCATCGCAGCGACCAGGTCGGCGTACGGCAGGGTGAACCCGTAGTGCGGCACCCAGAACTCGACCTCCTCGATCCGCGTTGGCGGCTCCCCCTCACCGAAGGTGTCGAACTCCAGGCCGGCCGGTACGTCGCCGAGTCTGGCCGGGTCGAAGGGGAGCCAGACCAGGGCCATGTGTCCTCCAGACAAGGGCGCGTCTTCTGCCGGGTGCGGCGAGAGCGAGGCCATGAGCCTAGAATCTCCGCTCATGCGCACAAAATCGCAGCAGCAGGACGAGGCTCCCGCGGGCTTGCGGTTCTACGACGTGCGCAGCGCGGACGGGACCCGGTTGTGCGCGTGGACCAACAGCGCCGACGGCCCCCCGGTCCTGCTCTGCAACGGGCTCGGAACCAGTCCGTACGCGTGGCCGGCGTTGCTCGAACCGGACTGCGGCGTACGTGTCATCTCCTGGAACCACCGCGGGATCGGCGGGAGCGACCGGCCAGACGACATCGAGCGCGTGGGGATGGAGGCGTTCTTGGAGGACGCCATCGCCGTCATGGACGACGCCGGGCTGTCCTCGTGTGTGGTGATGGGGTGGTCGATGGGCGTCAACGTCGCCTTCGAGCTCATCAACTGCCACCCCGAACGCGTCGATGGCATCCTGGCGGTCGGTGGTGTGCCGGGTGACACCTTCAACACGATGTTGGCCCCTCTGCACCTGCCACGACCGCTCGCCAAGGCCGTCATCCTGGGCTTCGCCCACGTCGCCCAGATCACCGGCCGGGCGGCCACCCCGGTCACCAACCGGATCCCGTGGAACCGGGTCACCACGACGGCGCTGCGCTACAGCGGCTTCATGATGTCGTCCTCGCGGCACGAGGAGGTCCGCGAGGCGGTTCGGGAGTTCATGGCCGCCGACGTCGACTGGTACGCGCACCTGGCTCTGCACGCCTCGCGGCACGACCGCGTGTCCCTGTCCCACATCGCCGTGCCGGTGACGCTCATCGCCGGCCGGTGGGACGTGCTCGCCGGCATGCGCGACGTGCGTACCGCGGCCGAGAGGATCGACGACAGCCGCTATGTCGAGCTCAGCGGCTCACACTTCCTGCCGTTGGAGCAACCCGAGGAGATCCACGCCGAGCTGCTCGACCTGATTGCGCGCGCGGGTCAGACCCAGCTGCACCGGTGAACGACCGTACGCTCAGCCGAGCCTGGCGAGGATCAGCTCACGTACGCGACCGGCGTCGGCCCGTCCCCTCATCTCCTTCATCACCGCACCGATGAGCGCGCCCGCCGCGGCGTGCTTGCCCGCGGCGATCTTGGCCGCGACGTCGGGGTTGGCCTCGATCGCCCGGTCGACGGCATCACCGAGAGCACTGTCGTCCGAGACCACCTCGAGCCCCCGTCGGGCAACCACCTCCTCCGGCGTCCCCTCCCCTGCCAGCACGCCGTCGAACACCTGACGGGCCAGCTTGTCGTTGATGCGTCCGGCGTCGAGGAGACCCTGTACCTGTGCAACCTGCTCGGGGCTCATCGGTACGTCGTCGATGGCGATGTCGTGCTCGTTGGCGTACCGCGCGAGCTCGGACAGCCACCACTTCTTGGCCGCTTGCGGTGCAGCGCCCGCAGCGACCGTCTCGGCCACGAGGTTCATCGCCCCGGCCCCCGCGACGTCGCGCATCTCCAGGTCCGAGAACGCCCAGTCGGCCTGCAGGCGAGCACGGTGCAGCGATGGCGGCTCGGGCAGCTGTGCGCGGAGCGCCTCGACCCACTCCCGCGACGGCGCCACCGGCACCAGGTCGGGTTCGGGGAAGTAGCGGTAGTCCTCGGCGTCGGACTTCTCCCGCCCGGCCGTCGTGACGCCGGTGTCCTCGTGCCAGTGCCGGGTCTCCTGGACGATCCGGTTACCGCCGTCGAGGACCGCCGCGTGGCGACCGATCTCGTGGCGCACCGCGCGCTCGACCGACCGCAACGAGTTGACGTTCTTGGTCTCGCTACGGGTGCCGAGCGTGGTGACGCCGATCGGGCGCAGCGACAGGTTGACGTCACAACGCATCGAACCCTGCTCCATGCGCACATCGGAGACACCGAGTCCCAGGACGAGCTCGCGCAGGTGGGCGACGTAGGCCCGGGCGACCTCGGGCGACTTGGCGCCGGTGCCCTCGATCGGCTTGGTGACGATCTCGATCAGCGGGATGCCGGCCCGGTTGTAGTCGACCAGGGAATGGCTGGCGCCGTGGATCCGACCGGTCGCGCCGCCGACGTGCAACGACTTGCCGGTGTCCTCCTCCATGTGGGCTCGCTCGATCTCGATCCGGTACGAGACACCGTCCACCTCGATCTCGGTCCATCCGGAGTACGCGATCGGTTCGTCGTACTGCGAGGTCTGGAAGTTCTTGGGCATGTCGGGGTAGAAGTAGTTCTTGCGCGCGAAGCGGCACCAGGGCGCGATCGAGCAGTTCAGGGCCAGCCCGATCTTGATCGCGGACTCGATGGCCCGGGCGTTGACGACCGGGAGGGCTCCGGGCAGGCCGAGGCAGACCGGGCACACCTGGGTGTTGGGCTCGGCGCCGAAGACCGTCGAGCAGCCGCAGAACATCTTGGAGGCGGTGTTGAGCTCGACGTGGACCTCCATGCCCATCACGGGGTCATAGCGCTCGAGGGCGTCCTCGAAAGTGACCGGGTCGGCCGAGGTCGTCGTCATGGTCGTACCTCCAGCTCGGGGGCCTGGGCGAGCAGGAGCCCACCCCACTGCTCGGCCAGCATCGCCTCGATCGCGGCTGCGACATTGTAGAGCCGGTCGTCGGCCAACGCCGGCGCGAGCAGCTGCACCCCGACCGGTAGACCGTCCTCGTCGGCGAGTCCGCTGGGTACGGACAAACCGGGGACGCCGGCGAGGTTGGCCGGGATGGTGGCGATGTCGTTGAGGTACATCGCGAGCGGGTCGTCGAGCTTGTCGCCGAACCTGAACGCCGTCGTCGGCGCGGTCGGCGACACCAGGACGTCGACCTCCTCGAAGGCGGCGTCGAAGTCGCGCGCGATGAGGGTGCGCACCTTCTGGGCCGACCCGTAGTAGGCGTCGTAGTAGCCGCTGGACAGCGCGTAGGTGCCCAAGATGATGCGACGCTTGACCTCGTCGCCGAAGCCCGCCGCCCGGCTGGCGGACATGACCTCCTCGGCGCTGGGGACCTCGACGCCGTCGGGGGCGACCCGCAGGCCGTACCGCATGGCATCGAACTTCGCGAGGTTGCTGCTCGCCTCGCTGGGCAGGATGAGGTAGTACGCCGCCAGCGCGTAGTCGAAGCTCGGGCAGGAGACCTCGACGACGTCGGCGCCGGCTTTGCTCAGCAGCGCGACGACGTCGTCGAAGCGTGCGCGTACGCCGGGCTGGTAGCCCTCGCCCCCGAGCTCTGCGATGACACCGATACGCATGCCCGAGACGTCGGCGCGGCGGGTCGCTTCGACGACCGCGGGCACCGGGCTGTCGATGCTGGTGGAGTCCAGCGGGTCGTGACCGCCGATGAGCTCGTGCAGCAGAGCGGCGTCCAGGACGGTTCGGGTCACCGGGCCGGCCTGGTCCAGACTGCTGGCCAGGGCGACGAGCCCGTAGCGCGAGACACCGCCGTACGTCGGCTTGACGCCGACGGTACCGGTGACCGCACCTGGTTGACGGATGGAGCCGCCGGTGTCGGTGCCGACCGCCAGCGGCGTCTCGTACGCGGCGACTGCAGCGGCCGATCCGCCGCCGGAGCCGCCTGGTATTCGGCCGAGGTCCCACGGGTTGCGGGTCGGGCCGTACGCGGAGTGCTCGGTGGAGGACCCCATGGCAAACTCGTCCATGTTGGTCTTGCCCAGGATCGGCAGACCAGCGACCTTGAGCCTCGCCACGACGGTTGCGTCGTACGGCGGGATCCAGCCCTGCAAGATCTTCGAGCCGCAGGTGGTCGGGAGACCGTTAGTGGCGAGCAGGTCCTTGACCGCGATCGGCACGCCGGCCAGCGGATGCACTGCGGTGCCGCCGGCACGTGCGTCGTCGACGGCGCGCGCGGTCGCGAGCGCACCGTCGACATCGACGTGGAGGAACGCGTGGACGTCACCGTCGACGGCGGCGATGCGGTCGAGGTGCGCTTGGGTCGCCTCGACGGCGGACACCTCGCGCGCCGCCAACGCATCGGCGAGGGCGGCTGCGGTGAGCCGCGTCAGATCCGTCACGCCTCCTCCCCGAGGATGCGGGGAACGGCGAAGCGTTGCTGGTCGACCTGTGGTGCCGCGGCGAGCGCCTGCTCTGGCGTGAGGCTGGGGCGTACCTCGTCGGGGCGGAAGACGTTGCTCAGTGGCACGGCGTGCGACATCGGGGGGATGTCGTTCGCGGCAACCTGCGCGACGGTGGCCACCGACTCCAAGATCACCGACAGCTGGGGGGCGAGCCGCTCGAGCTCGTCCTCGGTCAGGTCGATCCGGGCGAGGTTGGCCAGGTGGGCCACGTCGTCGCGGGAGATCTCCGCGTTCGAGCCGGACATGGGCGACCAGCATCCCTTCGTCGTTGGGTGGGCCCGTGGTGTGGTGTCGGTACGGGCCCAGGACCACGTCCCATCCTAGGGGCGACGGCGCGCCGTCTGTGCGTTGGTCAGCGGACCTGGTCGACGCTCACCAGGAGGTTGTAGTAGCCGCTGGAGGAACTCATGATGATGGAAACGGCGTATCCGGCGAAGTCGCCGGCCTGGCCGTCTTGGGGGTTCGCAGCGACGAAGGCGGCGCCGTCGTCGTCGGTCAGACCGGTATCGCGCAGCAACGTTGCGACGGCCTGAGCGCCGCCCTTGACCTGACCGCGTCCGTCCGCGGAGACCGACCACCCACTGGCGACCTCGCCGTTCTGCACGGAGGCGATCGCGGAGAGCGAGGTACCGCCCACCTCACCGTCGCAGATGACCGTGCGGCCGTCCTGGTCGCATCGGAGTCCGGCGTCCTCGATCGCCGAACGGGTCTCCTCGAACGGCGGAAGTGGCGGTGCCTCGATCTGGGAGAAGTCGAAATCGGGCGCGTACACGTTGAAGTAGGAGTCCGAGCCGCTGGCCTGAGCCCCCTCGATCTCCGTCGACTCAGTCGTCCCGGACTTGATGAGGTCTGCGACGGCCGGGCCGTTCCCGTTGAGGAGGCTGTCGCCGACATGACCGGCGACGGTTCTGAGGATCTCGGACTGCTTGGTCGAGGGCGAGGTGGCCGTGGTCGACACGGCGCCGACGATGTCCTCGCTCTGGTACTGCAGCGTCATCTTCGCGCTGGTCGTGCCGCTACCGTCTGGCTGGGCGTAGAAACAGCGTTTGACGGGGACGGGGTCGGACAGGGAGTCGTAGCAGGTCCAGTCTTCGGCTTCCAGCGTGGAGATCAGCTTCGTGGCGCCATCGGCGCTCATCAGGCCTTCGGCAGGCGCGGAGCCGGTTGGCGCGGTTGGCGCGGTGACCGTGCCCGACGAGGTCGGAGTGCTCGTCGGCCTTGTGGTCGGCTCGTCCTCGCCTCCGAACTGCGTGACGCCGACCGCGACTGCCGCGATGAGCACGACGAGGGCGAAGACGACACCACCGATGATGATCCACAGCTTGCTGTTCGAGCCCTGCGAGCCCTGTGGTCCTGATGGTCCCGCCGCGCCCCACTGCGGCTGCTGGCCCCACCCGGGTGGGCCACCCGGCTGACCGTACGGCGGTTGACCAGAGGGCTGGCCGTACGGGGGCTGCCCCTGGGGCGGACCTTGCGGTTGCCCGTACGGCGGTTGCCCGTACGGCGGCTGGCCGGGCGGCTGGCCGGGCGGCTGGCCGTACGACGGCTGGCCCGGGGGCTGGCCGTACGAGGGCCGACCGGGCGGCGAGCCGTCGGGCGGCTGACCCGGGGAACTTCCCGGTGCGTCGCCGTGCGGCGGGTGCTGGTCGTCGCTCATGGCTCAGTCCTCGGTCGTGGGCCGCCCCTGTTCACGCGCTGCGGCGGGCTCTGCTCAGCCTAAGGCGCGCCGGGGTCAGGAATCACGGCGCGTCTGCGGCGGGGGTCGGACCGTCGCGCAGGAGCGCGGTGAAGCCCATCTCGTCGAGGATCGGTACGCCGAGCTGCTCGGCCTTGTCAGCCTTGGACCCCGGTGCGTCTCCCACGACGACGTAGGCCGTCTTGGCCGAGACCGACCCCGCGGCCTTGCCGCCGCGCGAGACGATCGCCTCCTTCGCCTCGTCACGTGAGTAGCTCTCGAGCGACCCGGTGACCACCAACGTCAGCCCCTCGAGAGTTCGCGGCACACTCTCGTCCCGGTCGTCGACCATGCGAACGCCGGCTTCGCGCCAGCACCGCACGATGTTGCGGTGCCAGTCGACCCCGAACCACTCGCGGACCGCCTCGGCGATCGTGGGACCGACCCCGTCAACCGATGCGAGCGTGGCACCGTCGGCTTCGGCGATGACACCGAGGTCGGCGAAGTGCGCCGCCAGCGCTTGTGCTGCGGTCGGCCCAACGTGCCGGATGGACAACCCCACCAACACCCGCCAGAGCGGCTGTGCCTTGGCGTGGGCGAGGTTGTCCAGCAACCGGCGGCCGTTGGCACTGAGCACGCGCTCGCCCGCACCGGCGGCGCGTTCGGACGCCTTGGCTGCCCGCGTGAACAGGTCGACCTCGAGCAGCTGCTCCTCGGTGAGGGAGAACAACCCGCTCTCGTCGGCCAGCACCTGACCCTCGAGCAACGCACCCGCGGCCTCCCAGCCGAGCATCTCGATGTCGAGGGCGCCGCGGCTGCCGACGTGGAAGACCCGTTCTTGCAGCTGGGCCGGGCAGGACCTGGCGTTGGGACACCTGATGTCCGCGTCGCCTTCGCGGGTGGGCGCCAACGGCGTGCCGCACCGGGGGCAGTCGAGCGGCATCACGAACTCGCGCTCCGAACCGTTCCTGAGGTCTACGACCGGGCCGACGATCTCGGGGATCACGTCGCCGGCCTTGCGGAGCACGACCGTGTCGCCGATCAGCACACCCTTGCGCTCGACCTCCGAGGCATTGTGCAGCGTCGCCATCTCGACCGTCGAACCCGCCACGCGTACCGGCTCCATCACGCCGTACGGCGTCACGCGTCCGGTGCGTCCGACATTGACCCGGATGTCCAGGAGCGAGGCGTTGACCTCCTCGGGCGGGTACTTGAAGGCGATCGCCCACCGCGGCGCCCGCGAGGTCGACCCCAGGCGTCGCTGCAGGTCCACCTGGTCCACCTTGACGACGATGCCGTCGATCTCGTGCTCCACGTCGTGGCGGTGATCGGCGAAGTGGTCGATGAAGACTTGCACCTCGGTGAGACTGCGAAGCACCGCGGTGTGGCCGCTCACCGGTAGGCCCCACCCACGCAGCGCTACGTACGACTCGGACTGACGTCGCGGCGCGAACCCCTGTCGCGCGCCGATGCCGTGGCAGGTCATGCGCAGCGGTCGGCTCGCGGTGACGGCGGCGTCCTTCTGGCGCAGCGACCCCGCTGCGGCGTTGCGCGGGTTGGAGAACGGCGTGTGACCCGAGGCGGCCCACTGCTCGTTGAAGGTCTCGAACGCCTCGGTCGGGAAGTAGATCTCGCCGCGGACCTCCAGCAGCACCGGCACCGGTCGGTCGGTGTCATGCCGCAACCGGTGCGGGATGCCGTCGACCGTGCGGACGTTGGTGGTGACGTCCTCGCCCACTCGCCCGTCACCGCGGGTGGCGGCGCGGACGAGCCGGCCGTCCTCGTAGGTGAGATTGATGGCCAGACCGTCGATCTTGGGCTCGCACAGGTAGTCGGCGGCCCCGGCGCCGTCGCGGTCCAGCCGGGCCGCCCAGGCGGCGAGCTCCTCGGCGGAGAACGCGTTGTCGATGCTCATCAACCGCTCGCGATGCTCCACGGCCGAGAACTGCGCACCTACGGCACCGCCGACCTGCTGGCTCGGCGAGTCCGGCGTGCGCAGTTCGGGGAGTCGCTCCTCGAGTGCCTCGAGCTCGCGCATGAGCTCGTCGAACTGCGCGTCCGAGACCGTCGGGCTGTCCTGCACGTAGTAGCGCTGGCGGTGGTTCTCGATCTCCTCGGCGAGCTCTCGGTGACGTCGACGGACGTCGTTGTCGTCGAGCGATGCGTTGTCGCTGGTCGGCACGCCACGACTGTATCGCCGAGCGACGACAGCCACCGCAAGCACACAAATAGTCTGGAAGGTCAGCAGTCCAGCCGGGCGACCTGGTGCGCGAGCGCCATCGCCTGCCGCGCCCACGCCGCTGAGGCACCGGCGAGACCGCACGCCGGTGTGAGGACGATTCGCTCGGATCCGGAGTCCTTGTCCACGCCGAGTTCACTGAGCAACGACCCCATCCGAACGGCCAGCTCTCGGTCGCTCGGTGCCGGCGCGGGGTCGGCGGCAGGCACCAGTCCGGGCCAGATCTCCACCCCGGCGTCGTAGGCCTCGGCGTAGGCTTCGGTCTCCGCAGTGGTGACGAGGCCGACGTCGAAGGACAGTGCGGCGAACCCCGCCCCGGCCAGGAGCTGTACCGGCACGTCGACAGCGCACGAGTGCACCGCTGACGTCCCGCCCGCCTGGGTGATCGCCTCGGCGAGCGCCCGCAACGGCACGTCCGCCCGCGCGGTGTCGACGGTGCGGTGCCGCGACCAGCCGCTCGCGGTCGGTACGGCGCCCGCTAGCACCGCCGGGAGTGCGGGCTCGTCGACCTGCACGGTCAGGGGTGCGGCCGGGACCCGCCGGCGTACGTCGGCGATGTGGTCGCGAACTCCCTCGGTGAGCGACTGGGCGAGGTCACGGCGGGCGCCGTGGTCGGCCAGGACCCGGTCACCGCGAGGTCGTTCCATCGTGGCGGCAAGGGTCCACGGCCCGGGCACCTGGACCTTGAGCCGACCGGCGTACCCCTGCAGTGCTTCCTCCAAGCCGTCCAGGTCCTGCGCGAGCAGCGAACGGGCGCGGCGCTGGTCGGCACCTGGCGCGTCGGTCAGCCGCCATCCGGCCGGCTGCAGGTCGGCGCCGACGCTGGCCAGCAGTCCCACACCACGGCCGACCAAGCCGGCGTGCGCACCGCGGGCAGGGAGCTCAGGCAGGTGGACGAAGTCGGGCAGTGCCTGCGCGACCGTTCGCATGGCTGCCGCGAAGTCCTCGCCCGGCATCGACCCGACTGCGGTCGCGATCACGGAGCGGGCTGGTCGGCAAGCCGCCGGCTGGTGAGGGCGATGGTGGCACTCCCGACCACGCGGGTGCCGGCGTACATGACCGCCGCCTGCCCTGGGGCGACTCCATGTGCGGACTCGTGCAGGTCGATGCTGACCCGGTCGTCGTGGACGAAGGCGGTAGCGGGGTACGCCTCGCCGTGGGCGCGCAGCTGCACCGTGCACGCGAGCGGCTCGGTGGGCAGTGGACCGCACCACACCGCCTTGATGCCCTCGATGTGGTCGATGGCCAGCCGGTCGTGCGGTCCGACGGTCACGGTGCCGCTGACGGGTTCGATGTCGAGGACGAAGCGTGGCTTGCCGTCGGCTGCCGGCGTGCCCAGGTGCAGCCCCCGCCGTTGGCCGATGGTGAAGGCGAATGCGCCGTCGTGCTCACGCAGCGGGGTGCCGGACTCGTCGACGATCGTCCCGGGCTTGGACCCGAGCCTGTCGTGCAACCAGCCGGGGGTGTCGCCGTCGGCGATGAAACAGATGTCGTGGCTGTCGGGCTTGCGTGCCACCGCCAGGTCGCGGCGCTCGGCCTCGGCGCGTACGACGTCCTTGGTGGTGTCCCCGAGCGGGAACATCGAGTGCCTGAGCTGGTCCTTCGTCAGCACGCCCAGGACGTACGACTGGTCCTTGCCGTGGTCGACGGCTCGGTGCATCTCGACCGCGCCGTCTGCCTCGGTGCGCAGCTGGGCGTAGTGACCGGTGACCACGGCGCCGAAACCGAGCGCGATAGCGCGGTCGAGGACGGCTGCGAACTTGATCTTCTCGTTGCAGCGCAGGCACGGGTTGGGGGTACGGCCCGCGGTGTACTCGGCGATGAAGTCCTCGACGACCTCGGCGTGGAACTCCTCGCTCATGTCCCAGACGTAGAAGGCGATGCCGATCACGTCGGCCGCTCTCCGGGCGTCGTTGGCGTCCTCGATCGAGCAACAGCCCCGGGCACCGCTGCGGTACGACCGGGGATTGCGCGAGAGCGCGAGGTGGACCCCGGTCACATCGTGGCCGGCGTCGACGGCGCGGGCGGCAGCCACGGCGGAGTCGACCCCGCCGGACATCGCGGCGAGCACACGCACGGTCAGGGCCCCCTGGTGCCGGCCATGTTGGCGGCCTGGGCGCGTTCGTGGACGGCGGGTAGGACGGCGAGCAGCGCGTCGACGTCAGCGGCGGTCGAGTCGTGTCCGAGGCTGAAGCGCAGCGAACCGCGCGCGGCCATGTCGTCGTGGCCCATGGCGAGCAGCACGTGGCTGGCCTGGGGTACTCCGGCCGAACAGGCCGATCCGGTCGAGCACTCGATCCCGTGGGCGTCGAGCAGCATCAGCAGCGAGTCGCCCTCGCAGCCAGGGAAGGTGAAGTGCGCGACCCCGGGGAGACGGTGCGCCGGACCGGCGGCGGGGTCGCCGTTCACCAGGACGTCACTCACCAGGGAGCGAACGCCGTCGACGAGCCGGGCGCGCAACAGCTCCAGCCGCTCGGCCTCCTCGACCTGGCCGGACACCGCGAGGTCGACCGCTGTCGCGAAGGCGGCGATGCCGGGAGTGTTGAGGGTTCCGGAGCGCAGGTCGCGCTCCTGGCCGCCGCCGTGCAGAAGTGGCGTCGCCTCGAGGTCACGGCGCATCACCAGCGCACCGACGCCGACCGGGCCTCCGAGCTTGTGGGCTGTGACGGTCATCGCATCGAGTCCGCTGGCAGCGAAGTCGACGGGCAGGCGCCCTACCGCCTGGACGGCGTCACTGTGCACCGGGATCGCGTGCGCGCGGGCCAGGCGTACGACCTCCTCGACCGGCTGGACGGTGCCCACCTCGTTGTTGGCCCACATGCAGCTGATCAGGGCAATGTTCGAGGGGTCACGCTCGATGGCGGCGCGAAGCTCGTCGGTGACCAGTCGTCCGCTGGCATCGACGCCGACGAGATCGAGCTCGGCACCGGCATGCTTGTCCAACCAGAGCAGGGGGTCGAGGACGGCGTGGTGCTCGACTGTGCTGGACAGCACGCGCAGCCGGCCGGGGTCGGCGTCGCGGCGGGCGTAGAACAAGCCCTTGGTGGCGAGGTTGTCGGCCTCGGTGCCTCCAGAGACGAAGACGACCTCGCCCGGGCGAGCGCCGAGCCGCTCGGCGATGAGCTCCCTGGACTCCTCCACCGTACGGCGCGCCTGGCGCCCCGAGGCGTGCAGCGACGATGCGTTGCCGCCGTAGGCCAGGTGCTCGCTCATTGCCGCGATGGCCGCGGGGACCATCGGCGTGGTGGCCGCATGGTCGAGGTAGACGCGCGGTGCTGGGGTCATGACCCGTCCAGCGTAGTCCTCACCCCAACCATCCCTTCATCGGCAGGTTCTGTCGCTCAGCGCTCGGCGGCAGTTGTCGCCGAACCGCGCGCAGCAATGTGAACCGTCGAGGCAGAGAGTACGAAGAGGTCAGGTCGGCGGATGAGACTGACCTGGTCTGACGCGTCCAGCAGACGGTCGAGCGCCCTGGCATCGGCCCGGTCGAGCCGGTCCCCCACTTGTTCGCGTACCTTCGCGAACTGCGCGACGACGTACGCACGAACCGTGTCGTGCAGCGGCGCCGGTCGGTCGAGAAGGAACGTGCGGCTCTGCACAGGGACGAGTCCGGCGTCGCCGAACATCACCGGCCAGTCCTTGGCGCCACCGGTCGCCGCCTCGGGCAGACCCCACTCACGGACGGCGTACTCGTCCAGGGTCGCGTCCAGCCGAGCCGGGAAGCCCGGAGCACCGAGACCGTAGTCGCCGGGCAGGACTCGCATCGGAAGTCCCCCTTCGGCGATGGCCAGCCGGCCGTCGGCGGTGAGCAGGGACCCGAGCTTGCGTAGTGCGTCGACCGGGTCGGCGGTGTGGTGGACGACATGACTGGACCACACCAGATCGGCGCTCGCCAGTGCGCTGAGGGAGGAGTCGATGTCCCCCTCGTGAGTGCTCAAGCGGTCCGCGACACCGCGCTCGCGGGCGCGTTCGCGGGTTCGCTCGAGGAATGACGCGGTCGGGTCCAGCGCGGTCACCCGCGCGGACGGGAGCGCCTCGGCGAACGCGCAAGCCGCGAATCCCGGTCCCGCGCCGACGTCGACGACGTGCTCGATCGGGGGGCCCGCCATGTCGTCGATGAGCCACTGAACTGCCTGCGAGACCCATGGCGACGACACGCGCC
>Ga0136638_10000152_pt1 | contig 13114 bp, 16 predicted proteins | sample AntDrymUQ8582206_2_FD_104671 | JGI IMG/M metagenome (GOLD analysis project Ga0136638, IMG submission 104671) | Polar desert sand microbial communities from Dry Valleys, Antarctica - metaG UQ858 (22.06) | ecosystem: Environmental > Terrestrial > Soil > Desert | place: Antarctica: Dry Valley...
GCCTACACGTCGGCGTTCGTCGTCTCGGCGGTCGGGGGGCTGCTGGCGATCGCGGCCGCGCTGGCGATCCCCTCGCATCTGCGTGACGAACCCGCCTTCGACGCCGAGGCGAGCCCGGCGGCCGGTTGACGGTCAGGAGCGCTTGGGCACGCACGCGGGGTCGCGCTCGTGCTCACGGAAGAAGCGCACCATCGGCTCGACGTAGTCCCCGAAGCGCGGGGGGCGCAGCCCGTGCGGGGCGAGCAGCTCGATCGCGCGGCGGGTGTCGAAGCGCACCGGGTGGTTCAGGTAGGCGATCGACTCGCGCGGGGTGTCGGAGAGCAGCTTGCGCACCTGGGCCAGGCGCAGCGCGCTGGCGACGACCCACGGTGGCACGCGCCCCCGCGTCTCGCGCCCGGCGTACTCGCGGCTGAGCGCGTCGACGAGGTCGCGCGCGGTCAGCGGATCGCTGTCGACCAGGTGAAGCGTCTGCCCGGCCATCGCCTCGTCGGTCGCTGCGGCGACCATCGCCGCGACCACGTAGTCGACGGGCACCACGTTGAACGGCGCGTCGGCGCGTCCGAACTGCAGCGGCGCGCGCCCGGCGCGCTGAGCCTGGGCGATCGAGCGCAGGATGTAGTAGGGGCCGTCGAACTTCTCGGTCTCGCCGCTGCGCGAGTCGCCGACCACGATCGCGGGGCGCAGGATCGTCGTCGGCACCTCCTGGCGGCGCTCGCGCACCCACGCCTCAGCCTGGAACTTGGTGCTCTCGTAGTGGTTCTTGAAGCCCTGGCCCATCACCAGCTCGTGCTCGTAGACCACGCCGTGCCGAAGCCCCGCGACGTATGCCGTGCTCACGTAGACATGCCGGCGCAGGCCGCCGGCGGCGGCGCAGAAGTCGAGCACGTTGCCGGTCCCCTCGACGTTGACGCGCTGCGCGAGCTCGAGCGGCACGGCGAGGTCGTAGATCGCCGCGAGGTGGAAGACGGTGTCGACCGATCCGGTCAGGCGCTCCCAGTCGGCCTCGGGGAGCGCGAGGCGCCGCTCGCCGATGTCACCCCGCACGACCTCGAGCCGGTCGCCGTGCTCGGCGGCGAGCTCGCCCGCGACACCCTCCATGCGCGCCTCGACCAGCGCCGTGACCCGCGCGCCGCCGGATGTGGCGAGCAGGCTGTGCACCAGCCGGCGGCCGATGAATCCGGGGAACCCGGTGACGAGCGCGTGCTTCATCGCGCGGCAGCGTAGTGGAGGTTCTCGCTGCGGTGCTCGCCCGCGCCCGGCGCTCAGCCGGCGGCGCGGCAGCGGTCAGCGGCGACGCGGCGCTGCTCTGCGTGATCGTCCCGGCGGAACCACATCAGCGAGGTCGGCCCCACGACCCCACGAGCGCCGGGACGCCAGGGCTCACTGGACCGGCGGTACAAGCGCGGCCGGCACATCTCCGACATGCGGCGATGGTCGCCCGCCCTGCCGCACACGAGACTGCACCCACGGTCGATCGACGAGGGGGGGAACGGATGGGCAAGACCACGATCGCAGCGGTCGCGGGGACCTTCACCGGCGGGTACGACGCGAACATCGCGCAGATCGCGCACACGCTCGAGCGGGCGCGCGCGAAGGGCGCCTCGCTCGTGGTCTTCCCTGAGTGCTCGCTCGGGGGCTATCTCGATCCCGACACGCCGGCGCCGCTGGACCCCCACGGGCCCGAGATCGCGCGGCTGGCCGAGCTCGCGGGGGACACCGTGGTCTGCGTCGGCTACACCGAACCGGGCTCGGACGGGCCCTACAGCAGCGCCGTGTGCGTCAGCGGCGATGGTGTGCTCGGCCGCCACCGCAAGGTGCACGTGCCGCCTGGCGAGGCGGGTCGCTTCGCCGCCGGCGAGGGCTTCGAGGCCTTCGACACGCCGGTCGGCCGGCTCGGGATGCTCCTCTGCTACGACAAGGTCTTCCCCGAGGCGGCGCGGGAGCTGGCGCTCGACGGCGCCGAGGTGATCGCCTCGCTCGCCGCTTGGCCGATCTGCCGCGTGCGCCCGGCGCGCCGGATCGTCGGCGACCACCAGACACGCCAGTTCAACCTGCTTGACGAGGCGCGTGCGCTCGAGAACCAGGTCGTGTGGGTCTCCGCCAACCAGGCCGGCTCGTTTGGCGGGCTGCGCTTCGTCGGCCACGCGAAGGTCGTCGACCCCCGCGGCGTGGTGCTCGACTCGACCTCCGCGCGCGCGGGGATCGCCGTCGCCGACGTCGACGTGCCGGGCGCGCTTGGCGGGGCACGTGCGATCTACTCCCACCTCGGCGCTCGGCGCCCGACCGCATACGGGCAGCGCCGCCGCACGGCCCGCTCCTCGACGCGTCGCGAACTTGGCGCGCCCACGCTCGCTTGACGCGACCTGCTTATATCTAAGTATGTGCGGAATTGCTGCCCAGTATGGAAATCCCGATGTGCAGGTGGGCGAGCGGATGCTCGACCGCCTCGTCCACCGCGGCCCCGACGACCAGGGCTCGGTCGCGGTCGGCGACGCCTGGCTCGGTCACCGGCGCCTCTCGATCGTCGATGTCGAGGGTGGAGCACAGCCGCTGGCCGGCGAGCCCGGCGGCCTGTGGCTGGTCGGCAACGGTGAGGTCTACAACCACGCCGAGGTCTGCGCGACGCTCGCCGACCGCACGTTTCGGACCAAGTCCGACAACGAGGTCGCGCTGCACCTGCTCGAGGAGCGCGGGCCTGATGCGCTGTGCGAGCTCGAGGGTATGTTCGCCTTCGCGGCTGCCAGCGAGGACGGCCGCTTCATCGCCGCGCGCGACCCGGTCGGCATCAAGCCGCTGTACTGGGCGCAGCGCGACGGCGACGTGCGCTTCGCCTCGGAGATGCGCACCTTCGACTCCGACTGGCTCCCGCTCGTGCGCGCGTTTCCGCCTGGCTGCTACTGGACCCCCGCGGGCGGCGTGCAGCGCTTCGCCCGCGCGGCGCCGCTGACCCACCACGAGGGCGCCGATGCCACCCACCCCGATCCGCCGCAGGAGGCGCTCGATCTCACGCGCGACGAGCTGATCGCGGCCGTGCACCGCCAGATGATGGGCGACGTGCCCGTCGGCGTCTTCCTCTCGGGCGGCCTCGACTCGAGCCTCGTCGCGGCGATCGCCGCCGAGTACCTCCGCGAGCGCGGCGAGCGGCTGATGACCTTCGCCGTCGGCACCGAGGGCAGCCCCGACCTCGAGGCTGCGCGGTTCGTCGCCGAGCACCTCGACACCGACCATTACGAACGCGTCTACACGGCGCAGGACGCCGTCGACGTCCTGCCTGAGGTGGTCCGGACGATCGAGTCCTTCGACCCGTCGCTGGTGCGCAGCGCGGTGCCCAACTACCTGCTCGCCGAGCTGACCTCCAAGCACGTCAAGGTCGTGCTCACGGGGGAGGGCGCCGACGAGCTGTTCGCCGGCTACGAGTACCTGCGCGAGCTCGACGACGACGCGCTGCACTCCGAGCTGGTGCGCACGATCGAGGGGCTGCACAACCTCAACCTGCAGCGCTGCGACCGCGTCACGATGGCGCACGGGCTCGAGGCCCGTGTCCCCTTCCTCGATACGGCGCTGATCCGCTTCGCCCTGGCGCTGCCCCCCGACTGGAAGCTCGCCGACGCCGACCGGCCCGAGAAGCGGCTCCTGCGCGAGGCATTCGTCGGCTGGCTGCCCGACCGCTTCCTGTGGCGCGAGAAGTCGCAGTTCGGCGACGGCAGCGGCGCGTCAGCCGTCCTCAAGGACCGTTACGAGCGGAGCGTCACGACGGACGAGCTCGAAGCCGAGTCCAACGAGGTCGAGCCGCCGCTGCGTACGCGCGAGGAGCTCGCCTACTGGAGGATGCTCCGCGACGACCTCGACGGCGTCGAGACCGGCGAGACCATCGGCCGCTTCGCCACCGCCGCCTGAGCGCGGCGCGGCGGCGCAGCCCCGCAGCGGCCGCCACGAAGGCGGTTTCCGGGCGCCTGCCCCCGGGCACTGGAGCCGCGTGGCCGTCCACCTCACCTTCGACGACGGCCCCGATCCGCGCTGGACCCCGCGGGTGCTCGAGGTGCTCGCCGAGGCCGGCGCGCGCGCCACGTTCTTCGTGCTCGGCGAGCGGATCGCGCAGGCGCCCGAGCCGATGCTCCGCGCGGTCGCCGAGGGCCACGAGATCGCCCTGCACGGAGAGCGCCACCGGCGCCACAGCGAACTCGCGCGAGACGAGCTCGCGCGCGATACCGAGCGCGCGCTCGATCGTCTCGCGAGCCTCGGCGTGCATCCTGCCCGCTGGCGGGCGCCGTGGGGCGTCGAGACCGCGGATACGCGCGCCGTCGCGGCAGAGCTTGATCTCGAGCTCGCCGGCTGGACGCTCGATACCCACGACTGGCGCGGCGACACGGCGGCGCGGATGTACGAGCGCTGCGAGCCCGCCCTCGCCAAGGGCGCCGTCGTGCTGATGCACGACGGCATCGGACCGGGGGCGCGCCGCGCGGACTGCGAGGCCACGGCGCAACTCGCCGCAGGGCTGATCCGCCGAGCGCGCCGGCTCGATCTCCGCCTCGAGCCGCTCGCGTTCGGGGTTGAGGCGCGGGAACCGGCCGCATGAGCATCGCCAGCGAGATCTCGCTTTCGCAATGCCTCTCTGCGATCGCCTCCGGCGCGACGGCACTGGACCGTGCGCCAGGCTTTCCCGGCGAGGCCATGCACGCGCTGACGGCCGCGGGAGTGACCGCGCTGACGGTGCCCGACGAGAGCGGGCTCAGCCGGACCGCGGTCGGTGTCGAGTGGGCGACGCTGCGCGCGGTGGCGCGCGCCGACGGCTCGGTCGCGCGCATCCTCGACGGCCACCTCAATGCCGTCGAGCGCATCGCGCTGCTGGCCCCGGAACCGCTGCGCAGCGAGCACCTGCGCGCGGTGCGGGCCGGTGACCGGCTGCTCGGCGTCTGGGGGGCGGACCCCGCGCCCGGCGAGGGCGAGCCCGCACGGCTCGACCACGGTGCCAGCAGCATCAGCGGGGTCAAGGTCTTCTGCTCGGGCGCCGGCGGTCTCGACGCTGCGCTGGTGCTCGTGCGCGGGCCCGACCCCGGGCCGCCGCTGCTGGCCTACGTCGACTTGACCGAGGGGGTCGAGGTCGACCGCGGGTGGTATCGCGCGGCGGGTATGCGCGCGTCCGAGAGCCATCGCGTGTTCTTCGACCGTGCGCCGCTGCACGCGTTGCTCGGGGAGCCGGGCGAGCTCGGGCGCGAGCCGTGGCTGGGCCGCGACGCGATCCGGACCGCCGCCTGCTGGGCCGGACTGACCGATGCTCTGCGCGAGGAGGCGCTCGAGGCCCTGCGCGTCCGGCCGGCCGAGGACCAGCTCGCTGCGCTGGCTGCCGGGCGTCTACGTGCGCTGGGGGGCACCATCGACGTCTGGCTCGATCGCGCCGCCGATCGGCTCGAACGCGACCCCTCTGCCCCGACGGGCGACCTCTCGATCGAGCTGCGCGCGGCGGTCGCACACGCCGGCCGCGCGAGCGTCGCCGAGGCGCTGCAGGCGCTCGGCTCGCGCCCGCTGGCATCCGGCGGGCGCCTTGATCGCGTCCGGCGCGACCTCGAGCTGTTCCTCAACCAGCACCGCCTCGATCCGCTGCTGGCGCGGCTCGGTCGCGGCGAGCTGGCGCGGTGAGTACGCCGCCGGAGGCCCGGCTGGGCCGCGACTACTTCGATGACCTCTACGAAACCAGCCCCGACCCGTGGAGCTTCGCCACCAGCCCCTACGAGCGCGCGAAGTACCAGCATTCGCTCACGGTGCTCGGCCGCCGCCAGTTCTCCGCGGCGCTCGAGGTCGGCTGCTCGATCGGTGTCTTCACCGCCATGCTCGGTCCGCGCTGCGAGCGCCTGTGCGCCGTCGATGTCTCGGCCGTCGCAGTGGATGCCGCCCGCGAGCGCTGCGCGGAGATCGCCTCGGTGTCGGTGGCCCAGCGCTCGCTGCCCGAGCAGATGCCCCAGGGCCCATTCGACCTCGTGGTCTGCTCGGAGGTCCTCTACTACTTCTTCGAGCCTCTGCTGGCGGAGGTCCTCGACGCGGTGACCGCCGAGCTGGCCCCGGGCGGGCTTCTGCTCGCGGTGCACTGGACCGAGCCCACGCGCACCTATCCGCTCGGAGGCGAGCGGGTCCACGAGCTGGTCCGCGGCCACGAGGCGCTGCGGACGCTGCGCGGCGCGTCGCGCCCCCGCTACCGGCTCGACCTGCTCGAGCGCCGGTGAGCACGCGACCGGGCATCGTGATCGTCGGAGGCGGCCCGGCCGGCCTCGCCGCGGCCAGGGCCTACCGCGAGCACGGCGGCGGGCTCCCGGTGACCATCCTCGCCGCCGAGCCGCGCGCGCCCTACCAGCGGCCGCCGCTGAGCAAGGAGCTCCTGCGGGGCGAGCTCGAAGAGCACGAGCTCGCGCTCGAGCAGCCGGGCTGGTACGAGCAGCAGCGCATCGATCTGCGCGCCGGCGCCACGGTCACCGCGCTCGACACGGGTGGCCGCGCCGTCGAGATCGACGGCGGCGGATCGTTCGCCTATGAGGCGTGCGTGCTCGCCACCGGGTCGGAGCCGATGCGGCTGCCCGTTCCCGGCGCCGAGCACCCAGGGATCGCGACGCTGCGCTGCCTCGAGGACTGGCGGGCGCTGAGCGCCCACGGTGCGCGGGTGGCAGTGATCGGCACCGGCTTCATCGGCTGCGAGGCGGCCGCCTCGTTCGCGGCGCGCGGCGCCCGGGTCACGCTGCTCGGCGAGGAGGCGCTGCCCCAGCAGTCGCGCCTTGGCGACGAGGCCGGCGAGCGCCTGCGCGGCTGGCTCGAGGGGGAGGGCATCGAGCTGCGGCTGGGCGGCGAGGTGACGGCGATCGAGCCCGCGCCCGGCGGCGGCTGGCTCGTCAATGCCGGCGGGCAGGCGTCACCGGTCTCAGTGGACACAGTGCTGCAGGCGGTGGGGGCCGCGCCGCGGGTGGAGCTCGCCCGCGACGCGGGACTTGCGCTGCGCGACGGCGCCGTGCTCGCCGACGAGCGCATGCGCACCAGCGCCGAAGGGGTCTTCGTCGCCGGCGACCTCGCGTTCGCGGTCAACGCCGCCGCGGGACGCCGGCTGCGCGTCGAGCACTGGGGCGAGGCGCTCGGCCAGGGCGCGGTCGCCGGAGCGGGGATGGCGCGGGCCGACGCGCGCTGGGCGACCGCGCCGGGGTTCTGGTCGACGATCGCCCGCCGGACGCTCAAGTACGTCGCCTGGGGTGACGGCTACGAGCACGTCCGCGTCGACGACCACCGCGGCCGGGCGTTCACCGCCTGGTATTCCGACCGGCGCGGGATCTGCGTCGGGGCGCTGTGCCACGACCGCGACGAGGACTACGAGCGCGGCCGCGAGTTGATCGAGGCCGGCGAGCCCGCTCCATGATTGGCTCGGCCGATCCCGAGCTGTGCTGCTGCGTCGTCGTGCCCGCGCACGACGAGCAGGCGCTGATCGGCGGCTGCATCGACGCGCTCGCCCGCCAGCGCGGGGTTGAGGCGGCAGCCTACGAACTGCTGCTGGTGCTCGACGACTGTCGCGACGCGACCAGGGAGCGTGCCCGCGAGCACGGCGCACGCCATCCCGGGCTGGCACTGCGCCTGCTCGAGAGCCCGCGGCGCGGTCCCGGCGCCGCTCGCCGGGTCGGGATGGACCTCGCGTGCGACCGCCTGCACCGCGCGGGGCGCCCCGGTGGGCTGATCGCCTGCACCGATGCCGACTCGCGCGTGGCCCCGGACTGGGTACGTGCCCAGGTCGAGGCCGCGCGGCACGGCGCCAGAGCCATCGGCGGGCGCATCGAGCTCGATCGCCTGGAGGCGTGCGCGCTCGGCAGCGCCGTCACCGACGCTCGCGCGCGCGACGCGGCCCGGCGGCACGCGCGCATCCGCTCGCGGCCGGGGCCGCCGGGCTCGACCGCCGAGCACTGGCAGTTCAGCGGCGCGTCGATGGCGGTCACCGCGGAGACCTACCGCGAGGTCGGAGGCCTCGAGCCGCTGGTGGCGCTCGAGGACGAGGCCTTCGAGGCGGCGTTGATCGCGCACGGCGTACCGATCACCCGCTCGCTGGCGGTGCGGGTGACGACCTCCGCGCGCCTGGGCGGCCGTGCCCAGCGCGGCCTCGCGCACGATCTCGCCGCAGCGGTCGGGCGGGCGCCTGCCACGGGCCCGTAGCATCGGCCAGGTCGTGACGGATCCGCTCTCGCGCATGCGTCGCCCTTACGGGGCGGGGCGCCTCGAGCAGGCCGATCTCGCGCCGACCTGGCACGACCAGCTGCGGCGGTGGCTGGAGGAGGCCGAGCGGTCCCGCGTACCCGAGCCGACGGCGATGCTGCTCGCCAGCGCGGACGCCGGGGGTGCGCCCTCGGTGCGTACGGTGCTGCTCAAGGGACTCGACGAGCGCGGGCTGCGCTTCTACACGAACCTGCGCTCGCGCAAGGGGCGCGAGCTGTCCGAGAACCCGCAGGCGTGCGCCTGCTTCTCCTGGACCGCGATCGAGCGCCAAGTGACCGTCGACGGCCGCGTCGAGGCGCTCCCGGACGCGGACTCCGACGCCTACTTCGAATCGCGGCCGCGCGGATCGCGGCTGGCGGCGCTGGCGAGCCCGCAGTCGCAGGTCATCCGCTCACGGGCCGCGCTCGACGAGGCCTACGCGGAGGCCTCGCGCACCCACCCCGAGGCCGTGCCACGACCAGCCTGGTGGGGAGGGCTGTGCCTGGTCCCGAGCGCGGTCGAGTTCTGGCAGGGCCGGCCTGATCGCCTGCACGACCGTCTGCGCTATCGGCGCACGCCGCAGCAGGAGTCGTGGACGATCGAGCGGCTCGCGCCCTAGCTGGGCCAGCTAGTGACCACCGCCCGCCTGCTCGAGCTTGTCCTCGCTGGCGCGGATCGCGTCCTCGTCGCGCGTCCCCTGGCCGGGTGGGGTCGTGGCCTCGTGGGTCTTGCCGTCGGGCGGGCTCGTGCTGCTCGCGGGCTGCTCGGATTCGCTGCCGGGCTCGTGGCCGGTGGGAGTTTCGCTGGTTTCGCTCATGCCAGCGCGTTACCCGCCGCGCCCGAGTGGCCAAACGAGAAATGGGCGATCAGATGAAGCGGGCCGGCGAGGGCCTGTGGCTCCCGCCTGGAGGCCCAATCAGGTCTTACGCTCGAGGTCGTCCGCTCGGTCCTTCTCGACCTGCGCCTTCTCCTCGGCGCGCGCCTGCTTCTCCTTGGCCTCGCCCTTCTGCTCTTCCTTCTGGCCCTGCCGGCGCAGCGACGGATCGTCTGTCACGTCGCCCGCGGCCTTCTTGGCGCGGCCGGTGATCTTGTCGATGAGGCTCATGGCGCTCCTCCTGCGTAGCTTGCGCCAGGGGTACCCGCCGCCGCTGAGCGCTAACCGCTTTCGGCGGCCGCCTGTGTGCGAGCGTGCTTCCAGCTGCCGAAGGCGGCGAAGACGTGGTGCAGCGGGGGGAGCTCGGGATCGAGGACCGAGACCTGCTGGTAGTCGACCATCAGGAGGCGCTCCGGGCGCTGACCGACCTCGTCGGCGACGGAGCGGATCGCGGCGAGCACCGCCTCGGGAGTTGCCTGGGCATCGTCGTCCTCGTGGCGCTTGGCCTGGCGGCTGAAGACCCCGGCGGCGGTGCCCTTGGCACCGGGCTCACCCGAGGGCTGGTCGCGGCTGCGCCCGGCGCCGATCAGCAGGTGGCAGTGCGGGCAGCGCACGGGTGTCGGCGGCCACGGCGTGGCGACGTCGCGCCCGACCTGCAGGTGGCAGTGCGGGCAGAAGGCGCTGGTGGTCTCGCACTGCGTGGCGCCCATTCGGATGATGGGTGACCGATTCGGGCGGCGCCCAAACCGAAAGCCGCGGGCGGCCGCGTCTCGGTCCCATCCGGCGCAAGGGCGCCGCGCTTGCCGGCGGGCACCCGAGATGGGCCCCCTCGTCGCCGTCAGCCCTGGAGAAGATCGTGGATGGAGTCGTCTCCCACGATCTGCGTTTTCCGCCCCCGCGCGTGGGTAGCGCGCTGGTATGAGGCACCGCGCATGATCGAGATGCAGCTCGTTCTCGAGCAGCCAGAGCTCAAGCTCAGCCTTCCCGCCGAGGAGGACAGCCTCCCGGTGGTGCGTCAAGCGCTGCGCTCGCTCGGGGAGACGGTGGGCGCCGAGCCCGAGTCGCTCGAGGACGCCGAGCTCGCGGTCACCGAGGCGTGCGCGAACGTCGTCGAGCACGCCTACCCAGGCGCCTGCGGAGCCGTTGAGGTCAGGCTCTGCCCGAGCGCCGCGGGCATCGAAGTGTCGGTACGTGACTTTGGGCGCGGTATGCCCGACGCGTCCGAGCTCGCCGACGGCGACCGCGGCTACGGGCTCGCGCTGATCGAGGGGATCGCGAGCCGGCTCGACGTGCGCCACGATGGGGGCACCGAGCTCGCGATGCACTTCGGGCTCGAGTCCGACCGGAGCGCTCCCGTCGCTGCGGCGGTGGCGGCCGGCGATCCGTCGGAGCGCATCATGCGCCGCCTGGTTGCCGTGATCGCAGCGCAGGCCGATCTGCCCTCCGACCGGATGATGGAGGCGCTGCTGGTCGCCGAGCTCGTCGCCCGCCACGGACTCGAGCACCTCGTCGAGGCCTGCCTGCGCATCGGGATCGAGCGCACCGACGGCGGCTTCACCCTGCGTGTGGGCCCGCTCGAGCCCGGCGGCGCACGGGCGGTCGTGGCCGCGAGCGGCGTGCCCGTCGTGGGCCTCGTGATCGAGCGTCTCGCCGACATGGTCTCCACCGAGACGATGCCCGATGGCACCGAGCATCTCGTGCTGGGCTTCGCCGCAGCTCAGGCCGAGACGGGCTCTTAACCGCTGCGGGCGTGCGCGGGATCCTCGACCATCTCGAGGTGCTCCGCGGCACCGGTGAGCTCGAACACGCGCTCGACCCGCCGCCCGCCGCGGACGACCGTCAGGCGTGATCCCGCCTCGCGCTGGCTGCGATCGAGGCGCAGGATCAGCCGCAGGCCGCTGGAGTCGAGGAAGCTCACTTCGCGCAGGTCGAGCACGAGCAGGGATGGGGGGCCATCGAGCACGTGCGCCAGCGCCTGCTCGAGCGCGCCGAGCGCCGACAGGTCGATCTCGCCCGACAGCGAGGCGACCGTACGGCCGCGGTCCTCAGCGATGTCGATTGCGTGCAGGGCCACCGTTGGGGGTGATTATCCATCACTCCCCAACCCAAGCCGCCCACCCCCACAACGGGCGGCCGAACCGGTTCCGAGCACGGGTTCGCTAGCGTGGACATGCGCGCTGCTCCGCCGGAGTGGCGCCTTTTCGCGTCAGCGAAGCGGTGATCCGACAGGAGATGCCCTTCGCAGGCATGGAGAGAGGTCTTCGCGCCAGCTCGTCTGGCGGGAGCCCGGACCGAATACGACAGCAGGAGGGTCACGCATGAAGAATTCGAGCACGCGGGAGCCCGGGGACGGCCAGCACGCCGCCCTCGACCGGCTAGCCCGCGAAGATGGGGACTCGCGCGCCCAGTTCTTGAAGATGGCCGGAGCCGGCGCAGCCGGCGCCCTGGCGATCTTCGTCGCCGCCTGTGGCGGCGACAGCGGCGGTGGCGGCGGCGAGCCGTCGGGTGGCGAGCCGTCGGGTGGCGACAAGCCTTCGGGAAGCAAGGGCTCCCAGGGCGACATCGACATCGTCAACTACGCCCTGACCCTCGAGTTCCTCGAGGCGGACTTCTACCAGCAGGTGATCGACTCCGGTGAGGTCACCGGTCCTGCTGCCGAGGTCGCGAAGTTCATCGGCCAGAACGAGCAGGAGCACGTCACAGCGCTGATGGCGACCGTCGAGGATCTCGGCGGCACCCCGGTGGAGGCGCCGCAGACGAACTTCGAGGACGTCCTCGCCGGTGGTCAGAAGATGATCCTGGCGACCGCCGCGACGGTCGAGAACCTCGGTGCCGCCGCGTACCTCGGTCAGGCCGGCAACATCGAGAGCATGGACGTCCTCGCTGCAGCGCTCTCGATCCACTCCATCGAGGCGCGTCACGCCGCGGTGCTCAACCAGGTCGTGGGCAAGCCGATCGTGCCGGACGGCGCGTTCGCCAAGCCGGCGACGATGGAAGAGGTCCTGATGGCGGTCAAGCCCTTCATCAAGGCGTAACGGGCAGCCGCACGGAATCTCAGCACTGCGAAAGGAGACAGCAATGTCCACTAAGAACATGGCAACGCCCGCACTGGCGAACATCGAGGTGCAGGGCATCACGCGCGAGTCGTTTCTCATGCGCGGCGCGATCGCCGCGGGGTCGGTCTACGGCCTCTCGACGGTCGGTCCGTTCGTGAAGCAGGCGGTCGCGCAGGAGGGTGGCGGCGACGTCGACATCCTCAACTTCGCGCTCACGCTCGAGTTCCTGGAGGCCGGGTTCTACACCATGGCGCTCAAGAACGTCGACGGGCTGAGCGGGATGACCAAGCAGCTCGCCACGACCCTGCGTGACAACGAGAACGAGCACGTCGACGCGCTCACCGCCACGATCAAGGATCTCGGCGGCAAGCCCGTTCCGGCGCCTGGCGTCGATTTCGGCAAGGCGTTCGCCAGCGAGGACTCGTTCCTCGAGACGGCGCAGACGTTCGAGGACCTCGGCGTCGGCGCCTACAACGGTGCGGGCCCGATGATCGAGTCGCCCGACGTGCTCGCCGCGGCGGGCTCGATCGTGCAGATCGAGGGCCGCCACGCGGGCGTCATCCGCCTGGTGCGCGGCGAGCCGATCGAGGAGACCCCGTTCGACAAGGGCCTCACGATGGAGGATGTCCTCGCGGCTGCCAAGCCGTTCATCAAGGCCTAGCCCCACAGTCATCGGCCGGGCGCTCCGGCGCCCGGCCGGCTCGCCTGCGGCCGGGCCGTGGACCGTCGAGAGGTCCGCGGCCCGGCCGTCGTGCGTTCTCGATCGATCGAGAACGCACGACGCCTCGCGGATACCCCGGCGCCGTGCGCCAAGACGGAGGCGGGCCCGCTGAGTCAGGGCCCGTGACGAACCCTCAGCCGGCCGCCTGGCGCGGTGGCAGCTGGATCTCGTCCGCGGCGCCGCGGACCCCGGCCTCGAGCTCGCGGCTGCGCTCGAGCTCGGCGTCGAGCTCGAGCCCGAGCAGCACGGCGA
>Ga0136638_10000153_pt1 | contig 13114 bp, 13 predicted proteins | sample AntDrymUQ8582206_2_FD_104671 | JGI IMG/M metagenome (GOLD analysis project Ga0136638, IMG submission 104671) | Polar desert sand microbial communities from Dry Valleys, Antarctica - metaG UQ858 (22.06) | ecosystem: Environmental > Terrestrial > Soil > Desert | place: Antarctica: Dry Valley...
AGGTGATTCGTGATGACGAACGCCATCTGCCCGTGCGACAAGATGCCGGCCTTCGGCTGCCCTGTCGTACCGGAGGTGTAGAAGAACCACAACGGATCCTCGAACTCGACCTCCGCTTCGTCGCAGGTCTGACCGGCGTGGCGCAACAGCAGATCTTCGTACTGCAATTCACCGGCACGTGGCGCGCCCAAGGAAATAACCTGGCGTAGAGCAGTGGAAGCTTGCCTGACCGCATCCACATGATTCTCAAATCCGCTGTCATAGATCATCACCGCCGCGCCGCTCGATCGGCCAAGGTACGCGGCCTCCGGCGCCGTGATCCGACAATTGGTCGGCACCCATACGGCGCCCAGCTTGAAGGCGATCCAGCCGCTTTCGAATAGCTGCAGGTTGTTGCGCGAGTGGACGAGAATCCTGTCCCCTTTGCGGATGCCGAGCGCGCGCAGCGCCTGAGCCGCGGCATTGACGCGTGCATCGATTTCCCGCCACCTCCATGTTCGGTCACCGCTAATGATCAGACCCGGCTCGTTGGGGTAGCGGCGCGCCACGTCCGACAGCAGCCGCCCGAGATTCATCACTTTCTTCAGCATGATCAGGGCGCCATTCCCGCGTGAATGAAACCGCCATCCACCGCCAGGATCTGGCCGGTGATGAAACTCGCATCGTCCGAGATCAGGAATGCAACCGTCCTCGCAACCTCCTCCGGCGTGCCGTACCGGTGCATCGGCACGCGGTCGATCCATTTGCGACGGTCTTCGGGCTTGTGCAGCTCCTTGACCAGTGGAGTGTCGATCGGGCCGGGCGCGACCGCGTTAACGCGAATCCCATTGCCGGCGAGTTCGTTGGCCATGACGAGAGTCAGCAGGTTCTGCCCCCCTTTGGAGGCGCCGTAGGCGCTACGTCCCTTGTTGCCGCACAGACCCGAGACGGAGGTGATGTTCACGATGCTTCCGCCGAGACCGTGCTGCAGCCAGTGCCGCGCGGCGGCGCGGCTGACGAGGAAGGTGCCCGTCAGATTGACGTCGACGATTCGGCGAAAATCCTCGACGCTTGTTTCGACGGTCGGCCGATCCATCGCGATGCCGGCGGCATTCACCACCGCGGCGAGCGTGCCGTTCTTGCTGGCCGTGTCGATGGCCGCGTTTACGGCGGCCTCATCGGAAACGTTGCAGGCGATGCCCTGGCGCGCGGAAACTCCGAGCTCATGGCAAGCCGTGTCCAATGCTTCCCGCTTCAAGTCCAAAATAAACACGGTCCATCCGCGCTCCGCCAGAACGCGTGCCGTTGCCAACCCGATACCCGATGCGCCACCTGTGACGACGACCGCTTCGCCGGCCTTGGCGTTCATCTCTTCGGCCCGTTTGCATCCGGAAGCCATTCTTCCAGCGTTACCTCGAAGGTCACGCAGATCGGGTTCGAGCCGGCGACGAACGGGCCGCCGTAGACATTCCCATCGGGATCGGCGACCACGCCAGACAGCGATGCGCGAAGCGACCCGTCGTCGCTGGTGCGCACTTCGCCCGCGAGACTGACGATTTCGACAGCAGGCCCCTTGATCTGAACGTATTTGTCGTCGAGCGTGCCCAGGCAGGCGTCCACCAGGCTGCCGAGCGCACCGCGCACGAAAGCGTTCTTGAAACCTTCTGCGAGGCAAAGCTTTTCGACAGCGAGGACGAGGTCTTCGTTGGGCGCGATGCGCGCATACGCCACACGACCCATCGCGCCGGTCTCGACGACCGTTTGCTCATTCATCGGAGGTCTCCTGCGGCTGAAAAACGGGAATGTTCGTTTCGGGATCGAACGTTACCCGCAACTCGAAGCCGTCGAGCGACGTAACGAGCACCGGAATCGGATCCGCTCCGACAATGCTTTGCTGCGTGAGGATGTGGCCTCCTCTTGTACGCCCATCTTCAGCGCGGATCGCGGCGTGGCAGTGCACGAGCGGCTCGCCGTTCATGTCTTTGCCGAGGGTAGCGTTGCCGAAGATCATGTAGGTCCGCCCCGCGTAAATGGGCTGGGTGTAGGCGGCCACCGCCTGCTTTGTGGGGTCGGCAGGCGCAACGCAGAAATGAAGTTCTTCGAAGAAGCCGCCGAGAATCGTGGTGGAGGCGTTCTTCACGCCAATCTGTGCAAGCGGCTTGACGAGGGCGTCGAACAAGCTCAACCCCGGTGACAGGGTGAGTCGGATATGCCGCCCGCTTGCCGAATGCTTGCTTTGAATCCGCACCGGATTGAACGCGCCCGGATGTACCAGCGTGCGCGAGCGCAGAGGCTGCGACGAGGGATTCAGAATCATGTGCAACCTCCAGACTACTTCGCGCGTTCGAGGATGCTGACGTAGTTGGCGACCGCTGCACCCCCCATGTTGAAGACCCCGGCAAGCCTCGCGTCTGGAATCTGCATGTCGCCCGCCTCGCCCATCAGTTGCAGGCAAGCCATGACGTGCATGGAAACGCCCGTCGCCCCGATCGGATGGCCCTTGGCCTTCAGACCACCGGACGGATTGATGGGCAGCTTCCCGTCCTTTTGAGCCCAACCCTCGCGGACGACGCGGTAACCCTCGCCCGGCGGTACCAGACCCATGGCTTCGTACTCAATCAGCTCCGCCACCGTGAAACAGTCGTGCGTCTCGACAAGGTCCAGGTCATCAAGCGTGATACGCGCAGTTTCTTTGGCGGCGTTCCAGGCTTTTGCCGCGCCGGCGAATGCGGTGGGATCGCGCCTGCTGAGCGGCATGATGTCGTTGATGTGAGCCCGCGCACGAAAAGCGATCGCGCGGCTCATCGTGCGTGCGGTGTCCGCATCCGCCAGAACCATCGCTGCAGCGCCGTCCGAGATCAGCGAACAATCGGTGCGGCGCAGCGGCTCGGCCGCGTATGGATTGCTCTCGGAAACCGTATTGCAGAACTCGAAGCCGAGGTCTTTTCGCACCTGCGCGTACGGATTGGCGACGCCGTTGCGATGGTTCTTGGCGGCGATCATCGCCAATTCCTCGCTCTTGTCGCCGTAGCGAGCGAAGTACTGCCGGGCAATCGCGCCAAAGACGCCCACGAAGCCCGCTGGACCCGCTTCTTCCTTGCGATAGCTCGCGCCGAGCAGCACGTCGCCGATCTCGCGCGTGGGCAGCGAAGTCATCTTCTCGGCGCCGACGACCAAAGCGATGCGGCCGCGGCCCGACTCGATGAAATCCATCGCGGCGTGCAGTGCTGCCGAACCCGTGGCGCAGGCATTTTCCACGCGAGTCGCGGGCGTGTACGCCAGCTCCGCGTCGGCAAGCGCGACCAGCCCGCCCTGAAAATCCTGCTTCGTGAAGCCGTTGTTCATCACCCCGACGTAGATGCCGTCGACATCGCGCGACGCGACGCCGGCGTGACGCAGCGCATCGAGCGATACGCGGCTCATCAAGGCTTCGGTATCGGGATCCGGCAGCTTGCCGAATGGAATGTGAGACCAGCCGACGACCATGGACTTGCTAGACATCTTGATTTCCACCTCCTGAGCGGCTTTTGGCCGCGTTGAGAATAGTTGCAGACGGTCCATGATGTGGACCTATCTTGGCTTCTGGTTTCAGCATTTTGCAGCCTTAGTTTTAGAATCGCAACCAAAACTCGAAACATCATTGTAAAAGTGGTCCATATTGTGGACCCACGAAGGAGAGCCGCGATGACGTCCGTTCCAGGTACTCAAGCCGTCTCCCGATCGTTGCGTGTGCTCAGGGCCGTTGCACGCCATCACAAATCCGGAATCAACCTTGCCAAACTGACGCGCGAAACCGGCCTCAATAAGCCGACGGCCCATCGGCTGCTCATGGCGCTAATGGCGGAGGGCATGGTCGAGCAGGACGAAAGATCGTTTCATTACTTTGTCGGACCCGAGTGCCACATGCTAGGCGTGATTGCGAACGAGCGTTATGGGCTCGGAAGAGCTGCCGCCGACGCGGTCGCTCGACTCGCGCACCTGTGTGAGGACTCTGCGTTCTGGTCGATTCGCAGCGATGCCTATGCAGTTTGCGTGCTGCGCGAGGACGGCGACTACCCGCTGAAGACGCATGTGCTTCAGCCGGGTGTTCGGCACCCGCTCGGCGTCGGTGCGGGCAGCCTTGCCATGCTCGCCGCGCTCGAAGATGCAGATGTCGAGCGGCATCTTGCGACCAATGCGCGATCGCTTGCGAAAAGTTATCTACGCTACTCGGCGGACATGCTGCGCGCAGAAGTAAGAGCCACCCGAAAGCGTGGCTACGCGGTAAATCAAGGCCTGATCGTTCCTGGCTCATGGGGGCTTGGCGCCGCGGTGCGGGCTTCCAACGGCGACGTCATCGGCGCATTGAGCATTGCCGCCGTCGAGTCGCGATTGCAGAAAACCCGCCAGCGAGAACTGGGACCGACTCTGTCTGAGGAGGCCAGGTTGTTGGAGAAGCAGGTCGAGCGGATGCCGGTCATCCGCAAGAACTGACTTTGCTGGCATAGAGCACAGCAGCCGCGATCCAAGCGCAACGCTTTGCGTCCCATTGCGCGTGATCAATAGCGGCTACGTCGATGTGTTCTGGGCGGTGATTGTGGCTATGCGGGTACATACTTGTGAAATTCGCTACCCGCGATGCGGCGTCCTATCAACCAGAACCACAAGTTTTGGAGACACAAATGGGCAAGAACGAACCACCCCGGCTCACTCTTCAGGTGCCGGAGCCCCCTACACGCCCCGGAGACAAACCGGACTTTTCATACCTAAAGCTCGCACCCGCTGGCAGCGTTGATCGCCCGCCGGTGCACGCGTCCGCGGCACAGATGCATGACTACGCATACAGCCTGGTGCGCGTGCTGGACGACGCCGGCAACGCAGTCGGGCCGTGGGCGCCGCAGGTCGACGCGGAGCTGTTGCGCAACGGGTTGCGCGCAATGATGAAAACGCGCGTGTTCGACACGCGGATGCAACTGGCGCAGCGGCAGAAAAAGGCGTCGTTCTATATGCAGTGCCTCGGTGAAGAAGCTCTTGGCGTGGCGCAGGGTCTCGCGCTCGGCGCTGACGACATGTTCTTTCCGAGCTACCGGCAGCAGGGCTATCTAATCGTGCGCGAAATGCCGCTGGTCGACATGATGTGCCAGATTCTGTCGAATTCGAAAGATTCTCTGAAGGGCCGGCAGTTGCCGGTGATGTATTCGGCACGCAAGCTGGGATTCTTCTCACTCTCCGGCAACCTCGGCACGCAGTTCATTCAGGCCGTGGGCTGGGCGATGGCCTCCGCGATCAAAGGCGACAGCAGGATCGCATCCGGCTGGATCGGCGACGGATCAACGGCCGAAGGCGATTTTCACTACGCGCTGACCTTTGCCGCTGTGTATCAGGCGCCGGTGATCCTGAACGTCGTCAACAATCAGTGGGCGATCTCTTCGTTTCAAAGCATTGCGGGCGGCGCGGAGACGACATTTGCCGCGCGCGGTGTCGGCTACGGCGTGCCCGCGTTGCGCGTCGATGGCAATGATTTTCTTGCGGTCTATGCGGCGTCGTTGTGGGCAATCGAGCGCGCCCGCAGCAATCTCGGCCCGACGCTGATCGAGTGGATCACGTATCGCGCGGCCGCGCATTCGACTTCGGACGATCCGTCGAAGTACCGCCCGGCCGAGGACTGGACTTCGTTTCCTCTCGGCGACCCCGTGCAGCGACTGAAGCAGCATCTGATACGCATCGGTGCGTGGTCCGATGAGGAGCACGCGCGAACGCAGTCGGCTCTGGAGGAAGAAGTGAAAGCGGCGCAAAAAACCGCCGAGAGCTTTGGCACGCTGGCCACAGGCCCGCTGCCGAGCCCCTCCACGATGTTCGAGGATGTTTACAAGGAAATTCCGGAGCATCTGCGCCAGCAGCGGCAGCAGGCCGGGCTATAGCTATGGCGACAATGACGATGGTCCAGGCGATTCGCTCGGCGATGGACGTGATGCTCGAGCGCGATGACAACGTGGTGGTGTTTGGCGAAGACGTCGGCTACTTCGGCGGCGTGTTTCGTTGCACCGAAGGCCTGCAGGCCAAGTACGGCACGTCGCGCGTGTTCGATACGCCGATCTCCGAAGGCGGCATCGTCGGCATCGCGGTCGGCATGGGCGCGTACGGCCTGCGTCCGGTGGCAGAGATCCAATTTGCCGATTATTTTTATCCGGCCTACGACCAGCTGGTGTCTGAGGCGGCACGCTTGCGCTATCGCTCCGCCGGCGACTTCTGGGCGCCGATCGTCGTGCGCATGCCCACCGGCGGCGGGATCTACGGCGGGCAAACGCATAGCCAGAGTCCCGAGGCACTGTTTACGCATGTATCAGGTTTGAAGACTGTGGTGCCGTCCAATCCGCAAGACGCAAAGGGATTGTTGATATCTGCGATCGAGGACGACGATCCCGTGGTCTTCCTTGAGCCGAAGCGGCTTTACAACGGCCCGTTCGATGGCCACCACGACAAACCCATCGTGCCGTGGTCCAAGCATCCGCTCGGCGAAGTGGCCGATGGCTACTACAAGGTGCCGCTGTCCAAGGCGAAGATATTTCGCGCCGGCGCCGAGCTCACAGTGCTCGCGTACGGAACGATGGTGTTCGTGGCCGAGGCTGCCGCGGTAGAGGCGGGCATCGACGCCGAGATCATCGATCTGCTTACCTTATGGCCGCTCGATCTCGACACGATCGTCGAGTCGGTCAAGAAAACCGGACGCTGCGTGATCGTGCATGAAGCCACCCGCACCAGCGGCTTCGGCGCCGAACTGATGTCGCTGGTGCAGGAGCACTGCTTCTACCACTTGGAAGCGCCGATTGAGCGCGTGACCGGATGGGACACACCGTATCCACACGCGCTCGAGTGGGATTACTTCCCCGGACCGGCGCGTGTTGGCGATGCGATGAAGCGAGCGACGAGCGCATGAACGTCCACGTCATCAAGATGCCGGATATCGGTGAAGGCATTGCCGAAGTCGAAGTCGTGGCGTGGCATGTCAAGCTGGGCGATGAGGTGCAGGAAGATCAAGCGCTCGCCGATGTGATGACCGATAAAGCGGCGGTCGAGATTCCGTCGCCGGTGAAGGGCAAGGTAATTGCGCTGGGCGCAAAGGCAGGCGACGTGGTTGCCGTCGGCGCCGAGTTGATGCGGCTCGATGTTGATGGCGGCGGCAGCGTCGATGAGGTCGCAAAGGCGCGCGCTGCGTCTGCGCCGCGCACCGCGACTGCATCGTCACCGAGCCGAGCTCCCGATCAAAAACCGCTCGCATCGCCGTCGGTGCGACGGCACGCACGCGAGCTCGGCATCGAATTGCGTGATGTATCCGGCAGCGGCCCGGCAGGCCGCCTTGAGCACAGCGACGTCGAAGCCTACGCAGCGCACCAGCGCACGCCGGCCGCCGCCCGTGCTGAATCTGATTTGGTTGCACGGGATGACACCGAACAAATCCCGATCATCGGACTGCGCCGCAAGATCGCGCAGAAGATGCAGGAGTCGAAGCGGCGCATTCCGCACTTCGCGTACGTCGAAGAAGTCGACGTGACCGAGCTTGAAAAGCTGCGCGCGTTCTTGAATGACACCCGCCGCGAAGATCAACCGAAGCTCACGCTACTGCCGTTCATCATGCGTGCCGTGGTGCTCGCGGTCGCGGACTATCCACAAATCAACGCGCGCTTCGACGACGATGCCGGCACCGTCACCCGTTATCGCGCGGTGCATCTGGGCATCGCAACGCAAACCAAGTCCGGACTCGTAGTACCGGTCGTCAAACACGCCGAATCGCGCGACATCTGGCAGAGTGCCGCTGAAGTGTCGCGCCTGGCCAGTGCCGCGCGCGATGGCAAAGCAGATCGCGACGAGTTGAGCGGATCGACGATCACCATCTCGAGCCTGGGTCCACTCGGCGGCATCGTGTCGACGCCGATCATCAATCATCCAGAAGTGGCAATCGTCGGCATCAACCGCATCGTCGAGCGGCCGGTGTTCGTCGACGGCGCCGTCGTCGCACGCAAGCTGATGAACCTGTCGTCATCGTTTGATCATCGCGTTGTCGACGGTCAGGACGCGGCCGAGTTCATTCAACGAGTGCGCCGCTTGCTCGAAGTGCCTGCGGCATTGTTCATGTGACCAGGAGTTGATGCGCGACAGCTGCGGAGTTTGAGAGTCTGTGCGAGATGCTCTTGGCAGCACCATTGCGTGCTGAGCCCCAGAACTGCTCGCCGGCCTGCCGAAGCCTGGAAAGATGACAAGGGACTGCGTATGGCACCTACCTATGACCTCGCAATCATTGGCTCCGGAACCGCGGCGCAGGTCGCAGCTGCGCGAGTTCGCCAAGTCGGCTGGCGTGTCGCCGTCATCGACCTCGGCGCGCGCAGGCATGCCTTGCATGAACGCACGGAAGGCTGCCAATTCATCAGCGTCCGGAAACTCCCTATTTCTGCGTGTGGTCGTCACACCTGCCCCCGAACACACGCCGGTGACTATTGCGCGCCATCGTCACACCCTCGGTCGCGACGCAACTACTTGCGCAGCTTTTCGCCTTCGCCTTTCTTCGGCGAAAGCGTCCGATCGCGGTTGATGTCGGCCTGCTGTTGGATTGCGGGAGATGTCCCTTCTTTTGGATAACCGAGCCGCATGCGAGCATCGCGCCATGCGAGTTTGATATCTGCCCAGCGGTGCGACGGAGCTTTGTAGCCGTACGCGCGAAACTTTCCGGGCTGCACCTTGCCTTTGGCGGCAACAAACTTAGCGAACTCGTCGCACCAAATGTCAAACGTTCTCAAAAACGCGGCCTCGCGTGGAAAATCCTCGGCCTGATTGTCACTGTACTTGTAGCCCTCGCCGAACGGCGCAGAGGTCCAAAGTTGATCGGGCACTTCGATGCCGCTGAACCGGCACTGCCAGACCAACGGCGAATAGGTGTCGCGATAATTGCGATACGGTTCGTCTTTCGGGTCGAAGTACTGCGGATGCTTCAGGTACTTCGGCCGATAGTTCTCGTCGCGCTCGTCGGCCGCGTCTTCGCCGTAACAGAAAAACGCTGCCGTGCGGCCTTCGAGATGATTCAGCCCAAGTTCTTCATAGGCGGCAGAGTGCTCGAGCTTCATCGCGAGCTCGGGATTTTTGTGCTCGATCAGATCCTCGCGCGGGTTGCCGCCACTGGCGCAGACCAGGCGGTCGAACATCAGCTTCAAGTTCGAGCTGGGCGCATACCAGTTGACCGGCCCGATGATCGCCCAGGCATCGGCCAGATCGAGTCGCGAATAAAGGTCAAGGTCCCACATCAGGTCTGGCTCGTCTTTGTTGTCGCGCTCGAAGCAGTTGCAGGGCCACACGCATAGCGCCATCGAGGTCGAGACGCACGCGTTACAGCTTTGAATTCGCGCGCGTGCATAGACGTTGCCCAGGTCTTCAATGTCGACTTCCCATTGCGGCGGTAACCGATCTGCCATACGCAACATCGCGGCGCGCGCTTTCGAATCGACGCCGGGACAGTTGTATTGGCGGCGCTGCGAGCCGGCGATCAACAACACTCGAAACGGCCGCTCAGATAGGGGCAGCTTTCCATTTCGTCATTCGGTTTCATTCGCGCTCAACAGAATCGTAGATGGGGTGGGTAACACTAGCGATGCAGCGTCATGTTATTGGAACCGGCACTGCGATGGGCGTTAACAATTTCCAAAACTTCCGGAAACTGCGGATCGATGTCGAATGCGAAGCCATCCCAGAAGCCATCGCGCTGCGGTACGTATCGGCGCGGCCGCGGAAGATCCGGCGATAGCGCAATCGCTTTCATCCGCGCTTGTAGCTCGCGTCGCAGCGTCTCCGGGTCCCGCCCCTTGACTTCGGCGGCAATGATCGGGGTGAGTACCCGAATTGCGACGCGCTCACCGTACCGCAGTGTCGCAGAAAAGGGATGCTCCCAGATTCGGTGGCCGCCCGTTATCACGACCGGCAGAATCGGTGCGCCGAGTGTGCGAGCGAGCCGAAATGCGCCCGGATGAAAGTCGATTTCGATTCCCAGTAAGCAGCCCTGCGGAAAAATCAGCACGTGCTCGCCCGCGTGTAGCGCAGCCCGCGCCTCGTTTAGAAGCCTGCGATAGCTTCGAGCGCCCTGTTCAGGTTCAATCGCAATATGACGCATGCGCTCGATTGCAGGACCGATCGATGGCCACTCGAAGACTTCTTGCCGTACGACGAAACGCAGCGCAAGCGGTAGCTGCGTCAGGCACAGCGCGTCGGCGATGCCTTCGTGCAACGAAACGACGATGTGCGGATCACGTGGAAGCTCGCCCGCGAATGAAAGACTGAGCCGTACGCGCAAGTGATCCAGCAGCACACGACCCAGGTCGCGTTGTCTCTGTGCGCGCGAGGTGGCATCGAAATGTTCCGGCGCGTCGGCAAGCTGTCGCAAGCTCGACAGCAAGAGCCTGCGGCCACGCGTCGCAAATAACAAGCGCGGCCACCAACGCTCGGGGCGAAAGCCGATCGGTGGGCCGCGCGGAGGATCAACGGTGATAGGCACGGCGCCTCACGCAACGTTCCAACGGTACACGTCCGAGTCGAATCTCGACTTGACCGTCGTGCTGACCGGATCGCATTTGCGGAACGCGATCTGCCGTATGCAGAGTGGTATCTCGATCAGTGGGCGGTTGACTTGAGCGGCGTGCCTCCGCACGGCGTCTTTTACAACCGCATGAGCGCATCGTCGCAATCAAGCGACCATCGATACTCGCCTGAGCTCGCCGCCACGGTGCTCGCATGGCTCGGGCGGCATGGCCGAGTCATCGTCAATGACACTCGCGCGCTCGATCTTGAAATCAGCAAGACGCGCCAGTACATGCAGTTGGCGCGCGAAGGCATACCGGTGCCGAAGACGGTCGCGGTGGTCGGTGCGCGTGCGCTGCCCGATGCGCCGTCGGCGTTCGCACGCGGCCCACTGATCGTCAAGCCGAACCGCGGCGGCAAGGGTCTCGGCGTGCGGTTGTACGAAACACCCGAGCAGATCCTGCAAGCAGCGCAGCACGGCGAGCTGCCGGATACGATCGATGGCACTCTGCTCGTGCAGGAATACATCCGCAGCGACACCGGGCACATTTATCGCGCCGAGTTCGTCGGTGGAAGCCGTTTTGCCCGGCCGACACCGGAGGCAAAAAGTTCGAGATCGTCGACGCCATCATCACGTCCGATCAAATCGCGTGCTATCGGCATTTTCTGCGCAACAACGGGATCGGAATCGCCGGCATCGAGTTCGTTGTGCGTCCCAACGGCGAGCGCGTCGTCTACGACGTCAATACCAACACCAATTACAACGCTGAAGCGGAGCAGATTGCAGCGCAGAGCGGCATGCGTGCAATCGCCGATTACCTTGGCCGTCTGCTATCCGATGTTCATTGGGAATTCACCGAACGCCAACAGCATTCGGTGGTCGGCGGCTAGAGCTCAACGCAGCCGGAGCGGCTTGCATCTTCATCGGCTAACCTGCTTCCTGTTTCGCGTTTCGCGGCCACTGCCTTTCGTGGTCGGCGCTGACGAGATGGGAGCACGATGACTGATCAGACAGCTGTGGTGGTCGGCGTAGGCGCGGGCCTCGGCCTGGCGCTGGTCAAGGCGTTTGCGAACGACGGCTATACGGTGTTCGCCGGTGCGCGTAAGGCCTCCGCGCTGAAGGAGCTGTCTGCTGCGAAAGACGAGCGCGTGATTCCGGTTGACGTCGACGCCACCGACCCCGCCCAAATCGATGATCTATTTGCGATCGCAGAGAAAAAAGCGCCGCTCGCTGTAAGCATCTTCAACGCGGGCACGTTTGTCAGAAGCAACGTCGTCGACACCGATCCAGAGGCCTTCGAGCGCTGCTGGCGCACCGGTTGTTTCGGCGGATTTCTGGTCGCGCGGGCTGCCGCGCGACTCATGCTCAAGCGCAGCGCCGGCACGATTATCTTTACCGGTGCGACGGCGTCGCTGCGAGGAGGCGCGGGGTTCGTGAATCTCGCCTCGCCCAAATTCGCGCTGCGCGCGGTGGCGCAGAGTGTGGCGCGTGAGCTGGGACCACAAGGCATCCACGTCGCGCATGTGATCATCGACGGGCAGATCAACGCTGCGCGCTATGCGCAGCTGACCTGCGAACACGGAGCCGATGCGTTGCTCGAGCCCGACGCGATTGCAAAAGCCTACGTCGCACTGCATCGGCAGCACCGCAGCGCCTGGACTCAGGAGCTCGATCTGCGACCGTGGACTGAAAAGTTCTAGTCGCCAGTCGCGGGGCGTGGCGCTGCATCCTTCGTCTACATCGTGCCGCCAGAAGCATGCGAGAACAAAACGTCTGCTCCGAATTCCGCTGCAGTGGTGTGCGCGATGAAAGTCGGATCGACCGATCTCCACCCCGCGCCACGATAGATGGGCGGATCCGAAGTTATTCCCGGCGAGCCCGAAGTTGCACAACCGGCTCCCGCGGATGCAGCGGTGAGAAGCAACACAAGTCTTTGTATGCGAACCATGACACCTCCGTGACGGTAAACGCGCCGCCCGATCAAGCCGCGCGTGGTAAACATGCTATGCAAAATAGATGCCGTAATTCTCCGCAATTCGAAACGGTGTGTTAAAGATTTGGTCACGCAGTCGCGAAGCCGGCGTCCGCACTGCCCAACCAGCCGCCCGTAAATCCGGCGCGGCGCAGACCTCCTCAAGCGTAAAGCCGAGTTCCTGAGCACGCTTGATGAACATGACGCGCTTGGCTGCCGAGGCCGCATAGCGACGGTTTACATGCGCGACCAAAAGTACGCAGCAGAGCGAAGCGAGAATTGGAAGCGCGACGATGCAGCGCTGAAGCAGCCGCGCGCGCAGTTGCAGGCTTATTTCGCAGGTGAGCTGCGTGCATTCGAGCTGCCATTGGCAGCCGCGGGCACGGTGTTTCAGCAACGCGTCTGGCGCGCGCTGTGCGACATTTCTTACGGCGAGACCATCAGCTATCGTAAACTCGCGCAACGCATCGGCCAGCCGAGCGCGTCGCGCGCGGTGGGTCTCGCCAATGGCAAGAACCCGATTTCTATCGTCGTGCCTTGCCACCGTGTGATCGGCATGAACGGTTCTCTGACGGGCTACGGCGGCGGGCTGCAGCGCAAGCGTTGGTTACTTGCCCACGAGAAAC
>Ga0136638_10000156_pt1 | contig 13028 bp, 12 predicted proteins | sample AntDrymUQ8582206_2_FD_104671 | JGI IMG/M metagenome (GOLD analysis project Ga0136638, IMG submission 104671) | Polar desert sand microbial communities from Dry Valleys, Antarctica - metaG UQ858 (22.06) | ecosystem: Environmental > Terrestrial > Soil > Desert | place: Antarctica: Dry Valley...
AGATAAATTCTAACGCTCACGAAACAAACTAAAATAATAATTGAAACAAATATTATTTTATCTAAAGATGCTGCAATAGAAATTACAATTGAGGCATATTTCAAAGATGAGCAAATGGTAATTGAGGGATATGATGTAGGCCGGCTTTTATCTCAACCTTTCCAAAGCCACTTTAATCCGCTCAAAACCCCTTTCAATATTCAGCATACTGTTGGCAAATGATAAACGTAAACAACTATCATCACCAAATGCAGAGCCGGTAACAGTAGATACGTGAGCTTTATTTAATAAATACATAGCTAACTCATCTGCATTATTTATCCGTTCTTCATCATCGCTTTTACCAAAATAATGATCCACTCGCGGAAAGGCATAAAATGCCCCATCGGGTTCAGAAAATTCAAAGCCTTTTATTTCTTTCATTAAGTGCATCACTTTTTCTTTCCTGCGTCTAAACTCTTTTACCATTTCTTTAGAAGCATTAAGCGGTGAATTCAATGCTGTTATTGCGGCACGCTGGGCAATGGCATTTGTACCGGACGTAAATTGGCCTTGTAACTTTTCGCAAGCCTTTGCTATTTCAATAGGAGCCGCTAAATAACCAAGCCGCCAACCCGTCATAGCGAAACCTTTACTCAAACCATTAATCACAATGGTTCTTTCTTTTAATGCAGCAAACTGCGCTATGCTTTCGTGGCTACCGTTGTAATTGATGTATTCATATATTTCATCTGAAATAATAAAAACCTGCGGGTGTTTTTTAAAAACCTCTGCCAGCGTTTCTAATTCTTCTTTTTTATAAACGGCTCCGCTGGGATTACAGGGAGATGAAAACATAAATAATTTTGTTTTCTGTGTAATGGCTGCTTCTAATTGTTCTGCCGTAATCTTATAATTATTTTCAAGCGAAGATTTTATCAATTTCACTTCACCCCTCGCTAATTGCACCAGGGCTGCATAGGTAACCCAAAATGGTGTTGGAATAATTACTTCATCACCTTCGTCAATGATACTTAAAACAGCATTGGCTAAACTTTGTTTGGCGCCGGTTGATACCACAATATTTTCCGGTTTGTATTCAAGATCATTATCGCGACGAAATTTATTACACACAGCTTCACGCAGATCAAGATAACCACTAACAGGTGAGTAATGGCTCCAATTTTCATCAATAGCTTTCTTAGCCGCTTCTTTAATATGTTCAGGTGTATTAAAGTCGGGTTCACCGAGGCTTAGATCAACAATATCTTTTCCCTGTAAACGAAGTTCCCTGCCAAGACGTGCCATTTTAAGGGTTTCTGGTTCACTGAAGCGAGAGAGTAATGATGATAAATGCATGCAATCGATTAAGAGCAAATGTAATAACTTCTAATTGCCGTAATCCATTTTAAAAGAGGACAGATCGGGTTTTATTTTACGCTGGCGTTTCAATTCATGATCATAAATTACTTTACCAAGGTTCTTCATAAAAGGAAATCCAACTGTTTCGTAATCATAATTATCATCATTAAAAATTTCATCAGTATTGCAATAGATATTTGCGCTCAACATAAATTCAATATTGTTTTTAAAATCTACAATATAAGCTGCATCTGTCAGGAAGCCGTAGGCATCTCCTACTTTATTAAAGATGCGAATGGAAGGATTGTCTATCGCACCATCTCCTCCATACAATAAAAATTTTACATAGGCATCGTTATACGAAGAATCGTACGAAGGAAATTTTGATTCTTTAGGAAGCATAGACATTTGCTTATATAAAAACCGGTAATCTTCATCTGTCAAATTAAACCGTTGATCTTTTGATACCGATGCCGGGAAAATGATACTCCGTAACATAGAATGCAAGTCTGATAAAGCCAACCTGTTTTTCTTTGAAAAATTAAATGGTTCATTGACTAATTTGACTCCGCTCATAAAACCTTTTCCCAAAAAAGTTTGCCTGGGATGATGCCAAAAATTGCTCCTTAACAATGGTTGTTGATAAATAACATTATTGGCAGCATTATAAAATTTGATGGGATTGGTTGTGCGGTTTTGTTCTTCATTCATAGCAATACTTAAGCGATGAATGATCTGCACACTATCGTAACCCATTTTGTGCAAACTTTTATTGATATATTCCTGTCCCAAAAATTCGTACAGGCGATTAAAGGCATCATTATCGCTGACCAAAAAAATCTTTTTAATATACTGCTCAATAGTTGGTCTCCCGTCTTCGCTGGTGGCATCATTAAAAACACCTGTTTGACCTTTCAATCCTTCTTCTGTGATCATAGTTGTTTTCCTTGTGAGCCCTGCGATTTTTAGTTCGTTCAACCTTTGTAAAGACAAAACAGCCACCGGCATTTTTACGGTTGAGGCAGGGTAATAATATCGTTCCTTATCTACATTAAAATAATGATTGGTAAACGAAGGCTTGCCATTTTGCCCTCTATCAATTTGAGTGTAGATAATCTGCGCCTTCCACTTATCGTTATTCTTTAAAATGCTCGCAAAATATTGAGGATATTGATTAAGAAGATTTGTAAGAAAAAGATCTTTTTTTGCAAAATTGTTTTTTCCGTGTTCCATTTCTATTGAAGGCGTTATAATTTGTTTGGAAGTAGTGCAGCTAAGAAGTAAAATCGCAACAAAAAAGTTAAAAAACGGAAAGGCTATTTTCATATTGCATAAAAATAGGGAAAACACTTTCATGGCAGATACGGTTCATTACAAATTTTCGCTTTAAAAATATCATCTAAAGCGGGAAGCTGATGCTTTAAATTTCATGCTCCCCTTTTAGGGAATGGGGGTGTCTTTGTCAAGGTACAGAGGGCGTGATAAGCTTAAAAAGCTATCTTTGCCAACTCTAAAAAAAACCGTGTATGCAATTGAAGGGTCTGGTTCGCTTTTTTACTGTCCTGCTTATTATTTATTCTGTTTACGAATTGTCCTTTACGTGGGTGGTTAGAAATCACGAAAAAAAGATGGAGGTTAGTGCCAGGAAATATGTTGCTTCAACCTTTCAACCCGCACAAAAAAAATATCCAGGCAATAATGTGGTGCAGGGTTTATACCAGGATTCTGTTGATCGCTTTTATTCAGACCGCTTAAAGCGTTTACTTGATAGCACTAAAGATAAAACGGTTCATTACGGAATTAGTGGCGCCATCAGCTATCAAAAAGCAAAAGAAGAAGAATTAAATCTTGGGCTTGACTTGCAGGGTGGTATCAATGTAACCATGGAAGTGGAGTTGAGTGGCTTGCTTCGCTCTATGGCTAATAATTCAAAAGATGCTAATTTTTTAAAAGCTTTGGAAAATGGCAACAAACGCAAAGCCAATAGCAATGCTGATTTTGTTTCTTTGTTTGCAGAAGAATATAAAAAGCTGGCACCCAATGGCCGGTTAGCCTCTTTATTTGCAACGCCGGGGCAGGAAAATATTAAAGTGACGGATTCTGATGATAAGGTTGTTAGTGAAATCCGAAAAGAAGCCGCAAGTGCTTTCAACAGGACTTTCCGCGTATTAAGAACGCGTATTGACCAGTTTGGAGTTGCACAACCTAACATTAATCCTGATCCTGAACGTGGAATTATTACGATAGAACTTCCCGGTGTTCAAGACCAGGAAAGAGTGAGAAAATATTTACAGTCATCCGCTAATCTTCAGTTTTGGGAGGTATATAATATCAGCGAACTCGGTGCAAGTATTCAAAAAGCAGACGATGCTTTTAATATTTTAATGGGAGGTAAAACTACTGATACAACTATTAAAACAGATACATCTTCTGCTATTGCAAAAACACAAACCGACAGTTTAAAAAAACCAGGTGATACATTATTATCAAAGCAATTAAATAATACTTCAGATACAGGTGCAAAAACAAGCACCTTAGCAAATACCAGAAAATCGTTAGGCCAGTACATTCAATTTTCGGTAGATCCAAAGACAGGGCAGGCATTTGATAATGGACAAATTGGTTATGTAATGATCAATGATACTGCCCTTGTTCGTTCTTATTTAGAGAATCCGGTTGTTCGCAATTCTTTTCCATCAGAGGTTGCTTTTATGTATGGCATACCGGATGTGGTTGATAATAAAAAATCCCCTTTCGTATCGCTGTATGGTATTAAAACATTTGGCCGGGATAAAGCAAAAATAGAAGGAGATGCAGTAACTGATGCCCGTTCTGATTTTAATCCTACTACCGGACAACCGGAAGTGAATATGAAAATGAACTCTACCGGTTCACGGGTGTGGGCGGAAATGACAAGGAAAGCCGCCGGCAATCCAAATGATCCAAAAGACAATAAGCACATTGCCATTGCGCTTGATAATATTGTTTATTCTGCGCCCGTGGTTAATGATGTTATTGAAGGAGGCAACTCCAGTATTTCAGGTTCTTTTACTACTGAAGAAGCTACAGATTTATCTAATATTTTAAAAGCTGGTAAATTACCTGCACCTGCAAAAATTGTCCAGGAACAAGTGGTAGGTCCTACCTTAGGAAAAGATGCTATAAATGGTGGTATGATGGCATTTGCTGTTTCATTCATCGTAATATTTTTATTAATGCTGGTTTACTATAACACCAGTGGATGGGTAGCTAACATCGCTTTGATCTTAAATCTTTTATTTACAGTTGGCGTATTAACAGGATTGGGTGCTACCCTAACCGCACCGGGTATTGCCGGTTTAGTACTAACTATCGGCATGGCGGTTGATACCAACGTAATTATATATGAGCGGATCAAAGAAGAATTGACCAGTGGCAAAAGTTATGTACAGGCTGTAAATGAAGGTTACCGGCGATCGTTGCCGCCTGTTTTAGATGGTCACATTACAATTTTACTAACGGCTATCATTCTTTTTTCATTTGGATTAGGTCCTGTAAAAGGCTTTGCCACCACGCAGATCATTGGTATACTGCTTTCTCTTTTCTGTGGTATTTTAGTAAGCAGGTGGGTGAGCGAAATTTTTACGAATAAAAAACGTCACCTCGAATATTTTACCGGCATTTCCCGGCGCATTTTAAAACACGCTAATTACAAATTTATCGAATACAGAAAAGTAGCCTATGGTATTTCATTTGTGGTATTAGCCTTAGGTATTGCTGCTTTTTTTAATGGCTTTGACCAGGGAGTTGAGTTCAAGGGTGGCAGAAGTTTTATTGTTCGTTTTGACAAACCTGCTAATGTCGAAGCGGTCAGGAATGATTTAAAAAATGTTTTTGGCGAAAACCCTATTATTAAAACAATAGGTTCCAGCAACCAGTTAGATATTACTACGTCATACCTTATCAGTGATGCAAGCCCTGGTGTACAGGCAAAAGTGCAGGAAAAGTTAATGGAAGGATTGAAAAATCATTTGCCTCCAGGTACAACTTATGAGCAGTTTGATAAGCAGTATAAATTAGGTTCTAATACGGTGTTACCTACCATCTCTGATGATTTAAAAGCAGGTGCAACAAAGGCTACTATTTTTGCTGTATTGATCATTGCTCTTTATATATTCATTCGCTTCCGCGACTGGAGATATTCTTTAGGAACTATAGTAGCAATATTGCATGACGTATTGGTTATGATAATTGTTTTTTCCTTTGCCCGAAACCTCGTTCCTTTCCCATTGGAAATTGACCAGCATTTTATTGCAGCTTTATTAACAGTAATCGGTTTTTCCATGAACGATACGGTGGTAGTATTTGATCGTATCCGTGAATACAGTCGCAAAATGAAAGGAGAATCAAGGGGAGTTATCATCAACAAAGCAATCAATGAAACATTGAGCCGTACCATCATGACATCCCTTACTGTATTCCTTACATTGTTAATACTCTTTTTGGTAGGTGGAGAAGTAACCAGGGGATTTGCTTTTGCCATGTTGATCGGGGTAATTACCGGTGTTTATTCATCCATATTTGTAGCTGCGCCAATATTAGTTGACTTAGGTGGCGAAAGAGAATTAGGCAAAGAAGATTTGATCCCTGAACAAAAGCATAAGATAAAGGTGAAGCCTGTGGTGGCTAAATAACCTCACCCTTGCCCTCTCCAGCAAACTGGAGATGGAGTTGCTTACAAGTAACGGGTAATCTGTAAACTAATAATAAAAGACAGGTATTCTCGACTAAAATGATGAAACCTGTCACCAGCCTATATCTCCTCACCCAACCCTCTCCTTGCGGAGAGGGAGTTAAACCCTTCACCCGATAGATTTTCATGGGATTAATTAAATTTTAACATGACAACAATGAATAAAATAATAAAAATCAATGAAAGAAAAAATCAATTAACAAATTCTGTTCAAAATAAAAAGGAAAACACAAACCTAAGTTCCCCCACCGGGGGACAGGGGGCCGTTAGGCTCTTTACACCGCAAACGAACTTCCACAACCACAGGTAGTAGAAGCGTTAGGGTTTTTAAAAGTAAACCCACGATTATTTAATCCATTCTGCCAATCGATTTCCATCCCGTATAAATACATTTCATGCGGTTTTTCCATTATAAAACGAACGCCTTCGAAGGAGTATTCCAGGTCCGCTTCTTTTTGCGCGTCAAATCCTAACATATAAGATAAGCCTGAGCACCCTCCACCTTTTACTCCTATCCGTAATATTTGTGAAGGATCAAAAGCAGGATCCTGGATGATTCTTCTTATTTCTTCCACTGCGCTTGCTGTAAAATTTACTGGTGATTCTAATAGTGTTTCCATTATGCAAAATTATCCATTGTATCAATAACTTTCTACCATCGAAGGTTAAACTGTCATAGTTTCACATCTTTTATATTTTTGACGGCTTAATATTATTTATGGAAGAATCTACTATCAGTCTTATTATTTCCTGTGTAGCCATTTTGCTGGCTGTTTTTGCCATTCTTATGGCAGGGAAAAAGACAGTGATACAATCAGGCGAAAACTTTAATACGATCCCTTTACAGTTGCAGGCGTATGAACGTTTGGTAATGTTATGTGAACGAATAGCCATACCAAATTTAATAAGCCGCACCAGCCAGTTTGATCTCTCAGCAAGAGAAATGCAAATGATATTAATTGAAAATATTAAACAGGAATTCGACTATAATACATCCCAGCAAATTTATGTTACGGCTCTTGCCTGGGATGCTATTCGCAATTTAAAAGACCAAAGCATGTTAATTATCAACCAGGTCTCAGGCATGCTGTCAGCAGATGCAAAGGCAAGTGATCTAAATAAAAAATTACTGGAGTTGATGATAAATCATCAGGATCAGTCATTACACACCATCGTATCTGATGCATTAAACTTTGAAGCAAAAAAATTAATGAGCAGTAAGTAATCATAGAAGCCTCTTAAAATGATTCTATGGATTTTTTATTATGATATAGTGGTCGGTGGGGACACCGACCACGGCGGGCCGCCGCCGTTCGTGTCCCACGAACGGCTTGGATGGCGATTAAAATTCTTTTTTTAAACAGCTTCTTACTTTTTAAAAGAATAAAATGAATGAAGAGAAAAAAATATTTACTGATTCAGGCATAGAGATAAAGAAAATTTATACTTCGAAAGATATAGAGACCCTTTCCATGGATATGCCAGGGCAGGCGCCTTTTACAAGGGGAGTTCAGGCTGATATGTATCGTGGTAAATTATGGACAATGCGTCAATATGCCGGTTTCAGTACGGCTGCAGAAAGTAATAAACGTTATCATTATTTATTATCACAGGGAGTCATGGGTTTAAGTGTGGCATTTGATCTGCCCACCCAGATTGGTTATGACAGCGACCATCCGTTAGCAGAGGGAGAGGTAGGTAAAGTGGGTGTAGCGATCGATTCCATTGAAGATATTGAAAACCTTTTTCACGGAATAAAATTGCAGGATGTTTCTACATCAATGACCATTAATGCGACAGCTTTTATCCTATTATCTTTTTATGTGGCCCAGGCAAAAAAGGGTGGCGCTGATTTAAAAAAACTAACTGGTACAATTCAAAACGATATTTTAAAAGAATATGCTGCAAGAGGGACATACATCTTCCCGCCAAAGCCTTCTATGCGTATTATTACAGATATTTTTGAATGGTGTGCAAATGAATTACCTAAATGGAATACCATTTCCATTTCTGGTTATCATATACGCGAAGCAGGTAGCACGGCTGCACAGGAAATAGCCTTTACTTTAGCCAATGGCAAAACGTATGTGCAGGCAGCTATTGAAAAAGGATTGGATATAAATGTTTTTGGTAAACGCCTGTCTTTCTTTTTTAATGCACATAACAATTTATTTGAAGAAGTGGCAAAGTTTCGTTCTGCCCGGCGTATTTGGGCCAAGATGATGCAAGAATTGGGAGCCACTGACGCCAAAGCAATGATGCTTCGCTTTCACACGCAAACCGGCGGCAGCACGTTAACCGCACAACAACCCTTGAATAATATAGCCAGGGTAACCTTGCAAACCCTGGCAGCAGTGCTTGGCGGTACTCAATCTCTCCATACAAATGGTTACGATGAGGCTTTAAGTTTACCAACAGAAGAAGCAGCGAAAATCGCTTTACGTACACAACAGATAATTGCTTTTGAAAGTGGAGCGCCTGATACAGTTGACCCTCTTGCCGGTTCTTATTTTATTGAATCGCTTACTAATGAAATGGAAGAAAAAGCAATGACAATTATAAAAAAAATTGATGCAATGGGCGGAAGTGTTTCTGCTATTGAACAAGGTTTTATGCAGGATGAAATTGCTCATAGCGCCTATGATTACCAGCAAAAAATTGAAAGAAGGGAAAAAATAATTGTCGGTGTTAATAAATTTCAAGAAGGTAAAGAAGCGTTCGTTCCTTCTTTTAAGATCAATGACAACATCCGCGACCAACAGACAGAAAGATTACATGCTTTAAAAGAAAAAAGAAACAAAGGAGAAGTTGCTAAATGTTTAGAAAGCATCCATCAAAAAGCAATACATAATGAAAACCTGATGCCGGCAGTAATTGAAGCGGTAGAAAATAATTGCACTTTAGGCGAAATAGCAGATGAATTACGTAAGGTTTTTGGTGAGCATAAATAATTATCTGCGCATCATATATTTTTCAAAAAAGTTTTCACTCTTAATTATTTCTATTTCAGCAAAATAAAAATCATCAACGTCTTCGGTAACTATGCAATCGCATTTGCTTTCAATGGCGGAATAATATTCCAGTCCATCCTCAAAGTCTAAAACCTTATTATTTTTTAAAGCATTTTGTACTGCAGAATTGCCAGCCTCTGCAATGTTAATGTGTTCGCACAATAATCTTATCTTATCTTTTGCCCTGGCAGCTTTATGTTTTTTTTCAGCAAAGTAAAATGCAATAGCAAGGCAGATGGGAGAAGTGTATAAAGCAAAATTTTTGAAACTACCAAGTGATAGTATCCGTGAAGTATAAGTGAAGGATGGATACTCTTTATTTAATACTGAAATAATAATATTTGCATCAACAAATATCCTCACTTCCTTGATTTATAAAAATCGGCTTTCAAAGCTTTACGGGAGGTATGCTTTGTTTTGTAAACAGCCTCTCCTTCTGCAATCTCGTTCACCCATTTCGAAATAGGAAAATCTTCAAATGACTGATACCCTGTATTGGTAACCTTTTGCAGCAAAAATTCAATCATGCGGGAAAGGCTTGTGTTATTTTCCTCAGCAAATTTTTTTGCTTTTTTTATAACGGCTTCATCAAAACTCAAAGTTATTTTAGCGTCCATAATTCAAAGATAGTATTTTATACGACAAAAGATTAATTTCTATACGTACAATAAGATTTTAACAAAAAAGCGTTGTATCCGACAACGCTTTTTAAATTCAACAAACCTCTTACATTTTAATTTTACTCAATGCCTGTACGGTATCTTTATGCATCCTTAAAGTAGGTAATGTTTTAGCTGCCCACGCTTTCAAATCTGCATCTTTAGAATTATTAGAAGCTTTTTCAAATGCGTTGATGTCTTTATTGTGGTCATTCATCATCATGGCTATATAATGCTTGTCAAATGCCTTACCGGTCATATTTCGCATTTTATCCAACATGCTTTTATGCTTCGTCATTAAACTATCCTGTGGTATGGTTAATCCTCTTGAAGAAGCAAAGCCCTTCAATTCATTATTTACATTGGTGTGATCCTGAACCATCATATCAGCAAATGCTTTTACCCTTGCATGTCCTGCGTTCTGCTGTGCAATTTGGCTGGCTTCCACTTCCATCATTCCACCCGAAGCCGCTTTCATTACAAAATCCTTATCCATTTGCTCCAGGGGTGCTGCCGTAGTGTTAGTATTGGTCATAGTGCCGGTATCGTTCATGTTAGTATTATCTGTAGTAGTCATGTTGCTGCTATCATATGTGGAACTGGTAGTATCCGTTCCATCATTACATGCTACGAGCAACGTTATACCACCTAAAAGAGCAAGAGATAGATATTTCTTTTTCATAAATTAAATTTAAGTTTATACCTACATAAAATTCATGCCACTTTCAAGCATTTTAGATCAAAAACTTATTTGTTGACAATTATAATTAAGCGGTTTATGAAGAATATTTTTTGCATTATCTCTCTGCTTTTTTTTAGCTATATGGCTTCGCCTCAAACTCCTGCTTTTGTCAGCGACAGCCTTGATACTTATATTTTGAAAGGATTAAAAGATTGGGATGTGCCCGGTCTTTCCATAGTGATAGTTAAAGATGGAAAACCTGTGATTATGAAAGGCTATGGGGTAAAAAATGTAGAAACTCAGCAGCAGGTTGACCAAAATACATTGTTCATGATTGCCAGTAATACCAAATTATTTACAGGTACTGCATTGGCACTATTAGAGCAAAGAGGAAAGCTTTCTTTAAATGACAAGATCACAAAATATTTTCCTGATTTTAAATTGCATGATAAAACCTCAACAGAACTCGTCACTATCCGGGACATGCTTTCGCACCGCATTGGCACAAAAACATTTCAGGGTGATTTTACTTTTTGGAATACAAAGCTTAACCGTACAGAAATTATGCAAAGGATGCGACTATTAAAACCGGTTGCTCAATTCAGACAGGATTATGGTTATTGCAATGGTTGTTTTTTAACTGCAGGGCAGGTAATACCAAAAGTTACAGGAAAAGCCTGGGAAACTTTTGTGCATGATAGCATTCTTAAGCCGCTGAACATGACAAGCACAATGGTACTTTCTACAGGAATTCAAAATAAATCAAATGTGGCTACACCCTATACTACCAGCTACACCGGCAAGTTAATGACGGTACCTTATGATAATTGGAACAACCTCGCTCCTGCTGCAAGCATTATCAGTAATGTTAGTGATCTGTCGCATTGGTTAATGATGCAACTTGATAGCGGGCGTTATGATGGAAAGCAAGTTTTGCCGTTTGCTGTTTTGCAAAAAACAAGAGATGTAAATATTGTAACCGGCAGCAGAAAATCGGCTGCTTATCCTGTGCACATTCGTGGTTATGGATTAGGATTATTTATGTCTGATTATAATGGGCGGGCTATTTATTGGCATACAGGCGGTGCGGGTGGTATGGTAAGCAATGTTTGCTTTGTACCTGAAGAACGATTGGGCATTGCCATTTTAACTAATAATGATAACCAGAATTTTTTTGAAGCATTGCGCTATCAAATATTGGATGCTTATTTAAGTGTGCCATTTGTCAATCGCAGTCAGCAACAATTGGATGGATTTAATAAGGGCATGCAGGATCAAATTAAAGAGATTGATGGCTGGAGAAAAAAAGTAACGGGTAATAAACCAGCATTACCGCTAAGTGCCTATACCGGTATTTATTCAAATCCTTTGAATGGGACAATAAACATTTCGCAAAAAAACACTCAGTTGTTTATTCAATTTAACACAAAGCCCGATCTGACTGCTACCCTAAGCTACATGGGTAATGGGGAGTGGCTTATGGAATATAATAATATAGAGTATGGCATTTTTACCATCAAATTTGAAATAGCAGCAAGTAAAGTCAAATCGATTACTACCAGGCAAAATGAATTTGTAGAATATGACCCTTATACTTTTATTAAAAAATAATGCCTTTGAAATTAAACGAAAACGATGACGAAAATATATAGACAGGGTGCAGTTGGGGCATTACTTCACGAATACGAAAGAGCCATTCTGGAATTGCAGAAGATTATCGAAGGCATTTCAGACAAAGAGTTAATAACTGTTATCGATTCAAAAACTACAGACCTCAATTGTAAATCAATCCAGGCGATCTTATCACACGTTGTAAGTTCTGCCTATGGTTATGCAACTAACATTCATAAACTAAAAGGACATAGTATCAATCGACCCGACAAATTATTTCATTCCACTGTAAAAGAGTATCAGCAGGACTTAACTAAGGTTTTTGAATTTACCACAACTGTTTTCAATGACGTTGAAGACAACGAGCTTGAACAATTTGATAATTCAAAAAAACTTCTTACTTCATGGGGGCAAGTGTATGACATTGAGCAAATGACCGAACATGCTATTGTACATATACTAAGGCATAGACGTCAAATCGAAAGGTTCAAAATTGCTTTACACGAATTGGAATAAAAAATCTTCACATTTAGAGTTACCCCAATAAATATATTATTTTGGTTAGAACACGAATACTTACCCTTGTTAGTGGCTGGCTCCCCACATACCTTAGATTAAAAGAATTGCATTTGGTCAAGGAAATGTCTTACGACATGTAATTATGGTCTGTTGGCATTTGATGAAAAGCTATGGGTTTTTGGTGGCAGGGGATATAACGATGTATGGTATTCAACAAATGGAAAGAACTGGGTACAACAATCATCGGCTGCACCCTGGTCCACAAGAACAACTTTTCATAGTATTGTTTATTTAAATAAGGTCTGGATATATAGTGGCAAAACCGGTCGCAAAGATAGTTGGTCAGGCGATGTTTGGACAATGACAAAATCACTAACAGAGAAAAATTAATTATTTATCGAAGCACTAATAATTATATCAAAAAGATCAATAACTTTTAAGATTTGTATTATTTCCTCCATGATGTTTCAAAC
>Ga0136638_10000157_pt1 | contig 13015 bp, 10 predicted proteins | sample AntDrymUQ8582206_2_FD_104671 | JGI IMG/M metagenome (GOLD analysis project Ga0136638, IMG submission 104671) | Polar desert sand microbial communities from Dry Valleys, Antarctica - metaG UQ858 (22.06) | ecosystem: Environmental > Terrestrial > Soil > Desert | place: Antarctica: Dry Valley...
AGGCCTTCAAGTAAGCATGCAGCGCGCTTTTTAGCCGCGCAGGCGATACCGGCTTGGTCAGCAGTGGGATACCGCTGGCGCGTACACGCGCTAACTGTGCAGCACCGGTGTCGCCCGATATCAGCAGTGCGGGAAAATCAGCGCCGAGCCGGGCGCGCACGCGCTCGATGATGTCAATACCGTCGTCGAGCGCCTCGAGCCGCAGATCGACGAGTGCGAGTTCGGGCGCAAATCCGGTGGCCAGGATGGCATCGACTTCAGCGCTGCTGGCCGCGGTTCGCACCGCAATGCCCCATTGGCCAAAAAGCTCGGCCGTGGCAACCCGAATGGCAGCGTCATCATCGGCCAGCAATACGCGCCGCCCGGCAAACGGTTCCAACGATATTTGTTCGCGTTTGGTTGTCAGTGAGTCGACTGCACCATGCGCGCGCGGCAGCGTCACCTGAAAACGGGTGCCTTGACCGGGTGCCGAGGTCAGCGTCAATGGGTGCCCGAGCAAAGTCGTCAGGCGGCGCACGATTGCCAAGCCGAGCCCCAGCCCGCGCTGCCGGTCGCGACTCGGATTGCCCACTTGATAAAACTCGTCATATACGCGCGACTGCTGTTCCGGCGCAATACCAATCCCGCTGTCCCAGATTTCGAGCGCCACCGTATCTCCGCGCGGGCGCGCGCCGATCACGACGCCACCCTGCGGGGTATAGCGCAGCGCATTGGAAACGAGATTGACGAGGATTCGCTCCAGCAGCATGGCGTCGGTATAAACCGCAAGGCGCGTCGGCACAAAGCTCATGCGCAGTTCGCGCGTTACCGCTTCGGCATGAAACTCCTGCGCCACTCGGTCGAATAGCTCCTGCAGCGGCACGTTGCGGCGGTGCGCGCTGAAGATGCCGGCGTCGAGTTTGGACAGATCGAGAAGTTCATTGAACAGCGATTCCAGCGCTGCGATTGAATCGCCGATACGCGTCACCAGGTCTCGTGCGTCGCGCGTGTTTACATGTTGATCGAGCGCCGCGGCGAACAGGCCCAGCGAGTGCAGCGGCTGCCGCAGATCATGACTGGCCGCGGCAAAAAACCGTGACTTGGCGAGGCTCGCCTGCTCGGCCTCCTCGCGCGCCGCCTGCACCTGCTCAAGGCGCTTTCCCAGCTCGGCATTGGCCAGCTTCACGCGCGCTTCGAGATCGACGTTGATCGCTTCGGACGTGGCATACGCCTGCAGATAGCGGTCGATCAGCAGCCACCCTCCGAGCACGACCAGAGCGAGTCCGGAGTAATTGGTCAACAGCACGGCGCGATCGTCGCCGCCGAATACTGAAACGACCCAGTCGCGAACGGCGAACAGCACGCACACCGTGCCCGCAGCAAGCAGCAATGCGCCCTTTGCATTTCTCTCGCGCCACGCGTACCGCAGCAGCGCGGCCAGCGCGATCGAAATCCACACCAGCACCGCTGCACGCAGCGCGATCGAGACAGACCCCGCGTGTTCGAGGACCCAACCCAGATACATCGCCGGTGCGGCGATCACCGAAAACACGGTCGCGCCTGTTTCGTACCAACGCCGCCGCACGTAGGCGAATCGCATAAAAAACACAGAAAGCAGCATCGGGTACCAGACGTACAACGAGATCATCAGAACACCGCGATACGGCGCCGGCAGAATTGGCGACGGCAGCTGGTTCATGATGTTCTGAGCGCCCCATAACATCGTGCCGGCGGCGAGCAACAGAAACAGAAAGTTCTCGCGGCGTCCCCGCCACAGGCCGAGTGCGATCAAGCCCACTCCGATCAACGCCGCGCCAATCAGCAGCGGCGACAGGTGACGCAGCAGACCTTCTCGCATAGCCCAGCGTTCGAGTACGGCCGGCTCTCCGACCAGCAGTGCGCCGAGCACGTTGCGGGCGCCGGTCCGGTCGTAAACATGGAGGACGAGTTCATTGCGGTGCGTGCGCAACAAACTCGGCGCGACGCGAAAGCTTGGGGTGGCGCGCCAGCTGGTGCTCAGGATTGCGCTCGAATCGCTATCACCGTTCTGAAATACCGGCGAATCGTTGACGAATACCGCGATTGGCACATCGCTGACCGTCACAAAGACGCCCACGCCGCGCGCCAAATCGAGGCCGTCGGGCAGCGTCATGCGGTAAGCCGAGATGCCCGACTCGTTGCTTCTCTGGTGCGGCAATTGCACCGATGGCAATTCGGTGCCGCTGGCGTTAATCGGCGTTGCCGTTGCGATGCGCCGCAACTCCGCGGGCGGCTCGTTGCTGCAGCCCGCCAGCGCCAGCAAAAGCGTTGCAGCAGTGACTATGTTGCTAACCGGTGACATCGTTTTTTTGTGAATATTCACAGCGCCAAATGCGCGCTAGTTCTTGCGATGGCGTCGCAACGCCACTAAGGTTCGATCATGGTGGCTGAACCCTCTTTGTTGCAAGCGCCGGCAAGTTCCGCTGTTGCACTGCGGATGCTGCTGGCTGACGATCACGAGATGGTCAGAATGGCGATGCGTTATGCGCTGACGCCTTTGGCGGACTCGATCGTCTGGCTGGAGGCATCCGATTCGCGCGAGACGCAAGCGGTGCTTGAGCGCGAAAATCGCCTCGACTTGGCAATCGTCGACTTGAACATGCCCGGGGCGAGCGGTATCGAATGGATTCGCTCGCTGCGCGCAGCGTATCCCCTCATCCCCTTGCTGGTGATTTCCGCCACCGAGGACGTTTCCTTGGTGCGCGCGCTGATCAGTTGCGGCGTCGCGGGGTTTATTCCGAAGTCCGACTCGCCGGCGGTCATTTTGCAGGCGGTGCGTCTGATTCTGGCCGGCGGCACCTATGCACCGCTGCGATTGCTGCAGACGTCTGACACCGACCGAGGCGGCAATGAAACCGAGAAAACGATTGCAGGCCTGACGTCGCGCCAGCGCGATGTGCTCGGCCAACTCGCTCATGGCTTACCAAACAAGCGCATCGCACGCGAGCTCGGGATGTCGGAAAGCACGGTCAAAGTCCATTTGCTGGCGATCTATCGAGTCCTCGCTGTGCGTAATCGCACCGAAGCCGTCGTCGCTGCAGCAGCCTATCTCGACGCGCACTGAGGCCGCCAGATGTAACTGACGGCCGAACTCCGGCTCAGCGGAGGCGAGCCGCATCCCGACGCCGGCCGTTAGTTAGATCGTTGCTCGTCCATCCGCGCGGCGATGACCCCGGGAGCGAGCCAGGGTAGGCCGGCGTTCTTCCATCCATTGACCGTACGTCTGCCGTCCTTGTCGACGTCGCCTTCGAATCCGTCGATCACGCTGACAACGTGCGTGTAACCGAGCTCGGCCAGTTCATCAGCAGCGCGAGCGCTGTCCTCGCCCGAACGGCAGATCAAAACGATGAAGGCGTCATAGTCGATAGCGGCGCTTTCGAGCCGATGCGCCAGACTGGCGGCAAACGACGCCGACACTGCCATCGACAGCCCGTGTTTGTCGATCTTGGCCTCCGGCCGAGAGTCGTTGTACGGCACATGAAAATCGAGCAGTGACGGCCGGCCGCTCGACGCAACCTCAACTGCGCTGCGCACATCGACCAGAATGACGTTCTCCGGATCGCTCGACTTCATCCGGTAAGCGCCCAGCGCATCGGCGTAGATGCCGAGGCGGGTGCGCTTAGCTAGCGGAACACTTTCTGCTCGCGGAAAGGTGGCGCGAGGCGCGGAGTGAATGGATTGCGCCACCTTGTCGCCATCGCAAGTGGCATAGGCTGCCATATCGACCGCGTGTTTGGGACACGCATCGTCAGCGACGACTTGCGGAGCGGAATGCGCGGCGTTCAAACCAATTACACAGGTCAAAGCGATCAAGCTTCTCATGTTTGCTCCTGAGTCCGGGTTAGCCATGTGCCGTGACGCCGTCGAGCGTACGCAGCATCTCATCCGGAGATTCCGGGCGATCGCTTTTTACCGGCGCCGGTGCTTTGGAGAGCGATGTGTTGTCGGGATCGACGTACCGTTGCATTTCGGCTGCCGAAAGATCGACGCCCCAATTGTTGCGCGATGCGGACGGACCCCACACCAGCATGCCGATACCGGCGATCACCACCGCTCCGGCGGCGGCGCGAGCTACCCGGCGCAGGCGTAGGTATTGCTGAACTTCATCTGACTTCGTCAGATGGTTGTTGAAATCGACTTGCATGGCTTTCTCCTGTTTTGTAGCGGCTTCGATGCATCTGCCGTGATTGCATCGTGCGCGGCGCGTGCCGCATGCGCCATTGACCAGGAGTGTTAATCGCCTGCGTCATTCGGCTTACTACCGAACATCGCGGAGTTTCTTCGCAGAATTTTCACATCGCACGGATGCGTGGAACCGTGCGGAGACTGGCTACGTACCGGACAGCAGGAAGACGCTGCGAAAGGGAAGCAAAGCCGTGATCAGGTCACGGCTTTGCACTCGAACTACTTGCCTGTGACCTGCCCGCGGATTTCGCCGCCGGGGTGCTTTGCGGTGTGCAAGTTGGCGTACCAACGGCCGGCGGTAAAGTCGGCGGCTTGCGCAGAAGTCAACGTCGCCTTGCCTCTTATCGGGCTTGCCGTCTCGCCGGTAAATGGAACAACTACGCCGGCATTGGCGCCCGGCATTGCCGGTCCGTGGAAGTGAGCTGCGGTGACGGGTCCGCTCAGCCCGGCATACGTAACGGTCCAGGTCAGAACATTTGTCGACTTGTCGAACGTAGTTTCGACCGTCCCGGTACCGCCGGTGGTGACCGCGGGTACTTCCTGCGCGCCCGTGAGCTGGTTCTTCATGCTCATGTTCGAGCTGTCTTTGCCCATCATCGAATTCATCCAGGCACATCCCGACAGCGTTACTGCGGCAACCAATAGGGTGCCGTTGAGCGCGGTGCGATAAGAAATCATTGTGTCTCCTCGTTGAACAAGCGGCCGACACGGCTGCCGTTTTGACAAGCATAAACCGTTAACGATCGCGGCCACAAGACGCGAAGGCCTTTGCGTCTGCACATCAGCGCCAGGCTAACTCCAGCTCTGTAGATTCAGAAACTCACGGCGAGTTTTTGGCCCATACGTAACGAAAGAAGGGTCGGCATCCGCGCGATATTCCTCGCGCTGCAGCGCGACCTTGTCTTGCCGCACGTGCTGTTTCAGTACGTCAGCTGCGACCGGATAGATCTTCAATGCATTCAGGCCGAAGATCTTTGCGCGCAATTGACGAGTCACTTCGGGGTAGCCGTACTTGTCACGCAACGCCGGCGCGATCTGGAACGCGCGGAATGCCTGGATCTGATCCTGCGGTGATCCGTACCAGATCGAGTCGGTACCCCACAACACGTTGTTCTCGCCGCAATACTTGACCAGCTTGCCGATGGTGTGCGCCGCAGTGTCGGGGTCGCGCATCGCCAGCCTCCAGGTTGAACCCAGTTCGGCATACACATTCGATCCGGGCGTGACACCGTTGCTTTGCAGGCTCGTTACCAGCGCATCGACGCCGTCGACTCGTTGCGGGTCATATGGGCCCTCGGCTTTGTCGGGCACGAAGCCCGAGTGATAGATCAGGAAGTTGACGTCGGGATAGCGCTTTGCCACGCGGCCGATATCGACGCACGTCGAGTGTTCGTACGACTTGGGGCCGAACGGGAGCCCCTTGTGAATCGCAATGTTGCGAATGCCGAGCGTGCGCGCTTTCTCGATTAAGCGAATGCCGGGTTCATCGTCCAAAAAAAACCCCGGCGTGCCGTCGGGCCCCCACTGCGTGTACGTCTTCCACGCCGAGATTTTGTGGCGTGCTGCAAGCTCGTCCATGCCTTCCAGATCGCCGCGCTGATTCGGATTGACACGGCCGTGCACCAGCAGTCGATGAGTGCCGTTGAGCTGCTCAACGATGCGTGCCGTGGCTGCGGCTTCTTCGATCGTCAGCGGCTCGCCTTCGCGCGTCGACGGCACGAACGACAACACCATTAGATCGGTGTCGGAATCCATGAACACGTCCTTGACGAATTGATCGGGCCCGATGCACTGCAGGTAATCGAGTTCGCCCGGCCCCCGGTGCGGCGCACAGCGCGCTCCCGAAGTGAAGTTCCGCATCGGTTTCGAACCGGGAGGCAGCCGCTTGAGCCACGCCCCGGTCGGATTAACAAAATGCCCTTGCACATCGAAGATGAACTCGGTGCCGTCGACCGAGCTGCGCGCGAGCTCAACGTCGAGCGCGGCTTCGCGATCGACCTGATAGAAACCGCCGCGCTTGCCGCTTGAGGCGTAGGCGTCGTTCATCGCAAGCAGCGACGACGCTGCTCCGCACGCCGAGACCAGAAAGCTGCGGCGATCGACGCCGCTGCGCTTGGCGTTACTGGTCGCTGCATCGAACGCCAGGTGGCGCGCCTGATGGTGCACCGGCTCGAGAGGAATCGGCGCGTACTCGCCGTTGGTCGCGGTATCGAGTTTGATTGGAAGCCGCAGTCCGTTGGGGTCGTTTTGGTAGCGCATGTGGGCTTCCTGTCAGCGTGCTTCGGATTATGGAGCGAATCGTGCAGCTCGTCGTGGCCGGCGCGGCAGCGGCATAATCCAACGCATGCCGCGTCCTTCACAAATGTCGATGGTTGCCCTGCGCGAGCTGGTTATCAGTGCGGGCCCGTTCGTATTGCTCACGCTGGTCCTGCTATGGCTTGCGTATCTGATCCTCGATCCGAATCCACCGGCAAAGATAGTGATGGCCACGGGTTCGGAGCAAGGCGCATACGCCGAATTTGGCAAGCGCTACGCAACTGAGCTGGCGCGCTATGGCATTGAAGTCGAGCTGCGCACAACGGCAGGCGCCGCGGAGAATCGCCGGCTGCTGCGCGATGTCAACTCCGGTGTCGATATTGCCTTCGTGCAAAGTGGTGCCGGCGACGCCATTTACGCCGTGGACGAAGACAAGAGCGGCCGACCGCTGTTCTCGCTGGGCAACTTGTTTCGAGAACCGGTGTGGCTGTTCTATCGCGCTGACGCGGCGCAACGCACAGTGTCGGATGACACATTGGATCGCCTGCAACAGGTGGTGCCGCTGAGTCTGAACATCGGCGCGCCTGGCAGTGGGGCCGCCAATCTGATAGATAAGTTGCTGAACGCGAACAAGATCGATCCGGCGCAGATGAAACTGCAGCGGCTGCCGCCGACTCCTGCAGTGGTCGCGCTGCTGGGTGGCGAAGTCGACGCGCTTGCGTTCGTATCATCGCCCGAGTCGGCGTTGGTGCGCATGTTGCTGCAGACCCCCGGCGTTCGTCTATTCGAGTTTCCGCAGGCCGACGCGTATGCGCGCCGCTTTGAATTTCTGACCAGCGTCACGATGCCGCGCGGCACGGTCGACCTGGCGCAGGACGTGCCGCCGAACGACATAAAGCTAGTCGCAGCCACTGCGAGCATGGTGACGACCGATCGCTTCCATCCGGCGCTGGTCCAGTTGTTTGTCCAGGCGGCCCAGCGCATTCATGGCGAGAGCTCGTGGTTTGGCCCTGCCGGAGAGTTTCCGAATGGCGTTGCGAGCGAGTTTCCGCTCGCCAAGGAAGCGGCTCGCTTCTATCGCGATGGACCGCCTCTGTTGCAACGCTATCTGCCGTTTTGGGTAGCGAACCTGATCGATCGCATGTGGGTGGTGCTGGCGTCGATCATCGTTATTCTGATTCCGCTGTCGCGAATCGTGCCGCCGTTGTACGCGTTTCGTATTCGGTCGCGCGTGTTCCGCTGGTATCGACAATTGCGTGAAATCGAAGAAGCGGCTGCGCAGACAGACGTGAAGCCCGCGGAGCTTTTGCCAAAGCTCGACGAATTGGAACATCGGGTGGAGCAGGTCAGCGTGCCTCTCTCATACGCTGAAGAGCTCTACGCATTGCGCGGCCATATCGACATGGTGCGCAAGAAGTTGAAGGGCGGTGCTCCGAACGCAGAAGAATTCAGCGCATGACCAGCGCAACTGCTCAACGCAGGTCGGCCCGCCGTCGAATCGCTTCCACTCGCGCCCGATTCACTTTGAAATCTCTGCGCCCGATGCGCGCTGCCGAGCGCACATGAATCACGCGCGCCGCCGGGTCGAGCAGAAATTCGCAGTCATCGACAAAGCGCAGCCATCGCGTTTCGAACTGGACGTAGATGTAATCGGGGCTTTCGTCGATGATGCGCGCGCCGGGCCAGCCTGCCAAAACATCGCGCAGCCGGTTCATCGCGAGCGCGGAGTCCTGCGTGAATCGCAACGGCTCGATCGTCGCGTACTCGCTCGCGAATTCTCCTTCGGGCCATTGTTCGGCCTGGCTGCTGACACTGTTGGACGTGCGCGACGGCGGTTTTAGTTTGCCTTCGCGCAATCCGGGTTCGGCCGGCGGGCGACCCTTTAACAATCCGAACTGTCCGCCCGCGAATACCAGCAACGGCAGAATAAGAAAGATCACGGCAAGAAACGCAAGTGTGCGCATGGCACCTTATAAGTTGAGCTGTGGTCAAGTTTTCGTAAGTCGCAACTTCGCAATGTAATCGCGATCGATCCGGTCTTTCCAGCGCCATACCCAGCGGCCAGCCGTTGCCCAATGCCCCCACGACGCAATCGCATGCTTGCCGCCGGTACTTAACAGGTAAAGCGCACGCTGCTGCGGCGCAAATGTCGTCAGCGCCTGACCGTTCAAAGCGGCTTTCAAATTGGTAGCAAGCGGCGCCGCCGCGCGCACCGCGTAAACGCCGGATTTGGGGCGTGGCGCGATAGTGAGTGCAGCAGCATCGCCTGCGGCGAACACGAAAGGATGCGAGGTGGATTGCAGATGCGCATTGACTTCGATGAAGCCGCGTTGATCGACCGCCAGTCCGGCGGCGCGTGGCCAGTGCGCGGCCGACGCGCCCGTCACCAACAGGATTACGTCGGTGGGCAGCGTGCGGCCGTCGTCGAGATGGACGACATTGGACTCGACGCTGCGTGCCGTTGTGTCGAATATCTGCACTCCACTTTGCAGCAGCGCTTCGCGAATCAGCGCCCGTGCGCGAGCGCCGTGGCCGGGCATCAACGGCGCGCCGCCGGTGACCAACTGCACTTGCATCGGCAACGGTATCGTGCGCAATCGAAAGGCTGCGGCCAGTGCCAGCTCAATGCCGCCGGCGCCGCCGCCAATGACCGTCAACCGAAACGTGCCGGTCGCCGCCGCCGCACGCTGCAAAATATTTTGCCAGCCGCTAACGAATGCCGCAAGGGGACGCAGCGGAAGCGTGTGCTCGCGCGCGCCATCGATCGCGTCGACGTCGATTACTGCACCGGTCGCAATCGACACGATGTCGAAGTGCAGAACTTGACCTTGATCGGTCACTGCCGTTCGTTGATCGAGATCTAGGGACCGTAGAGAGCCCGAAACGACGCGCGCGCCGGCCGCTCGAGCTAGTGGCGCCAGCTCGATCAGCAGTTCGTCAAGCGTGTAGTGACCTGCCACCCAGCCGGGAAGCATGCCGCTGTAAGGCAAGCTGGGCGATGGCGTAACGAGGGTGAGCTCCACGTCGAGCGTGTGCTGCGCCAGTGCACGCAGCACCAGCACGTGAGTCTGCCCGCCGCCAACGAGCAGCAGGCGCTTCATCGTTGACTAAGGCGCGCTTGCAATGGGGTCAGCGCGCATCTCGGTAGCACTGCGCCAGCCGCTGCGGATCGGCACCGAAGAAATAAGCTAGCCTGAAGCGCCACATCAGCACGATGGTGCGCCCGATGCCATGCCGCCGCCAGCGGCGCCCCGAGGTGCTCACGCGCGCAGCAATCACCACGGGCCATGAAATTTTTTTCGCTCGCTTTGAAAATTCGATGTCTTCCATCAGTGCTATCGACGCGAAACCGCGCAGCTTTTCGAATGCCGCGCGCGTGACGAAAATCGCTTGATCACCAGTGCAGATGCCGGTCACGCGAGACCGCCAGTTCATCAACGCGGACACTACTTTGAGAAGCACCGCGTGATCGTCGATCCTTACGTTGAAACGTCCCCATGCTCGACCGCTGGAACGCAACGCGTTCTCGATCAGATGGTCCGCACGATCTGGCAGCTCGCTGTCCGCGTGCAGGAACAGCAGCGCGTCGACGCCGCGATCAAGCGCCGCCTGCGCGCCGGCATTCATCTGTTCTGCGCGACCCCGGGCGCAGTGCAGGACGGCGTCCGAAAGCGGTGTTGCACGAGCGACGGTGCCATCGCTGCTGCCGCCGTCGACCACGATCACCTGCGCACCTCGCGCGCGCAGCGGTGCCAGGCGCACAAGGGTTGATTCGATCGCGGCGGCTTCGTTAAGCACCGGAACGATCACCGCGAGTTGCATCAGCGGACGTCGTTCAACGACCAGTCGTAGTCAAGAAAGGTAATCGGCGTCTGACCTGCGCGCAATTGCGCGCGATCAGCAGGACTATCGGCTAGCTGATCGGCGTACTTGGAAACTACATCGTTCACCGACGAAAAGCCGCGGTGACCCTTGGCGAAATCGTTGCCGTACCAATCGAAGATGCGCGACAGTTCGACGGTTTTGGTTTGCGCGCTATAGCGATTGCGTGAACGGTCGGACATGAAGCGCGTGAAAAGGTCGTCGAGCTGCGCGTCAAGACGCTCGGGCGTGTACGCGCGGTTGTTCAACATCGGACAGCCGACCGATGCGCAGTTGACCGCCACGTGAACTCTCGGATCGTCGAATGCGCCAGGTGCACGCATTGTTTCGTGCTCGACGCCATCCAGGTGCTGCGGTTTGCCCAGCAGCGTGAAAAAGCGATCCTTCCACGGGTTGCCGATGATGGATCCGAAGTCGCGAATCGACTTCAGGTTCGGATAGCGGGTCAGAATCTTTTCAACCGTAAATGCGTTGTAGGCGTTGGCGAGGAATGCGTACTGCTGCGTTTTGTTCCAGCTGGCAAACTGCGCCGCCGGAACGGCTGATAACGATTGCAAGTAGGACCTTAGCGCGGCGCGCTCCTCTGCCAGCGCTTTGTAGTTGACCTGACTGGCACCGCCCTCCGTAGTCAAACGCACATGCTTGCGCAACAAGCCGTCCCACGCGGCGTGCGAGTGGTCGAACGCTGATTGAGCGCGTAGCGGAGCGACGCTGCAGGTGCAACCCGCAGCGAAAAGCAGGACGAGCTGGCGTCTGCTTAGCATCGATGAGTGCAACTAGTGTGCTGGCGCCGATTCATCGCTGTACGCCTTGCGCTTGTCAGAGTTGACAGCGATCAACGCACGCAGCACGGCCCCGAATCCACCCGCGCCGCGCCGCCATGCCTGAAACGCGGCCAGCGCAGTCCATTGGCCGTGCGTCACGGTTGACCGCTTCCACGCGCCGGCGGCGTACTTGTTGGCTTCCACCAGCGTTGGGTAGATGTGGATCGTGCCGAGAATCTTGTTGAGACCGAGGCTGTGTTTCATCGCGAGTACATACTCCGCGATCAGATCGCCGGCATGTTCACCCACGATGGTGACCCCGAGAATCTTGTCGGAGCCCGGAACGGTCAGGACCTTGACGAAGCCGTCCGCTTCGCTATCGGTGATTGCACGATCGAGATCGTCGATGTTGTAGACCGTCTTCGTGTATGCGATTTTCTTTTCCTGCGCTTCCTGCTCGTTGATGCCTACCCTAGCGACTTCGGGGTCCGTGAAAGTGGCCCAAGGAATCACGCGGTAGTCCGCGCGGTAACTGCGAAACGTGCCAAACAGCGCGTTGACCGCGGCGTACCACGCCTGATGCGAAGCGGTGTGCGTGAACTGATACGGCCCGGCTACGTCGCCGCAGGCGTAGATGTTTGGATACAGCGTTTGCAGGTAGTCGTCGGTTTCAATCGTTTTCTGCGGCGTCACGTTGATGCCTAGATCTTCGAGGCCGTAGCCGCTTGTGTTGGCGACGCGCCCGACGGCCACCAGCAAGTGATCGAATTCGATCGGAGTTTGCCGGCCGTCACGCTCGGCGATCAATCGATGCACGCCGCTTTGTGTTTCGATACGCACCGCTTTGTGCCCCACGCGCACATCGATTCCTCCGGCCATGAACCGATCGCGAATTTTTTGCGAGACCTCCGGGTCTTCGCGCACCATCAAACGCGGCAGCATTTCCACCTGCGTGACGCTGCTGCCCAGGCGTGCGAATCCTTGCGCGAGCTCGCAGCCGATCGGACCGCCGCCGAGCACCACCAGACGCTTCGGCAGCTCGCTGAGATCCCACACGGTGTCCGAAGTCAGATACTTAATCGATTCGATGCCCGGAATCGGCGGCACGAACGGTCGCGCGCCGGCAGCGATCACGATCGACTTCGTGCTCAGCGTCCTTGGTCCGGCAGTGGTCTGCACTTCGACCGTCCACGGGGTCGTAATTTTGGCCGTGCCCTGGATGCAATCGACACCGAGCGCGCTGTAGCGCGCGACCGAATCATGTGGCTCGATCGTTTCGATGATGCGCCGAACCCGCTGCATCACGTCGGCGAATTCGAACTTCACATTTGCCTGCACGATTCCGAATTCGCGCGCGCGTGCGATATGCGACAACAGCTTCGCCGAGCGAAGCAGTGCTTTGGACGGGACGCAGCCGGTGTTCAGGCAATCGCCGCCCATTTTGTGTTTCTCCACCAGCGCAACCTTCGCCTTGGTGGCAGCGGCGATATACGACGTCACCAGACCCGCCGACCCTGCGCCGATCACGACCAGGTTGTAATCGAACGCGCGCGGTCGCTGATCGCTCCACTTTGCGAAGACCTTGCGCGTTTTGTACGACGCGATCGCCCAGCGTGCGGCCAGCGGAAAAATCAGCAGCAGCGATAACGCCAGCAGCAGACCAAAGGAAACCTCGAACTGCCCGAGCTGCGTGCCTGCGTAAACGTACAGGATTGTCGCCGCCAACATTCCGGCCTGGCTGACCCAGTAGAAAGTCCAGGTGCGCAAGTTGGTCAAACCCATCAGCAGATTGACCGCGAAAAAAGGAAATATCGGCAGCAGACGCAGCGTCAGCAAGTAGAACCAGCCTTCGCGCTCGACGCCGGCGTTGACTGCCGCCAGCCGATCACCGAATTTGTTCTGCACCCAAT